>JAABUJ010006249.1_pt1 | contig 11597 bp, 8 predicted proteins | sample 5559131 | NCBI WGS metagenome assembly JAABUJ01 (sample SAMN10711875, study PRJNA513366) | rock metagenome | isolation source: Antarctica rocks | place: Antarctica: Victoria Land, Mt New Zealand nord | collected 2016-01-07 | reverse complement strand
GCGGGGCGCCCGCGAGGCAGAACTAAGGTTTTCCATTTTGGTTTTTCCTTTGCAAAGGCGATTCGCCCTCATAGACCTAGATAGGGACTGAATAGGGAGTTAATAGAACAAATAATAATAATAATACTTAAGATATTCTTATTAAACAGATAGATCATTTAGTTAACTGCAAAGCTGATCTTTTATCTTAAGATAAATAGCTTTCAGCAATAATTAAAAGCATAAATTGTGAATCTTTAAGAATATGATCTCATTTTAAGATTAATTAACTGAAAGTCACTAATTCTCAGATTGATTAAGCTACAGACTGTATGACAATCTGAGATTAATAATAAAAATATCATTATCTGTTTCTGAAAAAGTGACAATAAGCTGTAAACAGATCAACATTAAATGTGATTGAAGAATGTACAGCTATGAAGATACTTTGAAAGCATAGAACTGTTAAGTACTTATTAGTAATTTAACAGAACTCAAAGAAATCAAAAGCTGAACTGTTAATTATTATGAATGAATGACAATAAGCTGTAAATGAGTTGACATTAAATGTGATTGAAAAGCATACAGCTATGAAGACACTTCAAAATTGCAGAACTGTTAAGTACTTATTAGTGATTCAACAGAACTCAAAGAAGTCAGAAGCTGAACTATTAACTATTATAAATAAATGATTATGAATTATTATTGAAGAGTTTCAATTTATATTCAGATCAACTCTATTAGATGAACTATCATCTAAATAGATGTTTAAACATAGCATTAACATTAATGACATTAAGTCTATCAACATAAATGTTTATTCTCTGTCACAGCTACAGCTGAATGAACAGACTAAACAGATAATGAAGTTACTGAATAAAGATTTAATTTGTAAGTTCACAAATTTATAAGATTTTCTGATTCTGTTTATTAAAAAGAAGAAGAATACATAATGAATGTGCATTGATTACAGAGTGTTAAATAATGTTATTGTTAAGAATAAAATGAATGAGAAACTTCATTTAATTATCTATGATGATCAGAAGTTACAAGATGCAGAGCTCAATTATTCTGTTTATAAAAAGAAGTTATTGATCATTAAGCATGCACTTTAAACTTAACAGTACTATATTGAAAATAATTATACTACAATTATCATTATGAATTATGAAGATCTACAATATTTAAAGAATACACTGCACTCATTTAAATGATTAGCTCAATGAATTGACAAATTTTAGCAATATGATCTTAACATTCAATATTAATCTGAAGCTCAGGCTGTCATATCAGATTTGATTAATTATTGATTTAATTTTATAGAAAAAGACTCAGTAAATAAAGTGTTTTTAGATGCTCTGCAAGAACTAGACAATGTGAAATGAAAAAAAGCAATAATATTGTATCTGAAAGATAATACAGAATCTGAAAAGTCACTGCTTTGTAAGTATGTATGTAAAAATAATGTGATGAATCAATTTTGACTGCATTACAATTTAGAATTGAACAACTCATATTTAATTTGAAAGTAAGACAACAGCAAAGTATCATTTCTATAGTTTCAGTACTGTGCAGACTTTTTAAAATATATGTATATTAAATTTAAGCTTATAATACAACTAAACAGAGCTCATTATATCTATTGTATAAAGTAAACTCATAATTATTAAACAACTTAAATGATTTCTGACTGCTGAGAGAAACTGACTTTGAAGATTAGTTAAAATAGATCAGGCAGATGCAGACAGTTTAAGTAATTATTAATAAAATTCTTTTATAAAAGATTATTGAATCAAAAATGATTCATGATGAAATAGTGTGATTAAGCACTACAAAAAAGAAGACTAAGTGCTTATATAAAATGAAGAGTCTCAGAAGTTTAATGCTAAATGATTTAAGTCTTATAAGATATTAAAAACTCATTTATTAGAAATTTATGCATTAGAAATGCTCACAGAGTGTGTTTTACAAAATTTAATTTATAATAATTGATTTATGAAAACACACATCTTTAATGTCAATGAATTTTGAGCTAATTCAGAGCTGCAGAGCAGTTTAAAATGAGTTAAATTATTTATATAGTGATTAAGTTCTGAAGTTAATAAGATTCTTAAACAAAAAAAGTTATCATTGTCTTTTTATAAAGAACTCTTGATCATATCTTAAGCTGAATGAGACCACAGACAAAAGAAAGAACTATATAAGCTTTTAATAAAAAAGAAAGAAGATTTCTTTTAGAAGACAATTTATAAGATATAAAAACATTATAAATGAGTAAATTTATTTATATTTTCATTATAGAATGTTTCAAAAGCACACTGAAGCATTGCTTCTCTTGAACTGATCTTGACTGAAGTGAATAATGTGATAAATGCATTATAGAAAATTATTGAAAATTAAAGAAACACTGATGACTTGACTTTAACACTCATAATAGAAGAGAGACATAATCAGAAGAGAGTGAAAGTCTTAGCATTATATAGTATTAAAAAAAATTAAATGATTAAAAATGATTTAATAAAGACTTACAACAATGACATGATGAGTTGAAGTTGAAGTAAATAAGTAATAAAGCTAAAAAGAAAGATCAAAAAGTCTTAACTTCAGTAATGATTAATAGTGATCTGATGATGATTTATGAAAGAAATATAAGCTTATATAATTTATATAAAAGACTTAAAAAAAAGATTCTTGTAAACTAGAAGATAATAGTATCAGAAGTAAAGCAATTTCATTAATTATTTATCTATTAAAAAAAAAAAAGTCATGAGCTGAATATGAATTGTATTTAAAGCAAAACTATCATTTACTGCAATGATGTAATGATGAGTGAGAACATAACTGACACAGATAAGACAGTAATGTAAGCAGAGTAATAAATACATTAATGTTAAGTTTTTTAACTTAATGATGAACAATCTTAACAGTCATCTTTAACTCATTTACAGTGCTCAAAACATTCTCTGTTGATGAGTAATTGTAGTTAACAGAAAATATAATGTTGTTGATGATGATGATGAGAGCAGCAGACAAAGCAACAACATAATAATAATAAAAAGTTGCTGAGTTAAGAGATAAAGAAAATTTGAATTTTATACAATTTAAAACAATAAGTAGTCATTATATTAATATAAATTTATACTTATAAAAGCTGCATCAAATACTCTGTGCATCTCAATGACAGTTTGTACACAGACTACAGAGAAAATAATAGTCATTAAATTTAGTCTAAATATATATTATAAATGACTCATCTTTATGCATACAGTTGTTACAGACAGCTAACTCATGTTCTTTATAAATGTGAATGACAGTGACTTCACAATATGTTTAATAAGTATAAAAACAATTTAGATTTATGTTAATGTACAGAATTAACTGTTAAATTATCAGCAACATCTTAAGCTTAACTTTAAATTAATTCTTCAATGATAAATTAATCAAAACATTAAGTAATGAGAAGCTGAGCTAATTAACAGTTAATTTGTTAAAGAAAGAAAAGAAAATAATATTAAAAATAGAATGTTCAATTAACTTTATGTATTGTTAATCTTTAAATTAAAATTAAAATAACAATATATTGAGAGAAGAGTTTTGCAAGCTTTTTTTAAAATAAAAGTAATCAGTAATTTTGTAAATACAATTAAAAGCAGACTTCTTTTAGTTTAAATTATTGTTATCTGTATTTAATGACAAAATGACAGCAATATAACATGAAATATAAATCTTAATGAATGATCTATAAAACATTAATGACATGCTGTAAATATATTATGAAAGTTTACATGATGATAGAGCAAATAAAAAAAATTGATAAGTTGATGAAGTAATGATTAAAAGTTGAAGTGTGATTGAAAACTAAAGAAAGAAGAAGAGAATTTTTTTTAAGAGATTGTGACTAATAATATAGATAGACAATGTAAACAGTGAATAATTTATCTTATCATTATGATGATAATAATCTGCACTTCTAGCTGCTTTTGAATGACAATAATGATGTGAAGCAGAGTAAAACAATGTGAATGTAAATTGTAGACAGAAATTTTACAGAATGTCAAGCAAATCTCTGCATTCACATCAGTGAACTGTTGTGACTATGCAGTAGAGAAGAATGTGATATCATTGCTTACTCATCTCTTACTAAGTGCTTCTATTTATGTCTTAGTCATCATTTCCTATATATACTCTACATAGTGTAAATGAATAGGAACAACTTTCTATGGACTGATTCACAGTTGGATCGTTCCAATAAAAACCTGATGGCAAGCATGATGGAGATTGAACGCAACCAGCGCCTGAAGTGTATAATCCAACCGCTTCATAAACCATAATGAAGATCAAAAATGCCTCGTCACAAACCAACCAGTCGTCATGAAGGAGGTACCATAGCCCAAGTGGCCGCGTCACAAGACACCTCCTCGAAGCTGTGTAAGACGCTGAAACCCATAGCCGACAGGCTGTCAAAGTTGCCGTCGCCGTCGACCTAGAAGCGGCTGTCAGCACACTACCGAACACCTTGGTCATGGACCGCAGGCGCTACTCACACAGTCCAGGATGACCACGTTCGAATTCTGCCGTTTGATCTGTCTGATGCCCAGGAGAATCAACCCCTGTAGTAATGTCGAGTATTCGCCAGCCGAGGGCGTAATGACCGGCGACGAGATCCCTCCCGCCACCTCTTTGCCGTTCTTCAGCGCCGGCACGAACTCGGCCAGCCCGGACTCGCCGTTGTATAGCACGACGCTGCCCAAGATCGCGCCGTCCGCCGGTCGTTTCGCACGGATGATGCCGCAAGTGGTCCGGTCCGCCAGAGCGAGCTTGTAGATCTCCAGCACTCCTTGCCTCGAGTTGGTCTTGACGTGATCGAGGACCGAATCGGCATACTCCCAGCCGTACACCAAGTCAAACTCCACTTCGGCACTTTGCAAGCTTTTGGCCAAACCTTCGGGAGGATTCCACGTGGTCAGGTTCCGCATCACCATACTGCACACTGGCCGTGATAGAGCAGTGTTCCAGCCCATGTTGGCGAACCACTGTCGCAGTCTCTTACGCTCGACCGTGTGACTAGTTGGGATGCCCAAGAAAACGCTCGGTAAGCGGGAGCCCAGCTGGAACCGCTTGACCCCTTTCCTCTGTAGCAACGTCCTGATCGCTCTGTTGTGTAGGGAGTGGCCGATGGAAAGCTTTCTTCTGTCCGGATCAACAATGACTGATCCAATCACACCAGCGCCCGTACTTTTGAAGAAGTAGGTGGTGCAAAATCCGTACAATGCCTGAGTGCTGCTGTTTCGGACGACGAAGTGGGCCTCTTCCACGTCGGGGTTGTGTAAAACGAACGTATTTGATGTCGAGCTCGAGAGTTCGGAGTGCTGGCCTGGAGTGCCCTCGTCTGCTACCGCTTTCAAAAGGACATCCAGAGCATTCGCATCACGTTCTTCGTTCCAGTTCTCTACCAGCCAGTGTTGTCGGGACTGTTGCAGCTTCTGGCTTTGGCTGATAGTACCCGGGAGCGCCCCGGAGGGGGTTAACTCTCCATATAGCACCTTGACCAGTGCTTGCAATGCAGTCTCGGTAAAGTCATATGTGCAGATGTATGTACCAATGCTAGGATCCATCGCAAAGTCATATGGGGAGCTGACCGAAACAACGATCAGTGGTTTCTCTCGCTTTTCTCCGCCTGCGGAGTACTGCGAGCTGCAGATCATGGATACGTGCTTTGTAAAACCATTCTGATAGAGATTTCGGTTGGCGTCGGCTGTAAGAACGATGACTGCGCTCGCTCTGTTGATTAGGTTCTCATGCACAGGGCGGACGCCATTGGCGGTGTAGGATGTGTGCAAAACCCTCCCGCTCCGCTGCCTAGCCAGAGATCGACCAAGTTCACGGAAGACACTCTCTCCACTCATCACTGATGCACTCCGCTCCCAGGATGCATGCCCAGGTGAGGCTAAGTTAGGGTTCTCGATAAGTTCCCTAGCCGCGGCCGATGCCGGCAGTGGCTTCACCAAAGGAGACAAAAGTAACAATTCTTCCTCCGGTTCTATAAGACTAGAGAGTGGCAACAGTCCATTTCTGTCTTTCACCACCGTAATCGAGGTATTGTATGCTTTGGTGGAAAGGCTGGTATGCGAAGGCTGTAATATCGTAAGAGACTCGACCCCGCCAGGATTCAAAGCTTGGTCCCATGACATTTTGGACTTCAGCTTCAAGACTCTCTTTAACGACTGCCGAATCCTAGCTATGGAGATGTCCCCACTATCGACACCAAGTTTGAGACCGTTGATGGCTTCTTGTTGTACCGAGAATGAGCGGCACAAAAGAACAACATCACAGCCGGCCCTCACTGCCATGACGGTGCCACCTCCGACACCTATGTTACGGCTCAGCGCCTCCATCTCGAGGCATTCCGACACTACGACACCATCGAAGGCAAGATCCTCCGCGCGGAGTAAGCCGTCCACGACCTGCTCGGAGAGGCATGCATGCATCACGTTCATGCCAGCCGAGGACATGGAACAACCTCCGACCATCATCGCGTCGATACCATGAGCGATTGCGTTTCGAAAAGGTACCAGAGCGCTGAGACTCAACTGTTCCAGAGTGTCCGTGATGGTCGGCACATCCAGCACCGATCCCAAGAATTCGAGGTTCCCATAAGAGGGGAAATGCTTCCCACACGTGGCTAGGCCAGCGTCCTTGTACCCTTTCATAAAGGATACACCATAATTCGAGACTTCTTGAGGGTCGTCTCCCGTAGTTCTGACGCCAAGTGGCTGGTTTCTTGCATTGGTGAGCACGTCCAACACGGGACCCAAGATCCAGTTGACTCCGACGGAGCTCAGCTCCTGAGCAGTCGCTTTGGCTACCTCGTAAGCCAGTTCTTGGGATCCGGTGGCAGCAAGTCCCATTGCACTAGGGAACTGCCTGATGTATATCTCGTCAAAAAGGCTATTGACACCGCCATTCTCTTGATCCAAAGCAATGGCCAACGGCACTGGGTGACCTGCATTATGCGCAATAGTCTGCAGGTCTAAAACCAGCTTTGTCGTTTCCTCTGCCGCTGTTGATTGTCAGCGTTGTCAGCATAAGGGAAACATAAAATTTAAGAGGTACAACACTTTTGAGATTCTTCGCCGTCAGTAGAATAGAGCCCAAATGATGATTTTCAATGAGCTTCTGAATCTGCGGGGTGACGATTGTGCCATCGAAGCCCATCATAAAAAGCTGGCCCATGGTCCTGGAGCATTATGTGAGTGGCAACAATATGACCGCTCGTTCACTATCCATTTACCTATCCATATCATCCCACACCGGCGATAGTTTACCATCGGTGTTGGCCATATTGGTGAAGAGGTGACGACCTCACTTGTAAGGCCAAAACTTCGGAGATGGCAGTGAAAGCCTCTCGACCCAGCGATTATTTTCACCGATGTTCATCAACTTCCAAATGTCCGGCATCAGAGGCCACTGGCGCCTTATATGCTCGTGGCTCAACAGGTGACTGAGTATATCGTCGCGATGCAGAGCAACTCCAGATATCGATACAAGGCGGGTCTTTCGGGCCTTCAAGCGAGAAGCTGCAGGTGATGAAAGTATTTCGAAGACATGTTGTACTGACTCTCTGGCGTTATATGAACGATATTATCTAGTTGATGTTACTCTCTAAGACGCTCTAGGATAATATGATGAACGGTAAAATTACTTCCTCAATCTGTCATAAAGCTACATCTCAGTAACATCCAGTCGAGTACCTTCCTTAAGGTAGGTCCCTAGGTAGTGGGCTTTAGAGAGAAACGAGGACCATCCCAAAAAGACCACTTCGACCAATTATGCCAGCACCGGTTCTTGCTTGTACTTAATTATGGTAATCTCCAATTATGTGAAGCTACTCTGTTTTCAGACTATTGTATACCTAAGGTATACAGAGCATTTATTTTGATATCAAGTGGCGACTGTCGTGTGCAAGCTAGGTACATACTGGCACTCCACAGCTTGAGAAGTAGTAAGGAGATAGACCGTACTTATTGCAGCATTGATCAGGAATGGGTGATAACTTTGGTAGTGAGAGGCGGCATCCGCCAGTTTAATCATAGTCCCAGGCCGCCACCTCTTTGATCGGGCCCGCGAAGGGCTTCCTCCTATCAACAAACCACGACACCAACCTTGAAACAAGAATAAGTCTGAAGACAGGGCTTGCGTATTCCCGTTTCGCCGCCGTAACAGGATGAGAAGGAGGAAGCATGAGAAAGATACAGGTATATATGCCATAATCGATTGCAAATATCTTAATGTGAAGGCCGCAACCCGGACAGCCCCCAGGGTACATGCTCGTGGTAGAATCTTTCCATCACGAGAAGACATATGGGTATCAGATATGAGACGGTGAACGAGACGGTAGAAAGTGAGAGTATAGCATTGAAGGCAGCTCTTGGTGGAAACTTCATGAGACATGACAACACAGTCACAATCGTAAACAGTACGATGGCATGGATTGGAGTGCCTAAGGCGGCCTCGAGGTCCCAATGCTGAAGAGAAGAGCAACCAAAACCGCGAACTCTGATATGCTATTGAGGAAGATTGTCAACACTATATTTCGAGGAACAACCACTGGAGTGTTGGAAACTCCTTCGCCTAAACCATGACTGAGCAGGGTGGATGGACCTCCCTATCAGGAATTGGCTTACTCTACCGATCCTGACAATTGGAAATGACTAGACTTCTGACGATGCATCTACCGATAAGAGGAGAAGTAACAGTTAGCAATACTACAGAATATGACAATCTATCACTACTCCAGCCACCCTGACTCACAGACGGGGTGAAAACAAATAAAGTCGAGCTATGCGGTGACAGGTACACAAATTGAATAAGGAATACATGGAAGAACAAGATATGTCAATCACCACTGACGATCTCGATGTGGGACAGATTCTTGATCGCGAAGGTGTTGACAGCAAGAGCCAGAAGCCTCATAGCCCATATGATAAGGTCACATGACAGCGCGCGGAGATAGAAGGCATAATTCAAGATGAGTAGACCATTGGTGCGTTTGAGTGGTAGTCAGGTAGACAACAATGGAAACAATTGCCTGCCATGGGAATACCATCATCCAGCCTATCGCATCTTTTAGCTTGAAGCTGTAACGTACCTGCCGTCCAGCTGGGGAGTGCTGAAGAGTGCGGTTGGGATGTTGTGCTACCCAATGGTATTGTGCACCCGATATGGGAGCTTCTGTACTACATTAGAACCGTTGCTTCGAGAAAAGTTTGTTATTGAGCTTACATCGAGGCCAAGATCGCCAGCGATGTAGCAAAAGCCATGACACTCTAAGAAAGAATGCAAGAGTGGACCCGTATATCAAAGCGATAGGTCCCCCATTGACGAGACCAAACCCCGAGGGCAAGCCCTGATGACAGGGCTCGGAGAATGCATGCTCACAGGGCCACTGCTTCCCATATGGCCAGCAAATTTGATAAGATAGCCAGAGTGGAGATAAAACCTGTTACGACGTTGAACAACATCCATACGCGGTTCGAATGTTATTCTCTCACGTTCAATTGCTGTCTCTTCCCACCCTGGCGAGTGCCCTTGCGTCCGAAATTTCATCACACTAGAGAACACTTCCTCCAGTTGCTGATTGGAAGCTGCATGTCTCCAACGCCATAGTGTCCTTCACAGTCCAAAAACAGGCTGAAAAGCAGAAACAAGGCGACGAACCAAGTACCTCTGGATAGTGACCGTGCCGGAACGATTCGATCTCTATATGGCGAACCCTTTGCCCCAGATCCCTTAGGACTATTCTCAGGACCATTATCCCACAGGTGATAGTAGAGCTCTACACAACGAATGTATGCAGACTTCCGAATCAATGTTAGTTGCTGGTGTTGCACAGCATCGAGAGGTTGTACGTCGCGTATCATTCTTGTGGTAAGCATGATGTGGGAGCCCGATAGCGTCCATTTGATATCAGCCAGCAGGGTGTAGAGGCGTACCTTTGTCCCGGCAGAAGTAGACGGCTCCTTAACTTCCACTTCTTCCACTTAGATTGAGGAAACTGTTCTGGGCCCGATGAGCAACATGTTATCTCTGGAAATACAACAGCAGAGCTCCCATGAAAAATCGGACCAAGGCTGAAAAGTTTTCTAGCTCATGTCTCACCAATCGCCAAGACGGTCAACATAGGATCAATACTCGGCATGGCCGGGAAAATGACTGCATCCGCTAGTCTTACGCCTTGCAGTCCAATGACCCTTAGACAGCTGTCGACCACCGCATAGGATCTTGCCTAGGATCTCCCATCTTGATTGTACCTGCATGATGATGTACAGTATAGGCAACCCAGCGACCACATTCCGAAAGTCCTTCGTCGGTACTGAGATTTGGGCCCGGTGCAACTTCCCGCTTGAATCAGGACTTGAAGGGCTTCTCCCTCGCGACCCGACGTGCGGCCCTCAACCCTCCAAGATGGTCGCCGCATCGTAACCCTCCGGATCCGGGAAATAACGGAAGTCGAAAGCCGGTTTGTCCTGCGGATTTGAGGAAGTGATAGACCCTACCTTTCGGCCTCGGCCGAGGTATATCAGGTTGTCATGCAAAACGCGTCGATCGGGTTGTCATATGTGAGGAGCAATCGCCGAGGAACTTGCGGCGAGAGTGCCGGATGGGGGAGTTCCCTATTCTCTACTCGCCAGTGAAGCTCGCCTTTATCGGTCCCAGACGTCCTTTCTTCACGGTGATAGATCTCAGCACCCCACCAATGCAAAGCGGGAGGGCGCCCTGGGTTTGTCTACGCTGAGTGTGTGGCGTTTGGGCGGTGTTGCGTTGGGCTTACGCTGGGAGTCCGAGAACAATCTTGATGTGAACCACCAAACCATTTGGCTGATGGGTCGTGCCTTGATCATACAGTAGACAAGCTTTTGAGCCAAGGAGGTTCAGCCGTTCTTCATGTAACCGCTGAAGGCTGGTTCCATAGAATGTTCTTCTGCGTTAACTTTTCGAACAATCTGCTGGCCTCAAGACATCCTGCTGTTCCTCCACTCACGATGAGATAATCCAGTTGGTCGACTTCAGAGGTTGTGATTTGAGTGGTATGGTAGTCATGCTGAATGTAAGGTAAGGGTCGACGAGGGATGTTGAGGTCCTGCGCTCAGGACAAGGAACAAGCTCCGCTGGATATTTGCAGATCCCACTTATCATGTGGGAAGATTGACGGGCGGTCATACCAGTCGCATGATCTTGGCAAACGGCCGACCGTTGTAGTGTAGCGAAGTTAGAAGAAAATAGCCCAGATTCTAGCTACGCTATGCATTTCCCTCCCACCTTCTCCGCTCCACACGCCTTAGAACCCAGGTTGGCTTCAAGCGCTCAAATGGTTAAGAAGACTGTTTCGATCTCAAGAGCTTCTCTTCCAAAGTTAGTAATTGTACAGGTAAGATAATCTGATCGCATTCGCTTGGAGTTGGTGTTACAAGATGGAGCCGAGGCGGCTGTTGATACAGCTATTCCTAGAATGTTGGCTCCTCGGTTCGCTCAGAACTTTTTGCAACTTTTTTTTGAAAATCACACTCAAATTCAGTGTTTTGATGTTAAAATCACAACTAAACACTTATTTCTATAAA
>JAABUJ010006248.1_pt1 | contig 11598 bp, 12 predicted proteins | sample 5559131 | NCBI WGS metagenome assembly JAABUJ01 (sample SAMN10711875, study PRJNA513366) | rock metagenome | isolation source: Antarctica rocks | place: Antarctica: Victoria Land, Mt New Zealand nord | collected 2016-01-07 | reverse complement strand
CAATCCGGCGGCAATCCGGCGGGAGATCGAGGCGGGACAGGACGCGCTCTGGCGGCTAGCCAGAGTAAGAAACATTGGTGAGGCAACGACCCTGCAGGAGTAAGATTTATCCATGAGGCAATACGGGTTGCGGCGCTGCGGCAATCGCCGTGTCGTGCTGCACCTTCCTCTGCACGAGATTGCCGACCCACCATGCGAGCAGCGCCGCCAGCGCCATGATGATTAGCCCAGCGATTGGCAGGAGTAGGGTGATAACCGCACCAACAGCGACAAAGAAGTCTTCTCCGGCAGACGCCGCAGGCGATGGAAGACCGCTGAGAATGCCGCTGAGTGGGCGACGATAGCGTACCTTCAGTAGATGCATGCCGAGGGCGAGCGCCGCGCCAATGAGCGCAGCGGCGACGGCGGGCAGTCCGGTCTCCTTCGTCGTTGCAAGCATAATGAGCACGCCGACGACCGGACGATAGATCAATCCGAGGCGGTCATTGATGGTCTCACTACTCGGCGCTTTGTCCCCGAACAATTCGATGGGGAGCAAAAGCAGCAGCACCAGAAGACCGCCATTGCTGGAGAGAAACGTGTACGGCGATCCGATCGGGATGCGGCCGCTGAGCCGGTGCGCGAATGCCAGCACGAGAAGCGCGAGAAACGCATTCCACCCCGCCGCCGCCGCGAGCGCCATTCCCAACACGATATGCATGCATCCCTCCGCCCGTACCCGATCTCACCACATCCATCGCAGTATGGTTGCAGACCGGGCGGAGCGTCAACCGGGCAACCGGAGAGAACCGCAGAGGACGCAGAGAAGAGGAAAAAGAAGTGCGTGCCTCACCGCTCCATTCTGATCTCTGCGTCCTCTGCGCCTCTGCGTCTCTGCGGTTCAATCGCTTTCAATCTCGCGTCTCATCGCGGGCGTTTCCAGGGGATGAGGAGGCGGTCGGCGAGATTGAGGACGAGAGTGAAGACGAGGCCGAGGAGGGCAATGGCGATCAGGCCGACGAACATGCGCGTCGTGGAGAGAGTGCTCCAACTCGACCAGATGAGGAAGCCAAGCCCTTCGCTGGTATAGGAGAACTCCGCAGCGATGACGACGAGGAGTGCTGTTGCGGCGCTGATCCGCAGGCCGCTAAAGAGTGTCGGCAACGAACCGGGCAGCAGGACGTGGCGGAACATCTGCCACCAGTTCGCGCCGAAGTTGCGGCCCGCTTCGAGCAGGACGTGGTCAATCGTCTGCACCGCGCCCATCGCGTTAATTGCCATCACGGCGAAGACGCTGATACCGACCGTCACGGTGCGCGGCGCCTCGCCGTAGCCGCCGAATGCGAGGTAGACGAGCGGCAGAATGGCGATTTTCGGCATCACCGAGAGGATCGAAATGATCGGATCAAACATCGCGCGGATCGGCCGGATCATCCCCATCGCTAACCCGAGCACGATCCCCAGCGCCGAGCCGACGGTGAACGCCCAGAGGACGCGGATAAAGGTCGCGCGGATATGCGGCTGCAACTGCCCGGTGCGGAGCATCCGCCCCATCTCTGTGGCAATCGTCGTCGGCGTCGGCCAGAGGCGGCTATCGAGGATACCGACGGTGATGATCCACTGCCAGAGCGCGAGCAGAAAGAACGCGAAGCCGACGGAGATCAGCATGTCCGTATTGAATGGGAACGTGCGGCGGTGGGCGGGCAGTATGGGTATCTGCGTCCCTGCGACCTCGGATACTGTTGTTTTCTCCGCGATCCTCATGCTGTCGCTTCTTCCTGCTCCATCGCCCGCTTCACTTCCGATTTCAGGGACTGCCAGATTGCGTACGTCAGTGCGCCAAACTCCGCGCGGCTCGTCAGTTCGAGGGTGCGTGGTCGGGCGAATGGCACGTCGAACGTCTCTTTGATCGTTCCCGGATGCGCGGTCATCAAGACAACCCGATCGCCGAGCAGTGTCGCCTCATCGAGGCTGTGCGTGATGTAGAGGACAGTCTTGCGCTGCTCCTCCCAGAGGCGCAGCAACTCCTCCTGCAGGACGAGTTTCGTCTGGGCATCCAGCGCGCCGAGTGGTTCGTCCATCAGCAAGATATCCGGGTCATTCGCGAAGGCGCGAGCGATGCCGACGCGCTGCCGCATCCCGCCCGACAATTGGTTCGGGTAGGTCTGCTCGAACTTCGTCAGGCCGATTTTCGCGAGCCAGTGCCGCGCCGTCTCGATCCGTTCCTTCTTGCCAATGCCGCGCATTTCGAGGCCGAACGCCACGTTATCGAGCGCCGTCTTCCACGGAAAGAGCGCGTACTCCTGGAAAACGACATTATTCTGCGGCCTGCCGCCGGTCGGATCCGAATTGATCGTTAGTTCGCCTGTGGTCGCGGGGAGCAGCCCGGCGACGATGCGCAGAAACGTGCTCTTGCCGCAGCCGCTCGGCCCGACGAGGCAGACGAACTCGCCCTCCGCAACGGTCAGATCAAGATCGTGGAGCGCGGTGACGGGCCGCCCTTTGCGCCCGGCAAAGGTGCAACCGATACCGCGCGCGATGATCTTCGGTCGCTGTTCCATTCTGTTCGGTGTGGATGTCAGCCGCATCACATCTACCGCCATCGCCCCTGCCTTATGCCGCCGGGCCGACGGCTTTGACCGCCTTGTCCGCGAACGAGGGATCGAACAATTTGCTGATGTCCACCGCCTGCGTGTAATCAGTCCAGCCGCTCTCGCGGTAGATTTTTTCCTGATCCTTGATGCTCTCTGTCTTGATCGCCATATTTGGATCGTAGACGAATGGCGGCGTGGCGCGGATGACCTGTTCCGTACTGCCGGTGTACTTGACGTACGTCTGGACATTCGCATCCGTTAGGTAGTTGGCGCCCTGGATGGCGCGATATCCCTTGAGGAGTGCGAGTGCAAACCGATTTGCCACGTCCGGTCGATCCTTGATCAGTTTGCCGCTGTACAGAAAGGTCGTCGTCGAGTAGCCGGGTGCGAAGTCGTCCACGAGGATGGCGCCCGCGCCCTGCTGGATCGCTTGCGTCGAGAAGGGCGTGCCGATCAGCGCGGCATCCACCGCGCCATTCGCCAGCGCCTGCACCATGTCCGGGTTCGCGAGGTTGACGAACTGCACGTCCTTACCGGTCAATCCGGCAGTCTGAAGCGCCTTGACGGCGAGGTACGCGCCCGCGCTCCCTGTGCCGCCCGCGACCGCGACCTTTTTTCCTTTGAGATCAGCAAGGGTCTTCACCTGGCCGCTGTCCACAAGCGCCTTGCGTACCTCGAACTTCGATGGGCCATTCGTCTGCGGCGCGATGCCTGCCGAGGCGATCACCTTGAAATCAAAGCCCTTCGCGAAAGTGTTGAAGGTCGCGGCGGAAAGACCGACCGCGCCGACATCTATCTGCCCCTGCGCGAGGAAGGCCATTACTTCCGCCCCGGAGGCCGCCTTGTCGAGACTGATCTCGATGTTCTGCTCCTTGAAGAAGCCGCGATCCATCGCTACGTAGAGCGGCGCGAAAAAGAGGCCGGGTACATGGACAACTTTGACGGTGTCCGCCGGGCCGGATGGTTTCGCCGCGCTCGCCGCCGACCCACTACTGGCGGCGGGCGCGGAACCGGCGACGCTCGTGGTGTTTGGAGCGGTCGTCGCTGCGGAAGCGGGAGTTGCGCTGGACGCGCTCGTTGGTTTGGGCGCCGCCGACGCGGCGGGTACGGTAGATGCGGGTGTCGCGGTCGCGGCGGAGCCGCCGCAGGCTGTCAGTACAATGCTCATCATCAAACCAACCGCGACAATCACGGCGACATGGGTACGCCTCTCCAACATCAGGCCCCTCTTTTCCTCGATAGTCGTGCGAATCATTTGTACAGGACAATGCTAGAGATGTTCCGAATCGCTGTCAATCGCTCTCTGTCGCGCAGACGGTTCACTTGCGCGCGCTGATTACCAGTGATTGGCCGAACGGCGGGGGGATGATGCGCTCGGCCCGCGAGAGAACGGGGACGAAGAAGCGATCATAAAAGCGTACCTGGTTAGCGCGGATGACCTGTTGCCGCCGTATTTTGCCAACGACAAACCACGACACCGCGCCAATGCTATTGAAGAAGTCGCAACGCTCGACGCTGAAACCAATCGCGGTGATCGTGTCACGTAATGCTCGCCGCCGGTAGCGACGCACATGGCCTAACTCCGTATCGAGCGCGCCATAGATGAGCGGCAGCGCCGGAACGAACAGAACCAGATGGCCACCTGGTTGGAGGAGATCATACATACTCTTTAGAGCGCATGTGTCTTCCGCGATGTGTTCGAGCACATTGACGCAGACGACCGTCGTGATCCGTTCGGCCGCGAGGGCCGCGACAACGCCGGGATCGAGGATATTGCCTTCGATGACGCGGATGTTCTCTTGCGCCCCAAACCGATGATGCAAACGTTGGCAGCACACGGGATCATTGTCGAGCACGATGAGCCGCTCGCGATCCTGTAATGCGTGCGCGATACTGCCGATCCCGCCGCCCACTTCGACAACGCGCGGCCCGATGAACGGCAGCACCGTGTCGAGTATCCACGCGTGGTAATGCGATGCCAGCGACATCACGTCGAGCGCACTCGCATGCATCGAAAGCGCGTCGCGCTGCGCGGTGGTCGCCTCTTCGTCTGTGTCTGATACCATCATCACTTCCCGTCCCAATACACGACCGCGTGTCACTTGAAGAACCGATAGCGAACGAGGACAGACAGAATCGTGAAGGAATCCCGCCAACGAATCTTCTTACCATCGGTGAAGACGCGGCCATTGTACGAGATCGGGACTTCGTAGATCGAGTAGCCATTCCTGAGGATCTTCGCCGTCATTTCAGGGTCGAATCCCCAGCGATCCTGCCGCAAATGAAATGAACGGGCAACGTCGCGCGTGCAGAGTTTGTAGCAGGTCTCTATATCGGTGAGGGTCGTGTTATAGAGGATATTTGCGACGAGTGTGAGAAACTTGTTTCCGACTTGATGCCAGTAGTACATCGCTTTATGTTCGCCGAGGAAGCGTGAGCCGTAGACCACCGAACTGCGGCCTTCCAGGATGGGACGGAGCAGGGTTGGGTAGTCGCGCGGATCGTATTCGAGATCGGCGTCCTGGACAAGCAGTACATCGCCCGCCGCCTGCATCAATCCGGTTCGTACCGCTGCGCCCTTTCCCCGGTTGCGGGGCTGCATGAAAACACGCACGCCGGGCATTTCAGCGAGGCCGGGCAACATCTCCCGCGTGCCATCCGTTGAGCCATCATCAATGACGATGATCTCCTTCTCCAAGCCGAAGGACGTAAGATCAACGTCTTGAACGCGGCGAATTATCTCCGGCAACGTTTCGCGTTCGTTATAGACAGGAATAATCACCGAGAGCAGGCGGTAGTTCTTTTCGGGCGACCCATCGCGCCATTGCCAATTCTTCCGCATTGATTCCCTTCGCCCCGCAGTCCGGCTACCGTTCGACGCGCGGTAGTATACGCGATCAATCCGCGCTTGCCCATGTGCGCCGCGGAGATTGTACCCGTCGTGCGCCCCGGTCCCTTCCTCCGTTTGCCTCATGTGCCACGGGCGGAGTTTGCAACAGCCCTCTTTGGAGGCTTCCTGTTGCCGTCAATCGCGTTCACGCGAAGTGAGTCCGGCAGACCCGGCAGGCAATCTGTCGGCAGCATCAGGTTGTAGCGATCCCGCGCGATGAGCCAAAATGCGAGCGTCGTGAGGTGGACGCGGCGGTAGGCCGCACCGCTCTCCATGGGTAGCAGCGCATCGTATTTCGTCAGCCAACGGAGGGCGTCCGCCCCGTCATCCTCGACGATCGCCAGCACAAAGCGGGCTTTTGGATGGTGCGTATCGAGCGCCGCGATGGTCTCCGGTGTGGCCGTTTTTACGGGCGCGAGCAGTTTGCGCACGCGCGCATCGTTGGCACGGCTCGCGCCCCAGAGCGCCAGCGCGTACTGCACCCGGTGGGCGAGGGCGCCGCCTTTCTGTTTGATCACCGCGTCGAGTACCTGTGCGAGCGTATCGAGCCGCTTCGTCACATCGCCACCCGCGAGGTAGGCATCCGCGATCAAGTCCGCATTATTGCCGACGTATTCGTCCGGTAGCGCCTCGTAGGAATGCACGCGATCATGGAGGCCACGTTGGAAAGCGCGTTCGAGGTATGGCCCGATCCGTTCGACCGGGAAACCGGCGGCGAGGTATGCCCGTGCCGTATCGCGGCACCGCCATGATGTCGTTTCGTAGCGCGCAAGATCGAAAGAGAGCATGTCGAGCGCACGGCGCGCGGCATCGAGCGCCGCCGCCTCACGCGGGGAAGTGTCCGTCACCATCTATTGCTCCAGTCACGGGTTACGCGGTCTCACCACGGATACCCACAAAGATTGATCGTTCCATCCAGCGGCACCGCGTCGCGGGCGGGCAGCGCCATTGGCAGATTCGCCGTGAAGGAGATCGTACCACCCGGTTGCGCGACGAGCAGTGTGCCATGGAATCGCCGCCAGCCGAGCCGTTCGTAATAGGGGATTGTCGGCGGCAAACAGACGAGCAGGACAAACGCAACGCCGAGGTCATCCGTGAAGAACGCCGATGCCGTCTGTAGAGCGGCGGATGCATAGCCCTGACTACGCGCGTCGGGATGCGTCTTCACACCGCCAATGCCGCCGATCGTCGTTGGCATGCTATCAACCTCCCCATCGCGCGTCAGCATGCCGACGTGCGAGACGAGGCGGCCTTCATCGTCCCGGACACGGATACTCCATGTTGTCGCAGCCCATGTCACCCGCGTCGGGGGCAATGTCGCGATCACGTCCGGCGTATAGACGGCGGCGGTAAGCGCGCGCAGTTCCTCGCGGTCGGCGGATGTCAGGTCCGCGACGGGCGTCATGTCAATCCGCACGGGATGGCTCCTGCTCGTACGGCCTCTCGTCGTCCGTCGGCAATGTCAGGAGCATCATCTGGCTGCCTGCAACGATACCGAGGAGGACGACCACAACTCCCCAGAGAATGCGCGTATCAAGGGGAGACACCGCATAGAACTGATACACCGGCAGATGCGCCGCTACATGCGTGCCGAAACCACCGAGCCAGTGCGACAGCAGGTTATTGTGCCCGTCCGGCTGATTATAGAGCCACTGCGGCTGGCGGAGCCAGCCCGCCGTCCAGATGAAGCCCCAGGTGCTCACAATACCAAGCAGCCATGCCGCGCCGCGTGGATGGGAACCGGCGGCCCGCTCCCACCACCACGCGAGCGGCAAGGCAAGGAGCGGTAGCGCGGCAGTCAGGTAGCGTGCGGCCGGCCCCCACTCTCCCCACCAGACGCGATACTTGCTGATAACAAGCACATAGGGCAGGAGGATAACGAGAAGCGCGACGCCATCACGGAGGTTCGCGCCCAGATAGAGCGCGAGCGCGGCGATGGCGAGCAGATAGACCGGCGCCACGATCAGCAGCCCCCATTGCGCGTCCACCAACGATCCGAAGAAGCCATTAATGGTGCCCTGTGTGGACGAGAAGCCGGCGCGATCCGGCCGCACGAGCGGGACCGGGTAATGGAAAAAGGCGAATGAGTAGAGTTCGAACAACGCGAGGAGGAGAGCGCCGGGGACGAGGCCGAAGAGTGCCGGTCGCCAGGCGCGCCGCAGATGCCGTACGGCAAAGATCAGCGCAATGCCCCCGACGACTGGAACGAACCGGGAATGGAGCCAGGGCAAATAACCGGCGCACAGCCCGGTCAGCGCCCATTGCCACCGCGCGTTCGTCGGTGCGAGGAGACGGCGTACCGCGTAGATGATCATCAGCGCGGCGGGCATCTCAGGGAAGATCAGGAATGCGTACGTCACGAGTGGAACGCTCGCCATGAGGATAGCGGTGATCGTCAGCGCCCGACGCCGCGCGGCCACGCTCCGTGTTAAGAGATAGAGGTTCGCGGCGACGCCAGCAGCCATCAGATTGTACAGGAGAACGACACCGGTTCGTCCCCATACGGCGAATGGAATGACAATCAGCACGGGGATACCGAGCCCGTGCTTTGAGTAAAGGCCCGCGCGGAAGGTTGTCGCGGCGTGCGGTGGAAGTGCGGGGGAGATATTCGGCCAGCCCTGCCAATCCTGCGCGAGCGGATACGATGGATAGAATCGTAGCCAGTCCCGCTCGGCGAAGTTGTTTGTCTCATCAATATCATGGTCATGAATAATGGAGTAGGTGGTCATCAAGTAGAACGGCTCGTCGCCCGTCACTGGGTCAAGGCGCGTGGTAATGCGTGGGATGCAGGCGGCGAAGAGGAGAAAGGAGATAACGAAGACTGCGATTGCGGTTTGTTGATCGGTAAGCGCCGCGAGGCGGGCAAGCGGACGTGTTTCTCTGTGGACAAGCGTGGTCACTTGGCAATACTCCGTGTCATAATGCGATCATAGATTGCCTCAACCGTCTCCGCCTGGATGGCCCAGGTCTGCTCCCGCCATGCGCGTTCCCGCGCGGCATCGCCCAGGGCCCGTGCCCGTGCCGGGTTCGCGAGGAGATTGACTACCGCGTTCACGAGTGCTGCCAGGTCGCCCGGTGGCGTCAGCAGCCCCGTTTCATTGTGCCGGATGACACTCGTGTTCTCACCGACAGCGGTTGCGACCACGGCCTGCCCTGCTGCGAGTAGATCGAGCGTCTTGACCGACGATTTCGCGCGGTTAATCAAGGTGTCTGCGAACGGGAGGACGGCAACATCCGCAGCACGAATGAATGAGGGAAGCTCCGCAAAGGGTACGAAACCCGCGAACGTCGTTGCATCGTTCTGTTCGGACAGCGCGCGCCGGGCAGCTACGTTTTCGCCCCGAAGATCACTACCGACGACGAGCAATCGCGCTGCCGGGATCGTCTCACGTATCCGACTGAAAAACGCTGCGACCGTCTCGGGCGCGAATTCCACGAAGCGCGTATAGAGCAGGACGGTTGGGCCATCGAGGCCGAGCGCCGCACGCATTTGCGCGGCATGTCGCATGATTTCGCATTGATCCGGCCACGCGCCGTAGCGGACGGGATCAAGCGCATTCGGCAGATAGGTGATACGATCCGGCGGGATGCCCAGCCCCCATTGCTGTGTTTCGAGTGCCCGACTCGCGACGGTCACATGGACGGCGCGCCGGGGCAGGCGCCGCTCCTGCCAGGCAAACAGGCGTCGCTGCGACGCGGAATACAGGCCACGTTCGTTCCAGCCGCCTGTTCCCTCCCAGTCGTCGGTGTCGAGCACAACGGGAATATTTCTGAGGAGTGGCATGACCAGGCCGGCATACCCCTTCGGCTTGAAGAGATGCACAACGTCGGGCCGTGCCGTATGGACTGCCTGCCGCAACGCGGTCACGATCCCCACCGTCTTCATCCGTGTCGGGAGTGCGATATTGACGACGTGAACGCCGTGATCCTCCCACGCGCGACCCGCGTCCTCGAGATGATCCCACGGCGGGACGATCAACGTCACATCGTGCCCCCGCGCGACGAGTTCCCGGCCGAGCGGGAGCGCCCGAAAGGTCATCGTTGCCTTTGGCTGCATCCCGAACCCGCCGAGCAGCACGATTCGCCGCCGTCTTCCGTGGCGACTGGGCGAAATCACTGCGGGCGGGGCGGGCGGGGCAGGCGCGACCATCTCAACCATACCGGGGATGATACCACGCACGTATGCAGACGAGAGAAACCGGGGAGAACCGCAGAGGCGCAGAGGACGCAAAGAACGCAAAGAGGGAAGAAGGAGTAAATATTTTATTCCGTTCCATTCTTCTCTTTCTTTGCGCCCTCTGCACTCTTTGCGTCTTTGCGGTTCTCCCCGGTTTCCGTCAGCCCGCAAGGGGGTCGTTGTTGCGGGCGAAGCGCTGACCATTGATATTGGGGACCGCATACGCGCCCTCCGTTACTGGTACCCGCACCGTGCCCGCCGCGACACCGACGATGCGGATCGCATCTCCGGGTTGGAGCGCCTGCACGCGCGGAGAAACCGGAAAACTGACGCGACCGGCATATCCCCGCTGGGGCGGGACGGCGATATAAAAGGTGAGCGTCGCGCCGTCCGGCACGGGTACGGTGAGGACGATTGCGCCAACATCCACATCCACACTCGGCCGGACGGCGAAGGTCGCGACAGCGGGCGTGCCGAGTGGCCAGTTCGCGTTCCGCAAGGTTCCCGGCGCTTTCGGCGACTCTTTCGTGTCAGTCGTCGGCGTCGGATAGAACGCGGGTGTCGCCCGTGGCACACCAACGAATGGCGTAATCGTCGCCGTGGGCAGCACCGTCGCAGTCGGTGGGGCAATGACGGTCGCCGTCGGCGTGGCATTCGCGCACGCGATCAACGAGGAGACGAGCATCCCAAGAAGGGCGATGAGTGCCGCGCGCCGCATGACTGCTCCATCTTCGCAATTGCTCCACTACTTGAGAGCGCCGACAACCGGAAAGGAGTTGGACCGATTGCGCTGGAATGATACCAAAGTGTTGGTGGTAGCGGGCTTCAGCCTGCCACCACCAGAAAACGAAGCAACGCCATCGGGCTGTATAGTCCCGATGGCGCGAGGCAGTGTAATTTCCGGGCAATCCGCTGATTTTGCTAAAACCGGTTATCCACCGCGCGGATGACGCCGACCAGTTTGCCCTGCACGGCGACATTCGTCGCATCGGTGTAGATTGGCTGCATCGTGACGTTCGCGGGCTGAAGGCGGACGCGGGAGCCCTCACGGTAGAACCGCTTGAGCGTCGTCTCGCGCTCATTCTTGAGCCAGACCGCGACGGTGTCGCCATTGTCCGCCGTCAGTTGCGGTTTGAGGATGACGAGGTCGCCATCATTGATGAGCGCGTCCACCATCGAATGACCGCGTACGCGCAGGGCGAACAAGCCAGCCGTCACCTTCGGGAGCATGGACATCGGCATTGTCACCGACTCCGCGAACTCACCGGCCGCGTAATCCTCCGGCACCTCGATCGGTTCACCGGCGGCGATCCGGCCGATGACGGGGATGCTGACGACATTGCTCGGCTGCGCAGCGCTGAAGCCGAACAGTTCGATCCCGCGCGAAATGTGCCGGTTGCGGCGGATGTAGCCCCGCTCCTCCAGCGCATTGAGGTTGTAGTCCACAACGCTCGTGGACGAAATGTCCAGATCCTTCTGAATCTCGCGGATCGTCGGCGGATAGGCGTTCTGATTGAGGAACGTCTCGATGAAGTCGAGAATCTGCTCCTGCCGACGGGACAGGCTCTTCGCTTTTTTCAGTGCGGCAGCCATGGGTGTGATACCTCCCGGTAAATGGTGAGCGGCGTGTATGCATGCGCGCCGGAGTGACATCACCCCGGTACTGTTCCCTCAGTGTAAGTGGAACGCTTGTTCGTGTCAAGTACACCTGTTCGCGTGAACGTACAGAAGACATAATGCACACTTGCATGCGTCGCGTACAATGACGCGTGACGGACGGTACGTGCTGTCCGGGGACATATCATCTGGGAGGCGATGGCATGGTGAGTCGTGACGGGTCCGTTCGGGTTGGGGTACTCCATTCGCTTGTGCGGGTGGAAGAAAAACTCCTCTTCGCCGAATTGGAGAAACGCGGCGTCGCCTATACGCGCCTTGACGACCGTGAGGTTGCCCTGCCG
>JAABUJ010006246.1_pt1 | contig 11601 bp, 10 predicted proteins | sample 5559131 | NCBI WGS metagenome assembly JAABUJ01 (sample SAMN10711875, study PRJNA513366) | rock metagenome | isolation source: Antarctica rocks | place: Antarctica: Victoria Land, Mt New Zealand nord | collected 2016-01-07 | reverse complement strand
AAGATGATCTCATCAGAATCGCGGAGCATTCTAGAATTACTAAGATGAAGGAAATCTACGAAAAGCAAGTGGCTCTGATGACTCGATTCAACCAGCCGGCTCCGCCGGTGCCTGTTCAGGTAGCTCATCTTTATCCGCAGGGTCCGAGTAATCCTCATTATGAAAAGGCAATGCTCCGGGAAGCCGAAAAGAAAGGATCATCTGCCATTACCGCAAGCGATTCCAATGGGAAAGCGAAAGCAAACGATATCTCAACAATTGTCTCTCCCGGCGCTCAAGCTCTACAACCTGCCAACGGTCACTTGAACCCTGAGCAACAACGCCAGCAGAAAGCGCAGCAAGCAGCTGCAGGCTTGGCGGATAAACTTACCGCATCCATGATGGAGCAAGAACTGGACGAAAATGAGCCACCGACGATCAAACTCGGTGACGCCTCGGTTGCCGCACCTTTCACCAGTAAGCTAGCCAACGTCATCGCCATCCCCAACATCATCCGCCAGGGTAGATGTACGCTCGTTGCTACGGTTCAGATGTATAAGATCCTCGCCCTCAACTGCCTCATCAGCGCCTACAGCCTTAGTGTTCTCTACCTCGAGGGCATCAAGTTCGGCGACGGACAGGTGACGATCAGCGGCATGCTCATGAGTGTTTGCTTCCTCTCAATCTCTAGAGCCAAGGTAATGTGCTACCGTTCCTCCTCAGGTAAGATTGCTGCTAACATACGTTCAGCCTGTCGAGGCGCTATCGAAAGAGCGACCTCAACCAAAGATATTCAACCCATACATCATCGGATCGGTGCTTGGACAGTTTGCCATCCACATCGCCACCCTAATCTACCTTTCCAACTACGTCCACCAGATCGAGCCGTAAGTAACACGAGCCCCTTGAACAAACCCGCTCAACACTAACATCCCACCCAGCCGCAAACCCGACATCGACCTCGAAGGCGAATTCGAGCCCTCCCTCCTCAACAGCGCCGTCTACCTCCTCCAACTGATCCAGCAAATCTCCACCTTCGCCATCAACTACCAAGGCCGGCCCTTCCGCGAATCCATCCGCGAGAACCGCGGCATGTACTGGGGTCTCGTCCTCGTCTCCGCCGTCGCCTTTTCCTCCTCGACCGAATTCATCCCCGAGCTCAACGAGAAACTTCGTCTCGTCAAGTTTACTTCCGAGTTCAAGTTCACGATGACGGCGGTCATGGTCGTGGATTATGTCGGGTGTTGGGTCGTCGAGAAGGTGCTCAAGCAGGCGTTCAGTGATTTCCGCCCCAAGGATATTGCGATTAGACGGCCGGATCAGGTGAGAGTCGAGGAGGAGCGGAGGGAGAGGGAGAGAGCGGAGGTGGAGCGGGAGAAGGAGGTTGCGGCTGGGAAGGCTTAGATGGTTTTGTTGTAGTTCTGTAGTGTAGTTTAGATGAAGGATCTCTTTCCCATTCTCACATGCGGGACCGTCGTTTAACAGAAAACATGAGTGTTTCTGAAAATTATATAAGAATGCTCTCGACTAAAGCTCGACTCCTATGATGGCCCGGCAGGTTCTTTCAGTCCCTTCACCAGCACCGTCAGTTCCTCGACCTGCGCCTTCAGTTCCCTAACCTCCACAATGGCCGCATCGGTCTCGATATTCGGTCTCGTTACCTCCACCTTCTCTTTCCACCCTGCACAACCCGGATCGAAGCTATCGGCCATCTGCTCCCATTCCTCCATCGTGTCCTCGTCCAGAAGGCCGCGCTTCTGATTCTGTTGGATTCGGCGGGCTTCTCTGCTCTCGAGCCAGGCGGTGATGAGGAGGAGCGGCGAGTAGATGGTGGTCATGACGGCATTGTTTAGGCGCTCGTAGCGCGCGGCTGGCAGCCACCGTTCGAAAGGGAGGATGAGGAGGAATATCTCGATGAGGTTGAGGGCTGAGAAAATGGGTTGGCTGGTAGTTCTCAAAGATGAGGGGAAGGGAACAGGGCAGTGACTTACGCGCTATAAAGACGTTTTCGTCGGGGGCACGGACGAATTGCATGGTCCGTTGCGAGAACAGAGCCATGTACTCGTCGATGGCGTTGTCCGTAATGTCTTGGTAGGCACTGTTGTACAGCGCAATCAAGATGTTGAGCAGCACTAAAGAGACTTCTTAGCATATGTCCGAGGAATGGAGGTGGGGGCACCACTGACCGACCGTGACAACAAAGTTAAAGATATAATACAAGATAATGCCAAATGGCGGCGCAAAATTCTCGAAGCCAGTGAAATCCGGACTCTGCATGACGCTGTTGACCATCGCCTGCATGATGAAGCCCGTCACCTTCCGGTTATCCTCGTCCGCCTGGTCCATACCAATGAAAGCCTGCAGAAACCCGATCATGACGACGAGCAACAGCGCGAAGAAGATCAACGACTCTTTCATCATGACCTTCAGCACCACCAACATCGTCCCGAAGAACCGGAACGTATCGAGGTAGAGAAGCAAGCGCATCCAGAACATGGGCGCGCTGAAGGCCAGGAAATTATAGCTCAGCTCGTTGAACCGTCTCCGCTGGCTCTCGCCGTCAGCGCCATCGAGAGGTTTCCCGAGCGCGATCATCCGCGTTACGAATGATACCGTCAGGAGCGCGTACAACGTGCTGTTGAAGACGTTCCAGAAGCCCAAGTAATGCCGTCCTACCTTCCACAGCTTGTTGGCCTCGTCGCAGATGAAGCCAAATGTCATGATGTACAGTACACCCTCCACCACATCCAAGTCGCCCGTGGCGTTGATCGTATTGATTGCGCCCGTGTACAGTGCTAGAAACAGCACCGAGAAGAAGATTTGCACGGCGTTCTGGTAGCAGGGGGCGCGCATGCGGTTCGGGTCCAGGTGGGTCCAGTAGTCCGTCGAGGCTTTGGCCTCGTACTCGATGAAGGTGGAGGTATCCGCTTCCGACTGGACGAGCCAGCCACGCCAGAGGTGGGAGATGCAGCGCTGGTAGCCGGCGGACCCAAGGACGAGGAGGGCGTGCTGGTCGACGGCGCTCTCGATGACATTGGCGGCGGGTGTTGGCTTCAGGGAGAGGTTCAAGGTGGAGTAGCGTTGCAGTAGGGTTTGTTGAAGGAGGAAGTCTTGGTTCGATTCGTTTTCGATGCTTTGGGTCCATCATCACCTCCTGTCAGCTTTTCTTCTGTACCCGTAGATATAGACAATCTCATAACTTCCCTCTCAACCCCTCAATCACAGCGGCAAGGCAAGGCAAGGCAAGGCAGGACACCCCCAGGCAGAAGGAAACGGCTACTGACATCCTCTTCGCCAAAACCTCACAAGCCACGGCCCGACAGCCATACAAGCCCGCATCCCACATCTCCAACGCGCTCTGCCTCATAAACCACCTCTTGCAAACCAATAACGCAAACAACACGCACGCCCCATACTCCTCTCCCCCGGCCTCCTTCGCCGTCTGTTCCACCTTCCGCGTGATGACAGCGCTGTTGGCCCGCGTGATTTTCCATTCCTCTAGCTCGAAGGGGATGACGCGCTCGATTTGGTACTTGAGCCGGATCGCAACTTTCGTGACTTCGGCCGGGGGGATGGCGGACGGGAGAGGGTCGGAGTGGTGGGTGGGAAGGACTATGGCGAGTGTTAGAGGGGGAAACTGTGTAAACGGCGGGTGACGTACGATGTTCGACTTCGGAGCGGTAGTGGTTGGGGGTTTCCGTGAAGAGTTTCTTCCATTGAACCATGACGGACGAGAAGCCCTCTACAGTGTAAAGGTTTGGAAATTTGAAGGGCCAAGCAAGCTGATAGCAAGCAGTTGACTACATTGGCGTCACAAGAAGGACAGGAAACTGTCCCCGGTTCATCCGGAGCACCCAGACAACCGACTTGGGTGACCAGTCGCCTGCTCACACGGCATAGGTTTTGATTACGAGCTAATTACATACTGTAGACGTTAGTAGCTATATCTTGATTATATGAAAAGATTAAGGGCAAAATGTTTACGAAATGAATTTCTCGTTGTTGGTTCACATCAAAATGCCATTCCTACCAGAAGCCAATTCTGGCAGCAGCTCATCGACATGCAGTGGCTTCCCTCATTCAGGATCACACTAGATTACGCAAGCCTCGCACGACAATAGGGCGGCGCTCACCAGAATACCCATGAGGACTGTGGTCGGGGCAGATTCCTGTCGTCCTGGCTGCGCGTGCTTCGTGGACGGGACAACACTCTCTCCAATCCTTGACTACCTGCGGAGGTATGTACAACACCGTTGTATTTCTAATCTTAGGGTGAAGGTAAGAAGAGTAAGGTCGAGGATGTACCCGAGACCTCGGCATAGAGTAGATGCGAGCGAGGGTAATAGGACTGATGAACCGCTTTTATGTATGACACGCCAACGCCCATTGAAAGGCCCCGAACAGCTTCCAAGTGGGGAACAGAGCACGAACAGAAGTGATCCTCAGGGGAAGAGTGTCGAGAATCCACCGTCTTCCTCACATAGTCTCCGCCACCACGCCTTCATCACTCTCGCTCATACTCTCGTCCCCACTTACCTCCTGGTTTTCTCGTTCCCTCTTCTCCATCAACGCCTGCAGCTCTGCATCATCATTCTCCGTCACCGCCTTCGGCGCCATCTTCGTCACGCATCCTCCCCCTGCAGCCTTTATGTTCGCCTCGATCTCTTTGATGGCGTGCTCCAGAGTCGTGATGCCCGTACTCTTCTCCAGACACTGGCTGGTGAGCACATATAGAGGTGGAGAGACTAGTTTGACTTTGACTTGCGTCTCGGGCGTGTTGTGCGCCTCGGCAGCCCGTAGAGCGTTCTTGACTGCGTCGATACCCTCGTAGCCGAAACAGGTCACTTCCACGTCGGCGCGGACTTTGGTAGGTTGTGGTGTCAGACGCTTGCCGATGTAGGACTGGAGCTCGTTTTTGATAATGTCGTTGACGAAGGTGATGTCATTCCAAACGTCAGGGTTCCTGTATTCTGTTAGTCAGTCGTGTCTAGACATTGGACAGTCAGGTGAACATGCGTTATCGAGAGCTTGAACGCGTCCACGGCGTGCCCATATCTTTTGTTCAAGGGCCAGGCAATATCCTGGTACAGGTTCTCTATCGGTGTCTTTGTCTTCTCCGCCACATGACGCATTATCGAGTGGACCATCTTGCCCTTGTTGTACCGTTCTTCACACTTCACGATATCCTCCGGTGACACTCTCCGCTTCGACAGATCGATGTAGCCTAGAGTCAGACTGTATCAGACCCGGTCCTGATCCCCTTCGTTGCAGGAGTGAGATCGCCACCTTTTTCCTTGTCTACCCTCAGTACCACCACAACTTCATTCCTCCCAACCCTAATGAGCTTTTGGATACTCCGTATTCGACGTCTCGAGAGTTCCGAAAGTAGAATCATTCCATCGATATTGTCATACTCTAATAGTTTCACATATGCTCCCATCTCGGCGATCTTTACTTGGACGGTCAGTGGCCAATTTCCCAACGCGTGGTGGGGCAGCAACGGACCTTGTTGACGCTCACGACCACCAAGCTATCTATGTCAGGATACTTCTCCTCATAGAATCGACAGTTCGTAAGAGACATGATGGGCGAGACACGCAAACGTGAAGTCTTCGAGCTTGTGGCGTTTGTGTCAAGTGAGTCAGAAACAGAAATTCCAATACTCGATTCTACAGATGCGATACGAATCCCTGTCAAGGATGCGGCTCAACAGTGCGCCTTGCACGCGACCATACTTCATGCGGTAAAGCGTGACGTATCTGGATAGCGTCAGCCTTACCATCACTGTGCCACCCCAGACCCCCAGCTACAACGGTCATCACCAACGCCACAGATATTAGTTGTCAACTCTTCGACACATTGTGTGTCCAGCTATTCCGACAGGGCTGAGACATTTTGAAAACTGTCACGGTGTCGGGGGTCAACTCACCGCTTTGTCTGAAAAGGTGCGGGAAATATGAGAGAGGGTGAAAGATGAGTTCAAAGATCTTAAGATTTGACAGACAGTGTTGGAACGACACACGTCTATTGCTGAGAAAATCTTCAAGGACTGCGGCAAGGACAAGCGAGGAGTCAATGAGGAGGAGACTATTGCTCTTTCTTTGCTTTGCTTCCAACCATGTATTCACTATGGTATAAGCACTCTATGCTACCTACTGCTATAGATGCGAACCCTCCCAAGAATTCCAGGTGCGTTTCACTGCACAAAAAGTGCCCACCTGCCTCTCTTGTTGTAGATACACACTCTTGTTGAGGATGGCGAACGGCAGCTCAGAGAGCCAGTAGCGGTAGGAATAGCCAGAGGGTTTGTAGGGTCCACTTACTAAACCTCAACATACTTACGAACGGCGTGCTCTGATAAGATGCAGCAATATCTTCTCACTGGCGCACACACAAGATCTTCGACAGCAGATGCTACCACACATTTTGACAGTACTTATTTATACTCATAACAAGCATAGCAATGGATACTTGAAACAAACCAGAGAGTCGCACTAACCCTAGGAACATCAAGTCCAAGGTATCGAACCTTATGGCACACCTGACGCCGAAGTTGAGACATGACCAAACAGCGAAAAACAACTGACACACGACGGTGTAGTCAGTATGTGCACGCCTCCAGACCAGAAAATTTGCATGCGCCCCTCTTCGACTCCTTGCCGCCGTAATCCATACACTCATCCAGAGTTCTCGTCGTCAAGCCACCTATGAAACAGTGTCTCAGTCGAAGGGCGTCGAAGCTGACCCTACCCACAACCTCTAGGCCATCATTTCTTCAATACAGCCTCGTATATACTCGTGAGAGCACCGATGCCCGCTCCAATCATCATTCCCAGGTACCCACCGGGTACCGAACTGTTCACCTTCAAAACACTCTCCCGGTCAACCAAGCCGCCGAGATCGACCCCTTGTGAGTATACCAGCCAAGTAACCAGCGCCTTGGCGATGTTGAAAGTCAAGGGATCGGTCTGCGCTGTCTGCGAACTACATGCGCGGCTCCAATGAGCATGCTTCGCCTTGAGCGTGAGGTTGAAGAAGTAGGCACACGCCAACGGCAACAGAAGGCTCGTGAACAGCCAAAGGGAGAAAGGTGACCAAAACGAGCTGGTCAGGAGTAGAAACAGGTCGGGTATCATGACCGGGAGATCCGAGGTGCTAAGGGCGCGGTTCGCTGGGATGGTGAATGCATAGCGCATCGGCAAGACTTCGGATCGCAAACCGAAGGCCTCGATGGCCAATGCCAAGAATTCGATGCTGGCGACTGTGCTGAGATAATCGCGCGTGGACTCGGCATACTCGGTGAGGTTGGCATTGTCCCAGGCCCTGCTCACGCTGCTGCGTATGTTCTCCGTCTGCCGGTCGATCGCGTCTGCAACGACCGTCGGCGAAGGGGGAAGTTGCATGTTGGACGCGAACCCAAGGCTTGATCGTGGCGTACGGCTGTAAGCTACAGTCTTGCTTGGATCGCTCTCCGACTCGTCACTGTCAAAAGCGCGTGTCAGAGGTAACGTGTCGCACAGGGAAGAGCAAAGGTTGGGGACGCGCATGCGGCGCACTTACGTCGGTTCCATATCCTCTGGGGCGCGTGTCGCGCGCCTTGCCCGAGGCTTCCGGGCCTCCACTGTAAGTGGAGCGATCGTGATGACTTCTCTCTTGACAGGTGACAGCCGTGGCGCGATGCGCGAGTAGAACGGCATCAGGTCAGGATGTTTGGCAAGCCGCGCTTGGTTTGCGCGAATGTGCTGATCCAGCGCGAACTCGAGGTCCGTCTTCTTGAAGTTCTCATAGCTAAAGTTGCGATTGTTGGCGCCTTTCTCGAGTCATGCTACCGAGTACGGGAGAATTGGGTCTTACTTGCTGAGGCCGACTTTGTCGGCGAGCGTCAATAGCTCGCTCTTGCGCTGCTTCTGCAGCCACGATGCGGCGCCAGACATTTTCAATTGATGGACAACTAATGTCGCGTAGATTCTGCGATACTGATGGACTTAAGTTGGGAGTTGTGGGATCTTTTGGGAGTTGGATGGAGAGGAAGGTATGGTTATGGTTGGCTGTTTACTTTGTTGTGATGGATGGGGTAGTTGGCGCGCATGCCTCGAAAGAGAAATCGGCACTAGTCTATTTAAGTTAGCGCAAATTTGGACAACCTCACTTTTGTCTTATGAGCATCCGTACACTGTATGCATCCTATATGGTGTTCAATATTGATGCGACGGACCAGCCGTTGAACGTTCACGTCGAAACGGATATGCACGGCGAGCACTGGAGTTCAATTTGAAGCAACAATCTCAATGCTGTCTATTACGGACAAGTTTCTTATGGTACTAGACCTCCACTAAGAGAAAAAACCGCAGAACTGTAAACAAGTAAAACAAATCCATCTCGCCCCCGACATCAGAGACATCAAGAAAGATGCTGCACAAGAGGTGTGAAGAGTGAGAGTAGGAAGTATAGCACCATTATCCCGTGCCATCAACATCCACACTATCCATAAGGTAGTAACCTCGATGCCGTTCACCCCTGTCCCTTCTAGTAAATAGAGCCCTAAGCAGCCCCTTCAAAGTGCAAAGGTCACTCTTCAACAGAAATTCGAGCATCCAGCGTTCCGTTGAACTTTAATCAGTTTCTGTGCCCTTACGGTGTAGAACAGAATTTCATTGCTCTAACTAAAGACCTAAAGACCAGATCTGCGTAAAGCAACTATTGCTTCCCTTGTCCTACCTTACCCAACCCGTCAAAAGGATAATATGTCGATACGATAGTACTGAGACTGTTTTCCAAGGTCTGTGTCAGTCCCCTACGCCAGAAGGGAGTGAAGAGGCGCTGCAAATGGTCATGTTACGAGAGCCATCCTCGTCAAAATATATACTGGGTTATGATGCCTGACCTCAACATGATCATTGCTCTTCTGGCTGACCCTTTTCCTGAGTCGGCCGACGAACGAGAGCCACAGAAGACCAGAGACGCAGGAGAGAGCGGCAATGACCATGCCGGGTGAATCCCTGATTCCATATGAAAACAACTGCGCGGCAGGAATGGTAAACTCGATCGGTCTCAGACCCAATCAGAGGTTTTCAACAATCTCCGTCGAACGTCGCGGAGCTGGAGGCACCCCCATTGTTTGGTTTCATTGCGAGCTAACCCATTACAGAGGTTTGTAGTGATTCTCGTCGAACGTCTCAGGACTGGAAGCACTCCCATCCTTCGATTCTCTAGCAGAAAAGATGAACTCGCTCATCATCATCAGCCAGTGATGGACTTGACTACTTGGCTGACAGATTTTTGCAGATTTTTGTGGAACGTCTTGAGAGGGAGTGCTCCCCCTTTTGTTCTTTTGTTCACTCATCATCGGTGACTGGTGATGGATCCAGTCGGTCTTAGCCCAATCTAGAGGGTTTTAGTGATTCTCATTGAACATCTCAAGGCCGGGAGTACTCCTGTCCTTTAGTCTTTGACAACAAGACAGCACTCACTCATCATCACTCACCAGTGATACCTTAGGCTTTGACTAGACCAAGCTAACCAGACTAGGGTTCTTTGGCAATAATCGTCGAACGTCTCACGACGGGAGTGCTCCCTTCTGCCACCAAAGACATATTCACTCATCGTCGCTGACTGACGATGGATTCAATCAATCTAACACCGATTTGGAGGGCTTCAGTCGGCCCATGCCGGAAAAACCTGTCGTATATCCTTGATATTTCTAACGTACATCATCTATCAAGGACTAGATGAGCGAAAACCGAATGGAGATCTAAACCCCAGTCTCTAAAGCCCAAATCCGAGATGTTCCACTCCGCGCTCGACGCCGTACCATGCATTACTATACACTCCGTAATTGTTGGAGCCTGATCCGGGCAGCGCGAGATCTTCAACAATCCCACCTAGACCAAAGATCATCATACGATCATGCTACCGTCCTCCGAGTCCGCAGCTAGATGTTTGTCGAGCTGCCGTAGCAGCAGCTGGTAAAGCACCAGCATAGTCCCACTCTGCACGCTCGTCCACACGAACCGAGGTCCCACCCCTCGAAACCAACCCGCTATGCCCTCGGTCCGGTAAATGAGCTTCAGCCCCGTAAAGATCGACGACGTATCGAGATTGACAGACCCGGGTCTGATTACGGATGTGTTTGGCGAAGATGTCGAGATCAATCTAGTTTGCTTCCGCGTCGAGCCAGGAGGCACGCTGGGCCGGGGAAAGCCTTTTGGGATCGGCTTGGCAGTGTGTGGTCGCGCAACACCGGTCTTGCTCGAAGCGCTCGACTCCTCCAGCGGGTTCAACTGCGTCTGAATCCTAGTCTTGACGACATCCAGCGGACAGGTAATCACCCCCGCCATTCCCCCCGCGCTCGAGGCCGTCAAGATCTCCAGCGGGATACCAATCTCCCTGCTTCCGACCCAGTCCCTCGCCCATTGCTGCTCTTGCTCGTAAAATGCAAACTGCAGGGCGGAGAAGGGCAGGTCGCGGAAGATCGTGGCTTTGTAGCCGTAGAAGAGCGCCGAGAAGCCTTCCCGTCTGACGATCGTGCGTGCTGCATCGACTGTGGAGCGGTAGTTGTAGCCCGAGTAGGAGAAGGGGTTGTTGTAGCGCCCTTGCAGCTGCAGGCGGGTCTTGAGCACCTCGGAGGGAACGTAAACGAACGACGCGGCTAGATCGGCGAGGAAGCCTGATCGGATGTAAGTAACGTTCATAATAGGTATGAAATGACGTACCTCCAGCCAGATATGCCAGCGAATGAGGTATGCCGGCGTCTATCAAGTGGCGTTTGCTGTATTCGTATGTGCCGAAGAAAATGATGGTCCCAGGAAACGATCCCAGGAACGCCGGTGTGACTCCGCTATACAGACCCCGCCGAATACCTTCCTGACGGACGATGGTGGCGTATGCGGACGATAAGGTTGGGTACTTGGGAGGAATGCGTGTGTCGCCCTGTTGCCGCGTTTTGACTGTATCTATTGAGTGCATCAAGAGATCTCCGGTCGTGCCTCCAATACCACCAGCAATCATCGACTGCGTGGTGGTCAGCTATGTTTGGAGCAGAATAACACTCGGGTGCAACGCAGTCGCTTACGTGCAGGTATGGCGGTCGGCCTTCCTCCTCCTCCTCATCCAGCGCATGTCTACTCCTAGACTCTGTCCTTTTCTCATGAATCGCTCCATGGTCAACGCTCACTCCCAAATGGCGGTCGATATCGGGGGGGTTGTGACCATCCGCCGGCGCAAGATGCGGAGCAGGGCTCGACGAGAAAATGTTGGAAATCCGAGAGGTAAGGGACATGACCCTCCCTCAACGTTCGGACTGAGTTTCGCTGGCCTCAGAAGTATTCAAGGCAGGTCATCGGCTGCACTGCTCTTGCGAATTTCGAGGGTCGAGGCTCGTATCGTACAGTAACGGTTAATCTTTTTCTCGGCTTCAAGTTTTGCCTCGCCGTACTGTAGCCTTACATACATGTAGCGCAGATCCAGGGTCTTGCGTTGTGTTCTATCTCAGTCTGGAGGTCCAGCTGTACGTGCTGCCGGCTACGAACCTTCTGCTTGTCAGGAGAGCCAAGAGACCTCCAGGGGATACTAGGATACGAAAACCATCCGACGTACGATGCTACCTGACCCGTACTCAGGCCC
>JAABUJ010006244.1_pt1 | contig 11606 bp, 14 predicted proteins | sample 5559131 | NCBI WGS metagenome assembly JAABUJ01 (sample SAMN10711875, study PRJNA513366) | rock metagenome | isolation source: Antarctica rocks | place: Antarctica: Victoria Land, Mt New Zealand nord | collected 2016-01-07 | reverse complement strand
ATCAGCTGCCGGAAGGACAAGACATCGGCCTTCGGCGGTACGGCGCGCGGGTCGTCGGTGAGCACGCCCTCGACCGTGACGCTGGCCGACGAGCGGGCGGCCGCCGCAAGGGGACCCGACTGCCGAGCATGGACGTGAGCCGCCGTCGCGAAGCCGGCGGCAGCCGCACAGGCGCAGACCGCCACCGCCAGCGCCGACCGACGGGCCCGCGAGCAGACCAAGACGACAGCTCCGAGGACGCTGAGTCCGGCTGCGGCCAGCGCCAGCGCCGGCGGAGGAAGCAGGCGGCCCTGCCACGCAACGAGCCACGCGGCGACGGCCGGAAGCGTGAGCCGGAGGTCGAGGTCCTCCTTCACACCCGGACCCTGTCCTTGAGCTGCTGGTACTTGCTCTCGCCAACATGAACACGCGTGCCTACCCAGTGTCTGCTTTTCGCTGCGCTGCGCAGCAGCTCCGTCACCCCCTTTGAGCCGAGGGCGACTAGGGCTGCTGTTGCATGTCCGGCCCCCGCGAGAAACACTCCCGCCGTGCTGCTCGCCGCCGCGGACCTCGATGCTCCGCTCGTCATGGCACCTGCGCCCATTGCCGTCGAGGTCACGGTCGACGGTGGTAGCTGGCCGGGCTACGCGCTCGGCTGGCGCGGCTCGAGGGTCTACCTGCAGTGGAGCACTGGCGTCGGTGAGCAGCACCTAGGATGGTTGCCGGCGACGAAGGTCAGGCGGACGTAACCGGCCCCGGACGTGGCGACTTGACAACCGCGCCGAGGTCGCTCCGTAACCAGGGGCCGGGTTGTACCTCCCGGCGCTACCGTCCGCGTATGCAATTGGTCGTGCCGTCCTTCGGACGATTGAAGGCCGGCGAGTTGCACCGGTACTTGCAGCCGTCGGCCAAACGACTGACGGTCCTCGACTGCCGGCCGGTCCGCTGGGTCGAACCTGCTGGGCTTGTTGCCCTGGCTGTCTGCGCTCAGCACGCTGTCCTTAGCGGTCGGGCGCTCAGGTTGATGGCCCCCGAGGATCCGAAGCTCGCGCGGTATATGAGCCGCATGCGGTTGCCAGCCGTGCTGAACGCATTAGGTGGCCAACATGACCTGCCGGACGTGCGGGAGCACGACACAGCCGGCGATCTGTTCGAGCTTACGGAGTTCACAGGCGCGCGCGGTGCCGAGCGACTCGCCGGCATGGTGCTCGACAAGGTGATCGCGACGACAGGGGTCGAAGTAGCAACCGGGCTCTTCCGTTCCATCTGTGAGGTTGGCCAGAACGTGCCCCATCACTCGGGAGTGAGGACCGGCTTCCTAGCCGCGCAGACCACCAACTATGGGCGCCGTGTGCAATTCGCCGTCGCAGACGGCGGCAAGGGCATGATGCCCAGTCTTGCCCGTCATGGGGCAGGATCGGACGCCACTGCGATCAAGCTCGCGGTGGAACAGGGGCTCAGCGAGACGGGTGAGCACCATCGCGGGATCGGTCTTCAGGAGACACGGCGGCTCAGGAGGCAGCCTGCACCTGCTCTCCGGGCGTGCTGCCGTTACCTACTTCGCAGGGTCAAGCACGCTTGAGCATGGGTCGTACAGGTTCCCTGGGACCTTGCTGCAAGGCGGGTTCGTCCTCGCGCCACGATTTGAGCATAGGTAGGGGGTGTACTGCTGACGCGTCGTGTGGTCTTCTGTTGTGAGGGACGCGTATGCTTGACAGTCCTAGCGACGCGTGTTAGAGCCCGAGGGAGGTTGCTTTGCAGGACATTCACATTAGCCTGCCGAGGCTGATCGGTAGCCGGGAATCGGCCGATGACCTGCTCGATTCTGTAGCTGACGACTTGGCGGGAGCGGACGTACTCGTGGATTGCCGTGAATTACTGACGGCGTCTCCTAGTTTCGCCGACCAGTTGGTCGGCTCAAGTCTGGATCTTGGCCGCGCGGCGCACCTAGTTCTGCTCAGCCCTCCGCCGGCCTTCCGATCTGACGTCGAGAGATCGGCACGGAAGCGTGGGCTGGACGGCCGCGTGCAGGTCCGCGATACCGCGAGTTTGCGCTAGCCGCGTACCGCTGAACCTAGCGCTTCAAGCGCGGCCTCCCATAGCTCTTCCTCCTTCCATACCGGCATATCCGGATCCTGCGCTGCGTACATCTCAGTGGCAGTAAGCCACTTGGTTGCGGCGTCGCGCAGGCTTTCAAGATGGAGCCGAACTATTTCCGCTTGAAGAGCACCACGCGCCTTGTCCAGAGCAATGCGACCTTCAGGTGTCTCCGTAGCACCTTGCTCGCGGCGGGCTCTGTAGCCGCGATACTCATCGTGAACCACCGTCATAGTCTTCAATACGGCGTCCACAACAACCTGCTGCCGATCTGCTCGGCGATCGGCCACGTTGTTGTGCCGGTCGTACAGAGTCTTCAAGGTTCCGCCGACGAGGCCGGCCCCCAAGTACCCGAGAACATGCCCCACAAGGTCAAGCATCTGAACTTCCGGCTTCTACCGCTTGCGCGTCGAGCGCCAGAACAAGCCCGTCCCCGGCACGTGCGCGGTGGTCGTACCGCGCCCGCGCGAGCTACGGGACAGCCGCGCCGCGCCGAGGCCACTGGACGCGCTCACGCCCCGCTTGGAGGCCGTCAGGCGAACCGGGCCGAACCGGACGGACTTGCGGAAGCCGAAGCTCACGACGTCTCCTCGAGGTCAGGGGGGCACCGTACGCCGCGACGAGACCTGCCAGGCTCGCGGGCCTGCGCCTCGTTCGCGATGTCGCCAATTGGGGACAATCCGACAGACGGCTGAGGAAACGGGGGAGCTCGGCCGGGGCTGGAACCAGATGGTTCCCACGGCGCGCCTCTACGCGGCGGCGGTGACCCGGTCCAGCGCCGGGCTACGCGGCGTGCGCCACTGCCCGGCCCACAGGCCCATGCACAGCACCGACCTCCACCGCGTAGGCCCCGCACTGCCCGGTGACGGGGCAGGAGCGGCAGACCGCCCGTGCGTCCTCAAGCGCGGCAGGTCCGGGATCGTCGCGAGTGAAAGCTGACGACGGGTCCGCGCCGTCACACGCAGCCAGCTCTAGCCAATCGGCGGCCGGTAGTGGTGCTCCTGAGTCGTCACCGGACGAGTATGCCCCGCCGATACGAGCGAGGGTAGGTGTCGAGGACCGGGGCGCAGGTGCGATCACTGACGCGAAGGGGTGCGTCTCCTGCGACCTTGCGTCCACCGCGGGCATAAGCCTGTGAACGCCCGGGTGGTGGGCTTGACGCCCCGGTCCGCGAGCTCATGGGGCCGGCGAGCCCTTCGCCGCGGCCTCTGCGTTCTTCGCTGCGGCCTCCAAGGCCTTACGTGCGGGCAGCACCGGCAGGCCGGACAGCGAGGGCGGGACCGGCTCACCGTCGCGGACGAAGGTGAACAGGCCCTCGCCCATGTCGTCTCGCTGGACGTAGCGGCCGGCCAGGTGATGGTTCAGGCCCCGGTCGCCGGTGACGGCCTCCACCACCGGCTGCGGAGCGGGCGGTTGGCCGCCCAGAAAGGCGCCCGCGGTGGTGGCGGTGGTGGTGGTGGGATCGGTCATGAGGCTCCTTAGAGAACGCCGGTCAGGACGTTGAACCACTGCGGGTGCTGGAGCTGGATGTCGCCTCGCCACCAGATGAGCAGGCCGGTCTGGCCGGTGTCGGCGTAGCGCTCTACGAGCCGGACCATCATCTGCGAGCGCAGGCCGAGCCACAGCGCATCCCACTGCCCGAGGTAGATCTCGGATGCGGCGGTCGCGGTCCCCACGGTGAGGGTGTTCGGGACGGCTGCGGTGTAGAGCCGGTCCAGTGGCGCGACGTCGGGCGACGGGCCGAGCCACTGCCCCTGTGCGTTCTTGATCCGCGCCAGGTTGCCCTCGGTGCGCGGGCTGTGGATGAAGGCGTTGGGCTCGCCGTTTGCCTGCCGGATGGTCTGCACCGCCCGGGACAGGTCCTCCCACGCCGCCGCGGCACCGTTACCGGCGCCCAGCGGGGTGAGTGTCACACCAGTGGTGTTCAGGACCCCGGCGGGCTCAGGAGTCGGTGCGGTGTAGGGCGCGCCGATCCCGCGCAGCGCGGCCCGATCGACCTCCAGCGCGACGGCCTTGGACAGCGAGTCGCTGACCACCCGGTCAATTTCGTGGGCGTCCTCTAGGACCTCCCAGCTCAGCTTGACGATCGTGCTCAGCGTCCGGGCCTGAAAGAGGAGTTGATCGAACGTCGGCTGAGACTCCGGGATCAACGCCGCTTCGGCCCGCCATGTCACGGTGGGGTCGCTGACCTGCCTGGCGACCCGCTCGGTCGCGGACTCCATCAGCAGGGTCCGGGCGCCGGCCTGCACAACCCTCATCTTGGCGCGGGCCAGATCGACGATTTCGTTTGCCAGCGGCACCGGGACCAAAGCACCGCCACCGGCGATCGTGGAGGTGGCCAGGGCGCGTTTCTCCCGCTCGGCGTCGGCGTCCCACTGGCCGGTGACGAAACCGCGTAGGTAGCGCCCCAAGCTCAGGTTCTGGTCCTCCGTCCCGCCGGCGAGCCCGAGCTTGCCGGCGTGCTCGGCGAAACTGTCGGAACGGCTGAGCAGGGTGTGGCCGGAGGCGGTCCGCTCTGTCGTGCCTGTGCCGGTGTCCGGCCGGATGAGCCGTCCAGCCCCACGGCTGGCCTCGGCCGCTCGCTGGTACTGCTCGTCTTGACCCTGCAGCTCGGCGATGTTCCGGTCGAAGCGGTCAAGGTCGGCGTTGCGCGCCTGCCAGGTCCGCTCCTCGGCGGGCGTGAATGCCTTGTCGGCGCGCTTGTCGGCCTGCTCGGACAGGGCGCGAGTGGCCTCCCAGGTCTCGCGACGTTCGCGGAGGAGGTTGTCGAGCGACGTGGTCATGGGGGGTCCTGACGGAGGTTGGAGGCGCGCACAGCGGCAGCAGCCTCAAGCGATGGCGGGGGTCGTTCTGCCGCTCAGGTGGGTTTCGCCCGGCCCTGCCGCACAAAGGCGCTCAACAGCGCCCGCGTCTCGGTCCCGCGTTGAGGCCGAGGCCGTCGCGATGCCTGCCTGGTCCTCCGGTGGGTTTCGCCCGGCCGAGAAACCTCTGCCACGCACTGTACGCCCTGGCAGCGACAGAAACCACGCGCTCCGTCAGTTCCCCCATGGGGGAACCAGCACGTTCGCGGAGGAAAAAAAAGATCCGGCCCCAAAACCTCCAGACCCGTACAGAAAAGACGCGAGCAACTGAGCTGTCCCGCCGGCCTGAGGCTGTGGACTTTCGACCCGCCACCCCTATTCGCCGACGTCTGCCCGTGCCAGCAGTCGGCCGTCCCGGCGGTCGTGCAGCCGGACCTCGTCACCGTCGTCCACTTTGATCATCTGCTCGGGAGGCGGCAGGATCGTGTGCCGGGCGACGGCGTCTATGGCCAGCAGGTCGATCTTCGCGGCGTCGGTAAGGCTCATGATGAGGGCTCCTGTTTCGGTGGGGCTGGGTACATGCGGCGTGGTGCGCGGCGGTACTGGTTGGGCTCGACCTCGACTAGGTGCCCGGCTCGGACGAGGGCGGCGAGGTCGGCGGGCAGCGGGGGCAGCTCGGCGCGGCTGGGCATCCGCTCGGGTGGCGGGTAGTCGGTCATCGGGGCTGGCCCCTGCAAGTCCCGTGACCTGCGGAAACGTCCGAGGGGGCACGCAAGGCACTCATTCCTAGGAGGTTCCGTGTAGCGGTGACGTCTGAGACGGCCAGGTAATGAGTGCCTTGCGTGCCCCGGTCCTGATTGGGCATGATCGTCACCTGTTCCAGCCGCGGTCGTCGGCGTCCTGCTCGGGGTGTAACAGCTCGATCCCACGACGCCACCGCTTGCCGTGAACCGGCGGCTGGGCGACTAGGCCGTGCCGGTCCAGCGCCTGCCCGAGCGCCTTCTGACTCATCGCCTCGGCGCCGTCCAGAGCTGCCCATGACTGCCAGCGGGCGAACAGCTCCGCGGTGGTGGCGCGGACGTGCGGGTTGAGGTAGCAGCACTCGGTCAGGAAGCGGGTGACCGCGTCGGACTCGACGCGGTAGGCGGCGGTGGCGACCCGCACGCTGTCCGGCTCGTCGAGGCGGTGTCCGCGACGGACGTAGTCGCCGTAGCCGGTGACCGCCCAGGCCAGGACGGCGTCGGCCTCCAGCTCTAGCCGCTCCCCGAGCTGGCCGTCCAGCTGCTCCTCGGGAACGACGACTTGGAAGGGCACGACCCGGACCCGGCGCCAGACCGCGTCGTCGTCACCGGAGACTTTCGGCAGGTGGTTGGTGACCAGGAACGCGGTGTGCGACGGCTCGAACTCCACGAAGTCCTGGCCCATGAACCGCGCCTTGATCCGGTCCCCGCCGGTCAGGCGTTTCATCGTCGCTTCGGCCATCTGCCGGCTCTTGTCCGACTCGCTGACCACGACCAGGCGACGGCCGCGCAGGTCCATCTGGCCGGTCGGGTGGGCGCCTTCCCGGGCCATGAACAGGTCGGGCTCGGCGGCGGCGGCGTAGTCGCCGAGGGCGTACAGCCACGCGCCGTAGGCGACGCCCTTACCGTTCCCGCCGGTGCCGGTGAGGATCGGCAGGACGTGCTCGACGACCTTGCCGAGCAGTGCCACTCCCACCACCCGCTGCAGGAAGGTGCGGACCTCGACGTCGGGCAGCACCTGGTCGAGGAACACCGGCCACGGGCCGTTGACCGCCTCGGCCGGCCGGTAGGCGGCGCGGGTCACCTTCGTGATGCGGTCGGCCGGGTCCGGCGCCCGTACCTGCATGCTGCGCAGGTCCAGCGTGCCGTTCGCGGTGTTCACCAGGTACGGGTCGGCGTCCAGCTCGCTGGCGGTGGCGACGAACGCCTCGAGGCTGGATGCGATCTCAAGGACGCCGCGGATAGCAGCGGCACCTTCGCAGCGGTGGACGTCCTGGCGCAGCTCGCTGTTTCCGAGGCTGTCCGCCAATGCCCGGCGCAGCACGGTCAGGACTGCCCTTGTGGCGGCGCCCTTCTCGTCCAGCGCCCAACGCTTACCGTCCCAGACGTGCCACCCGATCTTCGGCACGAACAGCAGGCGGCCGCTGTACTGCACGGCGAGCCGGTACGCCATGCGCACCTGACCGCGGTGACCCGTCTGGGTCCCGTCCGGTGGCGGCTGCGCCTCGGTGGCACCCGGAACAGTTGTTCCAAGCCGCGTGGTCCGTGGGCGGCGGGAGGCCACCCGTCGAGGGAGCAGTCCCCCGCCAGGCTCGGCGACCTCGGGCCACGGCTCGGCGCTCACCACGGGCAACGGTCGAGCTGCTCGGCGACCTCGCGGACGAAACTGCCACGGCTGCCCTGCACCTGAATGGTGCCGGCGTCCTGGACGGCACTCGCCAGGTCGCTGAAGGTGCCCGGCATTGTCCAGGCGGCGTCCCCGACGTCGAGGACAATCGCCTGCCCGGGTCGGACGTCGTCGGTCAGCCCGCACAGTCGCGACCGCACCTCGACGTCGTCGAGCATGCCCACGGCGTCTACGAGGCCGCTCAGGTCGAGGCGGACAACCTGGCGCACCCGACACCGCCGGGCGGTCGTGACCGCGCCAGGCCCCTCATCCGCGGGCGTCATGGCCGGCGCCACACGAGCGCGAGCCGGTCCCGCGTCGTAATCCTGAGTCCAGCTGACCTGCTTGGCGGTGGTGCGGCTGTTGGCGGGGCGGCTCTCCCATGACGGAGGGCCGCTTCTCGCGTTCACGCAACGCCGTGCGGGTGCAGGAGCACGGCGAGCCGACGACGTTGCTCGTCAGTCAGGGGTGGGGCGTCGTCGACGAGTCGCCTTATGTACTCCTCGGCGCCCATTGCCTTGAACTGCTGACGGGCTTCGGCGGCCGGGTTACCGCGACTGGCGGCGCACGCGATCGTGGCGCGGAGCTTTCGTTGTGCTGGGTTGAGTGGCATCTCTGCTCGCAGACGTGTGGAATCACGCCCTGCTACTGACAGAGGCCTATTTGCCGGATGCTTGTCCTGGTCGGGGCCCGGCACCCGTGTTGTTCAAGTCCAACTCTAGCAGTAGCGACTACACGCGATAGGTCAGGACACGCCGGACGCCTTGATCGGCCAACTCGCGCAGCGCCGCCTCGATGCTGGCGCGGCTGCGCTGGTAGTCGGTGGGGCACACCGGGCACAACGCCAGCGCCTTGCCGCCGCGATCACGGTCCTCTGGGAGAGTGCCGTCCGGCAACGGCTCGACAAGGACCCCTTCATCGTCGAGCAGGTAGATGCCCAGGACCCGCCGCGGGTGCCTCTTGCAGACGAAGCGGATGCCCGTCCACTCGCTCACGAAGTGATCCAATCGACGGGTGTCATGCGTTGCGGGTTGAAGCCGTCGAAGCGGCTCCCTGTGCTGGGCACCACGACGATCCCGGCCGGGAACACGGTCTGTGCTGCCTGCCTCTTGTCCGAGGGCCTCAGGGCGCCCCAGGCGCGTGCGACGTCGCTGCTACTTAGCAGCACCCGCACCCCGCCGGGCAAGGCGCTCTTGAGGAGCTGCTGAGCCCCGGATAGCCGTTTCTCGATCCCCTGCCGGGCAGCCATGTACTCCTTCGTCGTGATGCTGCGCGCTGCCCACAGGCCGGCCAGCTCGCGTAGCTGGTCCTCGTCGGCCCGGACCTCGGACCGGAGCTGATCGAGGTTGCTCGCGGCTGTCTCGGCTCGCAGGCCGGCCAGGTTCTCGGGCTTCGCGAGGTAGCTCAGCAACCACGCGGTCACGGTCGCCTCGGCTCCCCCGGCGTCCAGGCCGATCCCGGCGCAGCCGCCCTTCTGCGGATTGCAGTAGTAGCGGTGCCCGCGCCCCTTGCCTTGCGGCGTGCCGGTGAGCCCCGTCCCGCACTTGCTGCAGCGCAGGACGCCGGTCAGCCACCGCTGCAGCAGGTTCGTGTGCCCTTCGGTCCGGTCGGCCAGCGCGATACGAACCTGCTCCCACGTGTCCCGGTCGAGCACGGCGGGCCACGCGGCGACCGCCACAACCTCGTGGCGGTACTCCCGCAACCCAGCAACCCGGGCCTTGGTCACAGCCGCATGCACGCTGCGCCGGTTCCACGGCCGAGGACGGCCATCGTCGAAGGTGTTTCCGCGCACGGTGGGGACACCATCGGCGCTGAGCCGCTTGGCGATCGCGTCCAGCGAAGTGCCGGCCAGAATGTCGGTGGCGACCTGGCGTAGCACCGCTGCTTCCGCCTCGACGACGGTCATGCCGTCCCTGCCGTACCCGTAGGACCGGATCCCGCCACCCTTGTGCCTGCCCTGCTCGGCCAGCTCCTGCTGCTTGCGGGTGACCCGCCGGGCGGTGTCGCGGCTGCTCTTGTTCGCCACTGCGACCATCACCCGCGCCATGGTCACACCGGCGTCGCTGGACAGGTCGAGGCTCCCGGTCACGGCCCGCGTGGGAATGCTCCGGGACTCCACGACGTCGATCAAGTCCTCGAGGTCGCGGGGGTCGCGGGCCACCCGGTCCAGGTCGTAACCGGCCAGCGCGTCGCACGCCCCACTAGCAAGGTCGTCGAGCATCTGCCGGAACGCCGGTCGGACCACTCGCAGTGCCGTCGATCCGTCCGGGAGGCGGATTGTCCTGCGCTTGTAGGCGCTGGTGTCGTTCTCGATGTAGACCTGCCCGACGCCCCATCCCTGCCGGGCGGCCAGCTCGCGGCAGTCCCGCTCCTGCCGCCCGACACCGGCGGCGTCCTCGGCCTTGTCGTCGGAGATGCGGACCAGGATCGCGGCTCTACTGACACTGCTCATGCTCGTAGGGTACTCCGTTCACGTCGCGTCACCGATCCCGGACACCTGCCGCAGCTGGTCGACGCTGTCGAAGCGACCGCCGTGCTGGGTGCGCCAGGTGATGATGTGGTCGGCCAGTACCGGCCCGATCCCGGGCAACGCGTCGAGATCGCTGACGGTGGCGGCGTTGAGATCGATCACGCTGCCCGGGGCGCCGGAACCCGTTGCACCGGAACCCGTAGCGCCGGGGGCCATTGCGCCGGGACCAGTTGCGCCGAGGCCGGACGTTCCAGGTGGCGGCTGGACGCCGACCAGGACCTGCTCGCCGTCCACGAGCTTGCGGGCCAGGTTCAGCAGCCCCGGGTCGGCGCCCGGCAGCACCCCGCCAGCGGTGCGCACGGCGTCGTCCACGCGGCTGCCTGCCGGAAGGTGCACGAGACCGGGCCGGCGCACCTTGCCGGCCACCGCGACGACCACCTCGGACGCGGGGCTTCGCAGCGCCGACCGGGACCCGTCCGCGCTGCGCGTGACCGTCACCGGGGCGCGGACCGGTTGCTCGCTCGGGCGCGCACGTAACAGCACCAGGCCCGCCAGAGCGGCGGCGAGCACCGCGACGCCGGCAAGGGCGAGTGCCCCACGACGACCCGGGTCGAGCCGGCCGGCCCGCAACCGGGCGAGCACCGAACCGACACCGGACATCGAACCGACACCAGACCTCGTGCCGACACCGACCGCTAGGGATGGCAGCCCGAGCTGAGCCGGCCCAGGCACGCCAGGCACCGGCACGAACGGCACCGGCGCGACCTGTCCCGGTTGCGCGGCCACGACAGGCACGTTGGGCACCGGGGCCTGCGCAGGCGACGGGTTCGACCCGCCGACCACCGCGCCGACGGCCGGGACCGGCCCACCCGCCGGTGCACCCAGCGCTGCCAGCGGCCCTGCCAGCGGCCCTGCTGCCGGCGGCGGCACCCAACCCGTACCGTCCGCGTTGGGGGCGTGGGGACAGGCGCCGAGCACCGCGAGTACCCGGGCGAGGGCCTCGGGGGACGGGGGTCGGGAGCGCAGGGGCACCGGGCGACGCTAGGCAGCACAGGCACGCCCGGACCGGCGTAGCAGCCAGGTGTGGACGGGCCGTCAGGGCTGTGGACGCAGGCGCCGGGCCAGGTTGCCCTGGTGCCGTACGACGACAATGAGGGCGAGCGCCGCCGCCCAGGCGATGTCCTGCGGCACGAGGAGCGCGACGACCAGCACGGTCAGCGCGGCGCTCACCGAGGCGAGCGCGATCCAGCGGGACAGGGCCAGCACGACGATCCAGGTCAGCAGCACCGGCAGCGTCCACAGTGGGTGCGAGCCGAGGATCGCGCCGGCGGCCGTTGCCACCCCCTTGCCGCCACGGCCGCGCAGGAACGGGGAGCTGACGTGCCCGAGGACGGCAGCGACGCCAGCGACGAGCCCGGCCTCGTGGTCCAGCGTGGCGAAACCGGCAGCCGGCAGCGCGCCCTTTGCCACATCGAGCAGCGCGACCACGACGCCGGTACGGCGGCCCAGCACGCGTCCGGCGTTGGCCGCTCCCGGGTTGCCCGAGCCCACACTGCGCAGATCGATGCCATGGGCCCGCGCGACCAGGCTCGCCGGCGAGAGCGCCCCGACGAGGTAGCCGACGACGGCGGCGGGCAGCAGGCTCACCGGCGCAGTACCACCACGCCCAGCAGGCCGGGCCCGACATGCGCGCCGACGACCGCGCCGACCTCGGACAGATGCAGGCGCTGCAGACCCGGGATCCGGGCCCGCAGCCGATCGGAGAGCTGCTCGGCGGCGACCGCGGCTGCCAGATGGTGCACCGCGAGCTCGACCGGGCCGGTGCCGGCCCGCTCCGCGGCGACCTGCTCGAG
>JAABUJ010006242.1_pt1 | contig 11611 bp, 12 predicted proteins | sample 5559131 | NCBI WGS metagenome assembly JAABUJ01 (sample SAMN10711875, study PRJNA513366) | rock metagenome | isolation source: Antarctica rocks | place: Antarctica: Victoria Land, Mt New Zealand nord | collected 2016-01-07 | reverse complement strand
CTTATTGACGATCTGTCCCGTGCCGTTACCTGTGGTCATTGCCTATCCCTCTCCTCTCCTCACACTACACGCTACTGTTGTAGCATGTTGGACGCGGCGCCGGGCGCGCCCCACGATGGTGAGACGCGGCCGGCCGCGCCCGCGGCGGCCCGCGCGGCGGCGCGGGCGTGCGGGGCGCCGTGCGGCGCGGCTATAGACGCGCCCATCCGTGCGCTCACGGCGCTAGACGCGCGCCGCACGGGCGCCTGCACGGGCCGCGCGCCCGTGCAGAACGCTCAGCCCGCCGTCCATGTCCCGTGCAACGCCGTGCGTCCGCGCCGCGCCCACCGGCCCCCCTCCACAGGAGAACGCGCGTTCTACTATCAAGACCATTGTCGCAGGGAATAGGGGTTTGTCAAGGAACACGCGCGCCGCCCACTCCGCGCGTCCTCGCCCGCCCCGGCCGCGCGGCGACACGGCCATGACCCGGAGGCGGCGCGGCGCCCATCCCTCTTGTCTTCACGGTAGCCACGAACTATACTAGCACGTAATAGCGGCGTTAATAGTTGTTAGATCTCAAGAGGACCTTGATGGCAATCACAGCGGAAGAGCCTGGGAGAGAGGGGCGCATATCTCGCCCGACAACCTGGAGCGGTTGCTCCTGAAGACGCTGGCCGAGATGGCGCCGGATGCCCTGGCGTCCGACCCGCGCACGGAGTTGACGGCGGGCGAGACCGCCGCCTTGGAAGGTGGGGGTTTCTCATTCGCCCCTATTGAGAACAACGGAACCAGTGACCCTGTAGCCCGCGCCGCCGCCACCTATACGGCGTTGCTGGCGACAAGTCTCTCCGTGGCCGAGTCCGCGGCTCTGCTCGGCGTGCAAAGCAGCCGTGTCCGGCAGCGGCTTGCCGCGCGCACCCTCTACGGCATCAAAGAACCGGGCGGTTGGCGCGTGCCGCGCTTCCAGTTCGACGGCCCCAACCTGTTGCCCGGCATCGCGCGCGTCCTGCCACGGCTTATCCCAGGCATCCATCCCGTCGCCGTCTACAACTGGTTCACAACTCCCGACCCCGATCTAGTCGTTGACGATGATGAAGATATCCAGGTCAGCCCGCGCGAGTGGCTGCGGAGTGGACGCCCTGTCCAGCCAGTGGCGGACCTGGCCTCGGCGCTCGGCGCCGGGCTATAGGCTCGTGCCCAAGTTCCCCGAGCCGCCACACGCATCTACCCTCGCCGAGATCGCGCCGGATTTACATATCCTGCGCGCTGGAACACGTCTGTAGCGCCTGTACAACCGTGGCGGTCCCTATCAAGGGACGTGGAACAAATTCCGCGATTACGGACCGCTGGCGACGGCTCGTTTCGATCACCACATGCCTCCGCCACATGTACAGGACCGCAAGATCCTGTACGCGGCGACGCTTGGCCCCACCTGCATCGCCGAGGTTTTTCAAGCGGGCCGTGCGATCGACCGCGTCGCGGGCAATCCCTGGCTGGCCGGCTTCACTATCTGGCTGGCTTCACTATAGAGCGCGACATCGCGCTGCTCGACCTGACCGGCGTGTGGCCGACGCGCGCGGGGGCCTCAATGGCGCTGAACAGCGGCCCGCGTCCCCGCGCCCGGCGTTGGTCGGCGGCTATATATGACACGTACCCACACATCGGCGGCTTGTGGTACCCATCGTCGATGTACGGCGGCAAGCCCGCGGTAGCCCTGTACGAGCGGATCGAAGACGCCTTGACAGCAGATATGTCTCGATCAGATTACCAAGCATGAGCGCCCGCGCGGCGTCTACCTGGCCGCTTGCCACGGCATCAAGCACGCGCTGTAGACAGACCGCGCGCAACGCGATCTGCGCGTCACGGTCGCGCGGCAGGCGCATCACGCACGCCAGCCCCGCCCCCAATATGATCTCCGCCCGCGCGTATTCCTCCACATTCGTGGTATAAGACAAGCGTGATGGGAACTTTTCTCATGTAGAACACACGCCCCAACAGATCGGGTAGCGTCTTGCGTGAGCTGCCACGATTGTGATGGCACAGGTAGTCTAGCTTTATCAAGCGCATTGCATATGCGTTGAAACGCGCTGCCCGCCCTCTCGTCAGCATCCTGCATTACCCCCAGCCATGTGACGTTCGTGAAGCCGGGAGTGAGGGTGATAACGGGCAAAACGTTGGAAAGATTATCCTTGCCGCCTATCGACAGGACCTGCACCGACGCGTACGCAGTATCTCGAAAAAGCACGCGCCAAAAGCGCTGTTCTTCAGAGCCTTCGACAAGGAGCAATGAAGATGATTCAAGCCTGATTGTCGGCGTCGGCATCACCGGACCTCTAAGTTCATATCGAGAGCAATCGCCGCGTTTTGGTGGTCATAGGCCACCGCATCGACATCCTCCCCATCTCGGTCTCGCTCAAGACGATAGAGTCGAAACTGATAGGCGTCATCGTTCTCAAAAGCGCCGACCGCGGCCTGGACACACTCGAGGCTATGGGTGCTGGCAAAGACTTGTACGTCGGCGCTACGGCTTGCCGTGTGGATGGCTTTCCACGCAAGCTCAAAGTTGTCGTAGTAGAGGCCCGCTTCAATCTCGTCCACCAGAACAATACCCCCGCTCGATGTCAACACCGCCAAGAGTATCTCCGTCAAACGAATAAAGCCGCTCCCGAAGATCCGCAACGGAATGGGCGGCCCTAAACCCAGGCGCCCCCGGATAATGGGTTGCTGCTCCGCGAACGTGAAGCCTAACGAGAGCGCATCCAGACCCGGCTGGAGCACACGCAAGCTCTCAATTAAAATATCGAGTTGCCCGCTATCCTGCACTCGCGTAAAGCGATCCGCGAGCTCCGCTGTATTAGACTCCTGCCATGTAGAGAGGAACGCGGAAGGTGGACGTACCTCGTTCGGGTTTATCTGGATCTGGTTACCGCCGGGACCTACGCTCCAGCTTGCCACGGACTCATTAGGAACGTTCCCCGTCGACCTGTACTCAAACCGCAGTGTCTCCGCTATCGTCACATTGACGTCTGTCGTTTGAGTGCTGCCGTTCGCGACACCATTACTCGGCGCCGTCGTGATCGGGGCTATCGCCCCCCTCGCCAGAGTGATCCGCAGATCGGAGCGCACGCCTTCTTCATCGATCGTCGTAATAACGATGGGCTCTGTCGTCACCAGGTTGTGAAACAGGACATGCCATAGTAAATCGGGCGTCCGGGGTGAGGGCTGAAAGCCACGAAAGGTGGCGAGATTAGTCGTCAGGAAAGGATTCCCCGGACCTTGGAGCAGCCACAGCAATTCCAACATGCTTGTCTTGCCTACGTTATTCGGCCCCACAAACAAATTGACGCGACGCAGATCATCCACGGCCATAGTTCGCAGCCCACGGAAGTTGTGGATCTCGAAACGCTTATACATGATAGTAGCCCGTCTCCCGCCCATAACCTGACATACGGAACCAACGCAGGTTCAAGTCAATGATCCTAACGCTCGCCAACCGCTTGTTGACAAACCACCCCTCAACCAGTATGTTGCAGGTGTTCCGCTGGCCGGTAAAAGAGCCCCTGGGCTCTGCCACGTACCCCGTGGCTAGCCGGCCTCTCCCATTTCTATTGTAGGTCGAGCGCCAGCTGCCGCTTCCCCGCAGCCCCCGCCACCACCCGCTCGTCGCGCGCCCGGCCCCTCGCGCCGCCTTGCCCGCGCTCCGCTCTGATGCGCGCCAACAGCGCGCTGGCCGGCTCGTCGGTCGGGTTTTGCGGCGTTCGCCGTATGGTTCACCATCTCACGATCACGAGATGTCAGGGGCGTTCCGTCGCTTTGGGGTGTCCTGGGAACACCTCTTCGATGATGACGATGTGGCGGGCGTCGTCTACTCTATACCATACGCGGGCGCCTCCGCCTACCTCGTACTGTCTTAGTTGACGTCCACCCAGTCGCCGGCTACCGCGCAGCAACTTGCCACGATCCGGGTTAGACGGACGATCGTAAGGCGTTTGCGCGAGGTGATCGTAGCAGCGTCGGGCGTTGCCCGAGTAGCCGGAGCATAGCGCATCCCATTGCGAGACAACGGAGCGGTTTTTTGCATGCACGGGATAGCTGAACGTCGCATCCGGCGGAATGCGCGGTCCCGCTGGCCTGATAACGTATGGGGGTAGACGCGGCGATAGTTCCGCAGGCTCGTTTTCTGCGCCCATAGGTCGATTACGGCCGTTCTAACGGCACTTCTTCGGAAGGATTGCCCTCAGCCATCAAGCGGGCGGTCAACGCGGGGTCGCTCAAGACATCAGCGGTGGCGCGCCATGCGTCACGGGCTTCATAATAGGGAGCCCAATCGTTTGTCATCATGGCAGACACCAGAGTAGCGGCCAGTTCCCGCGCCATCTCCTCCCGCTCGTCCTCATCAAGGGACGCTGCCCACGAAAGGTCCTCCGCGCGCAGCTCATTAGAGATATCGCTTCCGTTCGACGGCGAGGTCCGTAGCAAATTCTCTTTCGTCTGAGCGAAGATAGCGCGGTCAAGCAGGTCCGTAAGCTCCTCTTTCGTCCCGGCATTGTCGATTGCCGTATCCACGTCAGGCGGCGCCTCGCCAAACTTACGGTCTATGACGTGCCGTATGTCCCTGCGCATCGTCTGTAGTTCGTTGCGCAGCATGAGCTCGTCCGCCCACGTTAGTTGTGTCGCTTCCATCGTCATCTGTCCCTCCTGCTCCCATTGTACCCACTCCTCTCATCTTTTAATCTCACCCCCTCCACCTTGTCAAACTACGCCTCAACCAGTATGCTGTAGGTGTTCCGCTGGCCGGTGAAAGAGCCCCTGGGCTCTGCTACGTATCGCGTGGCTAGCCAGCCTCTCCCATTTCTATTGCAGGTCGAGCGCCAGCTGCCGCTCCCCATCGTCCCCCGCCACAACCCGCTCATCGCGCGTCATCGTCACGCGCCCGGTCCTTCGCACTACTTTGACCGTCGTGACCACGCGCTCGCGCTCCGCCGCGATGCGCTCCAACAGTGCGCTGGCCGGTTCATCGGTCGGGTCTTGCGGCACGAGCGCACTCAAGCATGCTTTGCCATGGCTCCGACGATCTTCTTGATCTCTCACGCTCACCAAATGGTCGAAACTGACGCCATTCGTATCCGGCCATCTTTCGTCACAAGCGGCACGCCGAGGTAGAGCGCCGTCGCGGCAATGACGCGGTCAGGCATGTCAGGCACGGCGTCGCGCGCTATCGACGCCATTGCGCGCGCGACCGCGCGATCGAGGGGCGCCATCACAAGGGCGCTGTTAGGATTGTCGAGTGCGGCATCGAGACGCTCTAGCGCAGCCTCCGGCAACCTGCCTTTCTCGATCAAGTACTGTAGTTCAACGATTGTCATCGCGGATACATAAATCGGCTGGCCTTCACTCGTCGCTCTGTCAAGAGCTTGTTGAGCGCCAGACGATAGCTTATCCGAGTCCAACAGGTACCAATACACTGCATGCGTGTCCGCGAGCAAGCCGCTCAAGATATATCACGCGGAAAGGTGACCCACATCTCGTGACGCGCCTGGTCGATATCCTCTTCGGTCACATCAACGGCAAGGTCAGCCCATAGACCTCGCACACTCTGACGTGGGTGTGCGGGGGACGTCATGGCCCGTTGCCGCAGGAACTCCGCGAAATCCAACAACTCTTGTTGTTTGTCCGACGGCAACGCCCGCAACCGCTCCACGACCTCTTGCTCGATATACTCCGTGTTCGTCATCTGTTATGTACTCCCACGTTCGCTATGACGAAGTCCGCAGTAGATCATCCTTTGTCCTGGCCGCGAGGGCACGATCAAACAAAGCTATCAGAGCTTCTGCCGTCTTTGCATCGTTAAGCGCGGCCTCGACCTCCGTCGGTACTTCGGCAAACTTGAACCGTATGGCATGTCTGATATCCTCGCGCTTGGTCTGTAGTTCGTTGCGCAGCATGAGCTCGTCCGCCCATGTCAGGTGTGTCGCTTCCATTGTTGTATCCCCCTCCTGCTCCCATTGTACTCGTAATTCCTCCCACTCTCGGGCGCTCAGCGGCAGGTACGTCTCGATCAGATTGCCCAGCATGAACGCCCGCGCGGCGTCTACCTGGGCGATTACCACGGCGTCGAGCACGCGCTGTAGACAGGCCGCGCGCAACGCGATCTGCGCGTCGCGGTCGCGCGGCAAGCGCATCACGCACGCCGGCCCTGCCCCCAACACGCTCTCCGCCCGCGCGTACTCCTCCGCCGGCAAGAGCGGCAGGCTAATCCGCAGATAGCGGAACGTGAGGATGCGTTGCCCGAACACTATCTCCTCGTACTCTTCCACCGCGATACCCTCACGACCTGGATAGAACACGAGCGCAATATAGAACACGAGCGCAATGGGGATAACCCGCTTCTGCTCACGCTGGCGCAGGAGCGTATAGTACTCGAACATGCGGTACGGGAAATTGGCTTTGCGCTGCCCCTGGACTCTAGGGCGTGCCCCACGATGGTGAGACGCGGTCGCCCGCGCACCACCGGCGAGAGACGCGCGCCGCACGAGCGCGGGGCACGAGTCGCGCGCCCGTGCATAGCGCTCCGCCCGCCGACCACGTCCCGTGCAACGCCGTGCAACGCCATGCTCCCGCGCCTCGTCCACCGGCGCCCCTCCTCAGTAGGACGTGCGTCCTACTACCGGGACCATTGTAGCATGGATTGTGGGGGTGTCAAGGAACACGCGCCGCCCCGGCCACCGCGCGCCACCCCAGCCGCGCCTGGCCTCCTCACAATCGTGGGGCGCGCCCTGAACTCTGCCACGTATCCCGTGGCTAGCCGGCCGCTCCCGTTTCTATTGTAGGTCGAGCGCCAGCTGCCGCTCCCCCGCGTCCCTCGCCACGACCCGCTCGTCGCGCGGCGGCGACGCGCGCCCGGCCCCTCGCGCCGCTTTGCCCGCCGTGACCGCGCGCCCGCGCTCCACCGCGATGCGCTCCAACAGTGCGCTGGCCGGCTCGTCGGTCGGGTCCTGTGGCACGAGATCGCCCGCGAAGGCGCGCTTGAGGATGCTCTGCCGCAACCGCGCCGCCCGCTTCAGCCCCGCCGCGACCCGCGCCTCCGCGTCCTCCGCCACCGACAGCCGCCGTTCCACCTCGGCCACGATCTGCTCTTGTTCGGCAAGGGGCGGCAGTGGAAGCGCCATGCTGTGCATGAGAGACAGGCTGATGTTGTGCTGCCCCGCCGAAGATGCCGCGTGGCTCTCGATAAAACTCCGACCTTGCCTGCTGCTCACAAATAGATGTAGCCACTTGGGCAATACGTCAGACTCGACCAATCGAAACCGCAGTAGATACGACGCAAAAGTATGGTAAGGCTCCAACGTCACGCGAACTAATGCGGCTTTCCCAATCAAGCTCACGCTGCCATTGGTCCTACACATGAGAATGTCACCAGGCTGCAATGCACTATTAACGTCCAGATGCAGGGTTTGAGTGGCAAATTTCAGATCGGAAAGGTCAAGTTCACCGGCCGCGATGTTAGGTATCCGCAACACGGGAGCGCCCTTGGCCAAATAATCGCACTTGACGGACGTTCCGTATTCGCTCCGAGCGGTAAGTTGCTCCACGGTCGCCCAGCGCCAACCCTCGGGTAACTCCGGCAGGTCCGTCGTATCTGGCGCGGCGGGCTCCTTGTACTTATCCTGCCAGCCCTTGGGCGCGGTCTTGCCGGCCTTGGCGTAGCGGGCAAGCTCGGTCTGCTCCCAGGCGTCGTGGCACTCGCGCAGGATGCGCTGGAGCAGGTCGCCGGCGGGCTCGACGTCGGGGCGCCGCGCGCGCCAGTCGGCGGTCAGCGCGCCTTCGACGGCGGCCTTGAGCACGGCGGCGCGGTAGCGCTTGAGGTTGGCGCGCACCCGTTCGAGCGCTGCCACGCCCGCGTCGAGTTCGGTGAATAGCTCCTCGATCTTCTGCACAATGCGCCGCTGCCCGTTCGTAGGCGCCAGTGGGATCTCAAACGCTCGAACGTGATCTCCAGAAACGGCGTCAAAGGTTGTCCCCGTACCAAGCTCTGATAGCACGGTATTAAATGCGCGTATCGCAAACAGCACGTACCGCACATCAACACCATTCATCGGCCTGATAGCGGCTAACCCGCGTCCAATACAACAACGTGATGGGGCAAGGTTGGTAGGACCCACAGGCGCGCGAACGGATAACAAAATATCGTCAAGTTCTGCTATCTTACCGGGAGCGTCGCACCACTTGCGTATTCTGGGGTATAGATCAGTGAAATCCGTCTTGCCTTGGAAAAAAGGTAAGCCTTCGCCGTTCTCGTTGTAGGATGAAGAAGGTGGCGATTGACCCATGATGATGTCGCTAATATCCTCAAGCTTTGCCACTATCCATCCCGGCGGCAGGTCGGTACGCTCGCTCACGCGACGAGCCTTTCGTTGAGCTCAGCAAGGATGGCGGGCAGGCGCTCGCCGAAGAGGCTGTAGACGCGGCCGAGCCCGCCCCGCTCGCTGAAGGGGATGTAGTCGAAGTCGTCCGGCTCGATGCGCAGGCTGGCCGCGATGTGGTCCCTAATGGCGTCGAGCCAGCCTCGCTGCTCGGGCGTGAACGCGGCGCCCTGGCTCTCTTGCTCGGCCAGCCACGCCCGGTAGCGCTCCTCGACTGTGGCGGCGAAGGGGGTCAGCGGCGCGGCGGGCGTGATGGCGTGGCGCACCAGGGCGATGAGGTCGGTTAGCTGCCGCGCGCCGCCGCGCTTGGCCGGGGCTGTCGCGCCCTGCTCCTCTTGCGCCACGAGGTAGGCGACGCGGTCTTCGGCCACCAGGCGCACGGGGTCTGTGTCCGCTATGAGGCTTACGCCGTGGGGGGCGGGAGCGTTTCGCCCGCGATCGTGTGCCGGCAGGACGGTCAGCGGACCGATGCCGGCGGTCCCAGTAGATACGGCGCCGCGTGCGAGTGGGTCGCCGGCGAGCCCACGGGATACGTCGGCGGTTTCGGGCGAGACGCTGCCGGGGACGGGCGAGACGCCCGCGCTCCCAGTGGGCGAGACGCCCGCGCTCTCGGGATGTTCGGGGGGCGCGCCTTCTACGACGGTGAAGGCTTGCCAGACGTCTTCGGGCGTGGCCGCCAGCGGCGGGAGCGCCAAGGCGGCGGCGAGTTCTCGGATGTCTTTGAAGCGCAGGCCCGCGCGGTAGGGCCGGCTGTACAGCACGCGTAGGGCTTCGATCTCGTCTTTGTTGTCCGCGATGAAGGCGCGGAAGCCGTCGGCGAGCTCCCGCGCCCGCTCCAGCGCGCGGTCGTCTTGCCCGGCGTAGAGCAGTTCGTCGACGGTGAGTTCGTCGATGATTTGCTCACTAGCGGTCTGCAACTCCACGATGCGCGCCCGTAGCTTGGGGTTGCCGAAGGGACGCAGCGCCGCGCGCGCCGCGCCCTTCGCCGCCGCCTCCACGGCGTCGTCCGGCGGCTCCGCGTCCGGCGCCAGCCCCAACGCGACGCGGGCGCGCGCCTGGTTGGCCGCGGGGTCGATGGCGTCCACCAGCGCGGCGACCAGCGCCGCGATCGTCGCCCCGCCCGCCGCCTCGGCCAGTTCGGCGCGCCCGTCCGGCGTGAGCGCGCGGTCGAGCCGCGCCAGGCGCCCGGCCAGCGTGGAGACGGTGTTGGGGTGCGCATTGCCCATCGCCACGGCCTCCAGCACCTTAGCCAGCGGGACGGAGCGCTTGCGGTCGAGCGGCTGCGCGTCGGTGCGGTCGCCCTCGCACACGCCAACGGCGTCGACGATGACGAAGCGCGTCTTAGCCGTGGCGTCGGGCGTGACCGCGCGCAATGTATCCACGTCGACGACGCGCACGCCGCGCCCCTTCATCTGCTCGAAGTAGTTGGCCGAGCGCACGTTGCGCATGAAGAAGACACACTCCAGCGGCTTGACGTCGGTGCCGGTGGCGATCATGTCGACCGTCACGGCGATGCGCGGGTGGAAGCTGTTGCGGAATTGGGCCAGCAGGTCCTCGGGCTTGACGCCGGTGGTCTTGTAGGTGATCTTTTGACAGAAGTCGTTGCCTTTGTCGAACACGAGGCGCGCCTGGCGCGTGATGTCCTCGGCGTGCGAGTCGTCCTTGGCGAAGATCAGCGTCTTGGGGACCTCGGTGCGGCCGGGGAAGATCTCGGGCAGCCGGTCGCGGAAGGTGCGCAACACCAGGCGGATCTGATCCTCAGACACGACGTCGCGGTCGAGCCTGTTGGCACTATAGGTCAGGTCATCGTCGAGCGCGACGCGCCGCCGCACGCGCGTGCGGCGGTGGCGATAGGGCGCGTAGTAGCCCGGCTCGCGCGTCAGCGTGGCGCCGCGCTCGGTCACGCGGGTGCGGATGCGGTAGACGTCGAAGTCGACGTTGACGCCGTCAGCGACGGCCCGCGCGTGGTTGTACTCCATCACCAGGTTGCCGCCGAAGAAGCCGGCCGTGCTCTTGGAGGGCGTGGCGGTCAGCCCCACGATGAAAGCGTCGAAGTACTCCAGGACCTGCCGCCACAGGTTGTAGATGGAGCGGTGGCACTCGTCGACGACGATGACGTCGAACGCCTCGATGGGGATGCGCCGGTTGTAGGCGACAGGGACCGGCTCCCTGACGAGTGAAGCGTCAGCGGACGCCGCGTCAGCCTCGAACTGCGAGCCTTCCTCGTTACCCTCGTCGTAGGCGTCCTCGCCCTTGAGCATCGAGTAGAGGCGCTGCACGGTGGTGATGCAGACGCGGCTCACCGGGTCGAGCGTATTGGAGCGCAGCAGCTGCACGTTGTATTCATCGGTGAAGGTGAGCCCGTTGTAGGGGCTGACGTACTGCTGGAATTCGCGGTAGGTCTGCCGGCCCAGGTTGGCGCGGTCGACCAGGAAGAGCACACGCCGCGCCCCGGCGTACTTGACGAGGCGGTAGATGGCGCTGACGGCGGTGAAGGTCTTGCCGCTGCCCGTGGCCATCTGCACCAGCGCGCGCGGACGATTGGCGCGCAGCGATGTCTCCAGGTTCTCGATCGCGGTGATCTGCGCCGGCCACAGGCCCGCCGGTTCGAGTGGGGGCAGCGCGCGCAGGGCGCCGCGCAACTGACGGTCGAGTCCGACCAGGCGCAGCAGTTCCTCAGGGCGATGGAAGGCGAAGACCTCGCGGCTGCGCGGCTCCGGCTCGAGTCCATTGGTGAACTGCGTGACCTTGCCGGTGCTCTCGTAGAGGAAGGGCAATGGCAGGCGATAGGCCGGCACGTCGGGCGAAAGGCCGTGGGCGTACTTGGCCGACTGCGCTTCGACGCCGTGCAGAGTGAAGCCTTCGGGCTTGGCCTCGACGACCCCGATCGCCTGCTCGTAGGCGTAGAGCAGGTAGTCGACCTCCTCGCCGCCTTGCAGGGGGAACTCGCGGACGGCCACGCCCGGCGCCGCGTAGATGTCCATCTCCGCGCGGTCCTGCACGACCCAGCCGCAGGCCGTGAGCTGCCGGTCGATCTCCGCGCGCGCCCTCTCTTCGGGAGTCATGCCACGTCCTCGCTCGCCATGTCGTCCTATACTATAAGCATTACTATAGTAGCGCAAGAGCGCGCATAGCGCCGCGCATCCACTGAAAGCGCCAGGGCGCGTGCATTATCGTAGGGGCGTATGGCATACGCCCGTGGCCTCGAA
>JAABUJ010006235.1_pt1 | contig 11617 bp, 2 predicted proteins | sample 5559131 | NCBI WGS metagenome assembly JAABUJ01 (sample SAMN10711875, study PRJNA513366) | rock metagenome | isolation source: Antarctica rocks | place: Antarctica: Victoria Land, Mt New Zealand nord | collected 2016-01-07 | reverse complement strand
AAATCTTGAATTATTCAAAGTCGATTTCTTGACTTGATTAAAAGTCTTATTTCTAGATTTCTTGAACAACTTATAAAGATGTAGAAGCGTAATATCTAGCTTTGCTAAATCGATGATCTTGATAATGACTTGATGTTAATCGCCAATATTAACGTTTAAAACTACAAATAAGATTGATTTTTTAATAAGACAATAATTATAATAATTGAAGTCGAATTCGCACGAATAGACGTCTAATCAAATATCGAAAGTGTTGACTAAAGAACAAGTGAAAATCTTGAATGCTTAATAGAAACAATGGCGATAAATAGCGAATTTCGCTTTTCATTCAAATAGAATATTTTTCAATCGACGCTATAGATAAATTTGAAGAACAACAATAGCGATTGCTTCGATTATCTATAGATAGACATCATCAATCTTTATATTATTGATTGGGCCAACATGTGTTATCTTCTTTAGATCTATCTTGTTTCTCATAGAAACGCCACAAAGACCTTAAATGCTTACATGTGTTCTAGTTATAAATTACATTATCGAACATTGCTAATGAAGATAAGCAACAACATATTTGGCGATAGCTATATAACTTTTTCATCGATATTTGTAGAAATTGGTTTCATAAAATGTGTAGCGCGCTCTCATGTATCGTCGACAAAATGTTCATAGAGTTGACGAATTTGCGTCGTCTTAACTCTAGTAATCAAGTTAATCTTAATGCGCAAGCAAAGAAGTAATGTTTTAACTCGACGTATAAATTTTTATTTTGCGTTTTATCGTTCTTGTCTTTCTTGATTTTCTTGACACTTTCGTTCTTTTACTTTGTGTCTAGCGCGACAACAAGAACAATCTTTATTTTTCTTTTATTGATCTCGATTGCAATCTTGAATTTGAATTAATTGTCGTTTCAATTGTTTAAGATGTTGTCGACAACATTTCTTGATGTATTTTTTGCTTAGCTTCCTTGAATAGAGACCAAATAATTATTGATTGTTTGTTGTTTAGAGATTTAAGAGTTTAGAGATAAACAACTTCGAGTCTAGAGCAATGCAACGTTAGTCTTGAAGACGTAAGATAAAAAGAATGTTGTGATGTACTAATTAGCTCTACTAGTTTTTTGCGACGACTTTGCTAAACGATATAATAGAATTTTCGTTAGCTCAAAGACGTCAAAAGAAAGAAGATCGAACGAATCATTCTTAGAATTGACATCGATCAAATGTTTTTGCGCTTTTTTTTGTTCTTCAAGTAGACTACAATACAAAAGCGAAAGATTAATTCACTTGTATTGTCTTGTAATTAACATTGAATTTCAATATAATTTCGATATATGCATTGATCGTGACGATTTCGTTGCGCGAATTGTCGTTCTCAAATAGAGCAATAGAATTGTTTGATATATAATATCTTAAAACTTGATTAACTTTGTCGCAAAAAATGTTGCGCGTTCGAAGTCGAACTTAGAAAGAGCTTAAACAAAAGTCGCTAAATTGAGAACAAATTCTAGATATAATTGTGAAAAGCTATTTAACCTTAAGTTTGTACGAGAGTATAGATAGTCTTATTCGAAGTGAAATGCAATTGATTGCGAACTCGCTCAACGCGAACTTGAAGACGAACTAATAGAAAGAGAGCGAAATGAAGAAGAAAAGCAAGGCGAAGAAAAAGCTAAAAAAAGCGAAAAAGAAATTTGTCAATAAAGAATGCTTTTAAAGATTAGCGTTGTAATTTTATTTTTTTATTCTCTTTGCGAACTCTTTTTTTATTACGACTTTGACATCGAAGTTATCGACGTAAATGATCGCATCTTTACTAAGACGTTTAATAAATATAGAATGTTCAAAAATCTTTGTAAAATTTTAAGATTTTTGTTGCAAAATACGAACGAAGTTTACGCACTTTGATTCGAATGCTATTTTGGGATGAGCGTTGTCTCTCTAGGCTTTGAAAGGACATCGTTTTGTTGAACAAGCTTTAATGCTCAAATGAGAGATCGTTTGACGATATACTTGTGAGATAAGAAAAAGACTCGTTTAACAAATGCTTTAGTTCAAATATATGTATTATTCTTGTTAACGAAGTCGAGAATCGTCACAAGTGATGCCATAATAAGCTATTGATAGATGATGCTTTAAGAAATATAATGACAAAAAGAGTACGAACAAATTATGAATATCAAAATTATAATTAAATAATTGTAGACTCACTAAGGCAAAATGCATGCGCGTTAGAGTTAGCGCAAAAATAGCGATTCACAATTTAAGTGTTAATTTGTTGCAAGACGTCGAATGTCAATAAAGTAACAACATTGAGAAACTTGCTATTCATTATAAGTCTTCTTAGAATTGGCGCAAATAATGAAGGCTTCGAAATAGACGTTAAATACTAAGAAGTCGAGTTACAAAGAACATTTAAATAGCAAATCAAGGCGAGAATGTGTCTACAAAAGTACTCTAACGCGCTAGAACGCGAAATAAATAGTCGAAATTAAATTGATCAAGATTTGGCCCAAATTTGGCCTAGATCTTGATCACAAATAAAAAATATTCATAAGATAATGTTAATTCGAATAGTAGATTTAGACTTTCTAAAGGGCTTAACTAGAGTTGTTAAGACAATATGTAAATCTAAGTGCCTATAAATGCTCGAAGATCGTATATTCGAATTTCGAAAAACGTATTATGAACGTGAATTTCTTTAAAATTGAAAAAAATCAATTTTAAATATCGAAGAAATCGCGTTTTTCATTGTTAAAGCTACTATTTAAACGATAAAGCTTTGATGCCTAGTTTCTAGAGCCATTTTGCTAAACTATATTCGAATTTCTTCTTGCTAATTTGGCGTGATTTTGATAATATGATTTATCTTATAAATGTATTTAAAACGTGACGTTTAATATTAAATTTCGTCTACGATTACATTGTGAACGAAGAAAGCTTAAAGTAGTAGCATCGATCACAATTAATGAAATCGATTATTATTGTTCAAGCTAAAAAGAACACATTTAATTTATTTCAAATTAACTTTTATCTTTCTTAGATTTTTGACTTCTCTTGTAAATCGATAGACGCATTCGTCGTATTGCCAATCTTATTAACATTTTCGCTTCTTTGACTCTTTATCGCATTCATCGTCTTAAACCTCTTAACGATGAAGCTCGTTTTAGCTTTTTGTTTTTGGCTAATCACGCGTTCGATTCTCGTTTTCGCATAAATAATATAGTAAGTCACTTGATTAATGTTATCTTAACGATGAGCGCGTTTAAGTATTTGCTTGCCAAGCTTAAAGTCGTAAAGTGACTCGCATAAAATGATTATCGTAGTTCGCTACAAATTCAAGTTTGTTCTTATAATTCTAGTTATCTTAATGAGAACATTTAGCTAATTTTGATTTAGAAGCTTCTTAGTCTTCACGTCTTTCTTTAGCATAAAAGCATTTATTGTTAACTTGCGCTTCGATGAATCGTCGTAGCACATTCAAGGCTTGCGATTTAACGTGCGATGCTCACGAATATACTATGTAAGAGAAGTTAATGCTCGTTGATTACAAAGTGTATTAAACGATGTGCTTAATATATAAGATAAAGAAGACTTCGACTCTAAGAAATGAAGAGATTAAGACGAGATATCGATTTACGCGTTTCACTACAAGAGTCATTTTAGAGAAAGAGAACATTATAAGACTTGAAGCACTAGAATGCTTTTTAAGAAGCATTTTAATTGCGTCAAGTTTTGATGCGTTACGAATAATTCGTAAGTAGAAGTTCGTCAAAAAACACTTATCTTTTAGTCGATTAATAATTGAATTCATGCAAACTTTTTCGACGTTCGCATTAGTTCACTTCATTATGTTCTTAAAAACAATAAAGACGACGAAGACTAAATATAAAAGATTGCTACAAACGCGAAGAAGACGAGTTGCGTTAAAAACGCTCTTAATTTTTAACAATTTTGATCTCGTTAAATGTTGTTGAAGATAAACTTGAATGTGCTAATTTTAATTTTATTCGACTTGCAAATCTTCGAGTTGTTTTATTCTCGCCTTAGATTAAAAGTCGATTATCAAATTGTATGTTGCAAAATGCTCTTTGAAGAATCTTGCAATAGTTGACAATCGTATAAGATCTTTGAGATTTACAAGACGTTCTTCGTTTCAAAAACTCTTATTATGGCGTCAAATCAAAACATAAGACAAAAGCTTTGCGAAAACTTGAACTACTTCGTTTGCTTCTTTTGTCAACTTCTTTATTTTAACATCTCGATGTTTTTCAATGATCTTCTTCATAAATTGTAGATCGATTAATCGAAAATTATGATAAAAATGTTTAAAAAAAATTTAAAACTTGAAGCTCGCAATTTTAAAAAAAGTTGCGATGTTAATAGAGTCGAAACTAATAATTATTTTTGACAAAATTGCAAATTAAAATCGATGTGTTGGTTTAGCGTTCTTCATAAGATCAATTATTTTTCATAATTTTTTTCGAAGATTCTTTACATTATGCGATTCGTCGATTATAAAAAATTCACAATGTAAACGAACAATCTTCTCTATTTTTATAATTGTCTCTTTCTTTTTCTAAAAGCTATATGTGTGTAATTTTATAAATTTATTTTCTAAACGCGACTTTCATAAGTTCTAGATCGTCAACAATCAAATAGAGATACTTGTCAAGAATGAAGTTTCATGTTGATTTAATTAATCAATAGACGTTCGTTTCGATAGCTTAATGTTAAGATCTTAAACGATCTTAAGTTTATCTTTTAACACTTGCGATAATTGCACGTCGAAATTCTTAAAAAATTCGTAAAGTTCTATAAGTGTGATGTCAAAACTTTTGAGATCAACAAACTTGACTATAATTCGATGTTAATCATTAATGTTGATTTCCAAGACAAGAAAGGCAATGAAGTTGTTAATAAGACGAACTTCGTGAAATTCGAAATTCGATTGATAGAGGCATACGTCTAATTAAGAGTGAGAAGTGTTTGCTAAAGAACAAAGAGAAAACTTCGATGCTTTAAAAGAGCAATGAAGACGAATAGTAGACTCTTGCTTTCATTTACTTTTAATCTCTTGTTATCGAAGTCATAGTTAATATCGAAAGACAATAGCGACAATGATTTCTACAATTTGCACGTAAGCATTGTCAATCTTCAAGTTGTTCGTTAAACTAATAGAATTTTTTTTTTTTAGATTCATTTTGTCTTCTACGAGTTCTTCATATAGATTATCTTTATTTGCGTTAGCTATTGCGATAAAAAAAGCGATCAATCATTGTCAATGAAATATAAGTAGTAGTATGCCTAACAAGTGGTACTTGGCTTTATTGTTGATTGAAGTTGAAACTATAGACACAAACTAAGTAGCGCGTGATCAAATATCATCGATTAGATGCTCGCATAGCTAGAAATCTTAAGTCGCTTTAAATCTAAGATTTGCGTTAGTTTTCATATACGTACGAGAGAACAATGTATTGACTTAACGTTCATATTCTTAAATTGATTATCGCCTTTTTCAATATTCTTGTCTTGCGAGTTCTTATCATTCGATTTCGACTTTTCAACATCGACAATTTTCATTTTCGTATTAATTTCTTCAACTAAAGACTTAAGTTTAAATGATTGATTCTTCTTCTTGTTTAAAATATTGTTAATTATCTTTCTTTTTGCTTTGTTTTTCTTGATTTTCTTCGATAAAAATAAAGAGATCGTTAACTTCTTCTTATTTTCGAGCTCTAAATGTTCGAACGCGAAGCGCTTCGAGTCTAGAGCGATGCAATGTTAGTCTTAAAAATGTGAAATGTGAAAAATATTATAATGTATTGATTAATTTTATTGATTTTTTTCGACGACTTTGTTAAACGATATAACAAAGTTTTCTTTAATTCGAAGACGTCAAAAGAAAGAAAATCGAACGAATTATTTTTAGAATTAACATCGATAAGAAGTCTTTGCGTTTCTTTTGTTCTTTAATTAGATTGCGATACAAAAGCGAGAGATTAACTCATCTATGTCGCCTTGTGTTTGAACTAGAATTCGAAAATAATTATTGTTTATTCGTTGAGCTTAACGAACTTCATTGCGCAAATTATCGTCTTCGACTAGCTTATATGATCCCTTTAATATAATATACATTAGAATTTGATTTATTTCGTTTGTAAAGATGTTGCGCGTTTGCAATCGAACGACAAGAGAGCTCAAAAAAAATCGTTAAGTTGTAAGTTGACATCAAAGACAATTATGAAGAGCTATTTAATCGTGAGTTTGCATGAAAGTATAAATATCTTTATTCGAAACAAAATGCAATTGAATTCGAACTCGCTCAACACGAGCTATGAGGCGAGCTAATAAGAAGAGAGCGAGACGAAGAAAGATAAAAGAGCGAAAAAGAAGCTAAAAAAAGCAAAGAAAGAACTTGTCGACGTAAAAAGCTTTTAAAGATTAGCATTGTAATCTCGTTTTCTTATTCTCTTTGCGAACTCTTCTCTTATCACGACTTTAACATTGAAATTATCGACGTAAATGATTGCATCTTTACTAAGACGTTCGATAAATATAGAATGATCGACAATTTTCATCGAGTTTCGAAATTTCTCTTGCAAAATACGATTAATCTTCGTTCGCTTTTGAATGAGTGTTGTTCTAAAATAAGATTGCGCTTAATACGCTTTTGAAGTAACATTGTGTTGGCGAACAAGTTGTAAGACTTTGTCGAAAAAGTTCTTGATAACGTCTAAGTAATCGAGAGAATACGCTCCCTTCGCATACGCTTGCGTTTAGGCTTTTGAAATTTTGTTATAATTAAAATTGAAGACTAGTGAATGAGGTGTCATTGTGAGTTCTTGATAGATGAATTCTTAATAGTTGAATTGACAAAAAGATAATAAGGAAGAGAGAAGCAAGCGATGACATTTAAGATCATTATTAAAAATTTAAGAGCTCACTAACGCAAAATGCATGCGCGTTAAATTTAATTCAATGATAGTAATTTACGACGCGCTATTACGTGACCTGCATATTTGGACAAGATCTTGGCCAAATCTAGGTCAAATCTAGACCAAATCTAGGTCAATTTTCTAAATATAAGGACAAAAAAAAGATCAAGTTGTCGAATTACGATATTTACATTAGCAAAGAGATTGCCACATACACATAGACAAAGTTCGAGCAAGTCAAGCTACGTGAAGCAGGGTCTAGAAAGCGATGAGTTAAATTGTCGAACTACAAATCTATTTATTTGCGAAGAGCATGTCAAAACATGCATATGGGTTAAATCTAGACTAATTTGGGCTAATATGAGCAAGTTCTAGCCCAAGAATAATCTATAGACGATGTATATTTATAAAGGATTGCCTAAGATGCGCGCGACGACGCGATAGTAGTCAAACGAGACAATTAGAATTGCAATATTCATTACTAGAGTTACAATAGAAATTACATTTCGTAGTACTAAATATATGTTTCAACGAGACAAAGTAAATATGAACTATAAAGTTGTTGATAAAAGGATATCGCTATTGTGGTCAAGGGCTAGCTATTAGTTGGTCTTGGGCCATAATAGCAATATTCGTATCTTGGAGTTGGCGAGTCGCTTTCTCGAATTGTCGATGCAACTAGAGCTTCTTTATACTTGTTAGTTTAATATAGTTTAACTTAATCTAATAATTTGTATAAGATATAAGTTTAAAGTTAGACGCATTTAGAGCTTCTTTATTAGATTAATCGCGTCGAGTCGAGTCATCAAGTTCGAGTCGAGTTCTCGACTTGTCAAGACTCGAATTGGGTCAAGATTTTGATATCGAAAAGTCGATTGAAATCACGATGTTAATATCGAATATTTGGGTCGAGTCACGATGTTGATATCAAGTATCGACTCGAATTTTCGACTCGACTCGCCAAGACATGAAGCGATTTAGGAGTAGAATTTGTAGACATGAATTGTGTGTTGAATCTTATAATTTTTTTCTTAAAATGTTGCATAGTAATGCAATTAAACAATGCATTTGATTTCTTTGATGTTTGTGTAATAACTAGTTTAAGATTATTGTAATCTCTCGATTAGCTTCATTGTAATCAAAAAAAGTGCATGTTCGAACAACAATTTAGTTGACACATTTGTTCGAAAAAGTGCATGATCAATGTATGTAGCGAGACAATACGTTTAGTAGATAATGCAACAAGATAATACAAATGACGAGAAGATGATAAAGAAGAGAATTGTTTCGTTCTTGGCACATAGGTCTCTCGAAAGTCGTGACGTAATAAATTCAAAAATAGAAATTCTTGACATTATGACGACATTTTCGATTGCTTGACGATTCGAGTCGATAACTCGAATCGATTTAGAAATCAAGTTGATATCGAATTGAATCACGATGTTGATATCGAGTATTCGAGTCGAGTTACGATGTTGATATCAAGTATTTGGGTCGAGTCCAAAAGTTGATATCGATTCCCGACCTAGCGATTAGTCTATTCTTTATAATTATTAATCTAATATAGCTTAACTCGAGCTAATAATTGTATTGTTAGTAAGTACTTTATAATTAAGATTTATTGTTGCTACTATCTAGAAATCAATAGTTATTTAAGACATCTTAATTAGTTAAAAACACTACTAGTAGCAAAAATTTCCTTTAAACTTTAGAAATAGAATAATTTTTATATAATCGATAAACTAGACTTGTTGTTTAATAAAACTTAAAATAGAAATCTAGTATATAGATAAAAGAGACAAGTTGCATAATCTTGCTTTCTATAAATTTAATATCTATTATAAAGACTTGCTTTAAAGATATCTTATATATTCTTTTGTATATTAATTCTAGCTTGCTTAATAATTTTTCAAGTTACTAGTTAAAACGTTTTTAAAAGCTAGCAACTTTAATTAGATAATACTATTTTACGCTAGCTTATATTAAATAATCGCTAAGTTTATCTTAAATCTTGTCTTTGTTCTTCTATTTCATTAATTTTCTTTTTAGTACTCTAATAAGTTTTAGTTGTATTAGTATATTTATTAGCAATTAATATATCTCTTTTAAATAACAATTGCATTTAACTTTAGCTTAATCTTTTTTTTATAATCTTAATTAAGAACTTATATTAAAGATAGATTTCAAATTATCGATCTTATAATTAATAAAAAGTATAAAAAGATTATTAATACTTTAATTGTTAAGCTTAAGAAGCAAAGTCTTATAAATAAATTACTAGTAACAAGAGACAATAAGCAAAAGCTTCAAAGTACAATTTAAGAATTTTAAGCAATATAATTAAGATTGCTTCTTTTTTCTAGTCTAAGTCCAATACAATTTTAAAAGACGCTTAATTATATAGTACAAAATATTTGTTATTATAATAAGCAATAAGTAAAGAAGAAAAAGTTGCTAATAATTACTAAAAGTTGTAAACAATTTCAAAGTACTATAACAACTTAGTCTCTCTTTTAAAAGAGTAATATTACAAATGCGATCTTCGAGATCTATTCTATAATAGACAATATTAATATAGTTTGCTTCTTTGTTATAAATATTCTTAAAGAACAATATTAAGAAGCTATTCTTAAAAAACTAAAGTTTATTTATCTCGACTTTAATCTCTTTCGAAGCTTTATTAAGCAAGATATATTAACAATTCGAGTTCTTTAATTGTAAAACAAACTTACTTATATAAAGAACAAAAGATACTAATATGCGCAACTAAAATTGCAATAAGAACAACAAATTATTTGTTTTTAAATAAACAAAGAAATAAAGAGTAAATAACTTTTAATACTAACGCAAATTAACAAGTAATATAGTTACAAAGAAGACACAATTGCTTGCGCAAAAAACTTAAAATCTAATAAAAATCTTAAGTAATAAAAAGAGAAATTCGAACAAATTCGAATACAAATCTACTTTTATGTTGTTGCGCTCTTATACTTTATTTTACAAATTTACTCTCTTGTTCTTGCAATCTCTTACTCTATTTTATAGTTTTGCTATTACGTTGTTGCGCTCTAATATCTTATCTCCCAAATTTACACTTACTTGATTGCGCTCTTATATTTTATCTCTCAAACTTACGCTTACGCAATCTTGATTCTTTTTACTATTCATATTGCTAAATTTATCTCAAAATGTTGTAAATTAAATCGAGGACAAAATTAATTGTTTATTAGAAGACACAATACAAGGGATTGCAAACAACATATATATTAATATATTTAAAAATAATATTATTATTAAATCGAATTTGTAACTTAAAATTATATTTAATACAATACAAAATATTAAGAATTTCGAGAAAAAATTAAGTTTATTTATAATAAACGCAACAATATTGTAAGTTAAGCTTTATATCTTAAAGTTAAGATATAAGTTTATTTAATTGCTAGACTTAAACAACTAAAGTAAACAACAATATTCGATTATATAAATAAAATTAAATAACTCGAATACTATAATTTTATTAAATATTTATATTTTTTTACAAGAAAAAACAAAAGAAATCTTAGTAAATTAAGTTTAAAGATATAGCAATAGTCTTCAACAATTTCTAATTATATACTATATATTAAATATAAAGATTTAAACAAAAATATTGCAACAATTTTTTTTGTAACAATATAAGATTAAATAAGATATAATATTTTCTTGTATATAAATTGATATCGAAATATATTAAACTAATATCTTTAAACTATAATAATAATTAATCTAATTGTTTTTGCAAAATAGACAAATATTGCTTTAAATTAATAAGAAATAAAAAAAAGCAATTTTACAAAACGTTTGTAATCTTCGACAAAGAAGAGATTATAAAATCTAGACAATCTTTGTTCTATCTAAAAGAAGATAGAAATAATTTGTTTATATATTAAGAAAAGTTTATTGCGTTAATTTAAAGTTAAATACAATTTAATATTAATTATAGCTTCGAAAGATATTTAATTATATTAATTTAGTAAGTTTAATAAGTAAATTAATTCTATTTTTGCAAATATTTTAAATCTTAATAAGTAAATTTAATATAGAAATACTTACAACAATTATAGACTAAACAAGACAATATTAACAAGAATGTTGATCTTAGAAAACAATATTTTATAACAAAAAACTAATTAATACTTTATAATTACAATAAGCAATTTATATTATCTATAGATTGCAAGTTAATTTACTATAAAGAAGTCTTTGCAATTGAACAAAAATAATAAATTACTTTTTGTAAAAATTACATTTCGCAATATTATATAAGCGAGAATTATTAAAAACAAGTTTTGTCTTCAAAAATATTTTAATTTGTTTACTCTTAAAAATTTTAAAAAACTAAATAGCTAATAAAGACATCTTGACAACAAAAAAGTAATTGTTATTCGAACAAAAATTAATAAACTTAATAAGAAGACTTCAAATTATAAGATGGCAAAGCAATTACTATTAACAAAAGAAATAATTATATTAATCGTTTATCGATTTAGCAAATAAAATATTTTAGAAATATTGTAATTAATATTACTCGATTAACTTTAATCTTATTTTGCGTTATTCGAAATCTTGAAATAAAAGAAAAGTATTTACTTGCTTTAAGAATCTATATCTAAGATTATATTAAATCTTAACAAGTATTTT
>JAABUJ010006234.1_pt1 | contig 11620 bp, 7 predicted proteins | sample 5559131 | NCBI WGS metagenome assembly JAABUJ01 (sample SAMN10711875, study PRJNA513366) | rock metagenome | isolation source: Antarctica rocks | place: Antarctica: Victoria Land, Mt New Zealand nord | collected 2016-01-07 | reverse complement strand
CGGTGGAGACTTGGTTACTTCTACTTGTACCGTGTGATCGGGACGTCTCCGTGGCTTGTTTGACTCGTTCCTTCGTATTCGACTGCCATATACGAGGCCCAGCCTGCTCGTATATTTGCTCACTCAGCTAAGACGAGCTCTAATTTCCAAGCCCATGCCCTTTGTTGGTAAGGTCTCCTACTGCGGCCATGCGGCGAATCCATGGGTCCTGGCTGTCATACAATGTCACTGCTGACTACGCTGAAAATGTGGACTCGCTAGGTCCGTATGTTGGTGTGATTGCTCTTGGTGGCCCTGAGCTGACCTCGGCTTGCATCGCCTTCTGCCCTGACATGTTGTTCTGCTAAGATCTGCTACTGCTCGTACATAATTCGATATAAGATGAGTTGCCCTCCGTTGTACAACATCGCTTCTCCATCTCAAGTCCATCAGTTCCATTATTGCCGATCTCTTTTTCTTAGCTCTTGTTTCACAGGCACATTCGCTTAGTCCTGGAAAGTCCGTCGCTATAACCTTTCCTTTTTCCTTATATCATCAGATAAACTTGTCAATATAATCGCTATGCTTTTCAATCTTATCTTCGCCGCCGTCGTTGCGGGCTCGGCCTCCGCTGCTTCCATGCCAAAGCGCTCCTATGGACAATATGGCGGTGGAAACGGCAGCGAGAGCTCTAGCGCTTCACCCGTCGTGAGCTATCCGGACACCGCTTCGCCTGCCCCGTCTTCAATTCATGGCGTCTACCCCGTACCTCCCTCAGTGCCACACAACAGCGGTTATTCGCCAGTTCCGTATCCCACCGGAAGTTACCCTTCATCATCTCCATCTCCCCCAGGTGGCTCTCCCCACCCTTCAGAAAGCCTCCTACCTTATCCCATTCCTTCAGGGTCGGGCTACTCTCCCTATCCTCCACCTTCTGGAACAGGGATCAACAGCCACCCTCCTTACCGTATATCATCCGGCTCAGTTCCTCCACCCAAAGGCCCCACCGGCAGTGGTTCAGCCCACTCTCCGGGACCTACAGGATCCGTGTCTCTCTCACCACCAGGCCCGACGGGCACAGGCTCTCTTCCACCGCCCGGCCAAACTACCCCGCTTCCTACCCCACAACCGATCATCACGACCACGGTATATGGTGAAGCTGGAACTACGTCTACAAGAACGGAATCAGGCACGACCACGGTTATAGATATTGTTACTAACTTTGTGGCCTGCTCAACGCCAGTTGGAACCGCCAAAGGCTCGACTTACTACTCCACCTACCTTACCGTGGATTACCAGACCTCAAGTCATGTTGTGACGACCACCCAGGAGGTAGTAATATACCCTGCAACTCCCATCCCTGAGGGTCCCACTGGCGGGTCATCAAGCTCCGGCTATGGCTCATCCTCAGGCTCATCAGGATCCAATGCTTCCCCAGGCCACCCATCTCCCGAATACCCTCCCACCACCACATACGGGCCCGGTTCGCTTCCCACTTCTGGGACCTGCCCTGCCAGCGCTACGACAGTCTACAGCACCCTCGTTATAACGACGACGATCGGCGCCGGCGCCGGACCGACTCCCGCTCATTGCGCTGAATGCACGACTTACCACATCACGCTCCCCAACGGGCAGCCCACGAGCGTCATTGTCCCGCCTGTTGGCTCTTCGCCCACTACACAAGGTGGCAGCCCTCCTTATCCCACACATGGACCCTACGAACCTACCTACCCCATTGGTAGCGGGACAGGAAGTGTACCAAAGCCCACTGGGGCGCCTCACCCAAGCGGTACGGGCGCACCACTGCCCAGCGGTAGCGGAGGTTACTTCCCACCTTCAGTCTACGGTGGCTACGGCTACGGCTACAATTAGGCAGTTCCTTGTCAGAAAGTAAAGTATGGTGTTGGTCTATAGAAGGGGCAAACCACGGGAGTGTTCATTTTCAGGCGTTACTATCTAGCCCAGCGAGCTATGGCTTTTGATTTCTGTGCTATACTATACCTGCTGTCTTTCAGGCATCGAGGTGGATAATTATATTCTTCTACACTCTCCTTTACTGTATTCCGTACGTGAGACATAGCGAATATTCGAGAGTTTTCACACTTGCTTTGGTGTCTATTTGTTTGCATGATTAATAATTGTTGGGCATTTACTAGGCGTTCCACTCAAAGATTTGCCCAAGGCTTGGGGATTGAAGACATGACTTTCTGATAAGAGACTTGCAGGACCCTATGTTCCTGATGTACATCATCTAGATATCAAAAGCATTATGCTGAAAGGATCTTGCATGACCGTATCAGGACACACCAGTGAGAGTCTCGAGCGACGTGAGGCTGATGACTGCGTGAGAAGCTGCATGTTGCAATGTCGAGGTGCTAACGCCGGTACGAGGAGGCATTATCACTGGAAACGGGTGTGTCTTGACAGCCTTGAAGCCTCTGTAGTGGAGATGAAAATTTGGGCTCTAACATGTCCTACGCCCCAGGAGTGACACGTTGCTCTTGGTGTTCGTTATCCCAAACCCTGGCATGTTGTACTACTCATTGGTTCATCCAGTCGATAGATTTATCCAACTTATTTTCCTGGATTTGTGGTGGTTATAATGCTTTGACGGTTTGCCTCTTGAGCCATGGGACCTTTATTGGTCGATCAGTCCATTGACAATCCGTTTAAACGTTTTTCCAAGCGATGCCAAGCCGTCGGACCTTTACGACTCTAACCCTCGGTGCGCCCTAGATATATTTAAAGTAGGCTCGATACCTTGGGAGAGGAAATGATTGCCTTCGTGAATCTCTCACTGCCGCACTGGAATCCTCCTGCGTAAAGCACCAAGGGTTACATAGGTCTTCTTCTTCGCAGGAGATCCAGATACTCATATCTAACGGTTCTTACTTAAAAGAGCCAGAGCTCATAGGCTAGGTAGGTGGGATCAAAGGCGCAGGTGGTGGTACAGACTAACAATGCAGCCCAATGGCTGAGTAACAGCTGATCCTCGTCCCTACTCTGCTAACCTTCTACCATCTGTTCTCAGCTCCAAATCTGTTTCAGATGCTGCGAGCGGTGCATCCCAATCTCCTCAAGTAGGCGTTCAGTCTCATAGCCACAACGAGGTTGTCGACGAAGCATCTGTAGCTAGAATTCGGCTGATACTGTACTTTACTTCATGCTCACGAAACAGTACTCTACCGTGCAGCCTATAATCATTGCATGTCATCTTTCCTTGTCTCCTGTTGGGAATCCCAATGGATGACGCACAATATCATTGCTCTTCCATATAATCTCCTGAGGAATTACGCCAGAGTGGGTCTGGTCCATCAAGAGAGATCGCGGCACTTTCTTCCTTTCAATATAACGAGCCTGTCATATCAAACCTGGACCTTACTTCAGCCTAGCGTGGTTTAAGAGACACTCGGGACTAGAAATAGTCATTAAATCCAAGGCTGCCAGGCAGAGCACGTACATGGCAAATACCTACTCTTCTTGAGAGGCAGCGGCATGGTAGATCCATCCTTATATCATCTTCGCTTTCCAGAATGAAGAACTAATGAGTGGCATTACATAAGGCTCCTTTCTATAAGAAATCCACAGGTGCATCTTCTGCATCCGAAGAAATACCAGCCAAAGAGAGGTCGACGGGAGAGAATTATCTAGATGAGCTAGTGCACCCTAGAGAACCAACTGTTGAGTTCGTACCTGTTTTCTTCTGGAATGAAATATGTTGGGCTGACACAAGCTTCGAATTTGCCAGTCTTGTTGCTGTTCACGGCCTGAACCCAGGATGGAACCAAACTCATGGCCAAGACACTTGGACGAAGAATAACGTGCTATGGCTCCAGCATCCCGAATTCCTGCCCAAGGCTCTGCCCCATGCCAGAATTATGCTGTACGGCTATAATGGTAAGGTCGCCTTTGATACTACGACACAGGGTCTCATGGACATTGCTCGAGACTTACTGAGCAGACTAAAAGTCGTGCGAAAGGTACAGATCACTCATTGAAGATGATTGAACAGGCTGGTTGCTGAAATTCTCTAGAGCAGCCCTAACCGCCCAATAGTGTTCTTCTGTCACAGTCTCGGCGGCATCATCCTTAAGCAAGCAAGCTGCCACTTCCCGCACGCACTGACTCCCGCTCATCTTTACTAGGCCCTTAATCGAGCAAGAAACAGCACGGCCTACGAGCCCATACAACGAATGACCCGTGGTATAGCTTTTTTTGGAACCCCGCACCGAGGGGGAAATTATGGCGATCTGGGAAGTACAATCGCTAGCATAGTAAGAGCTATCATAGGTAACGTCAAGAACAACTTCATGCAGACATTGCAGAAGGACTCGACTATCGCGCAAGATATCCAAGAGATCTTTGAACAGCAGGCTCAAGATTACCAGATCGTGTCTTTCTATGAGACAAAGCCTTTCAATAAAAATCTTGGACTTGTGAGGCTCTCCCAGCATGTGCCTTACTCTCTCTGATGGTGACTCAGATTGTTGATAAAGCTTCCGCTAAACTCGGTCTCTCAGATTCCGTCGAAATTTTAGTCGGCGTTGCAGAAAATCATAGAAATATTTGCAAATTCGATGACTCTCACGACGGTAATTACAAATTGGTCATTGGCGAAATCATTGAACTCGTACAGGCTGCAATCAGAGATCCTTCTCGTCTATCGGTGCCTTGCATATCGGTCAAGCAAGCTCCCCCATCCGAAAGATCTCAGTCCGCCGCCTCTTTCAGAAGCGATGACAGTCTCTCAGAAAGTAGTACTCGTCCACAAAGAGTCCGGTTTCGGATGCCAACTTGGTCAAATACTGATCTTAATTCGAGCTCCAGCGGAGAGATAACCAGAATAAATAGTAGGGAGAGCTGGGATAGCCAACCGCCAGAGTTCCCAGTCGTCATTATGCCATATAATGAGAATCCGCACTTTTTGGGAGAGACGAAGTTCTCGAAAACATCAAAGGGTCGCTTCAGTCGAAGGGTAGAGACCGGAGGCGTGTGGCACTATGTGGGCTGGGGGGTGTAGGGTGATTAGTTTCTTACTGTCACTGTCTGTCCCATATGTTGGCACCAATGGGCGCTATTTCGGCTGGCAACCTTTTAGAGCCCTTCCTTTGTCGTTTCCTCGGGCTTCTCCCGACTATGTCAGTGATGTCTTTGGACATTTTGCCGCTTCGGCAATAGGCCGTCATGGGTCATTCGGTCCGTCGCCACTTCATCAACACGTCTTCCGCATAGCAATCGGTTTTTCTTTATCTAGTCCCTTGAAGTGGCATCTTACTAGCGCATGAAATGTGCAGCATTAATAACCTACAAACAGTAAATCCCAAATCGCGATCAACTACACATTCTGGTACCACCGGACCTTCCCAGGACATTCACTTTTCTGGATACATGGCGGAACAGCTGAGAGCTTTCGGCAGGGGTTATTAGAGATCGGAACGAAATGCCGAATACCAGGTCCCAACGACCCAATCGACGATCGTCTGGCCCTCATCCGCGATTGGCTACAGCATGGGAACGTTCACCCCTGGTTAATGATCATTGATAATGCAGATGACCCTGCTATCTTCTCTAGGAGTAACGATGCTAGCACTATAGGGGTGAATATTGGTTTAGAGCGATATATTCCTGACTGTGACCACGGCAGGATTTTGGTCACCACCAGAGACCTCAAGGCAGGCCGCAGCCTGGCTAAGGGCAATGCTCCCATCCGAATCGAGAGGACGACGACGGTTGAGTCCATCAAGCTGCTACGTAACGAACTTGGAGAGGCGATAGGAGGACGCCAATGGAGGGACGATGACGCTGCTCGTCTTGCTACTGTACTGGATCATCTACCACTCGCCATGGTTTCAGCGGCATCTTTTATCAAGGAAAATTCGATGACCCTAGCCAGCTACATGAAGCTAATTGAGCAAGATTCTATGGCTATACGGCACCTGAAGTATAATTTCGAAGAGGGCGAGCGCGGCAGAGACCCGGAAAGACCGAAATGCGGTATATGCTACTTGGAAGCTATCTATAGACCAGATCAAGGGGACCAATCCTAATGCTGCTATTCTCCTGTTTGTTATGGCTTTTTTGGAGCAGTCGAATATTCCAGCATCGCTTTTGAAGCCTCTTGTTGGAGAGCCGATTGATTTTACAACCACCGTCGGGGCCCTCCTGCGATTTTCTCTTATCGGCAGTGGTTCGGAAGACTCGTACAATATGCACCGTTTGATGCAGCTGACTGTCAGATGTTGGCTGGACCTCATGAAGATGGAAGATCCGGTTTTGAGGAAGGCACTGCTTTTACTCTCGGACATTTTCCCTGTTGGTGGGCGCGAAACATTCGATATGTGCTTGGCTTTCGAACCTCACGCCGTAAAAGTGCTTCGAGCTGCATCGACCTTGGACGACGTGATCTCCGCTAGGGCAAAATTGCAGACCAACCTGTCATGGTACTACCTTAAGAGCATTCGCTGGACCGAAGCAGAGGCAATGGCACGAGACGCAAGCCAGAGCCTGGAAAAAGCGTACTCTGTGAAGCACAAGCAGACTCTCCAGGCCAAAGCCAACTTTGCCCGAATCCTTAATGAAGAAGGCAAATACGAAGAAGCGGAGATCGTCTCTAGGCAAGTCGTGGATGGGACAAAGTCATTACTTGGCACAAAAGAACAATCAGACACTTGAAGCATACCACTTCATGGCTAAAGTCTATCTATTGGAAGGAAAATTGAGTCAAGCGGAGAAAGCCGCTCGCAAAGCTCTCTCAGGACGTGAGAAAACGCTCGAGCCTACGAATCCGGACGTTTACCGCTCATAGCGACGCCTAGCTACGATTCTCGAACTACAGGGCAAGTATGGCGCTGCCGAAGCTCTCATTAATAAGGCTCTAGAGGGTCAAAGAGTACTGGCGGGTCCCTCTGATGAGAAAACCCTCCACATTCAATACCGACTTGCTTTCATCCAACGCGCACAGGGTCACTACGCTGCTGCAGAAGATCTGATGCGCGAAGCTTTTGCGATTCAGACATCGGTCTACGGTCTGTCCAGCCTTGGAACGCGCAAGATGCAATACTCTCTCGCCTTGTCCCTTATCGCTCAGTCCAAGATCCCTGAAGCCGAGACTCACATCCTGGATCTCCTTCAATTTGTCAACGACCAGCATCGCGTCGGCCCCGATCACCGTTATCGTCTTCACCTACAGTTCGCACTGGGCCTAACCAGAACAGCCCAGGGCTGCCACGCAGAAGCCGTGTCCTTGTATCAGATGGCTTGGAAGGGCGTTGAGCGCTCCTCACCCGGTCACCCGGAGAGCCTCGAGTTTCATTCCGCCTATGCAGCGGCTTTGCTCCAGCTGGACGTGGCTGCCCACGCCGAAGAATCGTATAGCACACAGAACAACATACATAAGGCGTCGGAAAAGGAAATCGGACCGGATCATCCTATAACCTTGACCTCACTTTTGCGCCTCTCAGAGGCGTCAGCGGCGAAGGGAGATGTCACAAGTGCAGTTAAGATTGCAAAGAGGGCGAGAGAGCGGCGGGAGAAGGTCCTCGGCAACAAACACCCGGATACTGTCGCTGCTGAAGCGTGGCTTGAGCAGCTCCAGGCGAAAAGGAAATCGAAAGTCAACGTTGCTGCGGATGTCGTTGAAGATGTGGGGACAACGAGAGATCGTGGGAAGAGCCTTGGGGAAGAGGCAAATAGAGATCGTGGGAGGGGATTCCTTGGTCGCTGGCGCAGGAGCTCTAGTGGCAAAACGCAAGTCGATGACTCCGTAGAAGATCTTCCGGGAGTCGATAAAGAAGGTGGAATAGGAAGCGAAAATAGCGATGATGACTCTTACGACGAATTAGCAGAGGACAAGGAAGGGGCAATGGCGCCGGATACCGATAAGTCAGCGGCTACAGCATTTGCGATCAGAAGGAAGGAGGTCGGGACATGATGGAAGAAGGTAGCGGTGAGGTATATTTCTAAAATTTGTTCAAGAAACGATGTATCGGGGTGACATGCTCTCAACCCCTTCCGTCTTCCTCTTTTCCGGCCCTTTTTCTTGATCTTGGGGCCTAGGGGTAGTATACTTCCAACGCTTTGTGTGTTTGAGTATGGGTCTTCGCTGATCGATCAGCCCATCATCTATCTGTCAACTCATTACTTCATTAAGCGCTAAAGGCTGTCGAACCCGAAAGAGTTGTGAGTCTACAGTTCCGCTGATCGAGTCGCTCCCCCACAATGCTTCCAGCTACTCATCCCCCATTCCGATCAGTCTTTGGAGATATATCGCCACCCCCTGCCATCGCCGGTAGTTCCAACTAGGTTCAAAGCCATATCGTGTGGTTGAAAGTTTGCCCTGTCGCTGCTAGGCGTGTCCTGAGCAGCACCCAGCACAATGAGGACGCCAAACATGATTAGCGACGAACGAGAGGTTTGTCCGTGGCCTTGGTAATCAGCACAAATTTCACAGAAACCTTGATCAATACTGGTTGTATAAGGTAAAGCTATTCAACACACTAAACACAATAGCTATTTTCCGTCTATAGATATTGCTCAAATTTCCTTGTACCTTCCTTTTAACGAAACTAGGATGGCTTCTTTCACAGGGTGATAATTGGCGACAGCGCATGTCCGGAAGGAGCAATATTCCCGTCGATTTCTTGAGTATCCGCCCACTATCGTGTCTGATGCATTGATATGAGGTCGATCCGATCAAGCCCTGAAGTACTTTGAGACTACCGGCCTTGTTGTAGCTTGACGGTTTTCTCCGAGGATGTTCGACTATCGGGGGCATCGGTGGAAATCTTGTCGATGAATATGGCGTCCCGGTGAGCGGTGCCCGTTGCCTTGCCTGCGATTTCCTTCATGTCGAACTCAACATCGGAGGAGCAGCCCGTGGTGAAACAATGGTGCCTATAAAATCTCGTCAATTCCGTGTTTGCGAAGTGCTGCTGCTCGACGCGATCTGTGACGAAGTCAGACGTACACCTTTCTGCCCTAAAGCACCTGTCTTTGAGGCTGTGCCTCTGATGAGACCTTGCAGAGATTCTTGCTATTGGGAGGTTCGATTAGGAAGAAGCTGCGACTCGTCTGGGTCGACTGAGCGAGAGCCGTGTTTCTTGTGTTTCATCATCCGCGTATCTCGGGACGTCCAGAGCAATTAACGCATCATTGTTAGCATTGATCTAGCATGCCTACGGAGAAGCATCAGTTTATAGTTGTCGCCAACGTTGTTGGACTTGGAGCCGTCGCTCGTTATAAAATTCTACTAGGCGCTGGCACGGGGCCAATTTCATTATCAATTTGAGGGTCTTCTTCGAGCACGTTGCTCAAGTGTAAAGGGCATTATGGAGTGCATTGGTGCCCATGTGGATACTCAAGACGTTAAGCGGCCTACTACTCGAAAACGTCTATCCGACAAGAGCTCACTCGCGTGCTAGCACACCCAACTCTGGCAACAATTGACCTGCTGCCCGTGCTGCTTGGGATGCAGGTGTAGTATCTCTGTACCACCCGGCTTCTTCCCACCCATGTTCTGAACACGAGCTTCCCAGCAGTATTTCATTCGGAGCTGTCTAATCCAACCCCACGGCAAACCTCGAAGATCACCGGTTCTCTACGGAACCCCTCCCAATGAATCTAATGCGAAGGCTTATCCCACGCACTGGCAATAACTGGTGCACCTTTCCTTGGCTTAGATCTCTATATCCCCCCAACTGGCCCCGGATCCTGAAACTCAAATCTGGAGATAGGGGTCATACAAAAGTATGAATAGGACTTTTGCTTCGCCAGATCTGAGGGCATCCAGGGTTCAGCCCAGGGTTTCCAAATCCGGATCAATGGTGATTGTGTCATTGTTTGATCAATATGGGAAAGGGAATGAAGATGCTTGCGTCCTTATCTTATTCTATGCTTTCATTCTCAAAAGCTCCACTGAAGACGTCATTCAAAGCTTACCTCTACTATTAAGAAGGAAGACTTGAGATTAGTACGGAGGAAATTTCTATTCTAGGTTTTGTACATTCGTTTCCTAGGAGTAAATATTGTCACTTTTTACAGCTCGCAGGAGAATCCGTGTAAGTCTCACTCGTGGCTTCTATTGAGCATTGCAATTCGATGGGATCACATTGCGAGAGAAGGCGATGCGATCAACTAGTTATTATCGGTCCGTTCTTCAACTCTTTCATTGCAAAAGGCACATGCTAAGACTGATACTACTCTAGGTGGCGGATCGGCTGCCTTTGCAGCAGCTATTGCCGCTGCTCCAGAAGCCAGGAAGATATATATAGTGAACAAAGGTTTACCCATGGGAGGTTGCTGTGTGAATGTCGGCTGTGGTACGTTCAATAGCTGTCATCTGATTCTCCTAGTGGACAGAGAAATCTTATTCATGGTCCGTTAGTTCCTTCGAAATTCCTCATCCACGCAGCGCATGTCACCAGCCCTCACAGCAGCACTCCCCCGTTTCACGGTATCAAAGACGTCGGTAACAGGGTGATCGACTTCGCAGCGCTGACGGCGCAGAATCGAGCGCTTGTTGAGGATCTTCGAAAGAAGAAGTATGCTGATGTTATCGCCAACTTGGACAATGTCGAATATGCTGAAGGATTCGGAAGACTCGCTCGGAACGCTGGACGACTAATTGTTGAAGTCCGGTCTAGTCAGACGGATCGAACTCCTTTCCAGGTCCTACCGGCCGATCGTGTAATCCTTGCTTCAGGTGTTCGCCCAAGTGTGCCAAGTCAATTGAAGGACGACCTGAGCAGTATTGACTATCTAACCAATGAGACTGCGTACTTTGAGCCCAAGCAGCATCGGTCCCTCATCGTACTCGGTGGTGGGTACATAGCGCTGGAAACCGCGCAGATGTTTGCCCGACTGGGATCGAAGGTCACCGTCCTCCAGCGATCTGAATACGTGCTCTCAAATCTCGAACGCAGCATAAGCATCGGCCTCGCGGAGCACTTGAGAGAGGAAGGGATTACTATCGAAGTTGCCATTGACGTCATTTCAGTGGCGTCTGATAAAGACGGGGTCATCGTCAAAGGTATCTCTAATGGAGAAGAAAAGACTTTCACGGCATCTGGACTTTTTCTCGCAGCTGGTCGTCGGGCCAATACTGACCAAACCTCCGGTCTCCCAATCGAGCTGGCCGGTTCGCCGCATGGGGGATTTGTAGTTTCGAAAACTCTCCAAACTTCCATTCCCGAAGTGTACGCCGCTGGCGACTGTGTTGCCGAGTCCCCACAATACGTTTACACTGCTGCCGCAGAAGGGCAGCTCGCTGCACGCAACGCTCTGGCCACACTCTGTGGGCGCAAACCCATGGAGATGGATTACTCGGTCGTTCCATGGGTCGTCTTCACATCCCCGGCTGTCGCAGGCGTCGGCCTTGGCCTTGTGGAAGCTCGTGCCCAGGAGATCGATGCCGACGTATCGTCTCTTCCGCTTCACCTCCTTCCGCGCGCCGTGGTCCAGCAAGAAACTCGAGGGTTCGTGATGCTGATCCGGGATAGAAGCGATGACCGCATTATCGGTGCGCGTGCACTGGCTGAGGAGGCAGGCGAAATGATCATGGAAGCATCGCTGGCCGTCCGCTACAAGACCAAGGCCAAAGACCTCGCGGCCATGTTCCATCCGTATCTCACCTGGAGCGAGGCGT
>JAABUJ010006233.1_pt1 | contig 11622 bp, 10 predicted proteins | sample 5559131 | NCBI WGS metagenome assembly JAABUJ01 (sample SAMN10711875, study PRJNA513366) | rock metagenome | isolation source: Antarctica rocks | place: Antarctica: Victoria Land, Mt New Zealand nord | collected 2016-01-07 | reverse complement strand
ACACAAGAGGAATGAGGGTGTGATGATGCTAGGGTATACACGCGGCCAGCTGAAAGAAAGACCCTGGCATAAGCGTGTTAGAGAATGGTTCGTGCCGTGATATATCGGAGTATCTAGGTGGGAAGGGGCTAAGGAGTTGATCGCAAGGGAGGGCTTTTGCATGTGATTTGGGGAAGTCTATGATATTTCGAAAGGGGGTATCTTTGGTATTCTGTCACCCAGAGCGGGTGAGATGTCCATCTGACTGACGGCTGTCATTAGGCCCTGTCGAGAGAAGATGTAGCTGGTTTAGGGGCCCTGACAAAGGTCTGCCATACGTGGGTACAGATAGGTTGTGCAAAGTAAGGTAATCACTAAGTAGCTCTAGTACAACAAGACATGGCCGAGAACACGCCTTCAGAGTCACAGCAGCACCATCTACCTACAAGCCTCAAGCGACCGCAGTCTTCATGCCCAACTCTGGCTGAGGATGCAACCAGGGAATAGTCCCACGCTCCTCCTTGACATCAACATACTCCAGCCTTGGCCCCTGGCTACCGAGCTTCGAGACCGAATGCACGATCGGAGCTAAGCCCACCCACGGCAAGATCCACCGCATCAGGAGGTACAGGAACCAAGTATCGTAGGACTGCAATCTCGTCACGAACGCGGACTCGTCGTGGATTTTCTTCAACCTTGGCTTGCGCTCGTCCTCATACTGTTGCATCGCAGTCGTTATCTGCTTCCGGCTTGGTTTCCCGTCTAGGTGGGTTTTTGCTACCCCGTGAATGGCGTTGGCGAGTGCGATGGAATCTTCGATGGCGGAAGTTCCGCCCATTGCGGCGTTGGGTGTTACCTGGAGACTGTTAGTTTCACCAAGGTACAAAGGCATAGTCCATGGCACGAAGGCATAGTCCTACCTTATGTGCGGCGTCGCCAATCAGGACTGTTCGCCCAAAGAAGAAATGCTCGAGGACTCCTTCCTCTAGGGATATCAAATGACCTCGAATCCGGCTCCGCCATAGATCGCCGAAGACCAGTGTTTCCGTAATAGGATGGTCGGCAAACTTTGCGGCCACCCGTTCGGCGTCTTTCTCGGTGTATCGTACTCGGTTAGGCCAGCAGATTGGTTCTGGGAGTTTGTGATGGATCATGAAGTAGATCGCGTCGGGCTGAGTCAGGAACTGGAACGTGTATCCCTTGTTGCATACAAAAGTCATATCATTCATGCCGAGCCCGGGTCGCATGGGTGCGATTCCTAGGAGGCAGCTGTAGTTCGCGACCATTGCTGTGGAGCAGCGTCAGTTTAATTTCTTGCGCAGATCCTGGCTGGATCTTGCTCACTTTGTTTCTCTTTGTTGCTGATGAAATTGGGTATCGTCTTGTTGGCGATGGCCCACATTGCTTCGCGTACGGTGCTGTGTACGCCATCGCATCCAACGACAACATCACCTCTCTCCACTGACCCGTCTTCCAGCTCAACGTAAGCTTCGTCTTCGTTGTCTACGATAGTCTTGACCCGTTTGCGAGTCAGGATTTTCGATACGTCGGGCAATTCATCGTATAAGATCTGGAGGAATTCTCTTCGCTCCATTGTTAGATCCGGATAGCCTAATCTATGCTTCCATTAGCGTTGTCAGAATTATGTATGGTTGTCAGCTTCGTACTTCTCTCTCATAGCGTCGAACCACCTGTCCTGCAGCACAGTTTTCCCAGTAGTTGGAAGCCTGCAGCAGAAGTACTTCATAGGCGTACACCGCTTCTCCACCGCTTCCAAACATCCAATCTGGTGCAACAGTCTGGCTCCCGCTGGGACCACTTCCGACACATGTCAGATGATACTAAAATCGAGCCAATGAGCTTACTGGTTATACTGGTGCCCCATGGTGGAGCCACCACGCCCTTTTCAAGGACTATGAAGTCGATTTTGGCCAATTCCAGAGCATGGGCCAACACGAGCCCAGAAATCCCAGCGCCAACAATGATCACTCTGAACGATCTCTTCTCCGCATCATGCATGGTGAGCGACGGAAGTGTGAGAATAGTCCTAGCGTAGGTGGAGAATCAGGTATCAATGACTGTCAAGATAGGATGAGAATTTGTCTCAAGTGTGATGCATAGGGGTTTCATTCGCTGTTGGACGGCTCATCAGGATGTAGAAGAGGCTGCTGATCGGGCTCCGGCGAGTTCAACGCGAGACGAGATACGACGCCAGTTATGTATCTGGAAAGCCATGGTCGAGAGGTTTCCGAAAGCAACTCGAGGGTACATACACAACGGGCTACATGTCCATTCCACGGACTCATCCTAGGAGGTCAACGCTGAACGCGGTCCGCTCTCGGGAGCATTTCCTAAATGTAGAAAATGTGTGGAGGCGAATGCAGGGTTCCCAATTTGTGCATGAGGCAGGTCTGGCTGACCACGCGGACGTCTCGGTCCGCAGCGATCTGACACCAGATTGCAGGTGTTGATCAGGGCCACCTTTGGTAGGGAGGATCAATCTGATAGGTCACCTCGGGTCGACCGTAAGGGCCAAGCAGCAGCGCAAAACGTTCTGTTTTCCATGTCGATTATCTGACCATGTTGTCGTTGTCCCGCCTATCTTGTCAAACCTAGCATCGATCGGCACTGTCCAAGGTCTAATTCCGCCGTTGCTCGGTCGCGTACAGCACAAGTCGCCGAACCTTCAGAGGTTGGAAGAGACATAAGTGAATTATTCCTACAATAAGGTGGGTGGATGAGTGCTCCGGTACATGTACGTGTGTTATGCAAACAAAAGTGGCTAGAAGGAAACAATCAAGCCACACGTGGGTGGCCTAGCAAAGACCCCGTTTCAGCTTTTCTTACTGAAAGTGGCCCATGATAATCCTCTCTGACAGGGGAGGAGCGAGGGACCTGAACAATTTGAGGATGGCGCGAGGCAACTGTGATCGCAGGCCTAAACCTGTTGTAGCACCCAGTTAGCGATCATCCTGCCAAGATTTCTAGAGTGTTTGCGCTGAGCCCTTGCAGGCTGACAGGCTCGCTTGCCGGCAGCCTGCGATTGGAGGCACAGTGACGCAGGGACTTGTCACCACGTCGGAGAATACTGACCCAAAGATAAGGCATTGCAACTCTTTGTGTAGTATGCGTACACTAGGGGGATCCTGACCCTCCATCAGATGGGTTTCAATCAATGTGGTACAGAGGCGCTGGCTCGTGTCCTGGCTTACTGGATTCTGTTGATCGTTTCGACTGATGCATGCTCATCCGCTTCGGCATTACCAACATACTAGACCCCAAGCGCTTCCTACCTTGCGCCCTCGTGAGAGACGCGTTTTTCGAACGCCTCATCCATGTCTCTAAGAGCGTCTCTATCCATTACAGCTCTTCCGTTGTGGACGAGACCAGATTTCGAGACCATGCCACCTACCGGACGACCTAGAAAAGGATCAGGCACCAAGCCTGTCTCATCAGAGAAATCAAACGATCCCGGTCGTCATTCATCCCCAGCAGCAATGGCCGAGACTGGAAGCGGGAAACGACTGGCTTGCGTCAAATGCAGAGAAAGGAAGATCCGATGCAATAGGGAGCAGCCTATATGCGGACGGTGCGCAAGACTTGGACACAATTGTAAATACACTGCACCGGCCAAACAGATTTCGTCCCAGATGGATGTGTCGCAACTCCTTTTGACACTTTCCTCGCGTCTGGCGCAGACGGAAGCACGCCTAGCTATGAACCCCCCTCAGCTCGACCCAAACCAAGGAATGAACTACGACCTAGACATTCTGCCTTTGGATTGCAAGGACATACAGCAGCAAGCCGTACCGCCTGATATGGGTTATCTCGACAACTTGAATATGAATGAGCAGATTATGCAACCGGACCTTGATACTTGGTGAGTGTGTGAAGGGGCCATTTTTGCATGAGCACCGAGCTAACGGGTGTCTCACGACGTAGGGGAAACCTGGAATTGGAAAATGATTCGAACATAACTTTCAGCTCCGAGGGCCAAATGCCCATAACTCCCTTCATCTTCGATCAGTCGGTTACTCTTTCACCCCTTTTGCCTGGACCTGCTTGGAACTGTGGCGCATCAGATGAAGAGATACCGTTGCAGACTCTGAAGATACTGTAAGACTTCACCTCTGAAACCAAAAGTGTATGCTAATCCTCGTAGGCACTATGCGTACTTCGATGTAGCTCACCACACAATGCCTATAGTCATCCAAGAAAAATTCTCATCAGAGATGAGCAAACCAATCAGGTCACCGCAAGTAACCAGCCTCAGTTACGCAATGGCCACTCTGGGCGCCTCACTGATGGATGGTTACACCCACATCAAAGATAAATGCTATCAGCTTTCCCGGGAATATTTCGAGGTCTGCGAGCGAGAAGAGGATGGTGCCAATTTGATGAGCATTGAAGCTTTGCAGGCCTGCATCTTGATAACGTGCTCCGAGCTCAAGGGGAAAGGTTTTGCGAGAGCTTGGATGACGCTCGGTAAGGATCTGATTGCTGGACATAGATCTACACTTCTGCTGACCGCAGATTCAAGGCCGAGCAATCAGGCTCGCTCAGATGATGGGTTTAGATCGCATGGATTCTCCCAACCCTTGTGCCAATGGCGTACCCAAATTCCAGCAGACTCTACCACCACCGCAAAGACAAGTCGACTTAGAAGAACGACGGAAGGCCTTCTGGGTGTTGTTCATCATTGATGCATATGCCAGCGTTCGATCTGGAACTGTTGTCGCGATCAATGCATCACAGGTCACCACCGCCCTACCTTCTTACCGATTGATCCCAGAACCGAACGAACCATCTATGCCATCACTAGAAAACGCTCGAAGTCTTTTAGGGACGGGCTACATCTCATCATTTACAGGCTTGGTGATCATGGTGTCATTGTACCGCCGCTGCCTAGGCCATGTCAGATCATCTCTCGAAAACGAATCGACAACAGGCGGCTCCTGTTACAGCTTCTGGGAGCACCACTACGGAATTGACAAAGATCTCAAGAGCTACACCGACGGCCTGACCGGCATGATGAATGCGCAAGAGCTCCTCGAAGACGAGTTTGCATTGGCGCTCAACTTGAACCTGTGCGCTATTGACATTTGCCTTCACGAAGCTGCAATCGTCAAAGCTAACGGGGACGCATTGCCCAAGACCTTGGTCGCAGAGTGCAACAGTCGATGCAGCCAAGCCGCCATGCGCATCGTGGAAGGCGTCTCCCTCATTCCGAAGCTGGCGCAACCCAAGAGAACGTTGTTCAAGCAGATGAACATCTATTGCATGTGGCCCGTCTGCATGGCGATGCAAGTCCTGAACAGCGAACTATCTTCAGCAACCGATAATGCCCAACTAGCACATACGGTGGGCGTCTTGAGACTTCTCGTTACTGCTATTGAGGATTTGGAAGACGTGAGTGGACACTGGATTGATTCCATCGCGCACATTGTCAAACGACTGGAGGAGATGGATCCGACAGCCTTGAGGACGCCGGAAGTCGATGGGCTTGGCTGATTGGGGGCTGTATGCTCCAGACTGCCTCGCCTCTGTCAGAAACGAGTATCACGAATCCATGAAAGCAACTAGACACAGCCAGCCCGTGCCGAAGGAACGGCCGCTTACTCGCAGCGTCTCTCCGCCCCCGCGTCGTTATCTCCACCATGCAGCTTCTCATGCGGTCAGCTTCCAATTCCCCTCGCGCTTTGTGCAGAAGCGCGGCACGGCTCCTGCATTGCCGAAACGGTCTCGCCGAACTCCAATAGGCAACACCTGCCGCACTCCAAAGATCCTGAATCCGTACCTTGCGGCATAGTGCTGTCCTCGGATCCTCCCATCTCTGGTCAGGGCCACGCGTACACCGCAGGCTTCAGGATCCCGGGCCTTCGCGGAATGTGGAGTATGAAGGCCATTGGTTGCATCCCATGCCATTAGAAGTTGGCCCCAAGCGAATTACCGCTGGGGAGAATTGGACTAGACTCTGATTGGCACGGCCTCATATGCTGTTGGGGAACGCCTGCCTTCTTATGGCGCATATCAAGGATCTTTCCTAGGGTCGTGGCTTGATGCTACAGGAGCTTTCAGACAGGGCACTGCTGCGTAGACACCTCTATTCGCTGCTGACACCTTTTGAAGATTAATATAATGAGACCCCTAATATGATTGGTCCGGAGCGCGGTAGACGACAACCAGTCAGAGGGGCCACCATCAATGGTAATCATTTGGTTCCGGGGGAGCTTCATATCCACCTTCGTGCTACAAACGATAATTTAGGGATCATATAGGTAACCACTAGCCGGACACCACCCTACTTTTCTCGGACACCACCCTCCCGCATTAAGCCTAATCGGGTAATATACAGGGTCCAGTAACCCCGTAAACAAACAACATCAACGAGATCAGGAGAAGACGATAGAAGATACATAGTTTTGCGCCTGTTTATCACCAAATTCGATATATTTTCTCAAGAATCTTTCGATGCAAATTTAAACTTGAAACATATCTTTTCGCATACTTAGTGTTACGAACCTAGCTCGAAACAATGTAGTATATAATTTACAACGCAACATGTAGCACGAAGCACGATTAACTACATGCTTGACAACTTAACAAACGAGCAATACTCGACGTGTTCGACAACGAGTTAAGCAAACAATATTCGATATGTTCGACAACAAGCTAAGCGAGCAATATTCGACATACTCGACAACGAACATAACAAACAAGAAGAATCATCTTTAGTATATAGATTTTCGAACACAACTTTTTTATAAATTGTATTCAATTTATTTTAAGTCTTTACTTATTGTTACGACTATTATAGTTGTAACTCTTATTATCAAGTAATTACTTATATTGTCTAAAGTTGTTTACAAATCTCTTTAATAGCATAACTCTTTCTAATACTTTTTACAAAAATATTAACGTAATACTTTGAATATTCTAAGAATATTTATATTAGATTAACGCGCTTTTATCTTAAGTACTAGTTTAATAATATTACGTCAATTCTTTGTTAATAAAGATAATAAGATAAGAATTAACAAATCTAACGTCTATTATAAAGATTAAATTGATCTAAAGAACTAACTTATGTAAATAAATATTTATTTTATTTTCTATTTTGTTTTAGCAAACAAAAAGACAATTTTGCATTTATATTTTTTAGAGAAAGAGTTCAATATTAATTTAAGTCGAACTTACGCAAATATTTTAAAAAATTATAACAAAAATTCTTGTGTAATATTTACAAATTTCGATAACTTTAAAAGAGAACTTCGAAGAATCTTTAAAATATTTAAAAAGAAACAAATTGCAAAAAAAGTAATTTAATATTTAATTTAACAAATCTTTGCAATAGATTACGCAACAAAATTCTAAAAGTATATTAATTTTATCGAATAAAACAATGTTGTATTTATAACAATGTTTTAACAAGATTTTAAAAATAATCTTAAGAACAAAATTATACGCAATGTTACGCTAGTACTTTCGTAAGAAATATCAAAGAAAATCATGTTATTAAAGAGATTTGTAAACGTCTTTAGACAATGTAGACAATCATTTGATAACAAAAGTTGCAACTATAAACAATCTTATGTTTAATAAATTTTCACAAATAATTTAATGAATCAAAGTAACAATAAGTAAAGACTTAAGATAAGTTAAATACGATTTATAAAAGAGTTGTATTTCTAATTTCTATATATTGAAAAAAATATAGATTGTTCGCTTTGTTCGTTTGTTAAACATAATAACAAATTCGCTAATAACGCGTAAAACTTAAATCACTAATATAGCTTAAATAAGCTCGTAACACTATTTTTTTTCTCAAAGTTTTCTCACAATGTCTTCAAGAAAAATTAATATTAAAAATTCTTCTTTTCGTAAAAAAGATCTTTTTGACGCTTTAGATTTTGCGTATTTAGCGATGCGTTCTTGTCGCAATTGTGCGATGTCTAATAAAGTTTATTGTGTAAATAATGATTTCGAAAAGTGTGTAAAATGTGTGCGATTAAGTCGTGATTATAATTTGGCAATCTCGCCTACTTCGATAAAACGAATTTACGAGAAAAAATTACGTTTAAAGAAAGAAGTGCGCGAAGCGCGCGCTAAGCTAAGTCGTCTAGAAAGACAACTAAATTTTCTAGAGAATAAAGAGAAAGAAATGATCGTAACAAAGTGAAAAAACATAGACGACATAAAGATGAACGAAGCGCTCTTTGTTGAGTTTGTTGCAAAGACTTCTAAGCTATTGTTTGATATATCGTTCGAACAATTTTAACTTTCGATTAACTAGAATTGAGCTATCGCTTCTTTGCCTAACTTTGATAAAACTTCTTCGAAAAATCTTAATAACGATTAAGATTCTTCTTTGATTCTCACGTGTTTTCGAAGATAGAATATTCTTTTCAATTAATAAGATATTTTCGATCTTCTTGTTGTAGAATTTTTTCAACTTTATATTGTTTCTTTTCTTGTGAATAAAAATAAAATGTGTCCTATAAAGGCGTGACTAAATTCGCTAATTTCAACAATAAGATATAAAATATTGAAAATACTTTGACGTTCTTAAGTAAGTCGAGTTCGTAATTGATTAATCTCTTTGTCTTTTTAACGAGAAACGATTCAACTTTGACATAATTTAATTTCTTGTTTAAATTTCTTGTCTTAAGATTTTTTGTAAAAAGATATATTTTATTTTTCTCCTTTAGTTAAGATGTTGTTTTTCGTTTTTTGTTTTAATACTTGATCAACTTTTCTTGCATTTTGAGATGTTGTTGTATACTTTTTTTAGTGTTGCTACTCTTTCGATAACTAATTAAGCTAATAGATGCTTTCGCTCTTTCTCGAAAAGATTAAATTCTTTGTTATAATTGACGAAGAATAAAGTTATCTTAATAATATTTAAAATCTTTGCATTTAGCGCCAATTAAGTTATAGATAAAAGTAATACTCAATTGTTGTAAGTATTGTTGACGTAATATCTTAGATATTACTTCAAACTTTAGTTTGTTTGTTTTATTTAATTATTCGTAATACAGTAATAGACAATAAACATTTAAAGTCTTGTTTCTAACATTAATATAAGTGTCTTTCAATAGTTAGACGTGAAGAGCTTGTTTCTATTATTGATTAATTCTTTGAGTATATTATGATATTATATAAGTTGATTTAATACAATGTATTCTAGTTATTCTACTATGAACTTCTCTCTACATGCGATAATATGTGAATACGTGATAAATTTGTCAATTATTATTAATATCGAATTATATTTGTCTTCAATTGCTAGATTCGTCGATTTAAGCAACTTAATAATAAAGTTTATCGTAACTTTATCTCATAACAATTTAGATAATTTCTAATATTGAATTTCGTCATAATTTGCATATGTATTATGTTTGTTTTGTTAACAATTAAGACATCGCTTAATGTATGTCTTGATAACTTGTCTTATTTAAGAAAATTAACAATGCTAACGTAAAAGTTGAAGAATTTTAATTACTTTCGAATGTTTTTGCAATGATTTATCATAATGTTTCTTTATATATTCGTTGATTTTGTCGATAAATATCTAGAGTTTTTCTTTCTTTATTAAAAACTCTTTCTTGTTGTCTTTAAATATTCGTAAAATAACATTTAGCTTGTATTTGTTTGTTAATAGTGATTCGTCTTTATTAATCTTAAAAATGTTGTAATTAAACAATTTCTTCGTTTTTATGTAATTATTTCTTTTGTTAAGGGCGTTTGCTTTGTCGTTATCTTTGTCTAATTTATATTGTATTTTAAACTTGTATTGTTCGAGTTATTTTAATTATCGCATTTGTCTTTTGTTAAGTTGTTTAATAATAATAAAGTGCAAAAGATTTTTATGATTTATAAAAATCGTAAGTTTTAATAATTCTTCGATGTATACTCTTTATAATTTTAGAAAGACTACAATAGCAAATAACTTCTTATTATAAATGTCATAATTTTATTCGATTAACAAAAGTTTTCTTAAAAAATATATTATTAAGTGTTATATATTTTTATGCTCTTAATTAAAGCATGCATCAATAATAAAATTTAATGCGTCAATTTTAATTTTGTTTAACAATCGTAAATTGTACATCTTTAATATTGACTTCTTTAAGCATTTTTGTTTAAGATTCTAAAATGATTTCTCTTTCGTTAATTCTTATATTTATAACGTTTTTTTTTTCGTAAAATTCGTTAATGATATTGCATTAACAAAGTAATTTTTGATAAATTTCTTGTTGTAATTTATGAAATCTAGAAAAAATTAAACTTTCTTAACGTTAATAAATAATTTTTATTCTTTAATTGCTCGTAGCTTCTTGAAATTCATGCGTACTTTATGTCGTTCAACGACAAATTTAAGAAAGTTAATTTTTTTTCGATGAAACTCGCATTTCTTTAATTTAAAATATAGATTTCTCTTGTTTAAACATTTTAATATTTTGAAAACATAATTTATATGTTTTTCCAAAATGCTTAAGTAAATTATGATGTTATTCAAATATGCTATGACAAATCGATTCAAATATTGTCGTAATGCATTATTAATTATTTTTTGACACGTTATTAAAACGTTCGTAAATTCGAATGACATTATTGTGTATTTGTATAATTTATATTGTATACAAAAAACTATCTTTACTCTTCTTTTGTTTTTATTCTAATCTAGTTATACGTTTCTTATAAGTCTAATTTGATGAAGTATTTTGCTTCGAATAGTCAATTTTGAAGTTCGCTAATGTTAGATAATAAATATCAATTTTTATCGTAATATTGTTTAGCTTTCAACAATTAACACATAGATAAAAAGTTTCGTTCTTCTTAGATACAAAGAGGATCAAGTATTTTGTCTATAATTAAAAAATTTTAATAAATTCTTTTTTTTCGTTTTTTTGTTACGCTAGTACTTTCGTGAGAGATATTAGAGAGAGTTATGCTATTGAAGAGATTTGTAGACGTCTTTAGACAATGCAAGCAATTACTTGATAACAAGAGAATTGCAACTTAGTAGTCGTAACAATAAGTTAAGACTTAAGATAAATTGAATACGATTCATAAGAGAGTCGCGTTTGAAAGCTATATACTCTTTCATCATTTGAAATTCAAGGTGTTCAAGATGTTCAAGACCTTAATTACCTTAATTACCTTAATTCGAAATTTAAGATGCTTAAGAGTTAAGCTATCTTAATTATCTTAATTTTGTCGACAAATCTTCTCTTTTTAATTACCTTATGAAGAGCGATGTGCGACAAATAATATCTATTAGCACGCGACTCGTAACACTATCTTTTCTCTTCAAGAGTTTTCGTCTCGAAATTATTTATTCTTTCTTATTATGTTAATCAAGTTAATTACTAAACAACGTCGCAATTTCGTTGCTAATTGTCGCTATAAGTACGCTTTTCTCACAATGCGTTCTTGTCAAACTTGTGTCGCATTTGGCGTATCTTGTCAAATAAATAAAAAATATCTTAAGTGTAAGAAGTGTTATCGAAAGAATTGGAAATGCGATTTGACTCTTGACTATCAAAGAATGAATAAAGCTATTCAAAAGACTAAAAAGCTAAATGATAAAATAATAGAATTACGTCTAAGGATTGCACGAAAGACGAAACAAAGAAAACA
>JAABUJ010006228.1_pt1 | contig 11630 bp, 15 predicted proteins | sample 5559131 | NCBI WGS metagenome assembly JAABUJ01 (sample SAMN10711875, study PRJNA513366) | rock metagenome | isolation source: Antarctica rocks | place: Antarctica: Victoria Land, Mt New Zealand nord | collected 2016-01-07 | reverse complement strand
GGCGGAGGTTTGGATTTTGAGGAGGGTCCAGCGGCGGGTTGGAGCCTCCTTGGGGGAGGGTTCGGGGATGATGTGGCGGAGAGCGGCGAGCCGGGAGGAGAGCCATGTCATACTTGTGTGGAGGAGGCAGAGGGCGGAGACGCTACGGCGGTCGGATACTATGTCTGCGGGCTGGAAGGGGGCTCCTTGGTTGGCGGACAGGAGGAGTTCAACTTCTCTGTCAAGGATCTTGGGTGTGTCAGTGCCGTCGCCGCTCGACAGGGTCTCGAGTGCTGTTCGAAGCTCGCCGGTCTCGGCCATGGCGGCGGCGGGTTTCAGCCGTAATCCGGATTCATCCTGGGTACGTGGTCGAGCAACAAGGGCTACACCTATCAGCAAGCTATGGCAAGCAACGGGTGGATACCATACAGCTATACCATTCGAAGCACTTGTCATAGTATGCGACGATTTGGGATATGATCAGCTGGGTAAAAGCCTGGTCTTCGGGGATAGTGTTCAACAGCTTGCAGAAAGATTGAATAAGTACAAAGAATGTTAAAGTGCCCTGATTTCCTGTCAGTCTTTTCACATCATGAGCATTCGCGGGGTTTCAACCTTGAACAACGGTCTCGTTGCTCGTTGAGACCATTGCGGGTCCCTCTGGAAAGCTTCCAGCTCACTGAATGACTGCGTACATAGTTCAGTCACTGTTTCTTCCAGCTGTGGATGAAACACGTTAACAAGAAAGTCGTCAAGAAAGGAAGTCAGCGTGCTAATAGCAATGCTTGAATCTGGCGGTACGATATCCTTCAGTCGCTGGAGGAAAGACAGAGAAGGTGGTAGCAAAAGGCTTATGTTGAAGACACTAGCATCGATGAGCAACTTGTGACTTGCGACCGGACCATCCGCTGCGGTACTGCTTCTGCTATCTCCCAACTCCGACCGCCTCTGGGACTTGGACACTAAGCCAGGAACAGATGCCTTGAGGATCTGGTCAAGATCATCCTGCGCCGTGGCTAGACTCGCGGACTTTGCATCGATCTCGGCTAATCTGAATACACGCTGTTCAAAGTCAGTGGAAATCCAAAGGCTAGAGGAGAACAATCATGCCTTGTTCTTGTCTCGCAGATTCTTCTGGAATAGATTGGAGTCTGCCGTCGGCATCCGACCTGATCCACTGGACATGTCGCTATCTGTGGCCATGTAGTCATGGAGCAGGGACCGCATCTAAATAGATTAGAAGGGTTTTCAGGCCGCTTGAATGGACTCACCTCGCTTTGGTACAGCTTCCACAGCTCATCGAAGCCTCCAGCCAGTTGATGTCGATCCCGAAAGCCCTCACGCTTGGCTATGCCAACCACCACATCATGCACGACCCGGTGTCCTTCTGCGATAGCCTCAAATTTGGAGTACAATGTCCACAGCAGATCGTTCAAAACATCGTTACTGCTGTTGCTACCTTCAATGTCAAAATCCAAGGATTCTCGTTCGGGTTTGCGTGGACCACGCAAATGTGATGGATGGCGTAGATCAACCTCCTGGTTGGTTCGATCAACGATTGCGAACAGTTCCACAGGAAGCCTTTGCTCCAGCTTATCTACAGCTGCATCGAGGTGACCTAATCTGTTTAACGCTTCCAGAATCATGTGCATATATCGGAAGCTGTCAGCTTCCGGATTCATTGATGCATCGTCTTCCATCTACAATCGTTAGACGAAGCATTATCGCACTTAGTTCAACGACGCAACTTACCGGGGCGGTTAGATTCAAGCTGTGAAGGAACTGATATAATGGCCTGCCCCATGTGTTGGCTACAATCCAAGTCAGTAGAGATCTGCTGGGGTACCGCACAGCCCTTACGCGAAGCAGATGTGCTATTGTCGGCCGCCATCGATGAAGGATTCGGAGTGTATGGCTTCCATCGGTCTTGACAGTAAGGTGATTTGAGATAAACATGTTCATGAAGTTCCTCAATCAAAATATCGGCGAGAGACTACGACCCAATCAGCTTTCGACTTGAGAAAGCTTAGGGGGACCGACGGTTTCTTGGTTGCTAAAGTAGATTCGGAGGTCTGCCAGTGCCCCTATCTTCTCCACATCTGAGCGTCTGATGATTCTTAAAGCATCTTGAAGAAGATCGACTGCAAGAAGATAATGCTTATCCGATATCCGGGCATCCAGTTGTTCAGGGACCATTTGAATTTTCTCGCTACATGATCAGTACCCAGCTTTTTGGCCCTAATAACTCGGAAACGTACCTACATTTGCCCAAGAACCTGAAGCATATCATCGTAGCTCTGTGACGAGGTCCCCATGCTCTTGAGCTCTGGCTTCGCCGTCATAAGGCTAGATTTCGCATCTAGAATTGAATTTCGCAGCGCCCTGACACGGTTCTGGGAAGTCTGTATGCTTGACTGGATTTTGTGGAAAGTGCCGATCGAGCTATTGAAGCCTTGGTGGTGTTCTAGCCAGGTCTGAGCGTACGCTATGCAGAAGCCATACTTGCTTCCCACTTACCGTTCACGATAGCTTTCAACGCTTTCTGTAAAGACTTGCTCGTGTGTTGGAAATCTTGATAGTCACCGCCGCGACCAAGGGAGCTATGGTCCATCAGTTGCAAAGCAATGTGCACCGGTACACAATCGTCCCGCGTCATTATACCCCAGCTCTCTTCGATATGCTCAAGCACGCCTATGCCGAGTCAGCCTCGTCTTTGCCTTCTGTTGATCCATTGTAGCAACGGCTAGCACTTCAGCTAATCTCATCGCCATATCGACCACCGGACGCATCTGACCTTGGATTTGACTTCCTCCAGGCCCACTGCCAAAAGTCCTGGCGTTGCTCACACTGGATCCATCTCGTTCTGTGCTCCGCCTCCGCCCATCATGACTAGTTCCTCTCCTCTCGGGGCTCCCACGCGCATATACCCCGTTCGAGGCGCCTTCGGATGCACGCTGGCGCGACTGCAATGGCTCGTCGTGGTCTGCAGGTAAGGGTAGGTCATCACTCATTAAACCGCCATAACCATCTGCGCGGCGCACACGACCTGTCTCCCTGGAACCTGTGTCTTGTATATTCCCATCATATCTATTCGATGCTTCGCGTCCATGACTGCCATTGATATGACCGTTGTTCCCATTGTGGAGATAGGACATCCTATGCTCTTCATTCGCACTTTTAGCAGGATGCCGCTGACACTTCCCACGCGTATTCAACCGTCCAACAATTATCTTCTCGTCTGCCTTCGACGGGACATCCCTAACTTTTCGACAGTTTGTCGTACGCCGTTCGTCGCGAATGCCGTCAAGCAAAGAGCTGCTGGATTCAAGGCTAGATAATCCCAGGGCTCTGTTAGGGTTGTTTCTGCGGCCTCCTGTTCTTGACAGATTGGCACTTCAGAAGACATCGTTTGGATGGAGCGACGATGGATTGAGTGGCCTCTGAAGACCAATGGCTATGAAACAAATCATCATATCGTCTCGTACACTCATGTGGTGATCCAATAAGAAGCTCCAAGGGACGACTCTAGTACACATATGACTCAATCAAAATCGTGTTAGCCTTGAGAACGTTTACCATGTCAGGCCTTGGGATAAACGTGCTCCTCTGCAGCATATAAGCCTTTGAGAAAACGATTATATCGAAGTCTGATTGAATTCTCTATTCGTCACGATTCTCCCAGGGGAAGCCCAGGGGAGAAGTGTCTTTAAAGCTATGCCGGGCCATAGCAAAGCAGGTAAGAGGACAAGCTTCAGTATGTTTTTAGTAGTGCAGTCGTTCTTATCTCTGATCAAGCCATCACTCTCCGACCGTGGTCTTCCTACCTCTGTCTCCGTCAAGTCCGCCTCTATTCTGCTTCCATAACTGGTGCAATACCACTTGCAAAGCAAAAATACGTCCCTACCTCGGGAACTTATCCCAAAGGTTTTCTCGTCTCAGGGACACACGTTGGCGTAAAGCCGTCTAATAAGTCTTTCCCTGATCTGGCCCTGCTCTGTTCAGAGACGCCATGCTCCGGCGCTGCAGTCTTCACCAAGAACAAATTCCAGGCGGCTCCCGTAACCGTCAGTCGAGAGACCTTGCTTAAGCGAAATGGCGAAGGCATCCGCGCTATCATCATTAACTCTGGCTGTGCCAATGCGGTCACCGGGAAGGGAGGTCTAGAAGATGCTACCAATATGGGACGAACCGTCGACGCCTGCCTAGCACCATCACCACCCAGCAGCAGCAGCACGCTCGTCATGTCTACTGGCGTTATTGGCCAGCGTCTCCCAATCTCCAGAATCCTGTCTGGCATCCCAAATGCTTACTCTTCCCTCGAATCCACCCACGACTCCTGGCTCCGCACCGCCCGCGCCATCTGCACCACCGACACCTTCCCAAAACTAGCCTCCAAGACCTTCTGTCTGCCTTCCTCCCCCTCAACAACTTACACCATTGCCGGGATGACCAAGGGCGCCGGCATGATCCACCCTAACATGGCCACTCTCCTCGGCATCATCTGCACCGATGCCCCCATCCCAGCCTCGGTGCTGCAACCCCTCCTCACCCACGCTGTCGATAGATCCTTCAACGCAATCTCCGTAGACGGCGACACCTCTACCAACGACACCCTTGCCCTCCTCGCCAACGGCGCAGCAGGTGGCTCGCCAGTGTCATCCCTGGACTCGGAAGACGGCAGAGCAATGACAGAAACATTGACAGGATTCGCACAACAGCTCGCTCAGCTTGTGGTGCGTGACGGCGAAGGCGCCACGAAGTTCGTGCGTGTGCGGGTTGTCAATTCGCCTTCTTATGAAGATGCAAAGAGGATTGCCAGCACAATTGCTCGCTCGCCGCTGGTCAAAACGGCATTGTATGGTAAAGATGCGAATTGGGGACGCATACTCTGCGCCGTAGGCTACACGCAGGGTGTCAGCGAGGGGACTGTTGTTCCCGAGCGGACGAGTGTGAGTTTTGTCCCTGTGGACGGGAGCGAGGAGCTGGAGCTGCTGGTGAGAGGGGAGCCGGAGGCAGTGGATGAAATGAGGGCTGGGCAGATATTGGAGTGCGAGGATCTGGAGGTTAGAGTTGACCTTGGAGGTGGAGAGAGTGGAATCGGAGCGGAAGAAGCGAGCTATTGGTTTTGTGATTTCAGTCATGAATACGTCGTGAGTTTGACACTTTCTTTTCTCCTCCAAAAGGATAAAGGCTGCGCTAACGGGATTGTAGACCATAAATGGTGATTATAGAACTTGATAGGGTTAGCCACAACATCTTGGGTGATGGCAAAGTTTTTGATTTATCTTCCATATCCGTACAGATGCACTTATATACAAGAGGCTTAAATGCCTTTCCACCCAGCCTTCAGACAAGGGAGCTGCCCCCAGCTTTCTGCCGATACTTTTCCACCTCTTTTCTCGAGTGATGCTCGCCAAGGTCAAGTAAAATTATGTCTGCCATCAACCCATCACCATCCCCTTCAAGCCAGCCATGTCTCCCTCCTTGGCAGCAATTTCGAAGTATCCGTAAATGATGCTAATGCTTGTCAGCCATTGTTGCGCAATATCATCCAGAGTGATCTTACGTGACGGCAAGAAGAATACCAGTGCCACTGCCAAGCGCGCCCAGAAGGTCGCTGGCCACAGACAAGGCACCGATACAAGCTCCACCGAAAGCAGCCGCCGTAGGAATAACTCTCTTCAACTCCTTGTACATGCTTTGCTCTCGATGTCCAGCCATGACCAGTCCTTGCTCTTTGAGCTGTTTGGCAACGTCCCTCGGCGCAGATCCAGAGACCTCGATCCAAGTTTTGGAAAATATAGCACAGGCGACCACGATGAAGGTCATGTAGATTGCAGTGTGAACAGGGTCCAGTAACGCTTCAGTAAAGTTGAGTGGTGGTGACATATAATATGCAATTCCAGACGCAGCGTAGAGTTGAGCGGATCCCTCACGTGGTTCCCATACTCCGAGTAGCTTAACCAGAAGATTGTCCGAGAAGCGAGAGTACATCATTTGGCTAACGAGGAAGATGTTGGACGCAAGAGCTGACTGTAACATGATAGGCATGTTCGAGGTATAGAACAGACGGACCGGATACGAGCCTCGCATGCCTCTTTGGCGGGAGGATTTGACCGGGATTTCGACACGGAAGCCTTGAAGGTAGATGACCGCGGCGAAGACCACAAGCGTTGAGAGAAGGTTCATAATGTTGGGAAGGTTCTGCCTGTAGAATGCTTCTCGAAGAGCGCGTTGTTTGTCCGGCCACGTCAGGAGCAGATGGAAGAGCGCAATGACAGCGCCCTCGAACTCAGGTCCTCGGCCTGTGTTGATCGTGGTTGGGGAGAACGCTTTCCAGATGATCGACTCACAGATGTTTGTCGCGATGAATAGGGAGATACCGCTACCGAGACCATACCCCTTCTGCAGAAGTTCGTCTAGTAGAATAACAATGAGGCCTGCAACCACCAATTGAACGACCAATAGCACACAGACACCGGCGCCAAGATCAGATGGTTGTCCGTATAGACCGGTGAGAACGAAGACGCAAGCTTGTCCAAAGGAGATGATGATTGCGAACAACTTCTGCGCTGTTTGATACAGCTCTCGATCTGTCTTTAGATCGAGATTGACATCGATCAAGTGGGTACCGGCAAGCAGCTATCTCTCGGTCAGCCGATTACCGTAGGATTTTAAGCTGATGATGGCGCTTCGACATACTTGGAAGACCATGCCAGACGATATGATGGGCGTCGTTCCCAACTCCATCAAGGTTCCTCTGTTACTTGCCAACATCATCCTGAGCCAGTACAAGGGATCCGAGTTGTCGGAGGAGACAATGCCGTAAAGGGGCATCTGACTCATGATTAAGAAGATGAGGAGGGTTAGCTGCAAAAAGTGACGGTCAGTAGTTGCATGCTGGACTGATCAGTTGCCTAGCATTTACTTACGCCCGTCCACATGAGCTTCTGGTTAAAGGGTGTCTTGGTCTCAGGGGCTGCCACTTCTGGGAGTAGAGGAGTGAAGGGCTTGATGAGGTCCAAAAACCGTACTGAACAAAATTATTGTCAGCTACCAAAACAAAGAGAATTGCCAGCATGCGCATGGCTCTCGAGGGTTGAGGCAGGGGAGTTCTCACGGCCGCTCATGGTTGCTGTGGTGCCGCTGCGCGGACTTCAGCAGTAAGGGAGACCTAGTGAACGAAGGTGAGGTCAGGACAGCGGCCAGCGAGTTGACGATTGTTTCCGTTGAAATGGAGCGTGGAAAGTAAAGCGTGAGTCGGTTGTGGTTGGAAGAAATTCGAGGTCCACCAGAACAGAAAGGCCAGATCACCGTGCCAAGCTAGTGCCTCTGCGCAAATATGCCCTTTGTACAGAGACAAGCAACGTCAATTGACTCTTCTCCCCACACGCCTCTATCTTCTTCGTTTGTGACCAAGCCCGATGTCACTCAAATTGTCAAACATGTGACTTCTACCGTGCAAGCTCACCAGCGCCTGTTGGTGAAGCTCTCTTCCCTAGCTTCATCCTGCCAACCACTGGACGCTCCATGTTCTAGCATGCGCGTGATTCCTTGCTCATTGGCTGTTCCGATGCTTCCTTCCTGCACAAGCTTGTCCTGAGGGCAGACATTGCAGACGTTATCCTTTTCATCATGCTATGTACACTATGGCTGCCGCCAGCGCAGAGCATCTCACCATCCTCTCTTTGCCAATTTCTCACCTTCGCTCAACTTGTCTACATTCAATCCAACCATTGCTTCCCCGAGATCTGTGCTCACCTCCGCCAGTATTTTTGCATCTCGGAAATGGGTCACCGCCTGCACGATTGCCTTTGCTCTTACAGCGGCACTGCCGCTCTTGTAAATACCGCTACCCACGAAGACGCCATCACAACCCAGCTGCATCATCATCGCAGCATCTGCCGGCGTTGCCACGCCTCCTGCGGCGAAGTTGACCACAGGCAGTCGACCCAGTCGCGCAGTCTCTTTCAAGAGATCAAATGGTGCACCTATCTCCTTCGCCATGACTCGCAATTCCATGTCGCTTAGGCTTCTTGCACGGCTGATCTCGGCGCTGACAGTTCGCATGTGTCTGACAGCTTCGATGACGTCGCCTGTACCGGCTTCACCCTTGGTTCGGATCATGGCCGCACCTTCCGAAATACGGCGAAGCGCCTCCCCGAGGTTGCGGCAGCCGCAAACAAAAGGGACACGGAAGGGGCTTTTCTCGACGTGGTGCACAGCGTCAGCCGGTGTAAGCACTTCAGACTCGTCGATGTAGTCAACTCCGAGCGCTTCAAGGATCTGAGCGACTTCGTGTCAGCATCTGAGTCCTTTAGGCGAGACGAGAGGGTCGGCTGCTTACCTGGCATTCCACAAAATGACCTATTCGCGCTTTGGCCATGACGGGTATTGTGACGGCTTCCATGATCTCCTTGATCAACTTGGGGTCTGACATGCGCGCTACTCCTCCTTGGGCTCGAATGTCCGCAGGCACCCGCTCCAGGGCCATGACGGCGCAGGCGCCTGCTTCCTCTGCAATCCTCGCCTGGTCGGCATTGACCACGTCCATGATAACGCCGCCCTTCAACATCTGCGCTAAGCCCGTCTTGACAGTAAAAGTGGTTGAGCCACCATTAGTATCAGCTGCGGGGCCATGGCCGTTGATGGGAGCATCGTTGATCATGTTGGTGTTAGGAGACCAATGACTAAATTCCGTTGCAAGAGGTTCAATCTACAAGTCTTGGTGAAGGAATTGTATGAGAAGGCCGACTCAAAGGGCAGCCTTGCTACATGACCATTAGTGAAAAAGATCTTAGATGGGAACGTTTTGCCACAGAACGGCGTTATCTGCATACCTCAAGTAGCGTAGCAAATGATCGTAGACCGAATGAAGATGTTCGCAGGCCAAGGGGATTGCCTGCTTAGTTTTGGTCTCTACAGAATCGCCAGAGGAATCTCAACGAACTGTATAAACCGACTGAAGGCGACTATTAACTTAATTCTATGACTCTTGCACGGCAAGACCGAACGGAAGCGAGCGAGATCGGCGAGATCGTGGAGTTTAGGTTAATCTAATCAGCAGAACTCAGTGACGGCAGATCGCGCCCCGAGGCTGCTAGCAGAGTTTCAAGCTCCTGAAGCCTGAACACCGTAACACATCTTCTTGATCGGCCATACCTTTCCACTTTCTCACACCCATCAACTCATTGTCTATCATGGCATCCCTCCTCATCCTCCGCCGCCCCCTTCTTGCGCCTTTCTCCCTTGGCCTCGGCATCACGACGGCATTCGCTGCGCACTCGATCTACAAGCCCCGTCCTCTCCTCTGCGACGCTTCCCCCGCTGCTCGGAACATTTCAGACGCCTTCCACACCTATTCGCATGAAGCCAAAGTTCCCGTGTTCAGGAATGGGAGGCCCAATCCTGCCGCATACAAGCAATTGAGCGCTGGGAGTATATGTGGTAAGCTTGCTCCTTCGGGCTTCGCACGGATCGGAGGGGACATTCTTGGGGGTTGTCGTTGAGCACGAGAGCTTATACGAGATGTGGTGGTAGGCCTACTGGGAGGGGTGGCAGCAAGCTCTTTTTCGAGGACGCTGGCATTCTTGTTTGGGTTGGCTGTCTTTGGCGTACAGGTACCTCATACCCTCGACCTCCCCCGCGTCTCACGGCTAAGTGATCCTCTGTTTTAGTGGATGGCGTCCTATGGCTACAACATCGTGCCGACATCAAGGATACAGCGCTATGTGAAAGGGATAGATTTGCGCTCAGCGGTCGAAGACAACATAGCCTTCAAGCTTAGCTTCGGTGCCACTTTCATGCTCGCTGCTTTTGCAGAATTCTGAAAAGAGCCCCTCCTGTTCCCGTACATTCCTATGAACAAGTGAAGATTACTTATCTGGTTGATCTGTTATGGGGATTGTAGATGCAACGGTCATCTGCTGGAAGCTTCTCAATGAGTGCGAGCATTCACGGATCAAGTGCGACAAATGTTTATCTCTGACCTAGTATCGCTCTGTTGCTAAGATCATAGACTGCTCACACTGTTGAAGGATTGACTCTAATCTTCATTCGCCGACCGCACTATCTTCACACTAAAAAGGGTATCATCGCACGCACAATATCCTCCACAATGCGCGAATGCGAGAAACGGTGTCATGATATCATTGACCTGCCTGCAACATATGATAAGGGAATAGGAAAATGGACAACAAATGCCGGCTTCACAGTGCGCGACCGAGATCGTAGTAGATGCAAGCTTTGCTGCGGAAGTTGTACAAGAACGCGTTGCGAGTAGAGGACTCCTGCGAGATGTCCTGAAGAAGCTTGTGGACGTCTCTGAGATATGCGCGATCGTCCGCCGCTGTGTTTTGGATGAGTTTTCTCCAGCTCTCAGCGTCAGAGAGCCTAGTATTTCGGAGGCCATCGAAGTATTCGTCCTTGGTCTCGATAGCTACAATTGGGCCCTCCAGAAAGCTGCTCACGGTCTCCTTTGTGACAGATATCGCTGGAGTGACCTTGTCAGTCCGGCACAGGTGTTTAATTGCTCGGACTTACCTTCTTCGATGACCGTTTTTCGGTTGAACTTCTTGCCCCTTGATGCAGATGTTATGACTCTTACATCAGCTTCTCCACCGCCTACTGCTCGACTAGCGTCTTGCTGACTTGATTGACGAAGTAGTTTTGCCCCGGGTGACCGACCTTCCATCCGATCACGTTCACGGATCTCGCCGCGAAGCCATGCGAAAAGATCCGAAGTGCGCATGTCAGTCTCCTCTTTCCGCAAGGTGCTTCGAACTTTGAGATATCCGTCCTGTTTGATGTAGATGATCCAGGTATGAGGCTCCCGGCTCTCACTTGTCGTACTGTAGACAAGATCTAACCCATGCGTGACGGTGTCGATGACAAATTCTGCGCTGATCTCGTTCGCCCAGAGCTCCTGGATTATCTCAAGCCCTGTCGAATACAGAATCTCACGATCCGAACTTCCGATCAGGACATCGCAACGATTAGGCAGGGCCACATCCTGGGTTTCGTGCTGAGACTTTTTCTTCGCCTTGACCTTGGTAGCGGCCCTCTGGAAGCGTGCCATAGAAGAACATAGCCGATCCCAATTGAAATTGAATCCCACAGCGTGAACGATTTCTTCTTTTGATCTCGAAGAGGCTAATGCTTTGTACGATTCTATCAGCCGATCATAGCGCCCCCCAGCAGCAAAAACCTCCTTCTTTGGAGTGTCAAATATGCATTGAAAGAAGAGATTGCCTCGATAGAAGCTTTCATTGACGCTACCCAGCGGATTGATATATATCTTCCGATTGACGTTGAATCGTTTCAGGTAAAGAGTGACAGCCTCGATATGTCCGAAGTAAACATCCAGGTGCTCGGTGCTCCGCAACAGAGACCGAAGCTTCAGAACCGCTTTGTCGTACGTGTCCCGAAAATCGAACTGCATGAGCTCCTCTACCGATGTGGCTGCTACACCCATGGCGGGTGAGCGAAGGGCACTTCGCACTTTGGTCCAGTCCATCTGACCAGCGTGTAGCGAAGCAAGAGCCTCCTTAACAATGGCCCACTTTGAACGATGGATATTGCAAAAGCCAAGAATGGCATTGAGAATTCTTGAATGATTGATATGGTAGCACATCTGGAGAGATGACATACTT
>JAABUJ010006227.1_pt1 | contig 11633 bp, 8 predicted proteins | sample 5559131 | NCBI WGS metagenome assembly JAABUJ01 (sample SAMN10711875, study PRJNA513366) | rock metagenome | isolation source: Antarctica rocks | place: Antarctica: Victoria Land, Mt New Zealand nord | collected 2016-01-07 | reverse complement strand
GGGCGCACCGTTCATGCTGTTACGGCACGTGGTTTTGAGTTGAAGGTCTTCCTGACCGTGCTGGCCTACACCATCACGACAACGCCATAGAAACGCAACTTGGGTTAGATTAGTATGTGATTATAAAAGATTGGGAGCGGCCTGCGCTTCGGCGCGCAGGAGCCGCTCATTGCCCTGGTGGAAGGCTGTCATGCCCAGCGGAAACGTATAATGCGCGGGCATCGCATCAATCGCCTCTTGATTGCCTGAGGCAATAAGCCCGCGCAAAGCGTGGATGTAGTCCAGCGACTGCCGCTGCCTTTGCCGCATTTCGTGCGTATCGGTGGAGACCTGCCCATGCCCCGGCACCAGCGCGCGCACGGCGTGCCGGGCGAGGATGCCGTCCAGCTTGGCAAGCGTCGCTTCATACGCCGCGCTGCTTTGGTAGATAAAGGGAAACTCAATGTCGGACAAATAGTCGCCCGCAATCAAAACGCCGTGCGGCTCCACAACGGTCAACAGGCCATCAGGATTGTGGCCGGGCGCTTGATAGAAAGTCAGGCGTGCCGAGCCAAGCGCCAGCTCCTGCCCGTCAGCAATGGCGGCAATGTCCACTTGCGGGTAGCGCACGCCGTAGGGCCGCTTTATGTAATACTCGCTGTCCCAGGCACGCACTTTCTGCACCGCCTGCTCTTTGTCCGGGTTGTCCGCAAACGCCCGGCTCGCAATGACAACCGCATCGGGGAACGCCCCCGCGCCGAGGATATGGTCAAAGTCCGAGTGCGTCAACAGCAGATACAGGGCGCGCCCGCGCCGCACCTGAGCAACAAAGGCGGCAATCTCGGCAACCTCGTGCGGCAGCCAGGCAGGGTCGGCGACAAGCACAAAATCTTCGCCCTCAATCACCGTGGATGTGGTCTGAAACAGGGCGCTTTGGTACACAGTCAGCGAGTTTTGCTGGAACGAGATCATAGTCTTCTGCCTTGTAGTCTTCTGCCGCTGCCTTTGCCTTCGCCGGTTCCCCGCGCCGTGCCGCTTTTCCTGCCGCCCGCTAAAGGCGTCTGCCTGCGCCCGCCGCCCCGCTGGCCCTTTTTTCTGCTCGCGCCAAACTATTTTTCTGCTCGCTGAGAGTGCGAGCTGACAAAGGGGATTGTGGCAGGTTTTTGCCGAAAGGCCAGCGGGTATCGGTGCAGGGACAGTGTTCGCATGCAGGTCTGCTCCGCCGCCAATATGTGGCTGACATCAAAGCCGCAGCGAACACAATCCAGCCAGAAATCAAAGGGAGCCAAAATGTCCAACACCAACCGAAACGCCACCGCAGGCTACTTCACCGACCGGCCCAGCGCGGAAACCGCCGTGCGCAATCTGCAAGGGCAAGGCTATGCCGAAGACGAAATTGATACGGCCCATTATGCCAGCCCCGCCCCCGGCCAGTACCTTGAGGACGCCCGCAATCATTCCAATGCGGGCACCCTGGTGACTGTCGGCGGCGAGCGCCATGCCGACGCGCTGCCGCTGCTGGAAAGCGCAGGCGCACAAACCGGCGGCGAGATCAACACCGCCTTGGCGAATGAAGGCGCGCAGCGCATCCGGCTGTACGCCGAGCAGCTTTCCGCCCGCAAGCAGTCCGTGCAGGCCGGCGAAGTCACGCTGCGCAAAGAAGTCATCAGCGAGCAGAAGAGCATTGACGTGCCTGTCACCCACGAAGAAGTGGTGATTGAGCGGCATGCCGTGTCCGGGCGCGCGGCGACCGGAGCCGACTTCAAGGAAGAAACTATCAGCGTTCCCGTCATGGACGAGCAGGTAACAGTGAACAAAACGGCGGTGGTGACCGGGGAAGTCAGCATCGGCAAGCGTCAGGTGACCGAAACCGAGCACCTGTCGGACACGGTGCGCCATGAGGAATTGCGCGTTGACAAGGCCGGCGATGTAGAAGTCGTGGGCGACGCCAAGCAGTAAAGCCGTGGCGTAACCCAAGAGAGAACTGCCCCTTGGGGCATGAGAAAAGGGCAGGCGTCACAATGGTGCCTGCCCTTGCTGCGTGTGCCTTCGCGTCTGCACCGGCAGGCCGCAGCCGCAAGAAGAAAGATTGATGCCAGCCCGCGTTACTCAGCAACAGCGACCAGCAGGCACACATCGTCGCGCATGACGCCGCCCTGCGCCGCCGTGTCCACTCCGGCAACCAGCCGCCGCACCAGATGTTCGGCCATGCCTTGCGCGCTGTCTGTGTCCTGCCCCTGTACAGCCTCAGCGAAGAGGGCCGTCACGCCCTCGATGCCCAGCATCTGCGTGCGGCGCGGGCCGACTTCGGTCATGCCATCTGAGAATATCGCCAGGGCGTCACCCGGCCTCAGCCTCGCGGTTTCTTCGGCGTACTGCGCGCTTTCAATAGAACCCAGGACTGGTCCGGTCGGCGCGAGCGGCTCCACCGCGCCAGTCGCGCCGCGCCGCACCAAGGCAGGCTCCTGGCCGCAGTTGACATAGCTCAGCATCCGCGCTCCGCTGTCATACGCGCCCACAAACAGAGTCGTAAACCCCGTCAGCAGATTGTTCTCAGACAGGGTGCGATTTAGCTCCGCGATGGCCTCCGCCACTGTCGGCAGGGAGTACAAAAAGGCGCGGAGCATGTTGCGAACCGTCGCCACCTGCGCCGCCGCCGCCAGCCCCTTGCCCGATAGGTCGCCTACGACTAGGGCGATGCGGCCTTTCTCCAGTGGAAAGCAGTCGTAGAAGTCACCCCCAACCCCGGCTTCCTCCAAAGCGGCTTCGTAGTAATTCGCCAGTTTCAGGCCGGCCACGCTTTGGGGCAGTTCGGGCTGGAGCGCGGCCTGAAGCTGTTCCGCGATTTGGTGTTCGCGCCGCTGCACCCGCACCTCCAGCGCGGTCTGCGTTTGCGTCGCCACTGCCTCCACGAGCGCCACTTCGTCCGGTGTCCAGTCGCGCGGCCCGCCTGTCATGGCCGCCGACAGCGCGGTCATAGACACCCCCGACACCAGCGGCACCCGCACCACCGCGCGCAGGCCCAGCTCCAAAGCGGCGGCATCTCCGCTTGTATCCGCCAAGACCTGCGTGCGCCCTGCCCTATAAACAGGATCGCTGTTCATGGCAAAGCGCGACATCGCATACTGGCCTGCGAGAGTAGGCAGGCCCGCGCGTTGCCAGTCGGTGCCCACTGTGGCCGTGTCCGCCTCCTGGTCATAGGCAACGTAGTAGCAGCGATCCGCCGCCAATGCCTGGCCGAGTTCCCGCACCGCCGCTGCCAGCACCTGCTCCGGGCCGGGCGAGCTGCGCAGGGCTAGGCCGATACGGTTGAGCAGCGCCTCTCGTTCCGCGCGCGCCTGCTGCTCCGCCAGCAGGCGCTCGCGCTCCTCTTGCGCCTGTTTGCGCGCAGTCACATCCTGGTAAAATACCGAAAGGCCGTCCGCAGACGGGTAGGCGCGCACCTCGACCCAGAGGCCTAGCGGTGGGTAGAACTCCTCAAACGTCACGCTGATCTGTTCGTCCACGGCGCGGCGGTACTCGCGCTCAAACGTAGAACCAACGGCGGCAGGGAACTCGTCCCAAAAGCTCTTGCCTAGCAGGTCTTCCCGCCCCCGCCCCATCACCTGCTCAGACTGATCATTGACAAAGGTGAACCGCCACTGGGCATCAAACGCCATAAAAGCATCCGTGATGCTTTCCAGGATGCTGGTGGTATTCTGGTGCGCGGCTCGCAGCGCCTCGGCCTCGCGCGCCAGGGCGTACTGCTGGCGAAGCACTTCCACTGTCAGCCATGTCCACTCCACCACCGCGCGGAGCAGCTCGATTTCTTCCGGCTTCCAGTGCCTTGGGGTAGTGTTGTGAATAGACATGCAGGATACGATGCGGCCCGTATGCACGACAGGGACGGTGACATGGGCACGAATGCCAATCGCCTCGTAGGCAGCAACGTTTTCAGGAGGGGCTTTGATAGGGTCGGTGCGCACATCGTCCACCGCCACCGCCCGCCGCGTTGCGTACTCGGCCACGACATACGGGCCAAAGGCGGAGATTGGCACGACGCCCTCAATGCTGGGGGAAGATGGGTCGGCGCGGTAGTCGGGTTGGACTGTACAGGTGTCAGCCTCAATATCTATGTCGGCGAAGATGCAGCGCGAGACGCCAAGGAACTCGCCCGCCGAGCGCACGGCGTCCGCAATGACATCATCAGGATCGGTCAGCCCGCGCGCCCGCTCCGCGAGGTCTGCGAGGAAGCGCTCTCGCCGCCCGCGCTCCACGGCCTGGGAGCCATCTGCGGTGCTGGCTAAGATTTCCGCCGCGCGCGTGTGCGCCGCCCGCATTTCTTCCGCCGCGCGGCAGGCGTTGTCGTACAGCCTGGCCCGCGCCAGAGCGAGGGCGCACTGGCCCGCAAGCGCCCACAAGAATGCCTGCTGCTCCCGTTCCTGGCAGCGCTCGGGCGGGCAGATCATGCCGATGCCCCCAAGGCAGCGGTCGCCGGCCACGAATGGCACACATGCCACTGCCCCCTCGCCAGCGGCTGCCCGCTCCCTGTCCAGCGCCGGGTAGGCCGCATGATGCGCCTCATCCGAAAGCAGCGCTATCAAACGCCGCTCCCGCACGGCATCGGCCAGCGGCACCGGCGCATCGGCGGCAAAGGAGTGCCATTTGTCAGCCTCGGCGGGCGGCACGCCGACAATGCGCTCGCAGTCCAGCGTGCTGCCGTCCTCGGACAGCAGAGCGACCAGGCCGACACTGGCCTGAAACAGGGGCAGAACAGCAGCAATGATAACATCAACCACCTGGGCCGTCGTAATTGCTCCGCCCAAGGCCGTGCTGACTGCGAGAAGCTGCCCGGTTCGCTCTTGTGGGACCATGTCGGCAGGCCGTGCGTAGCCTTGGGGCACAGTCACTTCAGATGTGCTTTGGACGAGTACGCTCTGGTTGAAAGTGCTGTGATCGGACATCTGATCGGCCTCTTTGGCGTTATTGTACCCTAGGCCAGGGGCAGAACGTTGACGCTTTTCCGCTTGACAGCCAAACGGGTCTTACTTTACAGCCAGGCGGGGGATTGCCTGTCCCGCTCCTGCTCCAAGACGACCGTGGTTCCACTGGGGCCTGTCAGCACATACACCCTGTCTACCTGCTGCATCATTTTGAACCCGTGGCCCAGGCTGGCTTTGGTGCTGAAGCCCCGCGCCAATGTCGCTTTCGGCAGAGAAGCCAGCGCGATGCCTCCGCCCTGATCTTCAATGCGCACCTGAACCACGCCGTCCGGCCCGACAAATATCTGTCCGGTGCCGCTGCCGCCGCCATGCGTGATTGTGTTCATCGCCGCCTCCGAAACCGACGTCACCAGGTCGTGCCTGCGCTCTTCGGTCATGCCCTCCGACGCGTCCAAGGCCAGGTGGCGCAGCTCCCGCAGCCCGCCCGCCTGCGACAAAGCCACCGGCGGCCCCAAAGCGGCGCGCGGGGCAGGCATGTCGGTTTCGGCATCGCACAGGAGCAGGTGGCCTTCGGTCACCGATGCCAGCACATCCCGCAGAAATGCCTTTTGGCGCAGCGTGTTCGCCTGAACCTCTTGGAGCAGAAGCTCGCGCTCCTGCTCCTGCTGCTTGCGCTCGGTGATGTCCCGCAGGTAGGCGGTAAACTCTACCCTGCCCCCCGCCGCTGGAACAATGGCAATCTCTACCGGAAACTCGCTGCCATCCTGGCGCATTCCCACCACTTCAATCCGCTGGCGCAGGATTGGGCCTTCGCCCGTCGCGCAGTAGTGTTCCAGGCCGCGCGTATGCGCGGCCCGCAACGACGGCGGAACAATCACGTCAGCGATAGGCCTGCCCAGCACTTCTGCCCGCGCGTACCCAAAGGTGCGCTCGGCAGCCGGGTTAAACTCAAGAATGCATCCCTGCCCGTCGGCGGTAATAATGCAGTCCAGAGCCACTTCCAGGACGGCGGCTTTGCGGGCCTCGCTTTCGCGCAGAACTGCTTCATTTTCGCGCAGAACCGACTCGCTTTCACGCAGAACCGACTCGCGCTCGCGCAAAACGGCGGCGCTTCCTTCGGCCTGGCGGCGCGCATTGCGCTGAGAGCTGCTCAGCGCAGAAACGCTTAGGCCGACCACGCCAAAGATCAAGAGCGTCAACTGGTCACTGTGGCTGGCGATGAGAAGGCTGTGGCTGGGCGAGAGGAAAAAGTAGGTGGCGGCAAGCAATGACAAGGCCAAAGCGAGAAGGCCGCCCGCCCAGCCTCCGGCCCACGCGCTGAAGACAAGCGCGGGAAAGTAAATAATCAAGGCCGCTTTGCGTCCCAGGAGCGGGTTAAGCGCCAGGCGCACCAGCGTCGTCAGGACAACAGCAGACACAACAAAGGCCCAGCGCGCGGCGGCGCGGCTGGCTTGTGACGGTCGGCTTTCGGCTTGTAACAGTCGGCTTTCGGCTTGTAACAGTCGGCTTTCGGCTGGCAAGGGTGGCACTCCCTCTGGAACGGCGGGCGGAAAAGAAAACAGGCGCGGCGCTGTTCTCCAGGAAACACTTCTTCCCAGCGTCGCAGCCCACTGAGTATACCTGTTTCTCGGCTGGGGCGCATTAGGCGTCCGTTTTGGAAGTGTTCAATTTCGCTTGGTATGGGGACTGTTCACTTCCACAATCTTTCAGCCGCCGTCAAATCCTACTCCACGCGGCAAGCCGCCGTCAAACCCTGAGGCAATACATGCGCCTGCGGATGCAGCGCGTGCGCCAGTATCTCCAGGCTGTCCACAAGCCTTGGCCCAGGGCGGCTGAAGTAGGCATTGCCGTCTGAAACATACACCCGCCGGTTCTGCACCGCAGGCAAACTCTCCCATCCTGGCAGCTTCTCCAAGATCGGCACGTCCTGCCTCGCTCGTTCTGCCTCAAAACCGCAGCAGGCGATGAACACCACCTCGGGCTGCGCCTGCACCACTTCTTCCCAGTGCGTCGTGCGCGAAGGCTGCCCTGCTTGTCCCAGAACGTCCACGCCGCCTGCCATGTTAATCAGCGCCGGGTTCCAGTGGCCTGGGCCAAACAGCGGGTCAATCCACTCTAGGAATGCCATACGGGAACGTTCCCGCATCGGAATTGTGGCTGCTTTCTCCACAACCGCTTCCACCCGCGCCTGCAAGCTTGCCACCACGTGCAAGGCTTGCTTTTCCCGCCCTGTCGCTTTTCCCACCATCCGCAGCGTCTCGAACACGTCCGGCAGAGACAGCGGCTCAAGGTTAAGAATGCGCGGCTGCCCCGGCAGGCGGCATGCCGCTTCCTGAACTTCCGCCTCCGCCACAGCGCAGACGTCGCACAGAGACTGCGTGACAATCAGGTCGGGCTGAAGCCGCTCCAAGACTTCCCCATCCAGCGAGTACAGCGCCGCCTGCGTCTTCAGCCGCTCCCGCACCAGGGCATCAATTTCCTGGCTGCTGGCGTCATGCGGGATCAGCGTGCGGGTAACCTTCGGCAGCTTCTTCACCGAGGGCGGATAGTCGCACTCGTGCGTGACGCCGACAAGTTGAGGCTCAAGCCCCAAGGCGCAGACAATCTCGGTGGCCGAGGGAAGCAGTGAGATAATGTTCATAAAGCTTATGATATTTGGCAGCCATACTTGGCAGTCGGCGGGTTAATGAACAAGGAAGCCATACAATAACAAGGCTGTTCCCACCGCGCCTGCCACCAGGCCCACAATCCAAATGCGGCGGCGCTGGGTCAGGGCGGCCACCGCAGAAAGGGCGATGGCAATCTGGCACAGGCTCACCGAGAAGGCAAAGATGTGGTGGCGGGAAAGAAACTGCTCGGCCTTGCGGCTGGAACTCTCCGACTGCGCTGCCAGCGCTTCGGCCTGCTGCTTGAGCTGCGTTTGTTTCGCCAAATAGTGCTTGGATTGGGCGAGATCGGATTGGGCAACCGGCGAGGCAACAGGCTGGGCTTGCGCCGCCGTTTGGTAGATCAACGCCTTGAGGCCCTCGGCCTGATAGTAATTCCAGGCGTCGGACGCCTGGGTCAGGCGGCTGACTTGCTCGTTCTTTTGTAGCAGGGCTTCATTGACAAGCAGCCCCGATTGGAGCGCGCCGATGGCTGCAACGACGGCAAGGATAGCCGTGCTGAGCGCCACAAAGCGGCTCCAGCTTTTGCCGCCTTCGGCCCCGCCTTGGTGCTCGGCATCGTGATGCTCGGCATCGTGATGCTCGGCATCGTGATGCTCGGCGTTTGGATGCCCCTCGGCCTCCTGTGGTTTGCCGGGCGCTCCGTGGCGCTTTTCGTGCAGTTCTTTGATGTGCTCTTGGACTTCGTCCAAAGGAACTTCTATCTCATCGGGCATTGTCTATCTCTTTGGGCATTGTCTATCTCTTTGGGCATTGTTGGAGTTTTTTTCACATTGTCCTGTCGTCAGAGTCGCTCGTGGCTTTTGCGCCGCAGGTGCTCCACGACATGAGGCGGCCCCTTCCTCCTGCTGCCGGGCAGGAAGATGACGGTGCGGAGGCGAACAGGTCTTCACCATGATAAGGGCGCCGACGGCGCTTCGTCGTACTCCTTTACGGAAGCGATCACCCTGCGCGAGAGGCAGACGCTTTCCGTTTGGAGCCTGCGACACCCTACAGTTTCTCCACCGGTATGCCATTGTCCTGCCTGGGCGGGTGCAGGAAGTGGCGGTTTCCTCGGATGGACAGCACGTTGCGTGGCTTCTTACGACAGGCGCAGCCCTATCGCAGTCGTTGTGGACGAGCGAGTGAAACGACAGCGGAATGCACAAGATTGGGGCAGTGCATTCCAGGATCGGGGCATTGCATCCCAGCAGCAGGATGGCTCATGGGCAGTTGGTAAGCTTTGTCTCCCAGTTGTGCTGGGTGCCGGGAAACAAGCAGGTGAGTTTTCTGTATGGGGCGACGCGCTGTGGACGGTGCCTGCTGAATGAGACAGGGCCGTATGCGGCAAAAAGGACACCGCATTTGTGAAATCGGGAGCCTCCACTTCCGGTGGATGAGAAACGGCGTACTTTCCCGGAATTGCTGCCGCTGCCCCGGCATTGCCTGCGCGCTGCCCCGGCATTGCCTGCGCGTACCAACGGCGGACGGTTTTGTTCCGTCGTTGGTACACGAGGGGAAAGAAAGGAATACGCCGTGGCAGCGCGCAAGGCAGTGTTTTTGGAGGTGTGAAATGAGCGAAAACGCCGGACAGCGCGAACTGATTGTCAACCATTCTTTTCCGTCCATAGTGGCGGCAGGAGCCGTAATCTTACCGCCAATGCGCTCTCATGAGGGGCTTGACAAGATCGTGCAGAAAGGTATAATGGGAGCACTGCGGCGAATGGGCGTGGTGATAATGTTGTGGCGGCGTAGCTCAGTTGGTTAGAGCGTTCGGTTCATACCCGAAATGTCCCCAGTTCGAGTCTGGGCGCCGCTACTTTATTAGAGCGCAAAAACCCATTGTTTTATCACGGCTTATGCTTGCTTATGGGCGGGCATAAGCTTTTTTGTGTCTTTGGCTCTGTTTGCATCGCTGACTAAACAGCAAACAAAGAAAAGCGGAAACCTTTCCGGTTCGCGCTATGCGGCGCGAGTTAAGGGCGGTTCGGGGGCCAGGTGAAAGGCACTTGCTTCGCTCCCGTCCGTCGCCAAGGCTGGGACGCTCTGCTTTGGTTGGCTGTGGGCGGGCGCGGGCATGGCTGTGTCAAGCAGACTGCCGGGTTCAGAAAGCGCGGCCTGATCTTCTTCGCCCTCAGCCCTCGCGGCGCAGACTCGGTTGCGGCCCCCCGCTTGGCGTCGTACATGGCCTGGTCGGCGGCGTCCACCAAAGCCATCCAATCCTGCGCGTGCTGAGGCAGGGCGGCGACGCCAATGGAACAGGTGAGATGCAGCCCGCCGGCAATCCCAAACACGCGGGCGGCAATCCCCGCCCGCACGCCTTCTGCAGCGGCCAAAGCCTGCGCAAGGTCCGCGCCGGGCAGCAGCGCGAGAAACTCTTCCCCGCCCCATCGTCCCAGTGTGTCCGAAGAACGCAGATGCTCGCGCAGCGCCAGGCCGACCTCGCGCAAGGCCGCATCGCCTGCCGCATGCCCAAAGCTGTCGTTGAGAGCTTTAAAGTGATCCACATCCAGAAACAGCAGGGCGCAGGATTGGCTGAGACGGTGCGCCTGCGCTTCCTCCAGGGCCGCCGCCATGCCGCGATGGTTTCGCAGGCCTGATACAGCATCGGTCTCGGCCAAACGCTCCAAACGCTCGTTGGCAACGGTTAGGGCCATCAGGTTGTCGTGCAGCTTGTCCTGCGTGGACACCAGCTCCTCGTTCAGCAGGCGCATTCGGCCTGTGTTTTCCATGCTTTCTTGATAGGAGGCGGTCAGCCGGAAGTTTAAATCGCGGTTTTCAAAGATAGCCACAATCTGCCGCAGCAGCACCAGCACGACCAGCAGGCTCGCGCCCGCATAAACGCCTAAAGCCAGTCCCGGCTCCGCGCCCCTATGCCGCAGGCAGAGGATCAGCATGCCGACAGCGGGCAGAAATGCATACGGGAGCAGCGACTGCCAGAGCACGGCAGTGCGCGGAGCATTGTCGTCGGCATGCCGGCAGGCGTCGGGAAACAGGCGGATGGCACTGACGGCGAGAGCAATGGCGCAGTAGCCCAGCGACCAGCCCAAATCCATCAGGCTGCCGCCCAGCGGCAGGCCGTGCAGGCTTTGGTAGCCGGTTGCGGTGTCTGAAGCCGCCGTCAGCACCAGCCCCCAAGAAACCACGCGGGCGATTTGGCGTAAAAGGCGCGGCATGGCGTGCTGCCCCAGCAGCAGCATGCAAAAAATAGAAACTAGGTCCAGTGTAGGATATGACAAAGCAACAAACTTAGCGCTCGTAGAGACATGCTTCTGCACAAGGATGGGGCTAAGCAAAAAGTACCAGCTGAATGTCACCAAGGCCGCCATGCTCATCAAGGCATCCAGCACCATGCGCGGACGGGAGGAAAGGGGAAGCGGCTGCGTGGGCAGCAAGAAAACGCCTGCCAGCAGCAGCGGATACGAGGCCAGGTACCAAATATCGTAGGCGTGAAAGTCGGTGCTGACGTGGTGCAGGGCGATGTCTTGAAACGTGTAAACGCCCTGGCCGACAGCGTAGCAAGCCAGGCCTGCGCCGAACAAGCGGGGCATCCAAACCTCGCGTGCCGAAAGCGCCGCCCCACTCCTTGCCGCTTGTTCGGCGCGGCCCCAGCCGCCCAGAAAGCACAGCGCGGCGGCGAGCAGCCCTCCGCCTGTTTCAAACAAGTCATTTGCAATCGGCCACCAGTGAGAGTGGTGCGAGAGGAGCAGCTCAAACAGCGCGAAAGCGAGATGGAACAAGGCCGCCGCCCAGATGCCGCGCCAAAGAACGGCTTGGGGTGGAATGGCCTGGGGTGGAAGCGATTTCGCCAAATTGTCGCAGCGAAGAGATGTCACGCAGTTGTTTCTCTGACAGCATTTCCCCGGCGGCAGCCGGTTTTCAGTGGTCAAGCGGCTGAAGGTTCTCTTTTTTATCGGCAGCTTTGCCCGCAATCTGCATGCTTAACTTAGTTATTTTGCGAGATTGAGTTGATTTAACATTGTCTTAACTGTGGCTTAACATCGGCTGGGTAGAACAGAGGGCAGTGCAGATTTCCACACACCAGGAGCGCCCTTTATGAACAAATCTATCCTTGCTTTGCTGGCAG
>JAABUJ010006226.1_pt1 | contig 11634 bp, 15 predicted proteins | sample 5559131 | NCBI WGS metagenome assembly JAABUJ01 (sample SAMN10711875, study PRJNA513366) | rock metagenome | isolation source: Antarctica rocks | place: Antarctica: Victoria Land, Mt New Zealand nord | collected 2016-01-07 | reverse complement strand
CCCAGCGCGGGCAAGGTAGCCAGGACTGCCGCAGACCACGCGCCGCACCGCCCCCACCCGAGCGGCCACCAACCCGCTGTCGGCCAGCGCCCCGATCCGCACGGCGATGTCAACGTTCTCTTCGACCAAGTGAACGTTGCGGTCGATGAGCCTCAGCCGCACCCGCACGTCCGGGTGGGCCGCAAGGTATGCGTCCACGACCGGCAGCACATGCGTCCGCCCGAGCATCACCGGCGCGGACACGGTCAATTCGCCCCGGACGGCGGCATACTCACCCGTGGCCGCCCGCTCAGCCGCCGCCACGTCATCGAGGATGCTGCGACAGGCTGGTAGGTAGGTGGCGCCAGCCTCCGTCAGCCTCAGCCTGCGGGTGGAACGGACCAGCAGGCGCGTCTTCAGGTGCGCTTCCAGTTCCGACAGCTTGCGGCTCACCGTAGGCAGCGACGTGCCGAGCCGCTTCCCGGTCGCTGAAAGGCTACCGGTCTCGACGGCGGCAACGAAGACCGACATGGCTTCAAGGCGATCCACGGATTGTTCCACTTTTCAAAAGTATGGCTTTTAATGCCGCAACCTTATTGCGTTGGCGAGGGGGACACAACTCTTGCCGACCAGCCCACTCCAGGGCTTGCCCGCGGAGAACTCTGATGTCGCGCATCACCATTCCCAGCCTTGACGCCGCCCCGGCCGAGTCACGCCAGATCCTTGATGCTGTCGCCAGGCAGGTCGGATTCGTGCCGAACATGTTCCGCCTGGTTTCGGCCAGCCCCGCCGTGCTGGCGGGAATGTCCGGGCTTTCAGGCGCACTCGCCAAGACGCTCGACGTCAAGACGCGCGAGCGCATCGCCATCGCCATTGCCGAGGTGAACGGCTGCGAGTACTGCCTGGCGGCGCACACCCATCTCGCCCTGAACATGGCAAAGATGACGCCCGAGGAGGTCGCGCTCAATCGCAACGGCGGCTCCTCCGACCCGAAGGCCGGCGCCGCGGTCCGTTTCGCTGTCAAGGTCGCCGAAACCCGGGGCAACGTCAGCGATGCCGACTTGCAAGCGGTGAAGGACGCGGGCTTCAGCGAGGCGCAGGTCGTGGAGATCGTCGCGGCCGTGGCCCAGAACTTCTTCAACAACCTTGTCAACAACGTCGCCCGTACCGACGTGGACTTTCCAGTCCAGTCCGCCGAAGCCGCCTGATCTGCCTTGAAAAGCTCGACTCTGCCCGCGGCAGGGTGCCGCACGGCAGGACTGCACCCCCCGTCGCATGACAGCGGCCAAACAGACAACGGAGGCAACCATGCTCTTGAAGCTCGACAACCCTGAGCAAGTCGCACCGCCCATGGGGGCGTACAGCCATTCGGTGGAGATTCCAGCGAACTCCGGCCTCATCTTCCTATCGGGACAGGTCCCTGTTGGGCTGGACGGCCGAACCCCGGCAACCCTGGCCGAGCAAGCTGACCAGGTGTATGCGAACATCGTCGCCGTCCTCGCAGCGAAGGGCGTCACGCCCGAAGCGGTCATCAAGCTTGTCACGTACCTGGTGGAGGATGACGCGGCCGGCGCCGTCCCGCGCGCCCGCGCCAGGCATTTCGGCGATCACCGCCCCGCTTCCACCCTCCTCTATGTCAAGGGCCTCGCCAATCCTGCGTGGAAAGTCGAGGTCGAGGCCATCGCGCTGGCATCCCCGGCCGTGTGAAGCTCACCGGCTGGCATCTCCGGCCAACTCGCTTAGGCACCCGGCGCGGCGCGTCCCGTTGCCGCCTTCCATTGGGAAAGCAATGACCGGCAAAGTGCGGATCGCCCATATGTCAGGCCCGAGGGCGACGATCCAGAACACCCCCCGCTGGTGACGTCAAACAAGGCGCGGGCGAAGCGTGGCCTTCCCCTGCGGCAGAACGCGAACGGGACAGTGCCGGCGTTCGACGCGCTTCGGGCGCAGCGCCTGGCGGCGCCGGTGAAGGTCTATGTCGAGCAGTTCTCGGCTCATCCCCTGGAAGCGGACGCGGCCGAGCTGTACGGTCCGCCGGACGGCTACCTCGGCGCGGACGGCGTGTTCCGTCCTGAGCGCGCATCGGAAGCGAACAAGCCGGTTTACGAAGTCGAGCTTCATCCCGACGACGGGCTGTATCCGCTCCCCTACATGGCCGTTCAGGCAGACGGCCAGGCTTGGGAGGAGGAGTGCGCCGCGCCTGGCGTCCTCGAAGAAGGCGCGGCAAGGGTTCTACCCCGACGGGTCGCGCAGCTTCGGGGAGATTGACCGCTTGTCGGTCGGCGAGGACGGGCTTGCCGGCGCAATCTCATCCCTCGCCACTGTTGACTTCTACCGGAGCGCCCCACCGGCCGGCTACACCAAGGGCCTGCCCGCGCACCTGCGCAGGGATGTCGGCGAGGGTGACATCCCGCCGGAGCGGCGCGGCCACGACTTTTTCCCTTACAGTCCCTTCCACCTCGCGGCGCAACCGCCGCGGCCGATGCTGGCCAAGGTCGCCAACGACATGCAGGCGCTCGTGTCCAGCGGCCGCTACGACGGCGTAATCTGGACTTGGGGAAGCCCGCAGATCGAGGAGACCGCCTACTGGCTCAACCTGCTGGTGGACACCACCTTGCCGATGTGCGGCAACGCGGCCCAGCGCCGCCACGGGTCCATCAGCGACGACGGCCCCAAGAACATCGTGGACTCCGTCAAGTTCATCGCCTCCCGCATCTGGTCCGACGAGCAAGGGCGGAACCGCTGCGGGACCGTGGTCATCCAGGACCAGTAGGTTTTCGCGGCGCGCGAGGTGGCCAAGGGCGACGCCTGCCCCGGCGGCTTCGTCGCGACCCAGCCGAGTGGCCGGCGGCAATCAGACGCGCCCCGCCCCGTCGCCGTGCCGTGCGCCAAACCGCAAGGACGGCCGCCCGGGTTGCGACCACGAGCTGCGACAGCGTCACTTCCGGGCAGAGCGGGTAATTAACCAGGGCGACGTCGACGCCCTGACGCGTCAGGAGGGAGCGATGAAGCGGAACAGGGACTTGTCGCGCGAGTACCAGAAGCCGGCATGGAAGTAGGCTAAGGTCCCCCGCTACGGCGCGCCGTGCCCGCGACGACGTCGAACACTTGCCGGGGATGCGGCCCATAGGCGACGTCGTCGGGTGCCGTGAGGCGGACGACGTCGCTGTCCCCTTGGTAGCCGTCCAGCAACGCCGGAAAGGTCGGCCGCATCTGGCCGGTCACGTACTGCCACGTCGCGTTTGGGCAGGCCGCGCCCGAGCCGCTCAACGGACCACCTCGAATCCCGCCAGTTGGGCGTAGCCGCGAACGATGCCGGTCAGCTCTTCCTCGGTCGCCACATCGTGAAGCCGGGCAAAGCCATCCGGAGCGCGGGCCGCAACCAGGTCCATCACCCGCTCGGGGCCGCCGGTGCGGTTGGTTCTGACGATGTCGGCAGTCGCCGGGCGCCGGACCGCCTCGTAGTTCGCCAAGGCCCGCGCGACGGGCTTAGCGGCGAGAAGCTCCGCCAGGCAGCGCGCGTCCAGGATGGCCTGCGAGGCTCCGTTCGAGCCGACGGGGTACATTGGATGCGCGGCGTCGCCAAGCAGCGTGACCCTCCCCCGCGTCCACCACGGCAGTGGGTCGCGGTCGCACATGGGATACTCAAAAATCTCTGCTGTTGCCTGGACGATCGCGGGGATGTGCACGAAAGGCAGGTGCAGCCGTTCGGCCAAGTGGCGGAAATCCTCGTAGCATCCCGGCCGCGACCAGCTTTCCCGGACCGGCAGCGGCTCGCCCGGCTTGGCGACCCGGGCATAGATGACCCAGTTGGTCAGCCGCGTGTCTGGCGTCTTGCCCGGCCCGATTGGATAGAGCACCAGCTTGGCCACCGCGTCTCCCGCGATGACCATGCTGTCCCCACCGTCGAAGGCGGGCCAGTCCACGGCGCCACGCCATATGCTGATCCCGTTCCAGCATATTCCGCCGTCATCGGGATGCAGCGCCGCGCGCAAGGTGGAGTGGATGCCATCGGCACCGACTAGTGCCGCCCCCTCAACCGTTTCGATCCTGCCGTCCGTCCTTTGGAACCGGGCGGCCACGCCTCCTTCGTCCTGCGTGCAGTCGAGCAGGCGCATCCCTGACTGCGGCCCTGCCGGTCCCATCCGTTCAGTGGCAACGTCCCACAGCATGGCTTGCAACCGCCCGCGGTGGAGCGAGAACTGCGGGGCGTCGTGCCCGGCGTGCATCCCGCGCGGCTCCGACCAGATTTCCTGCCCCAGGTGGTTCGCGTAGGTCAGGGTACGGGTCCGGATGCCGATCTCGTCCAGCCGGGGTAGCAGGCCGAGCGCGGCCAGCTCCCGCATCGAGTGGGGCAGCGCGTTGATGCCGACACCAAGGGGCAGGACGGTTCTCACCGCCTCGAACACCTGGCAGGGGATGCCGTGATCGTGCAGCATCAACGAAAGTGTCAGGCCGCCGACCCCGCCGCCGGCGATGAGGATTGGCGTCGGCATCGGATCAGGCCAGGCCGGGCAGGTAGCGGGCGGACGGCCACTGATCTGGCGGTAGGAAGTGAACGTTAAGCGCGGCTGACCGGCGGACAACCTCCTCCGGCTCGCGCAAGCCATCGAGCTGGACGAAGAGGTCGTATAGCCGGCGGGCGGGCGCGACCCAGAACAGGGCGCGGGTGGGCGCGCTGCTGCGGTTGAAGATACCGTGCCTGGACCCCTTGGGCATACGCACGAGGTCGCCGGCCGACGCTGTGATGTCCTCGCCGTCCAGCCAAAGGTCGAAGGTGCCGTCCAGCACACGGATGAACTCGTCCTGGTCGGGGTGGATGTGCGGCGGCACGAAGATGCCCGGCGGGAACAGGGTGTCGAAGGCGAACGACGCCTCGGACAGTTGCACGGGCTTGTAGGTCTGCCCCATCACGTCCCAAACCACGCCGTCCAGGCTGCCGCCGCCGCGGGTAACGCCTTGCTCATGTGCCATTGTAGGTCTCCTCAGATGTGAAGGTATGTGTCGCGGACCGCAGGCGCTGCCGCGAGTTCGGCTGCGTTCCCAGTCCAGACTGAGCGGCCTCTCTCCAGCACCACCGCCGCGTCGGCCAGGCGCATCACGGCCGCCAGGTTCTTGTCGATCAGCAGGATGGACTGGCCCTCGGATTTTAGGGCAGCCAGCACGCACCATATCTCGGCGCGCATTACCGGGGCCAGGCCCTCTGTCGCCTCGTCCAGGATCAGCAGGTGCGGGTTAGTCATCAGCGCCCGCCCGATGGCCAGCATCTGCTGCTCGCCGCCGGACAGGCGGCCGCCCAGGCTGCGGCGCCGCTCCCGCAAGCCGGAGCGCCGCCTTGTCGGACAGCTTGCCGCCGACGGCGCGCACAGCGCTGTCCATCAGGAAGGCGGCATCGTAGCTTTGTGCCACGTAGCTGGCGGGCACGTAGCCGTAGGCGGCCTCGAATGCCTTCACGAAATCCTGGTTGCGCCTGTTGTCGAGGTTCGGCGCCCACGCGCCCGAGTTGAAGAAGCCCAGGGCGGCGTCGCCCTGTGCGGGGAGCGTCGCCTCGTCCACCGTGAAGGCGGACAGGAAGGGGATACCGGCCAAGCCGGCTTGGCGGTATTGCCGCACCAGGTTCACGCCCAGCCCGCCAGGCATGAAGGTGAAGACGGCATCGGGCTTGGCGGCAGCGATCTTCGCCACTTCGGCCGAGAAGTCGAGCTGGGTGAGGGGGACGTAGATCTTGTCCACGATCTCGCCCTTGAAGCGGCTGCGGAAGCCGTGCACGGCGTCCTTGCCGGCCTGGTAGTTGGGCACCAGGACCATGACGCGCTTGTAGCCCTCGTCTTGCGCCACCTGGCCCATCGTCGCGTGCGTTTGGTCGTTCTGGTACGACGTGGCGTAGAAGTACGGGTTGCAGCCCTTGCCGGCGAAGGTGGAGGTGCCGGCGTTGGCGCTGACCAGGATAGTCCCGCTCTCGGTCACGGGGTGGAAGATCGCCTGCAGGACGTTGCTGAACACGACGCCGGCGACGAAATCCACCTTGTCCCGCTCCAACGCCGCACGGACCTTCGTCAAGGCGACGTCCGGCTTCAACTCGTCGTCTATCATCAGCGTTTCGACCGGCAACGTGCCCATCTTGCCGCCCAGCTCCTTTACGCCCAGCAGCCAACCGTCACGCAACTGAGTGCCGATGGCGGCGCCGGGGCCGGACAGGGTGGCGACGAAAGCGACCTTTACGCCGGGGGATTGGGCACGTGCGGCAGGCGCGAGCCCGGCGAGCGCGGCAGCCGCTGCGCCTCCGAGCAAGGTGCGTCTGTGCATGGGGTGGTATCCTCCTGTGCGGGCCGGGTGAAGCAGCGGGATCATGATGCCGCCGCCACTGCCGCGGGAAGCGGGATTGCCCCCACCCGCGCGAGCGGGACGGCGGGGTCGGCCCACGCATCCGGGCAAGGCTGCGACGCGGCGGCCAGCATCTTTCGGACGGTCCGAAGCTCCCGTGGCGCGTTGACCGCGACCGCGCCGGCGAACGCGCCGTTGGCGTCGAGCATCAGCCAGCATCCGGCGCCAGCGTCCGGGGCGCCGCGTGCAACGGACCGGACGCCGGCACCCGGTAGGCCGAGCATTTGCAGGTTAGCGCCGTACTGATCGGACCAGAACCATGGAACCTCGGCATAGCGGACGTCATGGCCCAGCGACGCCTTTGCGGCGACGATGGCTCCGTTCTGGGCGTTGGCCCAGGACTCCAGCCGCAAGGACAAGCCGGCGAAGTCGTTCGGGTGCCGAGCCACGTCTCCTGCTGCGAAGATGGCCGGGTCGCTGGTGCGGCCCTGGGCGTCCACGACGATGCCGTCGGCGACCTCAAGCCCGCAGGCGGCTGCCAGGGCGGTGTCAGGGCTGATCCCAATGCCGATCACGGCATGGCCAGCGCGCAGGACCGTGCCGTCGCCGAATGTAGCAGTCACGCCCGCCTCGTCCGGGCGGAGGCCGGTGACTGCGGCACCCATCCTGAGCACGACGCCCTCCGCGGCGTGCAGCCCGTGAAGGTATTCGGACACGACGGGCGGCATGGTCCGCGCGCACAGGCGGGCGCCTGCCTCCACCACTGTCACTGCCACGCCCATGGCGCGGGCGGTCGCGGCGACCTCCAGGCCGATCCAACCGCCGCCGAGCACCAGCAGGCTCTCGCTGCGGTGCAAGGCGGTGCGGAGCCGTTCGGCATCGCCCTGGGTCCGCAGCGTGTGTATCCGGCCGGAGGCGTCGCCTTCCAGCCACGGCAGGGTCCGCGCCTTGCCGCCAGTGGTCAGGAAAAGCCTGCCGTAGGAAAGCTCCGTGCCGTCCGCGCAGGTGACGGTGTGATTGAGGCGGTCCACCGCCGTGACGCGGCGCCCGCGCAGGCACTCGATGCCCAACTCCGCCGCCTGGTCGGCGCCCAGCAGAGTCATGGCCGCAATGTCGGACGTGCCTTGCAGGAACGCCTTGGACAGGGGTGGGCGCTCGTAAGGCCAGTGCTCCTCGTCGCCGATCAGCACGACCGGACCGGCGAACCCCTCCTTGCGCAGGGTGCGTGCGACCCAGGCCCCGGCCTGGCCGCCACCGACGATCACGAAAGCTCCGAGAGACGTGGCCATGACGTTCACTGCTCCCGATCAACGGCGGACGGGTGCTGCGCCAGCGGCGTTACCAGGATGATCATGAACGGGAACAGCGGCAGACCCGCTAGGATGGCGTGCAGCGCGTCGTGGTCCGGCACGTCGAAGATCGAGATATTGGAATATTGCCCGGTGATGCGCCACAGATGCAGCCAGCGCCCGTCGCGCTGCAGTTCCTGAGCCATCGCCCTCTCATCGGCCTTGATCCGGTCGAACTCGGCCGGATCCATGGCAGCGGGCGGATGGACGTCCATCCTGACATGGTAGAGCACCGCTTCTAGCTCCGGGCGAAGCGACGCATCGCCGCCTCGTCCAGGGTCACGCCGATGCCGGGGCCGGTGGGCAGGTGAATGTTGAAGTCCTCGAACCGCAGCGGCTCCGTCACCAGGTCGCCGGTCAGGATTTGCGGGCCGAAATGCTCGCAGCCCCATTCGAGAGTCCGTAATGTTGCGAATGCCTGCAAGTGCGCCGCCGCGCCAACCGAGCTTTCCAGCAGGCAACCGCCGTACAACGCGACCCCCGCCGCTTCTGCCACCGCCGCCACCCGCTTCAGCCCCAGCAGCCCGGCGTGCTTTACCAGCTTGAGCGACACCGCGTCCGCCGCGCCCGCCGCGCCCACGGTCAGCATGTCGTGCGTGTCGAACACGCACTCGTCCGCCAGCAGTGGCGGCGTGCCGGGGCGGGCGCGCAACCGGGCCATCGCGGGCAGATTCCAAGCCGGGACGGGCTGTTCGACCAGCGCGACGCCCATCTCCTGCAACTGCGGCAGGCAGCGGACGGACGTCGTTTCGTCCCACGCCTGGTTGACGTCCACGATCAGGGTCGCCCGGCCCTCCAGCGCCTGCGCCAGGCGCCGCATCCGCGCCATGTCGGCGGCAGGCTCCTGCGCGCCAATCTTGACCTTGAAGGTGCGGTGCAACCGGGCCTCCAGCTTGCGCCCAGCTTCCTCCACTTCCTGCACCGGATCGCCAGAAGCGAGGGTCCACAGCACCGGCACCCGGTCCCGCACGGCGCCGCCCAGCAAGGCGGTCACGGGCAAGCCGAGCGTCTTCCCCACGGCGTCCCACAGCGCGGTTTCGACAGCGGCTTTGGCGGCGTTGTTGCGCTTGGCGGTCTCGTCCATGCGGGCGCCCGCGGCCTCGATCAGGTCGGCGCGTCGGCCCACCAGCGCAGGGGCGAGGTAGGCGTCTATGTTGGCCTTTATGGCTTCGACGCTCTCCTCGCTCCAGCGCGGGCCGCCCAGGGTCGCGGCCTCGCCAATGCCCTCCACCCCGTTTGCGAGCTGCACCTGCACGATGACGTAGGACTGCGCCGTGACGGAGGTGTTGGACAGCTTGTGCCTACGGACGGTAGGCACGTCCACGATGGTGCTGCGGATAGAGCGGACAATCATGTCGCGGCACAAGCCCGCGTTTTCAGTGGCAAGCAGCGGGCCGTTCATCATGCGCCTTAGGCGGCCTTGGCGTGGGCGCGGACGATGACGGTATCGGGGACGGCGTCGGTTTCGCGGTGGATGGCGAAGTCGAACCCGATCTCGGTGAACGGGCTGTTCAGGCCGTTCACCCGCATCGTCTCGGGGTCGGCGTTCCGCACGACGCCGGGGATCAGCTCGTCCCGCGTGGCGAAGGCGAAGTCGTCGTGCAGGTAGGCGTCGCCGGCGATGTTGATCTGCGTCGTCAGCTTGCGGTAGCCCGGTGCCGACACGAAGAAGTGGATGTGCGCCGGGCGGTTGCCGTGGCGGCCGATGGCGGTCAGCAGCTTCTGCGTCGGCCCGTCCGGCGGGCACCCGTAGCCGGACGGCAGGATGGTGCGCAGGCGGTAGCGGCCCTCGGCGTCGGTTTCGATCTGGCGGCGCAGGTTGAACGGGCTCTGCGACGTGTCGAAGACCGAGTAGCCGCCCTTGGTGTTGGCGTGCCACACGTCCACGATAGCGTGCGGCACCGGGTTGGCGTCGGTGTCGCGGACCTGGCCGTGCATGAACAGCACCTCGCCCAGTTCTGGGTCCTGGTCCAGCCGCGCCGACCCTTTCTCCATCGGGGCGTCGGCGATCCAGAGCGGACCCTCAATGGTGCGGGGCGTGCCGCCCGTCAGCCCGGCCTGGCGCTCCTTTTCGTCGAAGCGCAAGTCGAGGAAGTGCTCGAAGCCCAACCCGGCCGCAAGCAGGCCGCCCTCGTTGGTTTGCCCAACCTCGGTCAGGTAGGCGACTGCCGACCAGAACTCGGCCGGGGTCGCGTCGAACTCCTCGATCGTGCTGAACAGGTCGCCGACGATCCGCAAGACGATCTGCTTCAACCGCGGATTGCCGCCCGGCCGGTCAAGGCCAGCAAGCTTGTCCATCAAGCCGCCAACCGAACTGGTCCTCAAAAGATCCTCAAGCATCGCTGGTGTTTTCCTTTGTTGACTTTTTTATGGTCCGGCGTTCTCGCTGCCGAATTGCGAGGCTTCGGCACGCTTGGCCAAGCGTGTCAGACTTCCACCTCAATCCGGCAGTTCCTGATGCGGGCCGGATAGCTGCGGACTGCGTCCATGATCGGCTCAGAACGGGGCGCTCCGGTGCGTATGTCCACCAAGCCCTGGTGCAGCGGGCACTCGACGCAGCCGTCCTCGACGAACCCGTCCGACAGCCGGGCGTGGCCGTGGGTGCAAAGGTCGTGCAGGGCGAATACCTCGCCGTCCAGGCGGAACAAGGCGACGGGAGTGCCGGCCAAGCTGACACCCGTGGTCGCCTCCTCGGCCACGGCGTCCGCCGGGCCGGCATCGTGCCACTCCGCCAAGCTACGTGCCCCTCATCAGACGGGGAACGCCAGCAGGGTTTGCACTCGCAGCGTGTCGTAGATGCAGCGCTTCTGCCGGAATCGCAGCCCGTCATTCGTCCGCACGATGCGGTCCAGGTAGCAGCCGGCCTGGTATAGGGTGGAGGTGCCGTCCTGCGAGGTGTTCACCACGACGTAGCTGGTAGCGGCGGCGATGGTGCCGTCCGGCTCCGCTGTCCATTCCAGGCCGGATAGGCAGTGGCGGTATTGCGGCTTCTCGTAGATATTGGCGTGGCGCAGCGCCACGATGCGGTCGCGCAGCATCCGGATGCCGTCGCAGTGCATTACCGGCGCCGGCAGACCATGGTCCTCGTTCTCCTTGGACACGATCTCGTACAGGCAATCGTCGGTGAACAGGCCGGGCCATTCCTCGATCCGGTCGTTGTCCAGGGCGGCGACGTAGCGGTCCTGCAAGGCGGTCAGCTCCAGCCTCAGCATCAGATCCTGCACCCCGGCTACTCCGCCGCCTGCGGTAGGGCGGGCAGCGCGCTGCCGAAGCTCATCAGCTTCTGGTAGCCGACCCAGAAGCGGCGGATCAGGCTTTCGGTGATGAGCGTTGCTTGCTCGTCAGGTGCGGCGCGGGACATCTCGATCACCGACGACTTTTCGCCGTCGCGCACGGTGCCACGCTGGACCAGCTCGGTCGCCTCGGTGTCCTCCATGCTGATGTAGCCTGCCGGGCCGACCAGGTTGGCCTGCTTGATCCGCAGCTTGCGCATCTCCGGCGTGTCGTCCTCGTAGCCGAAGAAGTGGAACACCAGCTCGAAGTGGTCGGGACCTTTGGGTAGCAGTTGGCGGGCCACGAGGGTGTTGTGGATCTGCTGGATCACGAGCTGCGGGAAGATCGCCTGGATGTGGTTGGTGGCGACCTCCTCGTATTCCGGGATCAGCGCCAGGATGCTGTCGTCCTCCAGCCGGAAGCCCTCGTCGTAGGACCTGATCTGCTGCGCCTTATAGGCGTCGGACGACTGCCCCTCCTCCGTGCGGAAGGCGAGGATGATCGAGTGCAGGCCGGCTGCCGCGTCCGGCATGCACTTGGCCCTCATGCCGACGCGGAAGATGTTGAAGGTGGTGTGAAACAGCTCAGGGCTCCCCTCATTTTCTGAGCGTCTAGAGCAACAAAGCAGCTCTGTGTCGGGCGGAGGCAGTTCGAGCCAGATTTGAGGCAGGCCTGCTGCGATGAGAGGTCTGTTGTGCGCCAGCATGCC
>JAABUJ010006224.1_pt1 | contig 11635 bp, 9 predicted proteins | sample 5559131 | NCBI WGS metagenome assembly JAABUJ01 (sample SAMN10711875, study PRJNA513366) | rock metagenome | isolation source: Antarctica rocks | place: Antarctica: Victoria Land, Mt New Zealand nord | collected 2016-01-07 | reverse complement strand
CGATTACTTTTGGCATCTTGACCTGCGTGTAAAGTCCTCCGCGTTGATACTGACCACTACAAATGGAGTCAGCATTCCACCTTTACGTTGATTGACTAAGCCTAGAGGACATGTCCTTAGAGAAACGGGGTGCCAGGATGGGTCAGAATGATCACCTACAGCCCTGAAACATCTCCAATAGAGAATGTATATGGTCCTTTAGTTGTAATTTTGCGCGGTTCCGAATCGTTCAGCCCCTCCATACCTTGGACCTCGGTGAAGGTTACGTAGTCCCCGTCTTCGAGGCCATGCCGTGTTTCATCGAGTGCAGATACAAGGCCTTCCTCATCTATACCAGCTACGATTCCACTGACAGAATTCTCACCTGTGGGATCCGCGACCGCGAAGCCTTTGCCAAAATCCGTAAATATGTATCCGAATAGGCCAAAGATGTCGGCAATGACCAGGTAGATCCCGTTCTTGTGGCAATATTCCGATATCGCCAGCTGATCGCTTAGAGACGTTCCCGTGAGTACAATCACTTGGTACTTGCTTAGCTGGCTAAGATCTTCTATGAGACTCTCTGAAGGAAGAACAGAGACTGGAGTATACGAATTCAGTTCGGCCACTCGTGGAGCGGTGACTTCTGCTCGTGGTCTGCCAACATCTTCGGGGTGTAGGAAGAACTGGGAGGATAGGTCCGTGATAGCAGCTGGTGCAGGGTCGAAGAGGGTTAAAGACTTGACGCCGGCGAGGGCAATATTCTTGGCTAGATTACGGGTCAGCAAGGTGGGACAGCTAATGCTTGACCACAAGACCAGCTTACCGATTTCCACTCCCAAACCTCTCATTCCGACTATCAGTACATGGGACGCTCCCATCCGCTTCATAGCCTCATGGCCGAGGACGTATAGTTGGCGGCTGTATAAGGACTCGTCGATGTCCCCATTCTTTAGCTGCCCAATATCCATCCCCGGCTCCTGTTTCTCCATCTTGGTTGCCTGATAATGGTAGTCGTTAGCAGATTGATAGCTTGATGCTGGAGAATCGGGCCTTGATGGGTGTATTGTAAGATCTTTGAGAGCGGGTCCGAAAGACATGTCGAAGAGGAGGCAGAATCAAGTCTGGTGAGATTCGCAGCGGCTGGCAAAACTTATAGCTGCCGGTGTGACTCGACCTGAAAGCTTCACATACCGTCATAACCTTCTTTTCCGGGCGAACGTGCTCGTCAGAAGCCTTCCTCTTACCCACTCTGGGCCTCTCCGAGATATCGACTTGGGAAGGAATGGTGGATGAAGGTAAATTGCTTGCTCGAGGGCAAGCAAACGAGCCTTGATGATGTAGGTGTGACTAGTGCGCTGTGATCATGTAAGAATGATTCCGAGCTTCGTTCCTGAATCGGAGCTGGAAGGCGCGTTGTATTGTCAGAGTGTTCTGGAAGGTATGATGCTGATCTACGCCCACGATATGGCAGGTACAACGCAAGGAAGATAGCTCAGTGTTCCGAAAGTCCGGCTTAATCTGAAGGCGAAGCTCTACGGACTTACTTCTAAGAATGAATCCAAGCAGTTACTTTACAGACTACACAGGCCCGGGGTGATCTACTGCAGGGATGCTTGGGTAGCCGGCGTGAGCCGTGGGCCACTCCTGCTGATTCCAAGGGTCAATTATCACAGCTACTTACTTTACGCCGTACCATGGATGGAGTACAACGTGTACGGTTCTTGATGAATCCGCAAGCATGACAAAGCCATTGAGCCTCCCTGCTCAAGCTCACCTCTCTGGACGTTATGGAGGCTAATGGCCAAGCTTCATGGCCCAAAGATCGCCCAAGAGCTCTCCCCCAATATCACAGAGAGTTCACAAAGCATCCCAGTTTCCCAAAACCCCACGGACACAGCCAAGGAATAGTACTCAACGTCACGTAACGAGTATCCAAAGGCGAATTCTTGTGGGCATGGCTATCTTCAGCATCATTCTGCTGTTACTGGCCGGCAATCACATTACTAGTGTCGACGGAGCTGGGGGTAAAGACGGCCAACAGCCGCTGGGCTCTGCAAAAGGCGAAGAGGCATACAAAAAAGCTTGCCCAGACTATGCACACTACGCGATTTTCCCACATCGACCTTGGAGCGATGGGCCTCTACGATTGCCCTACCAGCGGCCATCGGCTCATTGCAGGACGTTTCATTCCCCAATGGTAGAGAAAGTCATCGAAGACATCACTTCTCGAATGAAGGACAAGGACCTTGCACGTCTCTTCGAAAATGCTTTTCCGAATACGCTAGACACAACGATACGATGGCACGTCGATGGCACAGGCAAGAGAAAGCATAAACATGGCACCGAAACATGGGGTCATTGGGAAGGCGCACAAAGCTTCGTCGTGACAGGGGACATCAACGCCGAATGGCTACGAGACTCCACAAATCAGCTCCTTCAGTACCAAGGCCTCGCCAAGAAGGAAAAGAAGCTCGAAAATCTCATCCTTGGAGCCATCAACACTCAAGTCGAATTCGTCATCGAATCACCATACTGCAACGCCTTCCAGCCTCCTCCCCCAAGCCATCAGCTTCCTGTCAGTAACGGCCAGGAAGACCGGGTGCACCCCGCCAGTGAGCCCACGCGTGTCTTCGAATGCAAATGGGAGGTCGACTCGCTCGCACACTTCCTAGCCCTAGGGAACCAGTTTCACGCAAGCACCGGCTCTAAAGCCTTCCTCCACGATCGCTACTACCTTGCCCTAGAAACCATCCTCGAAGTCCTCTCTCAGCAATCCAAACCAACATTCGACCCAGAAACCGGTAAGTTCGAGCGGAATGAGTATACTTTCCAGCGCACCACCAGCTCCGCAACCGAGACACTCAACCTAGGCGGCATTGGCAACCCGCTCGCGAACGGTACTGGCCTCATCCGTAGTGCTTTCCGCCCCAGCGATGATGCAACAGTCCTCCAGTTCCTCATTCCTTCCAACGCCCAGATGGCAGTCGAGCTGCGCCGTACCGCTGCTATCGTTGTCGGTGTGGGCAAAAGCAAAATTGCGAGCACCCTCATGGATAGAGCTAACAGCATCGAAGCTGGGATCTGGGAACATGGCGTCGTGACTCACAGGAAGTATGGTGAGGTCTTCGCTTTCGAAGTCGATGGTTATGGCTCCGCCATGTTGATGGATGATGCGAATATCCCTTCTTTGCTCGCGTTGCCGCTGTTGGGCTTTTGCGATACAGACAACAAAATCTATCACAATACGCGAAGGATGATACTAGAGAAAGCAGGCAATCCGTATTATCTTACCGGCCGCGGGTTTGAGGGGATCGGCGGGCCACACATTGGCTTGCGGAATGCGTGGCCGATGAGTAGGCTTGTGCAGGCGATGACCAGTGATGACGATCAAGAGATCGAAGATGCGCTGAATGCCGTTAGGGGAAGTAGCAAGCTGGGGTTGGTGCATGAGAGCATCAATGTGGAGCGGGTGACGGATTATACTCGTAAGCTCATAGTTGATTCATACCTATTGGGAGGGTTGTCGGGAGCTAATCGAAGGTTGTAGGGAGTTGGTTTGCATGGGCGAACTCGGTGTTTGCACAGACAATCCTGGATGTAGCCCGGCGAAAACCGGAGTTGTTGTTTGGAAAAGGGGCGGAGCCTTATCGTATTGAGGACTTATAGAATCAGGGCGTCCGAAGCCTGCAACTTTGGCCGCTCTCACGCATGAGCTGTTTGTACGCTTGTATGGCATTTTTCCCAGATGCTCTACAGAGGTGTAGTAGCATCTGCTTTCTGAATCTCTTCTATACTACTCGTTCTCCTTGCTCGCATTCTTCTGCTTCGCTTCTGCTTCCTCTTTCAGTCGTCTAAGCTGACTATCAACACCCTTGAATGTTTGCTCTTCTTGCTTCGCGTACTGATCAGTCAACCGCTTCCAGTGCGCTCATAGAAATTACCTCTCCTCTACGTTTCGAGAGCCCCATGCGCGAGCGTGGCAACAACAGCGCAATATCATGAGGAAGTCCTACGTCTTTACTGATACGACTTTATATCTCAACGCTTTACCTTCTCATCGAGACTGGTCAGATACCACTGCTTCCTCTGGTTCACACCACCCATCTCTGTTTCTAGACTATCCGCGTTCTCGAGCTCCCTTCCAGCCCGCTGACTCCCTCTGGAGTCCTGAGAAAAGGATCGGCCCCGCCTTCGATAAGCGATCGTATGGATCCGTAGCTGACTCAGTAATGTGCTGTGTAGGATGGTGTTAAGCTTATGGCTGCTGTATCACGCTTGTTGCGCCTAAATACGCCAAGAGGTGGCCCGGGCTCGAGATGCCATGCAAGCTCATTCTCGCTTTTTGCAATATCAGCTACACACGTGAATGCTATTACGCAACAATTTCGCGACATGGATGTCAGGAATGCCGATTCTGCTTGCTGACATTCTGTTTCTCTGCTTACGTGAGGATGACTAAATTTTCTCGGCAAAGCGGGGCCTTGTAGCCGCTTACTTCAGGCTCGCACGTCATCGATTTAATTGGCCAATATGCAGAACGATCTCCGATAGACTATTTGATATAAACATGTAACTCCATTCATGTTTATCGGGATTTCTTGGACCTCTCATTGTACACGACTCAAAAAGGACCCCCTCAAAATCACTACCTGGGGTAGATACAATCGCAGGATGTCGGTATGTAGTCCACACAGCACAGGATACGATCTGTTTAACCCCACCAGAATACCGCCGGTAGTAGCATCACGAAGTGGGCCAACGAGACTGGCGAATTCAAGAGACAGCAATCACAGTTCCGTAGTCATATGTCAAAGAAGCCAGGCGCGGAGTTCCCCGCAGAGAAAGATAGATATCACCTTTATGTCTCTTATGCATGTCCTTGGGGTTTGTGTTTCTTCTGGAATGATATATCTCCACGGAGACTGACCGCTTGACAGCGCATCGTACGCTCATCGTACGGAAGCTCAAAGGTCTAGAGGAAATAATCCCGTACACGTCTGTTCATTGGGAAATGCTAGAGAAAGGTTGGCCTTGTGACCCTTTTAATGTTCAATGAGGGCTCTAGAGAGCCATATCTAACGCTCCGCTCCCAGGATGGCGCTTCGTAAAGCCCGACGAAAAGATCCCTGGCGACAATACTACTCCGGATCCTCTGCATAAGGACTATACGCATATTCGAGACATATACTACAACATTAACCCGGACTATGAAGGCCGTTTTACAGTACCCACGCTGTACGACAAAAAGCAGAACAAGATTGTCAGCAACGAGGTGCGCACTTCCTAGCCCCTGTCTTATATTTTCAGAGCAGCAATTGCTCATGAGGATAATTAGTCAAGTGAGATCATCCGGATGTTTTATACCGAATTCGACGATATGGTGTCGGATGAGTACAAGAAGATCGATCTTCTTCCCAAGGACCTAAAGCAAGATATTGAAGGGACGAATGATTGGACTTACAATGACATCAACAATGGCGTATACAGATCCGGTTTCGCCACGTAAGAAACCTCCTTTATCTCTCTGCCCCTTAGTTGGCCCTCGGCCTGAACGGAAATGTCTGAACATATCTCCCCAGCACCCAAGACGCCTACGAAAAAGCTGTCCAGCCCCTCTTCGCCGCTCTCGACCGCGCCGAAGCTCACTTAGCCGACCATGCAAAGCCGTACTATTACGGCGAGCACATCACCGAAGCTGATATCCGCCTGTACACCACCATCATCCGTTTCGACCCTGTCTACGTGCAGCATTTCAAGTGCAACATCCGCGATATCCGCTCGGGCTATCCGGCGTTGCACAAATGGCTAAGGCATTTGTACTGGGATGTTCCGGCATTTGGGGAGACGACGCAATTCGAGCATATCAAGAAACATTATACGAAGAGTCACAAGCAGATCAACCCTCCCGTACGTATCATTCATCGTCCGTTGGGGAGATGGTGTTGCTAAGTCAAGCTATACAGAGCATTACACCGGTTGGGCCTGTTCCCAATATCCTGCCCAAGGATCAGGAGGTACCAGCAGCGGCAGCGGCACTCAGGTCGACGAACAAATGATCTGCTGATAGTTGAAAACGTACGGCAGGATGTTGTTGATCAATTTTTGCGTGTCAAATTGTACAGCCGACTCTTCACGATGCGAAAATGGGAAGAATCTTCGAATCGATGATTGAATCATCGTTCGACAATCTTATCTTGCCGGTCACCTGTACGACTTACATGTCTTATGTTGAGTACTTCCGATAATACCTGATCTATTGCAATCTTGGCTTAGGAAGATGAGGCACAACATATGGGCTTCCTTTCACGCCCTTCTCTGTCGAAGCCCAATCGTAAGATTAATCGCCATCTTGCACTGAGATTTAAAGGCAAGCGTCTTGGACTATTGGAGTTATAAGCAAACTTTGCTAGCGAACAATGGCAAGGAGAGCAACGGGAGATTCAAAATATCGCGAAGTGAAATGAAGCTCATCTTGGAACCCTAAGTGCAGCCCTGATCCTTATCTAAAGTGGCGGGAGACATGGTTCGAATTCTAAGTTCTTTTAACCGAGGTAATCATAGTTCAACATATCACCTGCGTCGGCGACTTCTGCTACGGAACAAAGGTAGCTTGCTACCTTGTGTCCAGTGGTCACATCACAACCCAGCACTGCACCTATTACTTCTCTAGGGTGGAGGACCTCAGCTGTTCGAAGCGCAAAAGGCCCCGGCTTCTAGGGTCCTGTTGAGGGCATAGAAGATGAGCGATCTAGATCGGTATATTTCAATTTGGCTTCTTTTGGCTATTACTAACGAATGGTTTTCCAACAGCGCCATCTCCGAGCTGCGCGCCTGTCGAACAATCCCTGAATCCCAAGTCCGTGAATTAACCTACAAGGCGCGCGAGCTCCTCATCGAAGAAGGCAACGTCGTACAGGTCGATGCGCCAGTCACAATATGCGGCGATATCCACGGACAATTCCACGACCTGATGGAGCTTTTCCGAGTCGGAGGAGACGTGCCTGATACGAATTACCTTTTCATGGGCGACTTCGTAGACAGGGGCTTCTACTCGCTCGAAAGCTTCTTGTTACTCCTCTGCCTGAAGGTCAGGTACCCGGATCGGATAACACTGATAAGGGGGAACCATGAGTCCAGACAGATCACAACGGTGTATGGCTTCTACGACGAGTGCATGAGGAAATACGGCAGCGCCAATGTCTGGAGATATTGCTGTGATGTCTTTGACTATCTAGCGCTTGGGGCATTGGTTTTGGGAACGAGCGCTACGCTAGAACCGTCGCCGATGGAGCCAGGGTCGCAAGCAACAATGCCACCTATAGATGATACGATCGAGATCGAGATAATGAACTCAAGGAACGAAGTCACAGCCCGGTTTCCACGAAGCAGACGACGTATCATCGACGGCGACGCCTTAGGCTCGTCGCCTCCAACATCCCCCAGCCAAAGTACACCGAGCAAGAATGGTCCTGCGGGTACAGGCGCATCGGGAGACAGTGCCGGCTCGTATGGCAGCGGAGGTGGTGCAGTACTATGTGTTCATGGAGGACTGAGTCCATTGATTGACAGCGTGGACAAGATACGGTTGCTGGATCGGAAACAAGAGGTCCCTCACGAAGGCGCAATGTGCGATCTCCTGTGGAGCGATCCTGACGATATCGATGGCTGGGGCCTCTCGCCCCGTGGTGCTGGTTTCCTGTTCGGGGCCGATATTGTCAAGCGCTTCAACCACATGAACGACCTGTCCCTCATAGCTCGGGCCCATCAATTGGTCATGGAAGGCTTCAAGGAGATGTTCGATTCGCAGATCGTCACTGTATGGTCTGCGCCCAACTACTGCTACCGGTGTGGCAATGTGGCAGCGATATTAGAGCTGGCAGAAGATGCGAGCAATGGGGGCATCGTGTCCAGAAGCAATGGCGATGCTGGGCGGAGCATGGGCGTCTTGCCCGCGAATGCCGCTCCTCGACCAGGGCCAGGCAGGCGGTATAGGGTTTTTGAGGCAGCGCCGCAGGACTCGAGGGGCATGCCGGCGAAGAAGCCTGTGGCGGACTATTTCTTGGTACGTTTGTATTCATCTTCAGCTGACCCGTCTCCGCACTCGCTGACCGCCATGCAGTGACCTTGATACGTATCATCAGCATATTGGCGCAAGACGGGACATTATTGCAGGATAAGGAGTTGCAACATGATAGATACCCTGGGATCTGAATGAACGGATACTATGATTGAAATCGCCATTGGTATTGATCGTCTCAAAAGGAGGCGTTTGTTCAGCCTAGGAGCTTTTTGAGCCCATCGTCCAAGTCACGCCTTCACAGACTCTACATAATACGCAGTGTTTCGATGACTCTTTCCAAGAGAATAGGTTCTGCACTGCCGAAGCCAAGCGATGGAACGCGTTATGATCGATTGCTTGGGCGAAGCTATTGAATAGGACACGGATCCGAGTCATTTGACAGCACCGCAGTTCCTGTGCTTCCATTTCTTGGTATCGCTTGAGACCCTTATCTTCCTATCGTCCAGCCAGAAAGACATCGGGCGATGCACCAGTAGTGAGCTTTGACCATATGCCTTCTGTCAGCACTCTGTCGGCACGTGACTATGAGAGGTAGTCGATGAGCATCTGGAATTCGCACAAAGTACTTTAGGTAGATGAAGGTCCGAATATCGAGGGATGTAGGAGTTCACAGTTATCCCCATCACGGTGGGCAGAGTGATTTCCGACGGTTCTCTGGACCCTAAGATGATTTATTACTAATCTGAAGAGTCGTACTCGGTACGAACAGCTCTACTGCAGGCGGGCTCGGAGTTAAAGTGAAATTGGGCCCGCAGCAGCTTGAGCAAGCTGCACGCGACAGCCCGTTAGACTCTGACCGCCAGGCTCATGGCCACTCCTCAAACCTCCTAGCCATTGCACCGCACCGGTCAAGAGGCCAAGTCGTCTACCAGTCGTAGCTGCTGTTAGGTAATTGCAGGACCACCCGAGGCCCTTGCGTGTTCTCGTGTCACCATCCTTCCCTGCGCTTGCCCGCCCTGCCCGCAGCCTACTTTATTCACTTCCCTCTACGCATCTCCGAGGAGCGTCAAGATTCCTGCTGACGGGACCTATGGCTGAGGATGATCAGCCACAACCTCTCTCGCCTACTTCTTCGATACCAAACAACATCGACAGCCCACCCGGCTCTCTATCGCCGACCAGCAAGACCAAGCCACGGCGAAAGGATAAAGATAAGGAGGCCGCCGCCTCAGCTAAGCGACGCTGCGTGAGCACTGCCTGTATTGCGTGCCGGCGGAGAAAGTCCAAAGTCTGTCTACTCCCTAGTCCCAGGGAACCCTGCCCAAATCTGAAAACCGATACTGACCTCGAATGTCATGGTCTAGTGTGATGGTAATACCCCAAGCTGCGCAGCTTGTGCATCCGTCTATGGCACTGAATGTGTCTACGATCCCAATTCGGACCACCGTCGCAAAGGTGTATATAAGAAGGACATCGATAATTTGGAAACCCGTAATTCTACCCTGCAGACCCTGATACAAGCTATCCTCAATCAGCCGGAAGATGAGGTACCAGAGCTGGTGAGGCAGATCCGGACGTGTGAGAGCTTAGACGATGTTGCCGAATCGATCCTGTCGAAAGATCATGAGCTGGAAGAAGCAAAGCAGGACGAGGATTCGATATCGGGCGACGCTGCGTTGTCTAACGGGCCAACATTCGAGAAGGAGCTGTCTGGAAAGCTAAGCGAGCTCCGACTGAACAATGGCTCAGTCAGCGTTGTGGGAGGAACCTCAAACTTGATGTTCCTCGATTCAAATGCCACCGCACAAGACCGCGCAGGCTCAATAGATAGCGTGGACTCCTATCAACAGCAGGAAGATCCGCTTTCTTCGTGGACCCAGGTGACGTCGGACCCTGAGCTTGTCGTGCACCTCCTGAATATGTATTTCACCTGGCATTATACTGCTTTTACCACCCTGTCGAAAACTATGTTCTATCGAGATTTTCTGCTGGGCAAACCTCCTCCAGAGACGAAGCGTAAGACGGAATATTGTACTCCATTGCTCGTCAATACCATGCTGGCGCTTGGCTGTCATTTCACGTCATGGCCAGCGGCTCGAGCAAATCCTAGCGATTCCGCAACAGCTGGGGACCATTTCTTTCGGGAGGCGAAGCGACTGCTTCTAGAGAATGACGAGCACGAAAGCCCCAAGCTCGCGACAGTGCAGGCGCTGGCGCTGATGTCTGTTCGTGAGGCTGGTTGCGGACAGGAAGCGCGAGGCTGGGTCTACAGTGGCATGAGCTTCCGGATGGCTCACGATCTGGGATTAAACCTTGACTCTGTGTCCGCGGCGCAGGACGATCAGGAGGTAGATGCCAGGAGAATTACAATATGGGGCTGTTTCCTTTTTGATAAGTACGGCAGTCCAGAACTGACCCTCCGGTCTCTAGCTGACAGAGCCAGGTGCTGGTCGAACTACCTTGGACGCCAGCCCCAACTACCTTCATCCAGCATGACGGTGCAAAAGTTCGATGTTTTCCCGGTGGAAGACGCAGATCTATGGACCCCCTATCTGGACTCAGGCATGGGTCAAGCGCATTCCCAGCCTTCGAGGGCTCGAGCTGTAGCTTTGCAAATATCCTCATTGTGTGAAATCAGTAGCGACCTTCTTCTATACTTTTACCATCCAATCCATCTTGACAAACCATTAGGCAAACAAGCTGAGCTGAAGAAGTTGAGCGAGCTGCATACACGTCTGGAAGCATGGCGGAAGAATCTTCCTAAAGAGATGGAGCCCAGAGAAGGGCAGCTACCTGCGGTGCTGATTCTTCAGTAAGTCAGAAACATAAGGTATAGATACAGGCTAATTCTTGCCCAGCATGTTCTTCCAGCTACTGTTTATCCACTTGTTTCGACCTTTCCTGAAGTACAAGCAATCGACTTCGCCGCTACCAGCCCATGTATCACCTCGGAAATTCTGCACACAAGCCGCATCGACGATATCGAAGCTCCTCCGCCTCTACAAGCGAACCTACGGTCTACGACAAATCGTCAATATCGCGGTCTACATCCTCCACTCAGCATGCACCATCCATCTGCTCAACCTGCCCGAGAAGAATGCCGAGCGGGACATCGTGCACGGCCTCAAGCACCTCGAAGAAATCTCCGAAAGCTGGCTCTGCGCCCGCAAGACCCTCGCCATCTTGCAAGCCTCCTCTCGCCGCTGGAACATCCTGCTGCCCAAGGACGCCGGAAAAGTCTTCCACCGCACCGAAACCAAGTTCGGAGACCAGCTGTCTCCAAAAATCGAAACCACATCCCTACAGCACCACAACCCCATACCCTCCCTAGCAACAACAAAGAACCCAGACCCCGCCTTCCCAAATCCTATCACCGCCGCATACCCTGCACCACCCCCCATCTTGAGCACCGCACCCATTCCCGAACCCCAGCGCGCACCCGTCCCCGCCCCCCCTCTCCCCGTCCCAACAACCACCACAGCCACCAAATTCCCCTCTAAGCCCCGCCGCCAAAGCTACGCTCCCCTCCCCCCCCACCAACAAGACCTCTGGAACGCCGACCGCCTCTCCCGCAACCAACCGCTCGCGGCCCAGACCTCGCCCGGCGTGCTCTTCGGCGGCGTCGACGCCCTG
>JAABUJ010006222.1_pt1 | contig 11638 bp, 16 predicted proteins | sample 5559131 | NCBI WGS metagenome assembly JAABUJ01 (sample SAMN10711875, study PRJNA513366) | rock metagenome | isolation source: Antarctica rocks | place: Antarctica: Victoria Land, Mt New Zealand nord | collected 2016-01-07 | reverse complement strand
AGATCTCGGCTTCGGCGGCGCCCTCGGTGTAGTCGAAGGCCGCCTTCGGGGTGCGACGTTGGGCGATCTCGCGCAGGTCGTAGATCGTGAGCGCAGCCGCCAAGCGACGCTTCTTCGCGTTCAGCTCAGGGGCCTTGAATTTGAGCAGCGGCGCAAGGTCGCGGCGGTTCGGCAAGCGGCGTTCAACCATGATGTGCCCTTCTCATCTCGAACTTCCGGTGCACCGATCGTACGTCCCCCCCGGGGGCATCGAGTCCATCGAACACTTCGCTGCGGTTGGCGGTCGCGACGGCGGCCATAACGAAGACCACGAGTCCTTCGGGTACCGCCAGTCCATCTGAGAGTCGGGCAGAGAATAGTGGCGCCTGTGATCAGCGCCGTGGTATTCGACCTGGATGGTGTCCTCATCGACTCCGAACCCGTCTGGGAGCAGGTACGGCGCGCGCTGGTTATGGAACGAGGTGGCCGGTGGCTTCCGGAGGCCCAGTCACGGCTGATGGGGATGAGCACACCGGAATGGGCGCGATACCTCCACGAGGAGCTTGCGGTCGACCTGCCGCCGGACCAAGTGGCCGAGACCGTGATCAGTCGCATGGCCGCCCACTACACGCAGCGGCTCCCGCTGCTGCCGGACGCGACCGACACCCTACGTCGGGTAGGCCGGCTGTGGCGTCTGGGACTGGCGAGCTCGTCTCCGCGGGTCCTCATCGACACGGTGCTGGCCGCGGCCGACTGGACGCGCCTGTTCGACGTCACCATCTCCACGGAAGAGGTCGCTGCGGGCAAACCGGCCCCGGACGTCTACCGCGCCGCCGTACAGCAGCTCCAGACGGAACCCGGATCTGCCGTGGCCGTCGAAGACTCGACCAACGGCTTGCGCTCCGCCGCCGCCGCCGAGCTCCACCTGATCGCCATCCCACGCCCCGACTACTCTCCCGCTGACGACGCCCTCGAAGCCGCCGATCTCGTTCTGCCCGACTTGGCTCATCTCAGCATCGCCGCCATCGAGTCGCTGTCCGCGAACACGGTGCGGACGACACCGAGATCACCAACTGGACAGCAGGGTCGGATGAACCAACCGCAGCCTCGAGGAGGCAAATCCAATGAAGGTTAATCCGCCGATCGTGGTCGGTGTCGACGACTCGCCGTCCTCGACCAGCGCGCTGCGTTGGGCCGCGGAGACGGCTGCCCGGCACAACGCACCTCTGTTGTTGGTCTCCGCGTTGACGAGCCCCATGTCCAGCGGTGCCATCGGTATGCCGCAGGGGTACATCGACGAACAAGAAGCCGAGGGCGAACGGCGGCTCGCGGAGGCGGCCGCATTAGCGCAACAAGCCGGCGGCGGCGACGTGAGTGTGCGCACCGAGCTCTCCAACAGCCTCGCTGTCAGCAGCCTGATCGACCGGTCCAAGGGTGCGCGGATGGTGGTGCTCGGTTCGCGGGGGCTCGGCGAATTTACCGGCGGCCTGCTGGGCTCGGTGACCTCCGCACTCGCCCACCATGCACACGCCCCGGTGGTCGTGGTCCGCGAGTGGCCGCGTCCGGCTGACCCCGCCGCGCAGGGCCCGGTGGTGGTGGGAGTCGACGGGTCCGCGAACAGTGAGCCGGCGGTGGCCGCGGCGTTTGCGGAGGCGTCGCTGCGCGGTGCGGACCTCATCGCCGTGCACGCCTGGAGTGACGTCACCTTGTCCACGCTCACGGCCCACAACCAGGGTCTGCCATGGGCGTCCATCGAGGCGGCGGAAGGCGCCGTGATGGCCGAGGCACTGGCCGGCTGGCAGGAGCAGTACCCCGACGTCCAGGTCAGCAAAGTCGTCGTCGAAGACCGGCCGGTGCGCAACCTACTGTCCTACACCGAAACAGCTCAGCTGCTGGTCGTCGGTAGCCGCGGTCGCGGTGGCTTCGCCAGCATGCTGCTTGGTTCCACCAGCACCGCCCTGCTGCACGTGGCGGAATGCCCGCTCCTGATCGTGCGGGGCTCCGCCTGAGCAAACCGCGGGTAAGGGGCACGGAGGCCAAGAGCGGCCAGGCATGATGGCGCCATGGCAGTCGGAGTACGGGTCCGAGTAGCGGACTGGGTGCGCAAGCGCACGAAGATGTTCGAGATCGCCTCCATGACGCCCGCACAGATCGAGGCTGCGCAGGGCCGCCATCACGGCCACAACCCCATCACCGACCTGGTCTTCGGCCGACAGGCCAAGGGCGTGCGGACGCGGCAGGAAACCGTGACGGCCAGGTCCGGCGAGCTCGCGGTACGGGTCTACACGTTGGCCGGACGTCCGGCACGCGGCACAGTGGTCAACTTCCACGGCGGCGGCTGGGCAGTACGATAGCTGATGTGAGAGCAGCCGTCTACCTCAGACAATCGCAGGACCGCACCGGCGAACAGCTCGGCATCGACCGCCAACGCGCCGACGTGGAGGCAATGACCCGCGCCCGTGGCTGGACCGTCGTTGAGGCCTTCGTGGACAACGACACGAGCGCTACAAGCCGCAAGCCGCGCCCGGCCTTCGTCCGCATGATGAAAGCAGTCGACAGCGGTCAAGTGGACGTTGTATGCGCTCGGCACATGGATCGACTACTACGTCGCCTGTCCGAGCTGGAGGACGTACTTGCTCGCTGCGAGAAGCACGGCGTCCACATCGCGACCGCCGCCGACGGGGTGGACACGTCGACCGACGGCGGCAGGCTGGTCGCTCGCATCCTGTCCTCGGTAGCTCAAGGCGAGGTTGAGCGGAAGTCAGCTCGGCAGATGTCGTCCAACGAACAAGCTGCCGCCGCGGGCCGATGGGTCGGCGGTCGGCGCGCGTTCGGCTACGAGCAAGACGGAATGACCATCCGCGAGAGTGAAGCCGCCGCTGTGCGGAAGGGGTACGCCGACGTGCTCGCTGGTTTGTCGCTGGCGGGGATCGCGCGGGAGTGGAATGCCGACGGGCACACCACTCCGCAAGGTCGACGCAACGGCGATCCGAAGTCCTTCGACTACAACGGGGTGCATGTGGTGCTCGGCAACCCGCGCAACGCTGGCCTACGACGACGTGCAACGGCGGGCATGGTCGACAGCCGCCGCGACGACCCGTTGATGGGAATCGTTGCCGCGGCAGCTTGGCCACCACTCGTCCCGGAAGAGACCTACCGTGCAGCCGTGGAAATCCTCACGCACCCCGACCGCCGCAAGGGGCCACGCGGCGCACAGCGACTTCTGACCGGGGTAGCCGTGTGCGGGATTTGTGGCGCGACCGTGCACGGCGGCAGCTCCAAGCCGGGGAACCCCGTATACAAGTGCAGCGAGCACCCGCACCTGACCCGCCGCGGCGACCATGTAGACGACTACGTGAGCGCCGTGGTGCTCGGTCGGTTATCGCGGCCCGACGCGCGCGACCTGCTCGCGACTGGCGAGCCCGTGGCCAATGTTGCCGCACTGCGTACCGAGGCATCGGCGATCCGACGCAGGCTCGACGCACTGGCGAATGACTTCGCCGATGGAGAGTTGAGCACGCAGCAACTGCGAACGGCTAACACGCGTATGCGTGTGAAACTGGCCGACGTTGAGGCTCGGATGGCGGCCGCCGGACGACCGGATCTGCTCGGCGCCTTGATTGCCGTCGATGACATTGGCGCTCTATGGGATACCTACGGCGCGGACCGGAAGCGGGCGATAATCACAGAGTTGATGACGCCGGTACTGCTATCCCCCGGTCGCGGTAAACGAAACTTCGACCCCGAGTCTGTGCGCATCGAATGGATGACAACCGCATGAGTTCGAGCAGGTTCTGGGGCAAGGACACCGACGCACAAATTGGAGGCCGGGCCGTCCGGCTGTGGGTTCGTTGCGGCAGGGCTCGACTGCTTGCGGTCGTGGACGATGAACCACCCGAGATCGTCTGCGTCGTGTCCATGACGCCCGACCCCGAGTTTCGTATCGTCGGCGGCCGCGTAGAGAGCAACGGTCGCCTACACCGTGGCGCCTTTGACCGGCCAGCGTCCTTCTACGTGAGGTGTCGACGCCATGATGGCCACACCCTGCAATGCGACCGGATAGTGGACGCCTTCGAGCGCGGGGTCCGAAACGCCGAAGTCGAGTACTTCGACAGCCCACGGTGACATGCTAGAGTTTGACCTACAACATAAACCAAGTGTCTCAGCTCACGCCGGACCGCAATATAGCGCGGCACCACCTGAGTTACCTGAGTTACCTGAGTTACCCGAGTCAGCCGGGGCAGCTGACGAACGTCGGACACGCGTGGACCCTTGAAAGGGGCTCCTCGTCGTGTCCGAATCTTGTTCTTTGGCGCAGTTGCGCGCCGCGAACGCCCGAGCGGCAATGGCCGCGAAGCGCAACCCATGCGAAGCAACCCGTGAGACCGTCGGCCGGTTGCGCGCTGAGTACGCCGCCGAGAAGTTGGCCGAGTACGTGGCCAAGGTCGTCGCCCAAGCCCCGCCGCTGACCCCGACGCAGCGGGACCGGATCGCCGCGCTACTGCGCACTGGTGCTTCCGTATGAACGACGAAAGCCGCCCGGTGAAGGCGGCTCCCGTAAGCACTGGCGTCCCGGCCCGTACTGGTGCCCAGTCTACCGCACCGATGAGCGAGGTCACCGAGAACTATTGGCAGGGTCGCCGCGACTCTGTTGCCGAGTGGCTGCCCCACGCGACCCGTGAGGCCGTCGAAGCGTTTGCGCTGCGCCACTTCGACCGTGCCGAGTCGGCCGCATTCCTGATCGCCGAGCAGATCGAACGGGATCGGCTGAAAGCTCAGCGCGAGGCGTCCTTGGCGGTGTCGGCTGCGATCGACTGGTCGGCGCAGAGTCGGCGCCCCAGCTACGCGGAGCTGGTCCGGCGCCGTTCGGTGGTGGTGCAGTGATGGACATATTTACAGGTGGCCCTGAGCTGCCGACTGGTGCCGAGCTGCTGGACTCCGTCGACGTTTTCCTGCGCAGGTTCGTCGCCTACCCGTCCGAGCACGCCCGGATCGCGCACGTGCTGTGGATAGCGCACACGCACCTGATGGACTGTTGGGAGTCGACTCCGCGGATCGCGTTCCTGTCACCGGAGCCGGGCTCCGGGAAGTCCCGGTGCCTGGAGGTCACGGAGCCGCTGGTGCCCCGCCCGGTGCACGCGGTGAACACCACCCCGGCGTACCTGTTCCGCAAGGTGAGCGACGAGGCCGGGCCGCCGACGATCCTTTACGACGAGATCGACACCGTGTTCGGCCCGAAGGCCAAGGACAACGAGGACATCCGCGGGATGCTCAACGCCGGGCACCGCAAGGGAGCGGTTGCCGGGCGGTGCGTGGTGCGCGGCAAGATCGTGGAGACCGAGGAGCTGCCCGCCTACTGCGCGGTCGCCCTGGCCGGGCTCAACGACCTACCCGACACCATCATGTCGCGCAGCATCGTTGTGCGGATGCGCCGCCGGGCGCCGACGGAGAAGGTCGAACCCTGGCGTCTGCGGATCAACGCACCGCAAGCTGAGCCGATCCGCGAAGCGCTAGCAGCGTGGGCGGCTGAGTCGGCCGAGTGCATCACCTGGCCGGAGCTGCCGCCGCAGATTCAAGACCGCGACGCGGACGTCTGGGAAGCGCTGGTGGCGGTCGCCGACCTTGCTGGCGGGGACTGGCCGGAACGCGCTCGTGTGTCGGCTGTGTCGCTTGTGTCGGACTCTATGGCAGGGGCACCCAGCATCGGCGTCCAGTTGCTCACCGACCTCAAGGACGTGTTCAACGGGCACGAGGTGCAGTCGAGTGAAGCGATTCTCGCCGCGCTGCACGAGATGGACGAGCGGCCGTGGAATGACCTACGCGGCAAGCCCGTCGACTCGCGGTGGCTGTCCCGGCAACTGTCCAAGTACGGCGTCAAGAGCGGCACTGTGCGCACCCCCGAGGGCACCCGCAAGGGATACAAGGCTGTGGACCTGCACGACCCCTGGACCCGGTATGTGTCGGACAAGGACGAACCCTTATGGAAACTTGGAGATGATGATGAAGGTTCAACTACTTGTGCTGTAGGTGCCCCTCCCCAAGGGTCCGACACATCCGACACACGCGGCACAACCCCGGTAGTGGGCATGGCTGCCCAAGGGTCAGCTACCTCCGCTACGCCGCAACAGCGGATGCCAGTGATCGGCACCTGGCGACGATCCGGTGAGCCGGTGATCGGACGATGACCACCTGCACCGTCTGCAAGACGCGCCTGTCCCTGGACGACGGCACCCACGCTCACCCGAACTGCCGGACTGCGGCACCACTCACCGACGCGGAGATGACCCGACTCGTCGCCGCGCTGACGGACTTGCTCGGAGCCACCCCGCTACCAACTCAGGGGCGACGATGACGGCCACAGTGCACGACCTGCTCGCCGAGCTGGGACCGGCAACCGACTTCACCGGTGCCGCTTGCGTCGGTCGCTGGGAATGGTTCGACCCGCCCGGCGACCACGAGCCCGCGGCGTCGGTGCAATCCCGCCACGAAGCCGCTGCGCACCTGTGCGGTACCTGCCCGCTGCCCACCTTCGCCCGCTGCGCCGCGCTGTCCCGCACCCTGCCCAAAGCCGGGAGGCACGGCGTGTGGGCCGGGCGCAGCTACGACCTGACCGCCACGAAAGGCAACCCGCCATGACCGCGACCCACCACAACCGGGCACCCCGCACACCCTGCGCGCACCCCCGCTGCCCGTACTTGTCCCGCACCGACTTCTGCCCCTTGCACACCCCACCCCCGAAAGAAGGCACACCGTGAGCACCGACCAGTTTCGCAACACCATGACCACCGACCCCCGCAACGCCGAGGCCGCCCGAAAGTTGGCCCTCGGGCTCGCGGCTGAAGCACTGGCCGCCAGCAAGCTGCTGACCGCGCTGTACGGCGCGGTCAAGACCGCGGACACCGACGGGCAGCTCATTAGCCCCCAGCTCCTCGCCGCCGTGATGGACAACCCGCTGGGCTACGGCCTGGCCCTGCAGCGCCTCACAGCCTGCATCACCCCGGAGCACGAGCGCACGGTCGTATCGCTGCGCGCCGAACTGGCTTGTGCCCATGCGAAGGCCGTGCAGACCGAGCACGACCTACGCACAGACTTGCACGACCTCGACGGCGGCTTGCAATGATAATCATTGTCGGAGATAATCGTGCTTGTTCGATCACGGCATCGTCTCTGCTCGCAGGGCGACCAATGCCAGGCTCGCCGCACGCGGGAGCCGGGAAGCCACGAACGACGTTCGCCAAGCTCGGGTGAGAGTGCACGCACCGCCCGGTCGAGCTGGCCATTCCGTTACGTGTCGATCCCGAATCCTCTAGGAGACCTCTGATGAATTCCGTATTACAGCTTGCACTGACCGAGTGCGATAAGCCCGGCACGGTGGGCACCAGCCCGCTCACCGCAATGCAGGAGCGCCGCAACCTCATGCGGGGTGCGATGGAAGCGATCCTGGCCGCCCCGTCACGGGAGAACCGCGACCTGCGGCAGTCCGAGACCCGCGACTTCGACCTCGCCAAGGATCGTATTGGTGAGATCGACGAACGCATCGCCGAGCTGGAATACGAGGGCAAGCGCGAAGCGTCCGCCGCCGAAGCGCGTAAGGAGTTCTACGCGCCGCCCGGCATCGGTGGCGCGTTCACCTCCGGTGGCGAGACCTACCACCGCGGAGCCACCTCGCCCAGCTTCTTCCGCGACCTGTGGCACGCCCAACGCGGCGACGCCGACGCCTCTGATCGCCTACGCCGCAACAACCGCGAAGTGGGCATGGAATCCCGCGCCCTGGGCAACACCGGGGCAACAGGCGGCTCCGGTGGAGAGTTCGCCCCCCCGGCCTGGATCATCGACCAGTACGTGAAGCTCGCCCGACCGGGCCGGGTCACCGCCGACCTGTTCCACAAGGAAGACCTGCCCGCGGGTGTCTCCTCGGTGAACATTCCGAAGGTGGCGACCGGGACCACGGTGGCCCCGCAGACCACGCAGAACACAGCTTTGGCGCAGACGGACATCACCTCGACCAGCCTGTCCTCGGGCATCATCACCCTGGCCGGCAAACAGGTTGTCTCCCAGCAGCTCCTCGACCAAGGCGGCATCCGGGTCGACGAGGTCATCCTGGAGGACCTTTCCGCCGACCTCGCCCGCCAGCTCGGCACCCAAGCCCTCACCGGCGCCGGCACGGGCGGGCAGCTCAAAGGCTTCCTAACGGCCACCAGCTCGAACGTGGTCACCTGGACGCAGGCCACCCCCACGGCCAGCGGGTTCTACGCCCAGCTCGCCCGGCTGCAAGGTCAGATCAACGCGACCCGGTACAAAGCCCCCGACGCCGTGGCGATGCACCCGCGGCGCTGGGCTTGGTTCGCCAGCTTCACCGACTCCACCGGGCGCCCGCTGGTCGTGCCCACCTCGGGCAGTTTCAACTCCATGGCCAATCCCACCGATGGCATGCAAGGCGCCGCCGGGCATGTCGGCTCGGTGCTGGGCATGGACGTCTTCACCGACCCGAACCTGCCTGTGAACGGTGGCACCGGAAACAATCAGGACACGGTGCTGATGTTCGTCCGCGACGACGTGTGGCTCTACGAGGGCACCCTGCGAGCCGAAGCCTTCACCGCGCCGTACGCCGACAGCATGGGAATCTTGTACCGCGTGTTCAACTACTACGCGATGATTCCGGATAGGTATTCGGCCTCGCTCGGGCAGGTCAGCGGCACCGGCCTGGTCACACCGACGTTCGCCAACTAGGCCGAACCGTCGTGGTGGTGGCGTCAACGTCACCCGAGCCGTGCCTCGCGGATCCTCGCGGCATGGGAGCGAAGGCGAGGAAGGTGCCGGACTCTTTCAACCCGGCAAGTCCCCTCACCTGCGCCACCACCCACGACAACCGCACAGCCACGACCACGTGCCTGCCACGACCACGACCGTGCCTTCGGCCACGACCGTGCCGTGCCTGGCCAACCCAGCCCGACCGGGCCAACCGCCAGCCCGACCGGGCCAGCCGCCAGCCGACCGGGGCCAGCCGCACAGCTACCTACCTGCCGTCCGCCCCAACCCTGTCGGCCAGACTGCCCCGATCTAGTAGCACCAAGAGTGCCCCCGGATTGGTAGGCACCTAGCAGCGCTACCCACCTAGCACCACTCCCTAGCACCACCCGCCTAGCCACCCTGGGGGGATGGTCGCCGGTGGGGGGATGGTCAGACCGGCAGGGGTCCGCCAGCCGGGGTGGTGGGTGACCGCGGATGGTCCCCGCTTAACGCTCAGTCACTTGACCGTTAAGGGATGACCATTTTTTTGTGAGCCACAAGCGCTACGGACCCGCCAGTCGCCACTTTCTCTCCCTAATCGTTTCGTGTCCGCCTAACCACCCCCGGCCGAGGAGACCTGATGCAGCGAGAATGCGACGAGTGCGGCCACTGCTACACCGCCAGGCGCGCCAGCTCCCGGTTCTGCGGCGATACCTGCGGGAAGCGCGCACAACGTGCCCGAGCGGCGGGAATACCGCCCCGAGCGGCCTCCCTCGACGGCCACGAGGCGCCCCCGAGTGAGCTGGAACGAGCCACCATCCGTGAGTTGGAGGCGGTGGGTCGCCTGCAGTCGGTAGCCGGACAAGTAGCTCTCGAATTGGCTTTCCGCGTCGCGTCCCCTCACGAGACGGGCGCTGCGGTGGCTTCCCTGGCCAAACAGTTCGGCGAGGCGATGACCGCCGCCCTGGCCGGGGTGGCTCAGACCGCCGATCCCTTGGACGAGATCCGAGCCCGGCGTGACCTCAAGCGGTCCGCTGGCAGGCTCTGAGTCTGTCGCCCAGCGCGCGCAGGGACCGGACGGCGATCTAGGTCTCCATCGCGCGTAGACCCAGCCTCGCGCCTGCGCGCGCAGGGGACAGACACGAAACGGCCCCACCCCGGTACACCAGGGCAGGGCCGTTCGTCGCTGTGCGGCGCTCTAGTCGGCAAGCAAGCTGGGCAGGAACGTAACGAGTTCCATCGAGGGGTTCGTGCTGTTCGTCAGAAGCGTGATTAGCTCCCGGTTCTTGTAGTACACGAATGCCGTGGCGTTGGCGGTCGGACTCACCTCATACCTACCGGTTTCAGCGGTAGCGTTTACCGCCATGCTCGCGGAGAAGTCGACGTGGTCGATCCGCCGTCGCGGCCAGCCCTTCAGTGTGAGGTCGAGGCGACTCCCGTCCATGATGAACGTCTGCACGAGTACGGCGGACCTTGTGAAAACGACGACGCGCATCGTCCGGTCCTCGTCTGACCGGCGCACGTTGAGGTAAGCGATCTCGCTCGAACCGATGAGCTGGCTGAGCCGGTCGCAGAGCCCCTCGGGAGCCTCCTTGTAGAGAGTCCGAACCTTGTCCATGACTTTCTGAGCGTTTGCGTCCGACATGGCGATCCTCTCTAAGTAGCCCGGAGCCTCCGGGGCTGTCCGTTCACGATGCCCCCGTGGACGGTTACGCGCTATCTCAACGCGGCCGTAGCCCGCCTGCGGCTACTGCCATCCAACGCCGAACGGACCCCACCCCTCCATCACACCAGGGCAGGGCCGTTCGTGGCTGTACGGGGCTCTCAGCGGGCGCTCAGTGGCCCTGTACCGCCTCGGCCTTGTCGGCAGCGTCGAGCAATTGCTGCGCCGCGTGGCGCGCCTGCGCCGGTGTCAAGTGGACGTTGTTGGCATACACGTCGATGTAGAACACCGGCGGCGCGTCCTGCACTTCGCAGGCGCCCGCGAAGGTGCTGAACGAGCCACTCGTGTCGAGCGTGGATCGGATGCTCGGCCACGTACCCAGATCGTGCCCTCGACGCAGCTTGCCGTCGTTCCACAGCTCCCAGCCGGTTCCCGCGTCAGGCGCCCACGACGGCAACGGGACAGCGGCCATCGAGGCTTGCAGTCGGTTGTGCTCGACCTCGCTTGCCGCGTCGCTGAGCAGCACCGGGTCAACGTCCTCGCTGAATCCCGGTCCCGGTTGCATGGAGGAGCGGAGAAAGTTCAACTTGTCGATCTGCTCGGCGGTCAGCTCGCCGACGTACTCGCCGAGCCATGCGGTGCTCGGGTCGGTTGTCTGTGTGCTCATGGTGGCTCCAACTTCGTCGCGTCGCCGTAGCAAGGTCACCCATTGACTTGCCCATGTAGGCGGCTGGGTGCTCGGTGATCTGGACGGCAACGACTGGACCTGCAGCAACATCGCCGCCCGGGTCGGTGCCCGAGTGGTGTCCGTGGACTATCGGCTGGCCCCCGCGCACCGCTTCCCGGCCGGGGTGCAGGACTGCTACGACGCGCTGCAGTGGGCGGCTCGAGACGGTGGTCCACTGGCCGTGATGGGTGACAGCGCGGGCGGAAACCTTGCCGCCGTCATGGCGCAGCTGGCCCGGGACACTGACGGACCCGAGCTGGCCCACCAGGTGCTCATCTACCCGGCAACGGACCTGACGATGCAGTCGCCGTCCTTGGTTAGCAACAGCAACGCCCCCATCCTCACCCGCGCCTCGGTGGACGCCTTCCGCGCGCACTACCTGGGCACGGATGAAGGCGGCGCCGAGGATCCGCGCGCGTCCCCGTTGCTGGCCGCCTCGCTCGCGGGCCTACCACCGGCGCTGGTGCTCACCGCCGAGCACGACCCCATCCGCGACGACGGGCGACGCTACGCGCAGGCGCTGCGCGAGGCCGGCGTCG
>JAABUJ010006220.1_pt1 | contig 11649 bp, 4 predicted proteins | sample 5559131 | NCBI WGS metagenome assembly JAABUJ01 (sample SAMN10711875, study PRJNA513366) | rock metagenome | isolation source: Antarctica rocks | place: Antarctica: Victoria Land, Mt New Zealand nord | collected 2016-01-07 | reverse complement strand
ACTAAATTTATACTATTTTTAGTATTCTTAACATTCTTGACAATTCGATTCGATTTCTAATATTAAAATCGAAAATCGAGTCGAATCGAGTCGAGTTAATTTCACAATAATAGAAATCGAATTGAGTTTCAAGTTGATTCCTAATATTAAAAACGACAAATTGAGTCGATTTCTAAAGTTGAAATCGAAATTCGACTCGACAATTAATCTAAGAATTAATAGCAAAATTTATCTATTAATATGCAAACAACATAAAGTATATTGCGTAAACTAGATTAGCATTAAGCATATATTAAGCTTACATAAGACAATTGTTACAATCAAGAATTTGCGACTCTTTTCAATACATATTTTTATCGCGAGATAAACTTATTTTATACTTGTTATATATTTGATTTATCTCTTAACTTTCTTGTTCTTATACTATATATATAAATGCTTATCTTGTTTTTTAAGACTTCGACAACGCATTAATTAAGCATAAATTCGACTTATACTAGACTTGCACTAGCACGATTGTTAACATTACTAATTAATTATCGTTCGTCGTTTTTCTTCAAGCATTCGTCTTTCGATCTAAAGAGTGCTCGCAAGAAATATGCTTTTAGTTTACTTTTAAATTATGCTAAGCTTACGCTAACTTACTTTTAGCGTTAAACTAATTCTTTAATTAAAAAGCTTGTTCTTATATGTTTTATTGTATTTGCTTGTACTTAACATATGCTTAAACTATGCGTAGATTAATATACTTGTTACAAATATCAAATCTTCGAGTAGATTATATTTTAAGTTAAGTTTATACTAAGCATATATTAGCGTCAAAGAAACGTAAAGAAGAAAAGAAATCTCGTAAAAGTAGTGCGCTTAAGATCTCGAAATTTTTTAAAGATTTATGCTTTATTTATGTTTAGCATATGCGTAACTAACAAAAAAAAGTTAGATATAACAATAAAAAGTCAAATGCGATTGTTAAGTTTAGTAAAAGAACTTAAAAGTTATATATGTTACACTTATATTTACTATATACTTAGAAAAAAATTAAAATACTTTTTTTGATTCGAAGAAGAGCAAGTCTCGCACAATAATATTTACATTAAAATTATATTAATTCTATGCTTAATAGATATTAACGTCTTGATTAATATTCTAATAACGAAGAAGAATAAAGTTGTTATTTGCGAGTTTATGTTTCGCCTATGCTAAGTTTATGCGTAGCTAATTTTTTTTTAAAGTAAATTCGATTCTATTAGCGAAGAGAGTAAGTGCGATTGTCTCTTTATTTACGCTAAACTTATATTAAGTTTATGTCTAGCTAGTGCAATTGTTGCAAAAACTATTGTCACGTTTACGACTAAGAAAGTTAAAGATTAGATTGTTTCTTATTGCTTATATTAGACATATACTAAGTAGAAACTAGAACGCATCGAAATAAAGAAACTTTTTAGATTAATTTATTAAGTCTTAAACTTAACATATATCGTGCTTAATAATAGAACTTGTCTCAATTAATTTTGTGTTCTTTGTTGTGTCTAGCATATGCGACATAAACAATCAAGTACTTCTTTTTTCGACTTCGATCTAGCAAAGTAAATTAATATTTATTATATGCTTTGCTTCTATGTAATTGCTACGACAATTATAATTTAATAGAAAAATTTCTTTTGTAAATCAATTTGTATTGAAGTTTAATTTATATCTAATATATAATTTCTATATATTTATTTAATCTTAAATTAAGACTTTACTTTTAACTACGTCTAAACACATGTTTAGTCTATATCTCGTCTACGTTTGCTATATATTTATCTTATTTATTATTTTAACTTTGTATTTACTTCTTTTATTCTTGATATTATTGTTTATAAGATAAAGCTAAACAAGCAATTATAATAGTTTGTCGCGTCGTTATACTTGTTAGTTTTACAAACAATACAAATATCTTGTATGTAATTTTGTTTTCAATTGTTTCTTTTTAGTTTCGAATCCTTTAATAAAGTAATAAATCTTCTTTCAAATTAATGTTCGATATAAACTTAATATAAGTTAGATTTATGCGTAATACTTTAAGACTAAATAAAAGCTCTTAAATTATTAATATTATATAGTATTCGTAAAACAAAGATGTAAATTTATAAGCTAGTTTATCTTTGTTGTTGTCTTAATTGTTTGATAGATATTGTTAATTTGCTTGCGACAAAATTATGTTTAAAATACACTTTGTGTTGTTAATAATGTCGAATTGCTTTAATTCGACAACTTTTTTTGTCAATTTTTTCTTTTTCTTTTGTAGGAGTTTATCACGTTTTTGGCGCATGCGTTGCATGCGTTGCATGCGTCGTTTTCGCACTTAATTCTTAATTTAATGTTTCAATAGTGTTGCTACGTATTTTTTGTTCGATTTTGATATATTGTTTATAGAGCTTGAGCCTAATTTATGCTTATTAGAGTTAGACAACAATATGCGTCGAGTTAATGCTCGACGTTTGTCTCTTCTAGATAGTGTCTCTACATGTTGACGTAATAAAGAAGACGTTTTAGAATCTTTATCTAATATATGTTGAGTCGATGCTTGGCGTCGATCTTTTGTCAAATAAGTAGTTCTTAGATTGCAACTTTAAGATATATAAAAAATCTTGCTATTAGATTTAGACGTCGTGTTTAGTGTGACCATCGAGTCGAGTTTTAACTCGATCGAGTTAACTTGCCCAACTCTAACCCTGGGGTCAGGCAAATTTCCTAGCTTAATAGAGTGGGGCGAACGAAGAATGCGCGCCAAGTGTTTAACTCGACTTATCTAATCACGTGACGTCACATGACGCGCTAACTCGATTGAGCTAGCGCACAGATTCACGCTAATCATATGCGATTAGCGTAAATTCTGCGCTAGCTCAATCGAGTTAGCGCTTAGATAAGATAAGATAAGATAAGCAAATGCTAACGCGACGAAGTTAGCTTAAGTTCTTGGCATTGACCCAACGAAACTCAATTCTAAAGTCGAGTTCGCGTCTTGATCTTGGCCCAATCCTACGAGGCCCAAGAGGATGGATTGAGTTAAGAAAAAAGTGTTCGACTCAATTCAACGATCACACTAGTTGTGTTTGTGTTAAATTTATACTTAGAATTAAGTTTGTCAAGAAAGAATGTTATATAAGAATTTTCTAGATTAAAAGAAAGATATAAATGTCGTCGACAACGCTTTGCAACTCTTTTATCTTTTTTATCTATAATTTGATTAACTATTAAGTCAAGTTAAATATAAATTGATTGTACACATTTTTTTGACTAATTAAGCAACAATACAATTCGATTTATTGCGATTGCGTCAAGTAAATAGAATGTCTTTTTCTATTTTGAAATTGTTCTTTTCAAACATCTTAATAGCGTGTTTTCTTATTTTAGTATATAATTAGCATAAACATAGTTTAGAACAAATATAAATTTTATCTAAATATAGAAACAAGTAGTAATAGCTTTTGTCTTGCGAACTTATTGTCTTAAAAGTAATTGCGAACTAGCATTTATCAATGCAAAGAAATCTTTAATTTCTCTTTATATAGTTTAACAAAAATTTATTTTGTTTTTTGATGTTTAATTTATGTCTTAAGTTTAAGATATAATATGCTTATACTATTTATGCCCTATATTAGTTTCTTAATAGTCTTGATCTCTCAAAGTTACTTAATAAGATAAGTTGCTAGATAATTAAAATAACGTTTTCGAAAATTACGCTTAGAATGTATTTGGCAAAAAACTAGTATATGTTCGAGATGTTCAAATTACTCTTAAGAGTTATCAAGATCGTAAAGATATTTCTCAAATTCTTGAGATAAGACGTTAATAACATTCGTGTAATTCTAGTATATACTAAGCATATCTTAAGCTTGTTTTTTGTTTATGTCTATCGTAAAAGTTCGCAATTCTTTGTTTTTACAATTAATATAAGAAATTTAAATAGTTTGACAAACGATTTCTTTTAACGCTTCAAACATCTTAGTAAACATTGTGTAATAACTTTTGATAATCTTTACATTGATTTACGCATAGTAGTAGACGTTAATTTCTATTGCAATTTGAGCATATACTTAATGTATATTGTGTAAGGTTCGAGTGCATCTATTGCTTGTCGACGCACTAAAATGTGAAAGACGTGAGATATAATAGACTTTCATTACTATGCCCCAACTATATGAGGTAGATAGTAGTAAGACTAATCGTTAAAGAACAACGAGAAACGAGCTTCCTTCCTATTTAATACTCGCCATGACATGTGAGCTTGCTTCTCGCTTTCTAACTAGAAAGAGAAATCGTGCGATTCAAGACTTTCATAGACAATCGAAATCACGTGCCTTGTTATACTCTAAGACGCTAGCGCGTCGATGGCGCTATAACATTATAGTTATCTTCTCTCTTAGAGCATTGATTCTTAATGATGTAAGAAGCTTTATCAATCTTATACAAGGCGAAGACGTCTATTAAGCGCCAACGTTACAAGAGCTCGTTAAAAATCTTTTCAAATCTCTTTGAGAATTAGAAGAAAAAGAGTCTCTTATTTAATAAAAATTAGTTCATGCTTTAATTCAACTTAATCTATAAAATAACGTAATGACAATAATGATAATTCTTGATAAGTTATCGTTTCGTCATCGTTGTTGTTAGAATTCTTAACAAGGTTTAAAGTGAAGTTAACGTTGCGTAGACGTTAAATGAATCATAACACAAATGTTGTTGTTTCTCTTTTCTTTTCTTTCTTTTTTTTCACATTTTTCTTAATTGCAATTGCTTTCTTGTCGTAAGTAAACTATCGCAAAGACGACGATGTGTAAGACGACGATGCGTAAGACTTATATATATAGTGCAAATATTAAATCAATATGTTTTCATTTTTATCTTTTAAGAGATCGAAGAATTGAAAAAGTAAATAATCTCGACGTTTTATCGTTTACGAGAATTGACATGTTATAGTTTGTAATGATCTTTTATGTATAATTTGCGTGAGCAAACGTGCATGCGTTCGCAAGAAGAGAAATGCTTGCATTTATTGCAAAGTTCTTTATTGTAAATTAAATCGTTGCATTGCGATAAGTTTTGCTTGCGCTTACAATGCGATAGCTACTAATATTTATTAGTTCGTTAAACGCTTTTAAGATCGAATAAAAACTTTTGTCATTAATTATCGTGAGACGTTCGAGATGAAAGACACAATTTCTAAATCGATAAAACGTTTGCGAAAGAGTATTATTCTCGAAATGAAAAGTTGACGACGCGATAAAGAGTTTACTTTATCCACGACAAATCGAACGCAATCTTGTATTCGTTAATTCGAACGCAATTTAATTCGTGCTCTAGAGCGTTAAATCGAATTCGAACAAGAACCCAAGAAAACAAAAATAAATTAAGATAAAACTTTTATCAAGATGAAGCAATTAATCGATCTTCTTTTTGAGCGAATGTTAAAGATAAGCATTTTCGTCTACTTTTCGACACATTTTTTTGTTTATTTCGATGTGTCGTGTAGTGCATTAACATGCATTTAGGATTCGAAAAAGAATAAAAACGAAAACGAAAACAAATTGTCGATAAAGATGAAAAAAACAAAGTTAAGACAAATCGCCTTCGAGCTTGTCGTTAATCTAGATAGAACGAGTTCGAGAGATTCTTTCGCAAGGTTTTACGATCTTGCGATTAAGTTTCTTCGTAACTCTAAGTCGTCAACAAGATCGTTATTAATAAGTTTCGAAGCTTGCAACATTTGTTTCGTCTATTTATCGCCAACGCAATGCAAATATGACTTCAAGAATGAAACATAAAAAGTATTATAAATTTAATAGATGTTAAGTAAGATAAGACGATAAATTTGCGTTCTACTCTTATTTTTAATTCTAAACGATTCGACATACTTGTGCGACATCTTTTTGCTAAATCTCTTTTGCTTCAAATTTTTAGTTGAAAGCATAATTAATTCTTCTATAACAAAGCTCTTTGATCTATGTTTTTCATTGTAGTACTTCGTCTATTGCGCGATAGCGTTTTCAAGACGCTTCGCTAGAACTTTTCTTAAATTATAAAGTTGTTTACGCGTTCTTGTGTCGATAGTATCTTTTCTTCGATAAAGTTGTTCTCAATTTCATAGTGAATCTTCGAATAATAATTGTACATTAGATAGAACGACGAAGTCTTAACTAAGGCGTAATAACTATTGTTATAGACAAATTTTGTTATTAGCAATAAATTAGCTCATTTTGTCTATTTCAAGTTAGCGTAAGTGCGAAGATAATGCTCAAGAGTTTAATTTTGTCGCTTAATTAAGTCATTTATCTAAGAATAAAAGGCAATATTTAATTGTCTTCTAATTCGTGCATAAAAGCATACGACGAACTAGAAAACACTAGTGAAAACAAATTCTTTATCGCTTATTATGTTAATTGGCGTTTCGAAACGTAAAACAATTTTATCAAAAAACACTTTCGCTAGTTTTGCGACGTTGATCTTAATAATTACAAATATATACTTGATCATTTTTGTATAACGATCGACTATTACGAAGATTAAATTATATACGACTTTACGACGTTTGTTCGACAACAAACTTGTTACAAAGTTTATGATAATTTTCTTTCATAACTTCTTTGCAACAAGTAAGAATCGAAACTTATTATACGACTTATAACGAAAAACTTTGATGCGTTAATAGACATCATATGTTTTGATATACGCTTTTATCTACTTTGCGTAAACGAGTTAGAAATACTTTCTCTAAAGTAAATTTAAAGTTTTCTTGACTTCAAAGTGTTTCGTCAAAGAATTGTTATAATTCTTGCGAATCAACTTCTTCTTAATAATTGCATTCTTTAGAACATAGAGCAATTCGTTATGTTTAATAAGATTCTTTTGATTTAGAGCTCATGTTTTTCGTTGACGACGAAACGACTTCTTGATCTCGATACGAATTTTTTTGACTCAAGTGTCTTTAGTCTAGAGATTCTTAATCAAGAATTTCATTAATTTTTAAAATTTTTTATACGATTTCTTTAACATGTCTTTAATTACTTTTTTTAAAATAACAACTTGTACACTAATTAATTAAAATAGAGATGCTAGTTTATCAAGAACTTTCTTTTTACTTTATGATCGCGAGATCTTCGCGTCATTAGTGAATACTTCTATTAGTTGTAATACGAGAGTCAAATCACTTGATATCTTTCGTTCGCTTTGCGCTAGCGATTTTTCGTCAAACGATAACGTTAGCTCAATTTGAAATACGAGAATCAAATTAATTAATGTTTCTCGCCTGCTTTGCGTTAACGAATTTTCGTTAAATGACAACGTCAATTTGTTTTGCAACGTCAATAACAATCTTGTGTTCAATGACGAAATTTCTTTATGATTAAGACGTCTCGACGATCTATTCGTCGAATTTTTCTTATTCGAACGATGAAAGATTTCAAAATTATAGGCGATTAATTTGAGCGCTTAGCGAGTTTGCCTTAAGTTTAGCTTCTTTTGACTTATAAATCTTTTAAGATTATCGTAATTCGATCACATCTCGATGAAATAAGCATTGCTCTCTAAATAGTGTCTTTATTGCTTAAAAGCGACTACAATAGCTAGCAACTTCTAATTATACGTCTTATAATTTTGCTTCGTCGAAATCATCTTTCGCGATTAGAACGTTATTGAGCATTAATTTTCGTCGTCATCTTGTTAACTTAGAATGCTCGCGATTGCAAAGTTAGACGCGTCAATCTTTACTCTAATCTTCTTGCTCGAATTGTAGTGACAAAGTAGTGAAGTCAACATAAAAATGTCGCAAAGTTGACGAAACGTTTGCTTTGCTTCATTCGATCAAACGAAAAAATCAAATTTCTTATTATTCTTACTTTCTTTTAATAAATTAGTAAGAGAAACAACTTTTTTCGAATAGCGATGTATAAAGCGTCTATAAAAGTTTACGAAGTTCAAAAACATTTAAAGCTTATAATAAGTTTTTAATTTAAATTACTCCTTAATTGTTTTGATTTTTTTTAAGTTCATTTGTACATCTTTTGAGAATACGATGAAGTTCAAAAATTTAACCTTTGTAGTGTTGAATTTACACTTCTTTAAATTGACGTATAGCGAATATTCGCGAAGACATTCTAGCATCTATCTAACATAACGTCAATGCTTTGTCGAATCATTGTTGTATACTAGTATGTTATTCATATAAATTACGCAAGTTACATCAATTAGCTCTCGCAACGTTTTATTAATGTAAATCTAAAAAGTTGTGAATGCGTTTGCTAATTCAAATGACATAACTTGATACTCGAAATGCTCATAACGCGTGCAAAATGTTGTCTTTTACTCATTATCGCATTTAATGCGAATGCGATAATAGACGTTCTTCAAATTCAAGACGATAAAGCGCTTCGCTTCGCATAGACGATCTAGCGTTTTCGTAATTAGAGACAATGAATAACAATTCTTAATAGTAATCGCATTTAGATCTCTATAGTTGACGCATAAACGTAATTTATCGTTCGATTTTAATATAAATAGAATAGAAACGTTTGCAAACGAAACTAAATACTTAATCTAATATTTGACTAACGCATCATCTAGATATCGTCGAAGTATCGCTAGCTCGTTTTGTGAAAAATTATAAAGAGATATAAAAAATAACTCTTTGTCGTTCTAGAACTTAATGACATGATTTTCTCTTTTTAATTCTAATAGAATTTCGATCAATTTATTATCATAAACATCTTTCAAGTTTCTCAACTTCTTAGAAACCTTAAATTTCGTTAATTTTTTGTTTAATATCTTCGTAACGTTAGCGCAAACAATAGCATAAATTGTGCTATGTTTAACAAGATCTAAAGCAAATTGCTTAAAATTAATTATATTTAATTTGTTATTTGCGATCTTGAATTGTCAACTTTGCATCTTCAAATTAATCAATATGTCTTGTTTAACTAGCATTAATATATCTAATATAAGATCAAGACTTGTATATTTAATTAAGTAAAATAAGATAATGCATTTTCGATGTTAATTTTATGAGTCAATTAAATGATAAATCAACTTATAGACGTCGTAGTAATAACGATTATCGTTATTAAGAAAACTCGATGTTAATAAGATAACAAATGTGAATTGCAATTTCCATTGCACTACGTAAACATAATTAATGAGATTTAGCTTAGCTTTCGAGTTGACTAAATTTATAACTTGGCGTTTGTTATCGAAAAATCGAGTTCAATTTTTCATTAAAATCGAGTTCATTGTTTTTCTTTGTCTTTTTTGCTTCGTTTGCGAGACGTCGACGAAGCTTGGTTTTTTTTGCATCAATTGTAGTAATAGCGACAACAATAGATTTGTCTTATTTGTGTTTATTAAGACACTCATTTTTGTAATGTCTCTTTTCATGACATTCAAAGCATTTGATACGACTCAAATAGTTCGCGTCACTAATCTCGTAGACTTGTTTGCGCGACATCGACAAATCTTTAAAGATATAGAACTTTTTGTCTTTAGTAAACTTGTCGATCTTATCTAAGCAATAATCTTGATAAAATTTGTCTAAAGAGACACTAAAATCTTTTGTAACTCGCTAATTGTTAAAGCTACTTAAATCTACTTTGCGAATGCGATTTAATGTTTGTTCTTACATAATAATTATAGTTAAAAGCTTATCGCGAATGTTCGATACGTTATTGATGTCTAAAATTTTCACTTTTAAGTTCGACTTAAGTTTGATCAAAAATATATAGATTCTATGCTTCTTTAAGAGCGACAATAAATGAATCTTTAGCTCATTTAGATATTTCTTAAAGACAATTATCTTTTAATTTGATTTCTATTTAGCATTCTTTTATTTTTCATAGACAAGAAGACGACGATTAGCAAAATTAGCTATCAAATTTAATGGAAACTTTTTAAATTCTTCAAAGATTTCGCTTTTCAACTTAGCGTCATTGTTTATTCTTGAATATCATTGCGTAGCGACGTTGTTTTTCAAAAATAACATGCAATAAAGAATTTTATTCTTATTCGTAATAAAATACGTCGAAAATCGCATCATATTAATGTCGGTCTCGCGAAATTAAATAATATATTTACTCACGTTTAAACTTTTGTATAATTTTAGCTTTTTGAACTTTAGAAATTTGAACATAATTGACGACGATGCGATAACAATTTGAGAAGCTTGGCGATTCGTTTCTTCGATCGCTATAACTTGAACTTGTTAAGCGTTTCGTAAATCTTAAATCTTCGTTATTAACGTTTTAATTTGTTAATGTAAAATTGAAGCTCTAATCGTATTTGAATTATTATCTTCGTCGACATCACGTTGGCAACAACTATCTTCGTCAACGTTTCGTAAACGATTGTTGCTTTGAGAGAAATCAAACTTCTCGAACTCTAATTTAGTAATCGTATACTTGTCATGATTTAAGTTGTTTTAATTCAACATAATGCTATCACGCCTCAAGCCTTTTTTTTCGAAAGATAAAACGATTAGAATTGTAAAGTGCGAATGCGTTTATTATTTGTCGACGCACTAAGATGTGAAAGACGTGAGATATAATAGACTTTCATTACTATGTTCCAACTATATAAGATAAATAATAGTAAGACTAATCGTTAAAAAACAACGAGAGACGAGCTTTCTTTCTATCTAATACTCGCCATGACGTGCGAATCTGCTTTTCGCTTTTTAATCAAAAAGAGAAGTTGTGCGATTTGAGACTTTTATAGATAGTCGAGATCACGTGCTCTGCCATACTCTAAGGCGCTAGCGCGTCGATGACGCTATGGCATTACATATTATGTATGCATTAAACTTACAATAATAATTCTTGTTTTAACTTAAGATATTATATAGATTTGTTTTGTCTTAAATCTATTTAAATACAAGATTTATTTTGAGACATAATTGATTTATAAAGATTTTAGTCTAAGCATAAATACAACATACAATAATGTATTGTTAGGAATTTTTGTTAAGATAGATTAATGCTTTTAATTTATCGCTTCTTTGAAGAACGCAATTGATCAAAAGCAAATTTTCGCTTAGCTTCTATAGATTGTAAGCTAGATTTATGCGAAGCTTAAACTAAATATAAACGAATCTTCTAAGATTGTTTCGATAGAAAATTTCTCGAGTTTTTGCTTGCGAATTAATATCGCTATGCGATCTTTTATATTAAGACTATTGTGTATATAACGTAGAGCAATCTTGCCATATTTGACACGTAGATTGAATATAATAGAAGAGATAACAAAGCGTTCTACAAAAAGTTTAGCGCAAACATAATATATATTAGATGTAAACTTAGTTTACGCGTTGTCAAAGATAGTAGATCTTGTTGTTTGATTGTCGCAATTACGTCATTAACAATTTCTTAAAACATTTTGATAAAATATAATAAATAATAAGCACAATCTTCGCGTGCAATTAGCATAAAGAATAGAAATCGTTTTTGATTAACAAGAATATAGATGTTCAATTGCGCATCGCATGTACTAGTCTTGATTTTGTTACTTTTCTAAGAATAATTAAATCTTGTGTATGTTTAATATATGTTAAACTTGTACTAGAATAAAATTGATCGTAAATAAAACTTCTAGAAATTAAATGTTTAATAAAGATGTAGTTTTGTGTGC
>JAABUJ010006219.1_pt1 | contig 11649 bp, 10 predicted proteins | sample 5559131 | NCBI WGS metagenome assembly JAABUJ01 (sample SAMN10711875, study PRJNA513366) | rock metagenome | isolation source: Antarctica rocks | place: Antarctica: Victoria Land, Mt New Zealand nord | collected 2016-01-07 | reverse complement strand
GGCCCACGAGTTCCGTATGGACGTTGCGACCTGAACCGTCGAGCTTTAGGATGGTCGTCGTCACGCGTATCGGCTTGCCGTCGAGTAGCGCGAATAACGTGGCGTCCGCGCCCGTCAAGGCGTGAAGATGGTCCACGAGCGAGTTATCGCCGTTTGCCACCCAGCGGCCGAATCGTAGTTTGCCATCGACGAGCGTCGGCACGCCTTTGGCACGGATCAGCTCCCGCATGGTGTTCTGCGCGACCTGAACGCGGGCGTCGGTTTCCGTGTAAATTGATTGCTGAAGATCGATCCTAATGAAGAGTAGCATCGCGATTGCGAAAAGAACGAGCGACACGCAGCCCGCCAGGACGATGCGCGTTACAATTGAGATCCGACCGAACTTCTTGAGCCGCATGGTACTCCTCGAGCCGCTTACTCCGTCAGCAGCACTAGTTAGTATCGGGCGCAAACTATGCTGGCACTGAAGTCGGCGTGAGATGGTGCGATAAGACACAGCCAGCGCTCGTACCACGTCGTTATTCGCGATCAGTGCCTAAACGAAAACCGCCGCCAATTCCCGCATACGTTCCTTTCCGGGATGAATGTCAACAGCGGTCAGAAGGTCTGCGCGACTCGATCAGACGGTAAAAATCCGTTGTTGCTGCGTGATGAACAGTCGTGATCTGGTTTCGAAGGGAAAAGTTAGAAGATCTGCGCGACTTGATCAGTGACAACCGGGAGAGTTCCTTCACGAAGTAAGGAGATGGGGTGACGGCCTACCAGCACGGCTCGCGCGTGGCTGCCGCCTCCCAAACGTTGTGAGACCGTAAACTCCGTCGTCATCGCCGCGATGATGAACAGTCCGCGCCCTTTCTCGGAGTATAGGTCCTTCGGAAGGCGGCTGATATGCTGAAAGCCGACGCCGCGGTCGAGTACATGAAGGACCGTCTGAATGCCGCTCGAGTCCACGACCACATCCACGGGACCCTTTGCGTAGCGTGCGACGTTTCCACAAAGTTCGCCAAACACGATTTCTGCATTCGCGATGTCGACGTCCGTGAAACGCTTCGTCGAGAGCGCTTCCGCAAACGCACGACGAGCATTGCTTGCAGCAACCGCATCGGCTGAATCGAAGTGCGAGCGCGTGATGTAGCGCTCCGATTCGTCGAAGTCGATCTTGACGACGAGGATGGCGACGTCGTCCGGTGAGCCATTCGGTATCATGAGGTTGCGGATCGTTGCCGCCGGCCCGGCCGTCATGTCGGCACCAAGGCGTAACGCCGTTTCATGCAGACGGCGGCTGTCGTCGATGATGTTGTGCGATGCTTCGATGAGCCCGTCCGTATAGAGCCAGATCGCGCTAGCGTCGGGAATCGTAATCGTGGAAGCGTGTCCCTGATGCCCCTGGCGCAGACCGATCGGCAAGGTCAGATGGTTGAGATCGTTGACGCCACCCTGCATGTCGATCAGAAGCGGCGCCGGGTGCCCAGCGGACGCATAGGTCAACGTATGCCCAACCAGGTCGAGGATTCCGACCCAGGCGGTAACGAGGGTGTCCGGATACTCCAACCGCAGCGCCCGGTCTGCCGCGTCGAGCATGAGCGCCGGCTCCGCATGAAGTTGGGCAATGCCGCGCATGATCTGCCGAACGATGCCCATGACGACCGCAGCCTCGAGGCCGCTCCCGGCGACATCTCCAATCGTTAGTAGTACACGACCGTCTAAAAGACGAATGGCGTCATACCAGTCGCCGCCGACCTGCGCGTCGCTGAGTCCTGGCTCGTATATGGCATCGAACGAGAGGCCCCGGACCTCCGGGAGGTTCGCCGGAAGGGCCGCCTCCTGGAATAACGTCGACCGCGTCAGCTCTCGCTGATGCTTCTTTTTGTATTCCAGCAAGTCGCGCTTGTGGTCTTCGAGGTCGACCGCCGTTCCGATCCACGAACTGATGCTGCCATCGGCATCGAAAATCGGGTCAACATTGACGGTATGCCAGCGATCTTCGCCCGCTTTAAGACCATGCCTCAATTTTGCTTCATGACGAAACGATTTGCCGTTCATCATAGCGCTTTTTAGCGATTCGGCAAAACTCTCGTGCTCGTCCGCAGCAAGAAGAGGCGTCCAGAGCGTAGGCTGTGCGACGGTCTCGGCAAGATTCAAACCTGTGTAAGAGATCCAAGCCGCATTGACGTAGTTGAGCATGCCGAACGAGTCGCACGTCCAGATCATGTACGGGATCGCGTCAAGGGTCGCGTTGGAAACCGTCGGGCTGTTCAATCGTCCCGCCTGCATCCTTTGGAGTGGTGGTCAACTCCAGCATGCCTTTAAAACTGCAGACGCCCTAGCCTGTGGCGCTGCTCTCAATGCGGTGCAATTTTATACGGGCCATGGTCATATCGGCTGACGCCCAGCAATAATTATGTAGACAGTTCTGTCCGCTCGCGTTCCTTGCATTCAAAATGAAGAAGCTTCGCCCGAACCCGTCTCTTAAAGGGTCAGGTTCATTCACCGTACTGGAACGCTTTCCTTTACAGAACGTTCCATCCTATCCGGAAAACATTAAGTTAGAGGATTAATGGAACGTTTTTCAGAAGTTCGGTGTGCACAGTGTTCCATTTTGAAGATGACCTGGGTCGCTTTACGATGCGGGATCCGCCACTTCGGCGTGCCCTGGTGGACCTTCAGTATCCGCTAAGTCCTCGGCTCGTCGGCAACGAGGGGCTAACGGAACTTCAAGAACTGCTGCGCCCCGATTTTCCATTAATGCGAGCCGTTGGAGCTCCGTCGTTCACGATTTCGTTCGGATCGGCTCCAGCATCGTCGTCCTTCACTGAACGCTATCAGTTCGAAAGCCAGTCCGGGTTCGACCTCATCGTCGGCACGAGCAACGCGACTTTGTCACTCGCCGGGCAAGCGTATGGCGAACGCGCACGTCTCGCGGCCCTTCTCGAACGTGTCGCAACGGCCGTGGGCGCCGTCGGGCGGATCACGCAATGCTTGCGCATCGGCGTCCGGTACATCAATTCGGCGCCCGCTACTACGAGTGACTGGGCTACCTGGTTCAAGGCGCCGTTCGTGGGATGGACGGAAACCACGACCATCGTCGACCAACGCGTCAACCGCGTTCACATGTCGATTACGCAGCTAAGTCTGCCCGACTCCGACATTGTGACGGCGGCGACCATTCGGCACGGCTATCTTCCCGAAGGCATTGGCCAAGATCTCGGAGGCGACGCGAAAGAGCCGGCGTTTTTGGTCGATATCGACATGGCAAGCGACGTCCCAACCGCTTTCGACGCCGTTGACCTCGTCGCGCTATTTTTGCGCATCAATGGCGAGATTGCTCGTTATTTTAGGTACACGTTCACTGCAGCTGGTGAAGAGCGCTTTGGGCTTGAGGCTCGCAAAGAGGAAGGGAACGCAATTTCTTGAGTATTCTGGATTCACTGACGGAGGCGCGACGCCGAGCCGACCTTCCTTGGCTTCTCCCCGAAACACCGATCGGCGTCCCCGCGTTCACGCCGTTCCGCGTCCGGCCAACGTCAGAAAACTGCGTCTTCCAAATGGATGCCTGGATCGTCCGCATGGTCTACTTCGGCGGGCTCGGGCAGGGTGATGACCCGACGGCGCGCACATGGACCTTGTTTGCAACGCTCGATCGCAATTGGAGCGGTGTCGAGTTTCCCGTCGCCTGGCGTCACCTCGCGCCCACCCGTAACAGCATCGCCATCTTCGTCGGGCCCTCCGCCCTTAGCCATCGCGAGGAGCTCAAAGCGATCGAAGAGATCACGCAATTGTCTCGCCGCGAGCTCACGGACTGGCTGCACACCTCGCACACCACGCTCAACGAAATCGCAAAAGATGCACGCCGACCGCGAACAAGCCTAGCGAACCGCATCACGGATTTCTACCGGTTGGTTCGGCGGCTCCATGCTTTACACGGTGGCGACACGAGGGTCATCCAACGTGTGCTGCTCGAACCAGCAAGTGGAGGCCGCAGCGCAATGGAATATGCCTTGCAAGGGGACTCTGCGGCCGCAGCTTCGGCCGCACAGAATGTCTTCCAAACGCCCCGTCGTCTCCAGTCCCCGCAAGGCCGCCCGAACCCCGACGCGGTGATGGTGGCGGTGGAAGATCTCTGAGGTTTGCCAAGTCTGCACGCCGCGGGTTGGCGCCAAGGCTCGATCGTCTCGACCGAGCTTTCCGTCACTATCCACACCAACACCGGCAATGTCGACTGCTTGGCAACGATTGCGCACGGCCAATGGCTGCTAGCGGAACAAGACTGCGATCTCGAACAAACACCAGCCGAAGATGGCGAGAAACTCTTCGAACTCCGTGCAATTCGCGCGCATGACGGTAAAGTGCCAAGTTCGATCGGCGGACGCGAGACACGAATTGACGCGGACCGATGTCTTGTCGCAATGGATATCGTAGCGAAGGTCACTGCGCGCTGGCTGACGGCTCACGCGGATTCTCGGACACAAATTCCGCCGAACCGTCGGCGAGCGATCAAGACATGGTTAGGCTTCCGGTACGACCGTCCCGCTGTACCAGCCGAATGCGCGATCGCTCATCAACGCCTCATCAACCTGGCAAAAAGCGAACGCAAAGACGTACGGTCCGAAGACGTCCGCGACGTCTTCGTGGACTACGTTCAGACCACGGGCCACCCGCTAATCGCGAACCTCCAAGCCGTTATCGAAGACGGCGCTGATGGTGCGCCGATCCATCGTTGGCTTGAGCGGATCCGCGATGCCGTCTCACTCGACGAGCACTTTATCGTCGGCGACGTCAACTTCGGAACGACCGATGAAGTCGCGCTCAGCATTACCGAACGCGCATTCTCGCTCTACGCTGACCATCATAGTCTCGCAACCGCGACACCGGATAGCGGCACACCAGCTTAACGTTTCCTCGCATAGCGGTTTCGAATCGTTCGATGTCTTGGGCGCTAAACGACCGGGGCGCTACGAGCTGAGCGACGGTCTTGCCGTCTTTTAATGGAGCCACGCTGCAAGGCGTAGCAGCAGTACGCTCGTGACATCATGTGGAGAGTAAGCCGTCGGGCAAAGTTAAGGTTCCGGGATGAACTGCCCTGGGTCGTCACCCGAGGATCTCCAGCAGCGGCGGATCGTCGTCAAGCGTCGCTGCGGCGACGTAGTCGAGCACGATCCCGCTCGATCGCTGCCCGTCACTCGCTTGATGCTCTCGATCGGGACCTTCTTCTTCGCCGCGTTCGTAACGAACCCACGCCGCAGTGAATGCCCGGCGAAGTCGCCTTCAACGCCAGCATTAGCCGCGCGCCGTCGAAGGATCCCGGACCCGGCGACGTCCCCGGGATCAAGCCGCGTGTCCGTCAGTCGACCACGCAAATCGAGGTTCGAAAGACGGGACCGCTCGCACCAACGGTGCCCAACCAGCACTCGAGCGCGGCAACAGCGCAGAGATTCGCGCGCGGCGATCCCACCGGCAGCCGCGGGACGTAGAGCTCGCGGCCCTTCTTGCGCGGGTCGTTCTTGGCCGCCGTGATCCACACGTACAACCCCGCCTTGGAAAAGCGCGCAGCACCATCGATACGTCGTGCGTTTTGTATTGCGTTTCGAGCACTAGCGTGGCGTGGTGGCTTTCGCCTTTGACAGAATGGATTGTCTGCACGTCGACGCGGACCGGACAATCAGCCGGCGTCGTTCCAGCCGCCGCCGACCGTTTTTCGATCAGCACCCAGGTCGCAAATGCCGACGCGCTCGTAGGTGCCGCAACGCCCATGGCTTCTTGGAGAAGCTCGAGGATTGGACGCACGAGCGCATCCCATGCGGCTTGGTCAGGATCGTCCGCCGCAAGCAGCGCGAGCACGGACGTCCCCAGGCGGCGCCGTTGCGAGGAATTCTGCATAATGCGGGCGACGACGCGATGCGGCCTCTCGTCGGATCCCCACCGCGCGATCAGCATCCGCACGGCGATCATCACCTGCGCGGAGCGGGCTGTTGGGTCACGCGTCATGTCTGCTTTCGCCCTTTCGACGCGCAGCCGCAGTCCTTCGCGACCGGATATCGCCTCGACGGCGTCGGGCACAAACCCCTTGACATACTCGCCGATGTGGTTGGGGAATCTTCCGGCGGTCGAAGGGCGCTTTCGGTTGCCGATCGCCTTGACGACGGGCGGCTCGTCGAGGTCGAGCAACTCATTCGCCGCGATTTGAGCGAAACGCGGGACGACATCGTGGGCGGTTCGTTCGTCGAAGAGAAGAATTGTGTGCCGTCCAGGGCGTGCGGCGTCGGCTCCGAGGATCGCCTGCTTTAGCGGCGCGATTGTCGCAATGCGAGACGCAATGAATTCGCCGAAGCGCACGCTCTCGCCGAGGTTAAGGACTGGTGCGCGGGGGAACGACGTTGGTTCATCCGCGCTTACGTCCATGTCGTAAATCTTCTGGTTTTCATCGCCGACGCGCTGCACGTCAATTGCGTCTGGCGGGAATAACCGGTTAAGCAGCGCTTCTTGCCGCGCGCTCGTGTCTTGCATTTCGTCGAGCAGAACGACGCGAAAACGTGCGCGCAGCGCTTTTGCCGCCCAGGGAAATTCGTTAAGGTATTGATTTGCGAAGTGGTACATGTCGCCGTGCCTGAAAACACCGCGCGCTGTGAGCGCTTCCTTTAGGCCCGCAAGCTCCTTGTACGAATCCGTCTCAGGGTTCTTAAGCCCGGTTTGCTTTCCGTCAAACGTCAGCTCGCCAGTTGCCGTGCCATACTCCACCGCGCGATACCGCGTGTCTTCGGGCTGGCCCGCTCCCCGAGTGCGGTTAATCCAGTAGCGCAGCTTGTGATAGCCCCTAACATACTCGTCGTCAGCTGCGGACGCGAACGCGTCGTTGTCGATCTGTTCGATCGGAATGCCCTTCGCACGCATGTACGGCAGTGCGAGGAAGGTGTCGACGAAGCTTTGGATTGTCCCCACGAAATGCGGCGCCTCCAGAGCGGTGCGCCCGACGTCAGAGTGGCGCAACCTCCTCTGGATCTCTTCGCGCGCCACATTAGTGTGAGTCAACACGCAGATGCCTTTGCGCTCACGCGGGCAGTCGAGGAGGATCACGATCTTAGTCGCGATGATCGTCGTTTTTCCCGCACCTGGGCACGCCTGCACGTCGAACGACCCGCTCCGCGCCAGCAACTCGAGCACCCCCGTCCGCGTAGTGTCGCAGTTTTCGCGCGCGGCAATCTCCGCCGCGCGTGCGCGGCGGTCGTGGCCCGTCACGTCGACTTCACCTTGATGGCGTCGACGCTCCATCCGGTACGCGATCGTACATTCCCGTCACGTAGTCAATTGCGTCGACGAGGTATCTCGGGAGTTGCACGCGAGCCGCAGTCGCATCGAGTTTGCGATGCTCCTTCGCTAGTAGAATTGCCTCCGCGAAGTATTGTGCGGCTTCAGGCTTCGCCGCTTCTTTTCTGTCAAGAGGCCTATAGACATGCGCCGCGAGCGCGAATTTGTCGCCGGCGCACGCGGTTTCAAGTTCCGCAAACTCTGCCGCGGCGTGGCGCTCGAGGGCGGGACGCTCCGCGTCAGTTACTGGTCTGCCAGTGTTCTTCGCCTTCTTCGCCAGCGCGATCGCCAAATGCATGTCCTTCGCAAAGGGCGACGTGGCTAAAACATATTCGAGCGTTTCACACTCCGAAACGAACGTGCGAACGGTCCCGCCGTCATTCCGTTGCCGGGTTTTGAGCCGCTTAGCCTTGTCGTCCGCTGGTGCGTCGTGTGCAAGGTCAAGGTCGGTGACGCACGCGACGCGCACCGGCACTCGCGCGCTCCCGTCAGGGGCTACGAAGATGCGCGAATACCTAAAAAGCCCGACGCTTCCGACGTTAACGATCGAGACCCCGTGCTTGTTCAGCGGCCGGTCGAGAACTCTCGCAAGCGCCGGCAGCAACAGGTTTTCCGCGTCGCCTTCAACGATCAAAATACCACGCGCGAAAAATAGGTTCGCGCGCGTCGCGTCTAGGAACTTCGAGAGGAATCGGTAGTCGTTCGGTTCGAGACCAGTGAGCCCTTTACGTAGCGGAAATGCCTTTCCGCCGACGACGACGACTAACTGTTCTAATTCGACTTGCGATGCGAGCGTCGGGCTGTGCGTCGTCGCCACTACCTGGAGGGGCGGAGGCGTTTCATCCATGCGTGCCGCCCCCGTAGTACGCGCGCTCTGCTCGCGTAGAAAGTCGCCGACCAGAAGTTGCATCTGCGGGTGCAAATGGGCTTCCGGCTCCTCGATTAAGAGAAGCGGCAGGCCGTCTTCGCCGGACGCGCCTACAAGCAGCATCTCTGAGGCCATGTAGAGGAGGTTGTTTGTACCGAGGCCGCGTTTAATTCGGGTCTCCTTACCGCCGATCGACGCGATCCACAGGTCAAGCTTTTCGAGGATTTCGCGCAGCTCGGCGGCACGAGTAATACCGACTTCGCCGCTGATAATGTCGTCCGCGAGCGAAAGCCGATCTAGATACTTCGTGTTGAGTTGTTCGCGTGTCCAACGCACGGCGCGGTTTTGCTCGATGCCGTGCTCAGCAAGGTGCATGGTCCCCTTCAGCGTCTTTGGCATAGCGACCGTGCCGTCCATGGCAACCTCGCTCGGGTCGAAGTCGTCAATACTCTCCGCCGCATACTCCGGATGCGCATATAGGATTTGCGAGAGGCGCGAGCCGCGGCCGGCTGTGAGCTCGTCGAGTGCGTCGCGAAGCGCGCGGAGGTACGTTGCCGCCATGAGCGCACGCATCGTCCCGTCCGGACGAGGTCCGGTCCCGTCGGGACCGCTACGCAAGTCGGGACAACGGTCCGCTTTGGCTGATTCGGTTGTCGCACGGCGGTGAATACGAGGTGTAGAGCGGGGCCCGGTACCTCCGGCGTAAGATGCTCAAAGAATGGCGCGGACTCGGCCGGATCGGCGAAATCGAAGCGGCATGCAATCTTAAGCGAAGACGCCTGCCCGGATGCGTCGTAATGGAAGTCGTCCTCGACGACGCGATTCGTATCCCGAGCCGTCGCCCCGACGATTAGCCGGACCGCGTCGATCACCGCAGTTTTGCCGCCATCGTTGGGCCCGACCAGCATAGTGAGGCCGACCCCAATTTCCAGGTCGAGCGCATTTTCACCCGATCCAAAGATCCGGAAGTTTTCGATTTTGATACGCGAGAGGTGCAAGGTCGGTCCCTTCTCGCATTGACGCCGAACGCATGCGCCAGGTGATGGCCTGCGGCCGGTCATCCCCGGTGAGCGGGACATGCTGCGAAGTCCTACGCGTGAAATCGGCAATAGCCCGCCCAACCATGAAGATCTTCGGAGATGGTTTCTCATGCGGCCTCGAAAGGTAGGGTCGCCATTAAGCCGTTCCATTGCTCATGGCGCGTGGTGCCGCGATGAAGCCGATCGTTTCCCGCCTGACGTGCGAAGCGTCGAGAGCCCAAAATTGATTGGCGCATCGTAGAGCTGAAGAGCGATTGGGGCGCTACGCGAGAAACGTCCTCAGCGCGGGATCATGAAAACTCCGTGAGCCGCTGGACCTCGTTTTGGGTAGCCGAGGATCCACTTCTCGGGGACGGTGACGAACTTGGATCGCACGCGAAAGCACTGGCAGACGGGATTGCCGAGGACCGACGAATAGGATGAGAACGCTGGGCGCTGGATCCGCGATGCGATCTGTTGTGCTACGCGAGTCAGACGATCGACTCGCGCGGCGCGAGCGTGTGCTCGACATGCGGTTCGCAGGAATTGAGTTCCGGAATTACGAGGGGCGGCGTGCGGCCCCGTTTATGAGTGCTCTGGCTGAAGATCTATATGAAGCCTTTACGTTCGCACACCTTGCGGTGGGGGCCGGGATTGACGACCTTGTCGAAGACATCCAGAAATGCTCGCCGCCGAAGGCCGATTTACTCGTAAGAATGAAGGACGGTTCCTCGGTTTACGTTGAAGTCGGTCGCGTCCGCTCACAAAAATCCGCCCGGCGCTTCGGCGAAATCGAAGCGCTAAACAAAGGCCTCTGGCTGGCAGCACGAGCCGACTTGGATCTTATGCATCGCCTTCAAAGTCGACATATTTCTTTCGGCATGGTGACTGTTCTCAGCAAAAGAGAACGCGCTGCAGTCGTCTCCGAGTTGGTCACGACGTTGGGTACAATGCGCTTCGACGATTCTCAACCGTGGATGTGCTTCGATCCGTCTCTCCCACCGACACCGGCGAAGAGATGCGCCTAAAACCTGACCCATTGATTGCGCCGAAATTAGCTCAGCTGAACGTAACTATTGACGTCGTTGAAGCGCTGAACAACGAAGCCTGTTCAACATACGTGGCGGTGACCAGCAGGGCCGGGATCGGCTCAGCGAACGATTTGATCGTCGATTTCGAACGCACATTGCGTGCGAAACTTACGCGACTATACGAGGCCGACGCCCCGCTTTGGCTAGCTATGCCGCTGGAGAATGAATCGCAATTACCTGCCGCCGCACTCGAGGCGATCTATACCGCACTTCCGAGCTACCTAGGCCAATTCTCGCGGCTGATTGTCGGCACTTTGGACGATGCGGAAATCGTCGACCAGCAGTAAATCTTTGATTCCTAGAAATCGTCCCGGAACCGCCCCTCTCAAGACGAACCTCGAAACGTTTACGCGGCGAGTAGCTTCCGCATCACCACCTGGGTCAGCGCGGAAGAGACGAACTCTCGGCGCACCTCACGGTATCCGTGTCGCTCGTATAGGCGAAGGTTTCCTTACGGGTATAAATGATTCCGATCTACTCAAGCTTTTAGAACCCAATCTGCTATTGTTTGTAAAGTGGGGCCGTCGCAAATCGTAAATGTCGTCTTCTACGAGGCTTCCGTCCATAGTCAGGCATTAACATTCGCGCCTCGGTAATTTCCAAGCGAAACTTCGGATACGACGCAACGATCGGCACATACGCACTAGCACCGGGTAGGATCGAATCAATCTGAATTGTCCCGTCTCCCGTGAACTTTGGCGCAAGTGATTGCTCGGGCGACGGCCCCGTAGGCATAAATATGTATTCCTCGATTGAACACAACGCGCTGAGCTCGACGGCGACCACGGGCGAGCGCCCCAAGTTTCGAACATTGAGGTAAAAACTCGGTACGCCATGAAGCGAAGTCTGAGTCGGCTGAATTGTCGCTTGAAGCCGGCCCTCAATAGGAAGCACTTCGATAGAATATAATTGTTCGGAAGCTGCTTGGCCCGGCAACGCGCTTCTAGTAACCGATAGCGCCGGCTGGTCTTCTAGCCTAACTGTTCTGATTGCGTACATCGCGGCGGTTGCCGCGGCTATGAGTGCCAACACTGCGACGAGAATCGTTAATATTCCGAATTTGATAGTCGCAGCCGTTAGGGCCTCGGTGGCGATTGCAGTGCGAAGGTCTGGACTGATCGTCGGCGCGGTCGTTGGTGCGAGCGTAAATGTAATAAGAGCGGTCGCAATCTGGAACGCGTCATGCATAGACCTCTATTACCACGAAAACACCAAGATGCATATGTTGCTAAGAGTTGGCGGAGACTGTGTCCACGGGCGGGTGTAAATTGGTTAGCCGTAGAGCGGCGAAAGTAAGTCCGCGTTCATATACCGCCGCTCCGTCTGCCAATCCTCGGTCTGCTCAGCGAGAACGAGTGTGATGAGTCGA
>JAABUJ010006218.1_pt1 | contig 11650 bp, 8 predicted proteins | sample 5559131 | NCBI WGS metagenome assembly JAABUJ01 (sample SAMN10711875, study PRJNA513366) | rock metagenome | isolation source: Antarctica rocks | place: Antarctica: Victoria Land, Mt New Zealand nord | collected 2016-01-07 | reverse complement strand
TGTTGATCTGGAAATAGCCCCAGTCCAGCGTGCCGTCAGAGTTGTAATGATAGACCTCGCATTTACCTTGCGGGTTCTCGACGCGCTGGATGGCAAGAGCTGTCCTGCAAGCCGGACCGAATTTTCTGCAAGCATACTGCTGGTACGCGGTAAGGGGATGCAGTTGGTCCGATCGCGCTTCAAACGCCTTCGCCGTTTCGGTTCGGCGGCTGACGACCAGAGGGGACTGGAGGTGGATCCGGAACGGGACTTGGAAGCTGAAAGCGTACCGGGCGTGAATGACCACGACCAGGTAAACGAGCAACACTCCTCCCACGAGCGCTAAACCACTCCACGCTCCGATGTGGGGCGTTCCCTGCCCAGAGCTCTCGCGGCGCGGACTTCTCCGCGGTCTTCGAAAGAGCGAGGCATCAATCGAAACACGGGCCATCCGCTGCCAGTGTACTCGACTGCTACCCGGAATAGTCTGGGGAGAGCTTGCGGGCATGGGCGAACACGTCTCTCTTTTCAGGTAAAAGCTATGCGCCCGGGAATTGTTTGTCTTTCTCTGACACTGATCGCTTCCGTCTTGCTTTCCAGCTGCGGTAAGGCCACCGGCGAAGCGGGCCTCAAAGTCGGGTACGGGCCGAATGGCATCGAACGGTTGAGTTTTAACGGCCTAGTCTTAGAAGATCTTGCTCTTCATCCCACGGATGCATTTCACATCTGGCATATGAAAGCCACCACTGTCAGAGGCAAACCTGTGGCGGGCCGGCAATGTGAATGGGGCGAAGTCAATAAGGGCCGCAGATGGGACGCCGCAACGCATATCTGGCTCTATTCCTTCGGTTGGGGGACAATCAGTCTGCAGTTCGTCCAAAAAGCTGACACGCTCGACATGCATGTCGTTGAGAAAAATAATGCCGATTCGGGCATCATCTTCAAGGGAGCGACGATCTACCCGTTTGTGCTGCATTTCCCCGAGCTCCCGAAGGGTTTTGACGACGCTTCGTACGAGCACTTGGCTGTAAACGCGGGAGACCCGGTGCCGATTGCAGATTTCGGCGCGAGTCAGGTGTCAGTCATCGCGGATGGCGGTTCTAAGCCGCTGTATCACGGATTTGAGCCGGCAGGCGGCGGCAACGGTTTCTTCCCCGTCATCAGCAGCACCGCGATGGACAGCATGTCGACTGCGTATCCTAAGTTGGACCGCCCCGTAGGTCCGGGGGCAAGCGACTCATTTACGGTGTCGTTACGATTTGCCGGGACCGAGCCGGCTTCCCAATAAACGGCCTGTATAAAACGACTTGTATGAAACTATGGCTTCGCAGTTAAGGCTAAAGGCGTACGCTGCGCGATGCCCATCGACTTGCAATCGGCATCTACCATTTCGTGCACCAGATCCTGGAAGGTAGTCTTCACGCGCCAGCCTAGATCTTTGACTGCCTTCGTTGCATCACCGAGCAAAATGTTGACCTCCGCTGGGCGGAAGAGATCCGGATCGGTGGTGACATATTTCTCGTAATCAAGTCCCGCGTAGGAGAAAGCTGTTTCCACAAATTCACGCACCGAGTGGGTCTCTCCGGTAGCGACGACGTAATCGTCCGGCTCAGGCTGTTGGAGCATCAGCCACATTGCCTCGACGTATTCACGCGCATGTCCCCAATCGCGTTTAGCGTCCAAATTTCCCAGCTTAAGCTGATCCTTCTTTCCAGCGAGAATGCGGGCCAGACCAGAAGTAATTTTACGGGTGACGAACTCGTAACCGCGACGGGGAGACTCGTGATTAAACAGAATGCCGCTGCTCGCGTGCATCGCGTACGCTTCGCGGTAGTTCCGGGTCAATTCAAAACCGCAAACCTTGCTGATTCCATAGCTCGAGCGCGGATGAAAAGGCGTTCGCTCGGTTTGGGGAACCTCTTCCGCCTTGCCAAACATCTCGCTCGAACCGGCAAAATAGAAACGGCAATGCGGCGCTACACTCTTTACGGAAGCCAACAAGAAGTGAGTACCGTTGATGTTAGCGTTCAGCGTCGAGAATTCGTCGTCGAAGGAGTAACTTACAAAGCTTTGGGCGGCTAAGTGGTAGCATTCGTGTGGCACGATTTCAGCCACTACCTGGAAGATGCTGGCGTAGCTCTCGAGCGATGCAGCATGCAGCTTAATCCGGTCACGGACCGCAGCCAGGCGAGCTAACCGGTGGTCGGGATCTTCGAGTGCAACCCGCCGGATAATGCCATGAACCTCGTACCCTTTTGCGACCAGTAATTCGGCAAGATAAGAACCATCTTGGCCGGTAATTCCCGTTATTAATGCGCGTCGAGCCATAAAGCCCACAGTCTAGCACGCGAAAGCAGATGGATTTGAATCCACAACAACACTTGAAACGATGAGACCTACTTATGCGTCCGGTGGGCAAGGTGGGTAGACCGGCGTCCCCTTCTGTTTCGCAATCTGACCTAAGTCAATAGCGTATATTGACGTTTTGGCCGTTCGGGCTCTTAGCAATTCGAAACCGAATTGGAGACTCGATAGTAACGTCCCTGCCACGTTTGCATGATTTCATACGCTCAGAACTTTGAAGATGTGATGCTGCACCGAGTGTTCCGCGACCGCAGTCAAGGATTCTACATAGATGTAGGGGCTTGGCATCCGGTATTCGATTCTGTGACAAAGTTCTTCTACGATGAAGGCTGGTGCGGGATTAACATCGAGCCCAACGAGGTAGGCTACAGCAAACTTGTGGCCGATCGTCCGCGCGATATCAACTTGCAAGTTGCATTAGGCGAACGCGAAGAAAGCCGGCCGTTGTACGTGTTTGAGGACTTCGGCAACTCAACTTTTGAGAAATCCAGCCGGGACCGCTTCGCGGAACTTGGACACGAATCACAGGTAAGCACAACGAAAGTCACTACGCTTAAGGCAGTTTGCGAAGCGCACGTAAGAGGCCCGATCGACTTTCTGAAAATCGACTGCGAAGGCTGGGAGAAGTTTGTCATTAGAGGAGCTGACTGGGAGCGGTTCCGCCCGACTGTGCTGATCGTCGAGGCTACTGAACCAGGGACGAGAATTCCTTCCTGGGCGGTATGGGAACCCACCCTCATCGAGAATGCGCGCTATGACATGGTGTACTTCGATGGCATAAACCGCTTTTACCTGAGCCGTGAGTGCGCACATCTGCGGACTCATTTTGAGCTTCCACCAAATTTCCACGACGAGATTACGCTTCTCGCCACGGTCTCGGCTGCACAAGTGGGTAAAGGTTTCGAACAGGAGCGTGACGCGTTAGAGCAGGAGCGCGACGCGTTAGGGGAGCGCCTTGCGGAGTTGGAAGCAGAATCGGCACACGTCAAAAATCAGATTGTAGAATTACAGGGCAGAGACACAACGCAGGCCGCCGAAATTGAGCGCTTAAACGCTGAAACTGATCGCTTAAACACCGAGATTGAGCGCTTAAACAAGGAGTTCTTTGATTCGCAAGCGCGCGCAGCCCAGTTGGAGCAAACGTTGCTCAAGAGCCGCTTATGGGTTGGCCAGCTGTCGCAGGAACTGGCTGCCCGCAAGAGACGGTAGCGTTCCTCCAATACGACTGCGGAAGCACCGCTACGGAGTGGGGGATAAAGCACTTCGCCCGACCACCACCATGTGAATGAACGCAGTGCGCGGCGAGAAGTCGATCTCGAGTGTCGCAAACCCGGCTTCGCGAAGAATATCCGACGCTTGCTTGCGAGACTTCAGCCTACTAACCTCGTCCGGAAAAAACCGGAATGGTTTTCGCGTGACCGTCGAACGCAGCAGCTCGAGAGGTCCGAAAATCCAGCGGGACAAATTCGCTTCGGCCGGCCAGAAAAGTACAATCGTGCCACCCGGCTTCAGAACTCGGCGAAACTCGGCCAGGGACTGGATCAGCAAAGCCCGCTCAAAATGCTCCATCACGCCCAGATTCCAGATACCATCCACCACGCCAGACTGAAAAGGAAGATGGAAGAGGTCCGCGCAAAGAAGCGAATCAAAGCACCCTGTGGATTGGGCTTGCCCCAGGGCCACCGTCGAGAAATCGACGCCGACAAACTGCCTTTCACGCCGCGGCACGCTTGCCGAAGACTCGCCAGTGCCGCATCCCGTCTCAACGAACACGCCTTCTGAAGGGAAGTATTTGTCCAGAAAGAACCGGACCGCAGGCTGAAAAATGAGGTGCCGAACAGCGCTGGAGCCTATGCCGAAGAAGGAGCGCGTTCGCCCTTTTCCAAGCGACAACCAATGAGAGTCCCAAGCTGTGCTGGCAGCTTTGGTGCGCGGTGTTGTTAGCTCATCGTTGTGAGACTCGGACGACCGTTCAGCAGAGGTATTGGCACTCATCGTTCCTCGGGTGAACTTCAGGTTAACATTGCCCAATTGTTTGGACACCGAGCTCGTTCGCTAGTAAACTACTCGGGAGATGTCCACCCTCTCGAAGCATTTGAAACTTCATGCCATTTTCTCTACTTTGGTGGCAGGGATGATGTTAATAGGCTGTAAGGCCGAGAAGAAGCAGAGTAATCAGTCCGAGATCCAGCGAGGAGACCACCTGACCTCGTTTTCGCAGGAGATTACCTCCCCGATTCACGAATTCCAAGTAGCAGGGGGCGGCACTTACCCGCTCGATGTTACGGTCAAGAACATTAGTGCCGAACCTTGGTTCAGTGGCGGACAGCCTGCGACGGTAGACGTGAGCTACCGATGGCTGGATGATAAGGGCAATACGCTGCCTATCGAAGGTAATCGGGCACAGTTTGACCGGCCTGAGATCCGGCCTGGAGAGAGCGACTCCTTGAAATTGCAGGTGGTCGCGCCGGCCACTCCCGGTTCCTATAGTCTCTGGGTCTCAATGGTGCAGGAAGGAGTAGATTGGTTTTACATGCGGGGCGCCAAACCGCTCGTGGTGCAGGTAACAGTAACTTAGTTTTTTCCGGCGGGAGCGAATGAACTAGTTAGGATCTGTGGCCCGGGCAAGCTCAAGAAAATTTCGGGGACGTTGCACCGGCGGTTGGCTGTCTGGAATAAAGAGGAAATGGCCGGGGCCCATCTGTCGCATGTCCCCTGGCGAATTGAGGAGTCGCTGCCAAGCTACGAGGTGCCTCGGCGTACTGTCAAGAATCGCCCATTTTACTTTCCGCGAGCTCAGTGTGCGCTCAAATGCAAGATAGTCGAATCCTCTCTCAACTGGGATTCCCACGACGGCCCCCCGGCTGTCGAAATTGAGACTGTACACCTCCCAGTAATCTCCCACCACCGCTTGAATCTGATTCTGCCGTAGCAACTCAATCAATTGCTCATCGTCTTTTAGCGAGGTTTCCAGCGATTTCCTGCACGGAGAGCCGGGAAACGGGTACTCTCGCAGATTCATTAATAGTAAGAACCCAATCGCTGCCGCTACAGGAACCATAACCAGCCATCTCTTTTTCAGTACCGAGCATAGAATACAGACTAGCCCGGGGACGACCAGATACACAGGAAGAATGTAACGTACAGCCCACCCGCGGATCGAACCGGCGGCGGAAAACACGTATAGTCCGGAGCAGCACAATAGAATCAAGCCGAGCAGTGCCGCTTGCGACCACAATGCCGGCCGCCTTCTCAGCGGAGAATTTGGCCAAACACAGAGGCAGATCAGAAACAAAACAGCCACAGCGTAAATCACGAGGTCTAACCCAGCCGGTGAAAACAGAGACACAGGGAGCGCGCTCTCCGCAAGAAGGCTTGGTAATTGAGTGGAGAACAAATACGAGATATTTGAATTGACTTGCGACAGAGTGGCCGCAGTGTGCATTGCCCCGTCGCCGAAGACCTTATGCATGCCGCCTCTAGCGAGGAAGATCAACAAGGGAGAACTTCCCATGAGAATCCCGAGGCTGACCCAGCTGGCTTGCGAGGCGGAATTCAGCACCCGCCGCAGTAGAAGCCATAAAAAAATGGGCGCAGTAATCATCAGGCTCTGGATTGAGCACCAGAGGGCAAGCCCGGACGAAAGACCGAATGCGAAGAACCACGGAGCACGAACTTTCCTCCGTTCTAGGACAGTGGCCAGCCATAAGGTACTCGCACAGTACATCAGGATTTCGCCATACGCCCAGGCCACATATGTATTGATAAAAAGCTGCAGCGGAGGAGCGGCTGCCATCAGAAGGCCGGCGATGCTTGCCCGCGGTCCAAACGCCTCCCGCAGATAAAGGTATATAAAACCGACAAAGAAAAAAGAAAAGAGCAGACCGGTAAGAGCCAAAGACTCTCTTGACACACCGAACAAGGAGAAAGCACCGGCCGTGACATAGCAGCTTTGGGCACCGAGCCGGTAGCCGCCAGGGAAAAAGACCGGGTGATTCCCCTGCAATACTTTGACCGCGCACAAGCCCGCGAGAATCCCATCAGCGTCGGCTTGATACTTATGAACGGGGAACGCCACAAGGAGTCGAATTACAAGCGCCGCGAGCAAGATTAAAGCTGCAAGTATTGCCGGTAAAGAGAGCGACTTTGTGCAAAACAGCTTCGTGTAACTTAGGGCCGTCGGGAGCAGCCTCATTTTGGATTCTCCCGCAACCCTGAAGATGAATTGAATGGGCTCTTCTTCAATTCGACTGCCGGCCGCGTGGGCGTGCATGAGGATCTCAGGTAGGAAAGCGAATCCTTTGCTCGAGAATGCAATCTCTTTCAATGCTGGGAAGCGGTATACCCGATATCCCGATGTCATGTCAGCGACAGGCATTCCGATGAAAGCTCGCATGTACCGGTTACCGGCATCGCTCAACGTTCGCTTCCACAAAGGCGTTCCAGCAGTGGCACTTCCTTCGACTTTGCGGGAGCCGACGACGATATCGGCATCTCTGGCGTACAAAGCATTCACCAGCTGCGGTATTTCTTCCGGCTGGTGATTAAGGTCTGCATCCATCGTCACAACGAGGTCAGCATCGGGAGCTATCGCGCCGAAGCCTCTCCGAAAAGCGTTGGCCAAGCCACTCGGCTCTTCGTTATACAGAATGCGTATCTGGCAGTACTGACGGGCGAATTCCTCAGCAATTACGCGTGTCCTGTCCGTACCTTCAATGACATAAATCAACTCCCAAGCAGCAGCGTCCTTGAGAGACTGCAGTGTAAGAATTAGCCGCTCGGTAAGAGGCCCGATATTATCGGCCTCGTTGTAGGCAGCTATTACGACAGAGATCTTCATTCTGGCTTGTCTGGAAGGCGATGCAATCTTGCTAACAGTGCTGTAAGAAGGCTGCGACTTCAAGACATTTTATCGTATTGAATCTCTTTTGTACCCAATTCTGAAAGAGCAACCGGAGCTCGCATTAAGATAACGGGCTCATTTGTGATTCTGTAAGAGGAAGCTGGGGACGAACGTTTATGTTGCGAAAGCTCGCTAGTTCTGCTCGCACCAGCGAAGCGCTTCCTGTGTGAAGGAGGCCCAGGTAGGCAGCGTCAGGCGCATGGCCTCCTTTGTCTTTTCGATTGCATACGAATCATCGAGGAAAGACAGCACGGAGCGCCTGAGATTAATCACGGTCAACGGTTCGACATAGCGGATGCCCTCAGGACCGAGCATTTTTAAACTTGGGATAGTTTGTGACGCAATTACCGGCGTTCCGACCCATAAGCTTTCGACAGGCGGCAGCCCATAACCTTCAGCGGCGCTAACGTAAATGGTCGCCCGTGATGATTCAAGGCAGTTCTTAATTGAACCGTCATCCGGGGCGGAATAGAAGCGAAAGCCCGAACTTGCATCAGAGGAGAGTCTATGAATCCTGTTCGCGAATTCTGGATTGACCCATCCCATTTTGCCGATAAAGGAAAGCTTTAATCCCCGAATCTGCTGCAAAAGGGGCACGAACGCTTCGAGGATCAACTCGTGATTCTTGCGCGGCTCAATCGTACCGAGAACACTAAAATGCAAGGGGCGGGTAAGCATCGCCTCCGCCGGTTTCGGTCCGAGTCCGTCACTGCCTAGCGGCAAAACCACCCCGCCGCGCGCCTGAGTCCGCTTGAGCCGTCCATAATAATCTTCTCGCGTGTCCTCTGAGATAAAGGCACAGCAAGTCGCTCTCCGAAGCACCTTGTAGTATGAACAGATCTCGAGAAGCCATTCCGGACTGAAGTATTCCGGGTGTGTGATCGGCAAAAGGTCGTAGACAATGAATCGGTAGCGCTGCAATTCTACATCAGACAGCGCACCGAAGTAAGAGAGCCGCTTCGGCTCGATAATCACCTCTGGGACAAGGACCGTATCGGTTGATTTGACGGTAATCGGCGACCCACTTTCGACGGAACCGAGCCTGCGGATGGTCGCGACCTCCGAATCGCCAGGGCTGCGGAAATACCCTCCAATGCTCTCAATGAGCGCAGGCGAGAGCGCAAGAAATCGGCCGGCATGAAGCCGAATTGGAATCGCCTTCCCGGGTGGAAGATACCGGCACATTTCACCTGCGATTCGCTGAATTCCCGTAGTGATCGGATTTGTCAGGAACTCAGTCAGATCAATGTAGAAGCTCATGAGTTGTGGGGACAGGAGCGCACCAGCGCAATACTTCCTCTGTAAAGGAGCGCCAAGTGGGAAGCGTTAATTGCGCGGTCTCCTGAGTTTTCCGATTAGCGTAGGCGTCATCCAGGAAGGTGAGTACGGTGCTTCTGAGGCTGCTTGCGGTCACGGGATTCACATAATGGATGCCAGCTGACCCGAGCCGCTTTAAGCTGGGAATGGTAGTGGAAGCGATCACGGGCGTTCCCAGCCATAGGCTTTCGACGGGCGGCAGTCCATAACCCTCAGCTGTGCTGACGTAGATTGTCGCCCTAGACTGCTCGACATAGCTGCGAATGGCGTTATCACTTTGAACGGAATGAAACTCGAAGCCTGATGTGGGGTCAGAGGCAAGCGTTTGCACGCGCTGAGCAAAGTCGGAATCGATCCAGCCCATCTTGCCGAGGAAAGAAAGCTTGAGTGTTCTGTACTCTCGAAGCAAAGGCTCGAAAGCTTCGAGTATCAGCTTGTGATTCTTGCGTGGTTCGACCGTTCCCAAGACGCTGAACGTGAGCGATCGGTTTAGCTCCGGTGTACTTACGCGGGAACCAAGAGCATCACAGCCCAGCGGCAATACGACTCCTCCGCGATAACTGGTCCGTTTCAGTCGCCCATAGTAGACATCGCGAGTATCTTCAGAGATAAACCCGCAATGAGTAGCGCGCCGCAGCGTTCTGAAATAATCGTAGATCCGCAGAAGGTTTTCCGGTATGAAATACTCCGGGTGAGTAACTGGAAGTAAGTCATAAACTACAAAGCGGTAACGCTGCAGTTCGCGGTCGGACATCTGGCGGAAGAAAGACACTCTTTGCGGATCATCAAAAACTTCTGGAACGAGCACGGTGTCGTCAGGCGACATTTCGATTGTAGAACCGTTTTGCACACCACCGAGCCGCCGAATCTCTTCGGCCGCGGCAGGTGTCGCACTACCGAAATAGCTTCCAATCGCATCGATCAAAGCGGGGGAAAGCGCAACAAAACCTTGCGAAGAGAGGCGAACGGGGAATGCCATGCCAGGCGGAGAGTATCTGCAGATCTCACCGGTAATGCGCTGAATTCCGGTTGTAATCGGGTTGACCAGGAACTCAGTTAGATCAATATAGAAACTCATGCAACTCCGAGAATCTCGATGAGCCGCTTCCCGTAATTCTCGAAATTATGTGCTTGAAGGTAAGCACGCCGCGCGTCTTCGTGGATACTTCTTTCGCTGCGGCCTTCCCAGACCAGCGCCAGTTGTTCAGCAACCTGCAAAGGAGAGAAGCGATCCGGTACGGTTGTCACAAAGGCAGGAGCTTCACAGGAGGCAGCACTATCGCTTGTAGTAACGCAAGGAAGTCCAGCGCTGATACAGTTAGTCACGGCAGCCGACAATTTGCCGAAGGAGTAAGTCCGAAGTTGGACCGCTGCATCGGCCGCGATCAGAAATTCTCGGGTTGCGGTTTCGCTGTCTAAATCAGCTTCGGTGTGAATATGCGCGGTGACATCATACAGCGTCGAAACGCGAAGAATTTCGCTTTCCTCGCCTCTCGCATCGCCTATGAAGTAGAGTTCAGCAGGGATATTCCAGCTGCGGAGGAGTTCAGTCGCAAGGATATACGTATCCATGCCTCTGGAGCGAGCAACCCGCCCGAAGGTGGCAATCAGGAAGTTCTCCGCAGGTACCCGGTATTTCTCCCGCAGAGCCTGTTTTGCGGCTGGATTGAACTCGCTTTCCTCAAAGTACAGGGTCGGGCAGCAGGTAACAACATGGGCCGGTGCTCCGTATTGCTTCTGTATTAGCGCACGCTGCGTTACCGTTTGCACGATTAGCGGCGACGCCCGCTCGATGATCCGATCGAGGAGTAAGGGAGGCGCGTTGCGGTAGTTGAGCCAGGTATTCACCTCGTCCATTGACGTCGTTCGGCCAAGGGCATTGGCGGCAAAGATCAGAAATGCCTCCCGGCCTAAACGTTCCAGATAAATGTGCGCCAGCTGGATATCGTGGAGAATACACGGACCTCCATATTGTTCGAAGAAGTCGAAAACGCGATGATGGCTAGAAGGATTCCCAAGCACGGAAATGATGGCGTTGCATCCGCCGTCAAGAAGGGGCGCGGCGCTTATCCTTCCCGCGCCCCGAAACGAATTTTCCGTGGCAAACGGACGCTCAGCATCTGTGTACAGATCAGCCCGGAAATACTTCCCGCCACCACTCATTGTCATTGCAGTGTAAACAGCGGCATCGGCCTTGTCGGGCGGATACGGACTCACAAATGCCAACCGCGGTTTTGTCTGTGTAGAGATCACGGCGGCGCCGCTGCGCTTCTCCAGCGCAGCCTCGATGGCTTTCCAAAAGCGTTTCCCAACCTCCTCTTCGTGGAATGTAGGGCCGAGATGCGATTGCGACTCCGCGAGGGAAGTTCTGAGCGAAGGCTCGTTTAGCAGGGCCTCCAATTCATCGGAAAGCGCAGCTACATCGTCGGACTGGAACAAAGCCTCTGGCTGTTCGACCAGCTCCATATGAGCGGCACAGGTAGATGCGAGAACCGGACATCCGCACACGGACGCTTCAGCCACGGGCAATGAGAACCCTTCAATGTGCGACGGAGCAATTGCAGCAATTGCCTCCGCATGGAGCGAAACAACCTCTGTATCCGGAATACTGGGCCTCGCCCAGCGGTCCGTAGAGCCCGCCTGAAAAACCTTCTCCTCGAGAGTGCTGGGATAGAACTCCACGAACCCTGCGCCATCCTCGTGGCCAGCTATCTGCAAAAGCTCATGTTTGTATCCCCTACTGTAGAAGCCGATGACCTTCAGCGGGATGCGCCGTCCGTATATAAGGTTTAGGTGGCGCACAGCCCTGACCGCAATGTCAGTGTTCTTGCGCCTGTCATCGCCTCCAAAAGTGACGAAGTAAGGCTCGTGAACTTCATAAGGAGAGCGCGGCGGGGCCATCGCATCACGAACCTCATAAAGAGACCGCCGCACGCAAGCGCCAGTAACGCTTATTCGTTCCATAGGCACACTAAGCAGTTCGGATGTTCTTAGGGCCGTGTACTGCGAAATGGGAAGGAACAAATCAAATTTTTTCAGCCGGGCTACTTTGGCGAGATACTCGATCCGGCTCGCAACAGTGGGCAA
>JAABUJ010006217.1_pt1 | contig 11652 bp, 7 predicted proteins | sample 5559131 | NCBI WGS metagenome assembly JAABUJ01 (sample SAMN10711875, study PRJNA513366) | rock metagenome | isolation source: Antarctica rocks | place: Antarctica: Victoria Land, Mt New Zealand nord | collected 2016-01-07 | reverse complement strand
AATAAAAGAGAAATCATTTTAAAATTTTAAGCTAAAATGCTTAAAGAAACTAGTACTAAAAATGTACGATTTACGATTGTTAAACAAAATTAAAATTAACGCATTAAATTTAATTATTGATGCATGCTTTAATTAAAAGCATAAAAATATATAATATTTAATAACATATTTTTCAAGAAAACTTTTGTTAATCAAATAAAATTATAATATTTATAAGAAGAAGCTATTTGCTGTTGTAGTTTCTTTAAAATCATAAAGAGTATACATCGAAAAATTATTAAAACTTACGATTTTTACAAATTACAAAAATCTTTTGCACTTCATTACTATTAAATAGCTAAACAAAAAACAAATGCGATAATTAAAATAACTTGAACAATACAAATTCAAAATACAATATATATTAAATAAAGATAATAATAAAGTAAACACACTTAGCAAAAGAAATAATTATATAAAAACGAAGAAATCGTTTAATTATAATATATTTAAGATCAATAAAAACGAATCATTATTAACAAATAAATACGAGCTAAATGCTATTTTACGAATACTTCAAGACGATAAGAAAGAGTTTTCAATAAAGAAAGAAAAACAACAAATATCTATCGACAAAATTGACAAATGTATAAAGAAATATTATAACAAATTATTGCAAAGACATTTAAGAGTAATTAAAATTCTTTAGCTTTTACATTAGTATTGTTAATTTTTTCAAATAAAACAAGCTATTAAGACATACATTAAGCGATGTTTTAATTGTTAACAAAATAAACATAATATATATGCGAGCTATAACGAATTTAATATTAGAAATTATCTAAATCGTTATAAAATAAAGTTACGATAAACTTTATTATTAAGTTGTTCAATTTAACGAATTTAATAATCGAAAATCAATATAATTCGATACTAATAATGATTAACAAATTTATTAAGTACTTACATATTATCGCATGCAAAAAAGAAGTTCATAGTAGAATAATTAAGATACATTACATTGAATTGACTTATATCATATTATACTATATTTAAAGAATTAACTAGTAATAGAGACAAGCTCTTTACGTCTAATTATTAAAAGACGTTTTTATTAATGTTAGAAACAAGACTTAGAATGTTCATTATCTATCATTTGATTACGAATAATTAAATAGAACGAATTAATTAAAGTTTAAAGCAATATTTAAGACATTATGTCAACAATATTTACAACAATTAAATATCACTTTTATTAATAATTTAATTAGCATTAAATGCAAAAGTTTTAAATATTACTAAAATAAGTTTATTCTTCGTCAATTATAATAAAGATTTTAATTTTTTCAAGAAAGAGCAAAAGCATTTGTTAGCTTAATTAGTTATCGAAAAAGTAGCAACACTAAAAAAGATATACAACAATATCTTGAAAATGTAAAAAAAGTCGATTAAGTATTAAAATAAAAAACGAAAAACGACATCTTAATTAAAGAAAAGAAATAAAATATATCTTTTTACGAAAAATCTTAAAACAAGAAAGTTAAGCAAAAAATTAAATTATGCCAAAGTCAAATCGTTTTTTGTTAAGAAAACAAAGAAATTAGTCAATTACAAACTCGATTTATCTAAGAACGTCAAAGTATTTTTAGTATTTTATATTTTATTGTTGAAATTAACGAATTCAATCACGCCTTTATAGAACACATTTTATTTTTATTCACAAAAAGAAAAACAATATAAAGTTGAAAAAATTTTACAACAAGAAAATCAAAAATATTTTGTCAAATAAAAAAAAAAATTTATTTCGAAGAATACGTAAAAGTCAAAGAAGAATTTTAATCGTTGTTCAGATTTTTTAAGAAAATTTTATCAAAATTAGACAAAAAAACAATAGCTCAATTCTAATCAATTAAAAGTTGAAATTATTTAAACGATATATTAAACAATAGTTTAGAAGTCTTTGCAACAAGCTTAGCAAAAAGCGCTTTATTTATCTTTAGATTGTCGATGTTCTTTTACTCTATTACGATCATTTTTTTCTCTTTATTTTCTAAAAAATCTAGTTTTTTTTTCAAACGACTTAGCTTAGTATGCGCTTCGCACACTTCTTTCTTTAAGCGCAATTTTTTTTCATAAATTTGTTTTATCGAAGTAGATAAAATTGCCAAAGTATAATCACGATTCGATCGTACACATTTCACACATTTTTCGAAATTATTGCTTACACAATAGTCTTTATTAGACATCGCACAATTACGACAAGAACGTATCGCTAAACACAAGAAATCTAAAACGTCAAAAAAATCTTTTTTACGAAAAGAAAAATTTCTAGTATTAATTTTTCTTGAAGACATGTAAAAAGACATTGAATTCTTGGAACAAAAACTTTAAAAAAAAGAGATAGCATTACGAGCTTACTTAAGCTATACTAGTGATTTAAATTCTATACGCTACGAGCGTATCTATTCTTATGTTCGACATGTTTAATAAATGAACATCGCGAACAATTATGTTCGCTATGTTTAACGAACAAACAAGGCGAAAAATCTATATTTTCTTAGTATATAGAAACTAGAAACGCGATTCTTCTATAAATCGTATTTAATTTATCTTAAGTCTTTACTTATTGTTATTGTTACAAGTCGCGTGCTAATAGATACTATTCGTCGCGCATCGCTTTTCACAAGATAATCAAAAAGAAAAGATTTGTCAACAAAATCAAGATGATCAAGATGGCTTGATTCTTGAGCATCTTGAATTTCGAATTAAGATAATCAAGATAATTAAGGTCTTAAACATCTTAAACATCTTGAATCTTAAATGATAAAAGAGTATATAGCTTTCGAACGCGACTCTTTTATAAATTGTATTCAATTTATCTTAAGTCTTTACTTATTGTTACTTTGATTCATTGAACTATCTATGAAGATTTATTGAACATAAGATTGTCTATAGTTGTAACTCTTGTTATCAAGTAATTGCTTGCATTGTCTAAAGACGCTTACAAATCTCTTTAATAGCATAACTCGTTTTAATATCTTTTACGAAAGTACTAGCGTAACACTTTGAACATTCTAAGAATGTCTATGTTAGATTAACGCGTTTCTATCTTGAGCAATAGCTTAATAGCATCACGTCGACCCTCTATCGATAAAAACGACAAGATAAGAATCAACAAGTCTAACGTTTATTATGAAGATTGTATTGACTTAAAGAACTAACTTATGCAAATAAATATTTATTTCATCTTTTATTCTATTTTAGCGAACAAGAAAACAATTTTCGCATTTACATTTTTTAGAGAAAGAGCTTAGCATTAGCTCAAGTCAAACTTACGCAAATATTTGAAGAATTATGACGAAAATTCTCGTGCGATGTTCACGAACTTCGATAACTTCAAGAGAGAGCTTCGAAGAATCTTCGAAACATTCAATGAAAAACAAATCGCAAAAAGAGTGATTTAACACTTAATTTAACGAATTTTTGCAACAAACTATGTAGCAAAATTTCAAAAATATGTTAATTTTATCGAGTGAAACGATGTCGCACTTATAACAATGTTTCGACGAAATCTTAAGAACAATCTTAAGAATGAAATTATGCGCGATGACAAATTTATTAGCGACATGTTCGATCTTATCGAAGTAGTCATCGATTTCGACGACAAATTGTATAAAAGAGTTATGAAAAAACGATACGATCAATTTCACGAAAGAGCAAGAATCTTCTTTGAATTAACGATCAAATATTATTAGAAAGAATTTTGTTTTAATTAAAAGTACAATAATTTAAACTATTGTAGATTTGCACTTATGAAATTAAATTTTATTTAACGACGCAAAGAGAAGAATTCTAGAGGAAAGCAAGGTAACAAATTCCAAAAAATGTGCTATTTATATGGCAAACTAGGTTACTTCGCAAGAGATTGTCGATCACAAAACTTAATAAATCGTCGACAAATTAATGTTATGTTAAAAAAGATACTTAATTGTTAAGACGACATCAAGAAGCAAATTAACACAAAGGCAAACACTTTTAAAACTTGATCGAACAACGATTACTATTTGATAAAGAACTCAAATTAGTTACAAAAAGTCCTAGATAAAACATTATTAAATAAGACACTCGCATTTACGCAAAAAGTCAATTAAGCATTTCAAGAAACTATTAAATCTTATAGTCTAATTATCAACTCAAATGAAAAGTATAACTAAAAGGATTTTCACGAATGCATAGAAGACATTACGAATCATCTTAAGACTTTAGTTAGCTCATCGAAGATCGTAAACGTATGCGAAAAGAAGCTAGAAAGCAATGTCATTACGAAAAAAAACATACTTAACATTATAATGAAACAATTGAACTCTATAGCACACGCAAATCTTAATTGAACAATTTGTTACAACGACTTATGCTAAACTCACCTAGAAGAAAAGAATGAAGTCAATTGATTCTCTAGAAAGTTAAAGTTAGCAATCTAGTAACAAAAGAAAGTTCAACGCAAACAAGCGCTTAAAGAAAAAGTTACAACACAAAAGAAAAGAAAAGTTCAAAATTTTTAATAAAGAGCATATCAAAGAAATGCAATATATTAGTTCAACATTAGCAACTAAACTCAATAGCGCACGCACGATGTTTTATCACACTAGTTAAGATCAACGATCGTCGATTTATAGCAATAATTGATTCTAATGCGACAAGTAATTTTATGGTCAAAGCTCTTGTAAAGAGAAAAGAATATTTTATTCGAAAGAAGTTTAACGCTTACAATCTAGTAATTGTAGATAGAAATTCATTACTCGCAAGAAATGAAAAAGTAAATAGAGAAACGAAATCACTATCGATAGCTATTTAGCAACATCACGAGAAACTAATTTTTAATATAGTGAAAATAATTACTCATGATATCGTTTTAGAAATGCCTTAATTGAAGCAACACAATCTAGAAGTTGATTGAAATACACAAGTACTCAAATTCGCGCAATATGATTACACAATTCACATTTAATCTACGCATCAATAACGTTCGATAATAGATAAAAGATTGAGTCGAAATTCGATCGCAAGTAGCGAACTTGCATTCTCGCAAAAGAACGATCTAATAAAGTTCGACTCGACAAGTATCGACAAAGATTAACTAGATTACAAAGTCAAAATAATTGAAGAAAATTGCGAATCTTTTAAGAGCCCTAGACTATCTAGTATAACGAGAAAATCGCTAAAGCACATATCACGAATATACAACAATTGAGAGCATCTATTCTAGGAAAAGGAAACGATCGAAACTTTATCTAAACATTAATTGTGAAATTACGAGATCAAACTTGAACTAGGCAAGCAACTCACGTTTGAACTTATATATGTTTTATTCAAGAAGAAGCTAAAAACACTTCGCGAATATCTAGCAAAAAACGAAAAGAAAAAATTTATTAGAAAATTCTAATCATAGATAGAATATTTAATTCTCTTTGTATCTAAGAAGGACGAAACTCTTCATCTATATGTCGATTATTGAAAGCTAAATAATATTACGATAAAAAATCGATATTTATTACTTAATATTAGCGAGCTTTAGAATCGATTGTTCGAAGCAAAGTACTTTATCAAATTGAACTTACGAGAAACGTACAATTAAATTAGGATAAAAACAAAAAAAGAGTAAAAAATAGCTTTTTGCACACGATATAAACTATACGAATACACGATAATGTCGTTCGAACTTACGAACGTCTCGACAACGTGTCAAAAAATAATCAATGATGCATTACGACAATATTTAAATCGATTTGTCATAACATACTTGAACAACATCATAATTTACTTAAATATTTTGAAAAAACATGTGAATTATGTTTCCAAAGTATTAAAATGTCTAAACAAGAGAAATTTACATCTTAAATCAAAGAAATGCAAATTTCATCAAGAAAAAGTTGACTTTCTTGAATTTGTCGTTGAACGACATGAAGTACGCATGAATCTCAAAAAGCTACAAGCAATCAAAGAATAAAAATCATTTATTAATGTTAAAAAAGTTCAATTCTTCTTAGATTTCATAAATTACAACAAGAAGTTCATCAAGAACTACTTCGTTAATGCAATATCATTAACGAATTTTACAAAAAAGAAGACGTCATAAATATGAAAATTAACAAAAGAAGAATTATTTCAAGATTTTAAGCTAGAATGCTTAAAGGAACTAGTACTAAAAATGTACGACTTACGATTGTCAAACAAGATTAAAATTAACGCATTAAATCTAATTATCGATGTATGCTTCAATTAAGAGCATGAAGACATGTGACACTCAATAAAATATCTCTTGAGAAAACTTTTGTTAATTGAACAAAATTACGATATTTACGACAAGAAGTTATTCGCTATTGTAGTCTCTCTAAAATTATGAAGAGTATACATCGAAGAATTATCAAAACTTACGATTCTTATAGATCACAAAAATCTTCTACACTTTACTACTATTAAACAACTTAATAAAAGACAAATGCGATAATTAGAGCGATTCGAACAATACAAGTTTAAAATACAATATACATTAGACAAAGATAATGACAAAGCAAACGCATTTAACAAAAGAAATGATCATATAAAAACGAAGAAATTGTTTAATCACAACATACTTAAGATCAACAAGAACAAGTCATTATTAATAAACAAATACGAGCTGAATGCTATTTTACGAATACTTAGAGACAATAAGAAAGAGTTTTCAATAAAGAAAGAAAAACTTCAAATATCTATCGACAAAATCGACAAATGTATAAAGAAACATTATGATAAATCACTACAAAAACATTCGAAAATGATCAAAATCCTTTAGCTTTTACGTTAGCATTGTTAGTTTTCTTAAATAAGACAAGTTGTCAAGACATACGTTAAACGATGCCTTAGCTATTAGCAAAACAAACATAATACATATGCGAGCTATGACGAAATTCAATATTAGAAATCATTTAAATCGTCATGAAATAAAGTCACAATAAATTTTATTATTAAGTTGCTCAAATCGACGAATCTAGCAACTAGAGACAAATATAATTCGATACTAGTAATAATTAACAAACTTATCAAGTATTCACATATTATCGCATGCAAAGAGAAGTTTATAGCAAAACTATTACGATTATGCACTAATATAGATCAAATCTAGGCCAGATTAGTCCTAGCTCGTCGCTAGTCCTATTGGTACTAGCGTGCTCGCGATCGCGCACATATCTATTGCGCGATTCTCTCTATATTTACTTCTTATGCTTTTAGTATTAGTTAATACATACTTATATGATTCGCTCTATGTAGATTCCTAACATTACTAAAAGCATCCAACCACTATACTCGTAGCTTCACGAGATCAAAGAACGAAATAATTTGACGAAACGACTAGATGAGTTCGCAACAAGTCGAGACCTATAATAAGCTCAAAGCTTTCATTTAAACACTCTCGTTAATTATTTTATTTACACATACAATGGCGAAGCGATTCCTAGAACGAGTTCAAGAGATTGTCGATACGCTATTAAAGAAAATCGAAGAACGACAAGTGTTCATTCTACTCTCAAGTGCGTCGAATGAAATTTAGAACGTCAAAGATTCGTCTTAAATCAAAAGCAAAACTTAGTTGAAGCATTGAGTCAAGATCGATTCTAACGTCGTGTTAATATATATTGCAAAGTCTCGCTACGAACGCGATGCAACTCTAGAATGCGTAAAATTATAAAAGACTATAATCGCCAACAAGAAAAAGATCTACGATATAACTCTTAAGACTCAAGATTGTCACAACAAAAGTAAGCAAGAATTAACAAATATCAAAGAGCAAATGATCTCTTTGCAAAAATTAACGAATAATTTGAAGAAAAAACTACGTCTTTGTAACGAGAAGGTCAATCGATTGCAAGACTCGCTAGCGATTGCTTAGACAAACATAGCACAAGCTTGCTCAAAAGCACGAGCTTCTTCAACGCTATCAACGTTAATAGACAAGCGCTTCGTTAAATTTTCAAACTCGTCTATCTTTATCAACAATAATAATTTATCTTTCGAGAACTAATCTTTGAAGTTACACGACAAGTTGATCATCAATGAGAATTACTTCGAAATCGATATTGCAAAAGCTACGTACATCGTCGAAAGAATTGACGAAGACGTTGTCGAACACATTAATGCGTATCGAGTGAAAAACGCTATCTATTTTAAGATCGTCGACATAATGATGAAGATTCTAAAGAACGTATACGAGGATTCGAATTGTCAACGCAATGTACGACAAAAATACCTAGCTCTTAAACAAGAAATCAATCAAGAATTCGCTTCGTTTTTCTTCGAATTTGCACGTTTGAGTTACGAACTAAAATACATCGACGTCATGCTTAGACAAGATCTCGAGACAAAGATAAATCAAGAATTAAAGAGCATTCTCGTCAACAATTCTTAAGAGTTCGACAATCTAAATTAGATAAAAGATTATCTAATCATCGCGAACAACGTTTGTAGACGCATTAGAATCGATAATAATCGTAAAGACATTTTTAAGAAGAATAAAACGACGAATAAGTCTCGTTATACGACGATTGTCTACAACGATAATCGTGTCTCTATTTACTCTCGCACTATTATTTCGATTGCAAAACTCGTTGTCGCAATTCTTGCTTCAATTATCTTATCTTTGACAAACGTATAGAACTCTAAGAGGGGCAATTGCTTTATCTATCACAAACATGAGCACTTAGCGAGAGACTATTCTAATAAGGAGAATTGAACGATGATAATTAAAGAATTGCAATTAGACTCTAAATTCGATAAGAATTATGACTTATTGTCGAAAAACTAATCGCCCTCGAACGTGACGAAACGAAGAACGAAATAGTCGAAATATTCTCTTCAAGTTGGCGCCTCGATTTGTACGACAAAACTTCTCTTATTGTCAATTGTTAGCTCATTATTTCTAATGACGACTCTTATGAATACAAGAACAAAGAATTATTGAACATCGAGTGTACGACATACAATGTAATCGATAAGATTTTAATGAACATGATTTGCGAGAAACTTAATATCGAATCGATCCTTCTAGCGAACTCGCAACCTTTAAGAGCTTACAACGAGCAATTAGCTCTCAATTCTATCACACACGCCATTTACTTTACTTTAATTGTTAACGAATATGTCAAGCAAATCTATTCTATGCTTATAGTGCCTTTGGGAAATCATCGCATCATAGTAGACAAACTCTAGATAAATAAGTACGACGTTATTCTTAACATAAAATATGATCGATTAATTTACAAGTCGAATCGTTGTTGTCATCTAGAAGCTACGTTCAATGTCAAGTTCAAAATCGCTCTTGTGTCAACGACTTTAATAATTAAGAAATCTTCTAATTATGTAATTCTTAAGAAGAAGAAGACTTCTAAATTCGAGTTTATCTCTACTAAGTCAAATAAAGAAACTTAAAACGATGCTTTTGTTAACGACCTCAAATCTAAGAGATTCTTAGACATCGCTCAAGTATTTGTCGTCGCCTTCTATCGACTTAATAGTCGAGTTTATCGTCGTCAAGACGTACGTTGTTTCTCTCTTACAATAGCGATCATTATCGAGAAGCTAGTTCGCAAACTCATTATCGTCGATCTCGATTGCGTAGAACTCAAGGCTTTTATCGAGATAATCTTAAAGAAAATACTCAAAAAACTATTAATTAAATATCACGATCTTAAGGCTATCTTTGATCGAGTTAAGGTTAACGATCTTTCATTTTATCGTCTTTACGATCACAAGATTCAATTGAAAAACAATGACAAATTGATGTCAAAAAGTAGAATTTATCAAATGTCGATTCACAAGCTTCTTGAAACTAAGAAATATTTGAAGAAGAATCTTAAGAAAAATTTCATAAATTCTAGTTCGACTCTCTTTGCGTCTCTCGTATTATTTGTCGCAAAGTCAAACGAAGAACTTCGCTTCTACGTTGATTATCGCAAGCTCAATGCTTTAATTCGTCGAAATCGATATTCGATTTCTTTAATTAAGAAAACATTAGCTCGTGTTATGAATTGCAAGTATTTGATCAAGCTTGATATTATAGTTGCGTTCAATAAGCTTCGCATGCATCTAGATAGCGAGAATTATATCACTTTTGTTATCTCTATAAAAGTCTACAAATATTACGTTCTTTTCTTTGATTTAATTAACGAATTGACGAGCTATTAACACTACATGAACGACGTGCTTTTCGAATATCTTAATGACTTTTGTTAAGTCTATTTAAACGATGTCTTAATCTATAGCAAAACTCTCAAGAAATATATTCGTCACATTCGATTAATTTTGCAAAAGCTTATTGACGCAAGTCTACAAGTAGATATTAAGAAGTGCGAGTTTCACGTTTAGAAGACTAACTTTCTAGGTGTTTTGCTATCAATAGAAGACATACGCATGGATTCTCTTAAGATTCAAGTAGTTATAGCATGAGCAATCTCTACTTGTCTAAAGAAGATTTAGGTCTTCGTAGATTTTTGTAATTTCTATCGACAATTTATAAGAAAATTCTCCAAGATAGTTCGCTCGATGTTGAAGCTTACTCTTAAGAATATATCTTTCAATTGATCTACAATTTGTCAAAAGACTTTCGAACTACTTAAAGAAAGCATCACTATCGTCTTTGTGTTACGTCACTTTAATAGAGCCAAATAGATTGTACTAGAAATTGACTTCTTGAACTATGTTAATGGCGAAGTTCTTTCATAATATAATGATGAAGAAAATCTTTATCTCGTGACTTTTTATAGCAAGAATCTGTTGTTAACAAAATGCAACTACGAGATTTACGATAAAGAGCTATTAGCTATTGTTCGTTGCTTGAAAAGATAACGATCAAATTTAAAGATTATCGATATCTCTATTAAGGTGTTTACAAATCACAAGAACTTGAAATACTTTATGACTAGCAAGAAGCTTACTTGTCGTCAAGCTAGATAAGTCAAAAAGCTATCGAAGTTTAACTTCAAGATTATGTATTAATTAGGTATTCGAAATGCTAAAGCGAATGCCTTAATGCGCAAATCTAATGACTCGTCTATTATTGCGAAAGACGATCGCATTAGATATTAACATCAAACGATTCTAACATTTAATCGTCTCTTAATTAATTGCATCGAACTCGATGCGAATATCTCTATCTACGATCGAATTCGAAAGATCAACATAAATGATAAGAAATGTGATTGCTTTCGTCGAGTCATTAAGAAGAGCAAACGAATCTTTAATTGAGTTCGTTTAGATAAATGCTTTATCAAAGATAAAATTCTTCTCTATCAAAACAAGCTTTAAGTGCCTAGAAATTCTAATCTTTTTGTGAAATTAATTCGAGAAGTTTACGATTAACTCTTTAGTGAACATTCTAGAATTTATAGAATCATCGATCTATTGCGACGAAATTACTATTGACTTTACATGCGACGAGCAATGAAACAATATATACGCAATTGCTATAGCTATTAGCGATCTAAGATCTCTCGCAATAAGTACAACGAACAATTGGTTCTCGTCGCCATATCGACGCAACGTTGAATCGATATATCAATGAACTTTATTATTGGATTGCTAGAATCTAATCAAAAGAACGCGATTTGCATCGTCATCGACAAGCTAACTAGGAAGCGA
>JAABUJ010006214.1_pt1 | contig 11656 bp, 8 predicted proteins | sample 5559131 | NCBI WGS metagenome assembly JAABUJ01 (sample SAMN10711875, study PRJNA513366) | rock metagenome | isolation source: Antarctica rocks | place: Antarctica: Victoria Land, Mt New Zealand nord | collected 2016-01-07 | reverse complement strand
CAGGCTGGCCCCAAGTTTGCAACATCTCCCGCGAACCGACGTAACGGACGCAGACATGGTTAACGCAACCTTCTCAATCTCGGCCAGCGCGCCAGCGGCGACCCTGCCGACCAAGCCTGCCGCCGATCATCCGTCCTTCTTCCGCCAATTGCTGTCCGAGTTGAACCCGCTGCAATATGTGCCTGTCGTCGGCACAATTTACCGGGCGGTGACCGGCGACACGATCCCGGACTCGGCACGCATCGCCGGCTCGCTGGTGGTGAGCGGATTGATCGGCGGCCCCGTCGGCCTCGCCGCCAGTGTCGGCATCACGTTGCTGGAGCAACTCACCGGCGTCGATCCGGAGAAGCTGGGCGACAAGCTGTTGGCCAACCTTGGCATTGGCTCCTCCGCGCATTCGACGGCCCCGGTCGCAGTGGCCGCGTCCTCCCCTACGGCCCCCGCCGCGATTACGTCGGAAGCCGCTTCGAATACGCTCGCCATGGCGTGGTCGCCAGCGCAGTATCAGGCCTACGACGTTGCGCGCTTTGCTTCGGGCACCCTGAGCCAGGGGACGGTGCTGACTGCCGACATGTTGAATACCGCCGAACTTGCGCGCATCGCTCACATGTCCTGAACACCGCGTGGCCTTGGTCGTGGCTAAATTCCCCTTTCCAGGAACATCTGACCCGTTACGGTGTCGAGTGCCGGCCTACGGCAAGATTTCCAAGGGGGAACGAACATGTCGGACCATGCCGAAACGCCTTCGAACGTCGCCCGGCGGGCCCTCCTTGGCGGTGCGGCCCTCGCAACGCTCGCCGCCTACGCCGCCGGGCCAGCGCAGGCCGCCGACGGACAAGTGTACGTCATCGCCGAACTCACTGCCAAACCAGGCAGCGAGACCGCACTGCGTGAGCTGATGGTGCCCTTTGCCGAAGGTGCCCGAAACGAACCAGGCTGCGTGCACTACACGCTGATGGAGGTGACCGACGAGCCCGGCCGGTTCCTGACCTACGAGATCTGGCGGGACAAGGCGGCCATCGACGCCCACATGGTCACGCCGCAGATCAAGGCCGCCGGGGCCAAGCTCGCCACGGTGCTCGGCAAGCCGTTCACGCAAATCTTCCTCAACGGCCTGACCTGACGCCTACTTGGCGGCGACGAGGGCCGGCGGCTCGCACCCGGTTGGGCAGCACCGGCCCGGCTGTTTCGAAACCCGCCGCCCGTCGGCCGCGATGCCGCGGTCCAGCAGGCTCTCGACCAGCTCGACCTTTTCCATCACCGGGTAGTTGCGCCAAATCTCGCGCTTCATCGCCTCGGGCGAGCCGCCGCCGTGCAGCGAGATCACCGAGTACCAACTGCCCTGGTGCGACACTGTCAGGTCCTCGATCAGGCGCGACACCTCCAGCCGCTGCTCGGCGGGGATGTCGGCCCGTCCGCCCAGCACTGCCGACAGCGAGGCCTGGGTTTCGGGATTGTGGTCCTCGTCCGGGCCGGGCAGCGCCACGATGAGGCCGCCGGACACATAATGCGCCACCCGGTGCATGTCGTAGATCTTGGTGGCGAGCAGCAGCTTGCCGATGTTGGAGAACACGGCGTCCGGCATCACCGACCCGGCCGGGTCCGTCGTGCAGTACACCGAGGAGGCGACCCCGCAGGCGTAGAAGCTCTCGGTGATGGTGATCAGCTCCACCATGGCCTCGCGGATATGGCCGTGCCGCTCCGGATCGAGGCCGTTCGCCTGGATCATCAGCGCCCCGGCGCCGATCAGCAGGTCGCCGAAGCCCGCCCGCGCGCCGATGCAGGAATGACGGTGGTGCGTCGCGTACGACGTCGTCAGGAAGCCGCCTTCCTCGTGCTCGCCGGCCAGGAACACCCGGTCGTGCGGGACGAACACGTCGTCGAAGATCACCACCCCGGTCGACTGCCCGTACTTGGCCGAGAACTTCGCCGCCGCCTCCCCGGGCCGGCCCGCCGGGCGCGCGACGATGGTCACGCCGGCCGCGTCGACCGGCACGGCGCAGCACACGGCGTAGGCCGCGTCCTCCGCCGTGTGGGTGCGGCACGGCATCACCAGGAACTCGTGCATGTACGGGGCGCCCGTCACGATCGCCTTGGTGCCGCGGATGACGATGCCGTCCGGCCGCCGCTCGGCGATGTGGACGTAGGCGTCGGGGTTCGCCTGCTGGCCTGGCCGCTTCGACCGGTCGCCCTTGGCGTCCGTCATGGCGACGCCGAGCGCCAGGTCCGCGTCCTGGACCCGGTGCATGTAGGCCAGGAATCGCTGGGCGTAGTCGGTGCCGTGGGCGTCGTCGGCGCGCCGGGTCGCCTGGAAGATGCCGTTCAGCGCGTCGTGGCTGAGGTAGCGTTGCGCGCAGCCCGACACCCGGCACACCAGCCGCACCGCTTCGAGCTTGCGCAGCAGGTCCTGCGAGGTCGCGTCGATGTGCAGCATCCGGTTGACGGTCTTGCCCGACGTGCCCTGCCGCGCGGTCATGAGTGCGGCGTGCTCCGGCGCGTGCGCGAAGTCGTAGGTGACGCCGACCGCATTCACGCCGGGCGCGAGCAGGGGCTCGTCGGCGACGCTCTCGACCCGGCTGCCGTTCACGAATACGCGCGGCCGATAGGCGCGCAGCGAGTCGCGGTAGCCGGCGGCATCCATCAGCATGGGCGTCCCTCTCTAGGTTTGTCGTGACAATCGAACGCTGCTAGGGAATCCGCAAGCGCAATCGGCAGATATCTAGAGGGGACGGCGCCTCATGCGGACCATCGATCGCGAGACCTCGGCGCTGCTGGTCGTGGACTTCCAGGCACGGCTGATGCCGGTCATCGACGGCGGGGCGGCGGCCGTCGCCAACGCGCGCCGCCTGCTCGCCGCGGCTGCGATGCTGGGCGTCCCCGTCCTGTTCACCGAGCAGAACGCCGGCGGCCTCGGCGGCACCGTTGCCGAGCTGGAGGTGAGCGCACACGGCACGGTCCTCCACAAGATGACCTTCGACGCCTGCCGGGCGGACAACGCGGCGGCGATGCCGGACCGGCCGGCGATCGTCGTCGCAGGCTGCGAGGCGCATGTCTGCGTGTTGCAGACGGTGCTCGGCCTGCTGGACGCTGGCCGACGGGCGTACGTCGTGCAGGACGCGATCGGCTCCCGCCAGCCCGGCAGCAAAGCGGCGGCGATCCGGCGGATGGCCCAGCATGGGGCCGAGATCGTCACCACGGAAATGGTTGTGTTCGAGTGGCTGGCCACCGCGGAACATCCACGTTTCCGTGAGGTCGTGGCGCTCATCAAGTAGCGGAACGAGGTGGTTGAGCCGGCTGCCGCTGGCTTGGGGACAAGCGGAGCAAGGCGAACCAGCGCTCGCCGGATACTGCCGATAAGACGGGCAATAAGGCGGGACTTCGGGAAGCGCCCGTCGTGAGTTGTGGCTGCTCAGCCGAACGAGCCGACCTCGTGCGTGATGGCGATCGCGATCTCGCGCACGATGTCGAACAGCGTCCGCATTGGGGCGATCATCTCGGTTTGTTCGCGCAGATAGGAGCTGACCGCCCGGGGCGCCGCCGGTTCGCCGTAATCCTGCTCGGCGATGGCGTCCGCGCTGGCCGGGAAGATTTCGGCGATCAGTTGCAGCGCCGCCGGCACCTCCAACCGCAGCACGGCCGCTTCCAAATTCTGCCGGGTCACGCCGTGCCGGGCCGAGAACTCCGGGATGCCGGTCGCGAGCAGCCAGATGCGCTGGATCACCGCCAGGCGCAGCGCGTGCAGCAGCACCTCGCGCGGCTTCATGCACGGCGGGTCCGGCCACGCGGCGCGCAGGGCCAGGTGATCGGCCTGCACGCGCCGGAACATCGCTTGCACGTCCGCCCACAAATCCAGCCGCTCCAGCGCCCGCGCGACCGAAACCAGCGCCGCCTGGCGGCCCGGCCTGCGCGTGTGCGCCGCCCGGTCGAGCCAGGTTCCCGGGTCGAGGGTGCCGACCACGGCGCGCAGCACGTCGAGGTCGGAGTGCGCGAGGGCGTGTCGCGGCAGGTCGAGCGCGCGGCGGAAGCGGCGGCTTTCCGCGTGCAGGTGGTTGAAGGTCTCGGGATGCCGGGCGGCGGCGCTGCCGATGCCCTGCAGCGTGTTCGCGCACCAGCCGAGCTGCTGCAGGATCGCGTTGTTGGGGATCGCCCGCAGCTCACGCGGGTGCCGGATCGAGACGGCCTGCGCCATGCCCTCGCTCTGCCGCGCAGCCGGGCGCGAGCCGGTCTTGTCGATCAAGGCGGGACCGAACGCGCCCAGCAGCGCCGCGTAGCCCGGGTCCTCCACCAGCGCCTGCATACCCGCCTGCGCGGTCGCGAAGAAGTCGGCGGCGAAATCCGAGTCGGCGTAGATCGGGTCCTCGATCGGGCCGGCCGCCGGGTGGAACGCGTGCTCGGCGATCCGCGCGACCGTCGCCAGGGCCAGTTCCGGGGTCGCGAACAGCAAGTAGCCGTCGCCGCCCTGGAACGCGCTTTCCTCGCGGACCGGGAGGTTGGCCTGGCTCAGCGCCTGGCGGCTCGCGGTGGGCGACAAGTATTTGAGGCGGTCGGCGAGCGAGCCGGGATGCGCGCCGCGGCCGATGCTCTCGCCGTGGGTGTCGAACAGCACCACCTCGACGCCGGACAGGCCGAAGCGCGCCAGGGTCTCGCCGATCTTGAAGCGCAGCCGCTCGATCAGGTAGCTCGCCGCGACCTGGCCGACGTAGCGCCCGGAATCCGAGTAGCCGAACTGCAGCGCGAGCCGGCCGGTGGCCTTCAGGTAGGCGCACCAGTGCGGGCTCCGCAGCGCCTCCTCCAGCACGCGCTGGCCGCTTTCGAGGGCCTCCGCGGTCTCGAACAGCGGGCTGATCTCGACATGGCGCTCGATGCCGAACAGCCGCGCCAGCCAGAGGGCGGCGAGCAAGGTGTAGCCGCTCTCGGTCTCGGCGATCAGGAAGCGCACCGGGACCGAGGCGTCCACGTGCTTGACGATCTGCGCGACCGTCATCATCAGCCGCGCCGCCGACGCCTGCTCGGCCATCAGCCCGCCGAAATCGACCGGCACCGGTTCAACCGCATCGAGCGCCGCGTTGATCGCGACCAGCAGCGCGCGACGGTGCGAGGGATCGTCGGCGGCGTCGATCAGGCCCAGGCGCTGGCGGACCACGTTGTGCAGTTGGGTGGAGTTCAAGCGCACATGGGTGTGGGCCAGCGCCAAGCCATGCGCGGCCAGCCCGGCGCGGGCCACGCTCAGCGCGCGCCGGTCGGCGCCCTCGGCGGCGGCGATCGCGGGCGCGAACAGCTCCAGCAACGGCGCCGGGGTGGTCAGCGCATCGTCGCGCCGGTCGACCAGCACGCGGGCGAAGGCGGCCACGGCGGCGGGGTCCGAGCCGGTGGCGGCGTCAATTTGGGCACGCACCGCGTCGAGCGCCACGCCGAGCCGGGCGCGCAGGTCGTTGGTGTGGGGCAAGCCTGCAAGCTGCTTGGCGAGGCGCTCCAGCTGCAGCAGCTTCATCCGCAACCGCAGGCGCAGCGTATCGGCCCAGCCGATGTCGGTGCGGCCGTCGGTGTCGTAGCCGACCCAGCTCGCCAGCACGATCGGGCGCGGCAGCAGCTCGGCCCAGCGTTCCGGCCAAACCTGGCTGGCGATGACCAGCAGGGCGTCGTTCAGGCGATCCAGCGCGTCGCGCCCGTTGGCGATCGCGGCGTTGGCCTGCGCGAACTCCTCCGGCAAGGTGATCGGTGGCGGACGGTGGCTGGCCAGTTCGGGCGGTGGGGCGCCGCCGCTCGCGATGGCGGCGAGGCCAGCCGCCGCTTCGGGCGCCAGCGAGAAGGTCGGGTGCGCCGTGAACACGGCCGCGTAGCGTGCGCGCTCGACGCTGGAGCGGAACTCGGCCCAGCGGACCGGGCTGTCGGACGGATCGGGGCGGAGCACGGTCTGCGCGACCTTCGCCAGCGCGGCCTGGTTGGCGGCCAGGCCGGTGCCGCCGACATAGGCCGCTAGTGCGCGCGCACGGTCGCCGAACGCCTGGTCGCGAAGCTGGCGGACGATGGCCGAGATGGACCCGGCGTCGAGTTCGCCGTCGTCGATCATCCGGGTGATCGCGAGCGCCACCGACATCACCGGATTGCCGAACGGGTCCTCGTCCGATTGCGCGAGGCGGCGCACGACCAGGGCGAGCAGGCCGTCGATCTCGGGGGCGGGGCCGTGGTCCATGGACGGGATGATGCGCTGCGCCACGGCGATATGCCTAGTCATACGTGCAACTCCTCCCGCGATGCTGCATTGCAGCAACAGCCGTCTGGCCAATCGGCCAGCGACACACCTCAGGAACACTGCGATGACGCTTTCCCGAAACTTGCTTGCCTGCGCCGCCGGCCTCGCCGCCTTGGCGGTCGCCAACACGGCCGCCGCACGCCGGGCGGAACGCCGGCACCCGCCCGAGGGACGCTTCGTCGACGTCGACGGCGTGCGGCTGCACTACACCGACCGCGGCGCCGGCCGTCCGGTCGTGCTCATCCACGGCAACGCCACGTCGGGACAGGATTTTAACACCAGCGGGGTCGCCGAGGTGCTGGTCCGCACCAACCGGGTCATCAGCTTCGACCGCCCCGGCTCCGGCTACAGCGAGCGTCCGCGCGGGCGTGCCTGGACGGCGGGACAGCAGGCCGAGCTGCTGCACAAGGCGCTCACCAAGCTGGACGTGCAGCAGCCGGTGGTCGTCGGCCACTCCTGGGGAACCGTGGTCGCCCTCGCCCTCGCCCTCGACCATCCCGCCGACACGGCCGGACTGGTGCTGCTGTCGGGCTATTACTTCCCGACGGTGCGCCTGGACGCCCCGCTGGTGGCGCCCGTCGCGATCCCATTCCTGGGCGACGTCCTGCGCTACACCGTTTCGCCGGTGCTGGGCTGGCTGCTCATGCCGGGCTTCAAGCGGATGCTGTTCGCGCCCGCCCAGATCCCGGCGCGGTTCAGGCAGGAGTACTCCTCCGCCATGGCGCTGCGCCCGTCGCAGGTCCGGGCGACGGCGGTGGACGGCACGCTGCTGGTTCCGAGTGCGGCTGCGTTGTCCGGCCGCTACGGCGAATTGGAGATGCCGGTCGTGATCATGGCCGGGGATGGCGACAAGATCGTGGGCAACCGTCAAGCCAGGCGGCTGCAACGTGCCGTCCGCGGCAGCCGCCTGGGGATCGTCGAGGGCGCCGGGCACATGGTTCACCACCTCGCCTCGCGGCAGGTGGTCGACGCCATCGCCGAGGTGGAGCGGCGCACGGGCGACGGCATAGTGCAGGAACGCCCGCTCGCCGCGTGAGCCTAGTCGCCACCTGCGGGGTACATATCGCCCATGCCGTGCTCGGCGCGGGCGGCCGTCAGCGCGCGGCCGCCCTTGCTGACCCACTTGCCGACCCAGTAGCGCTGGGCGACGTACAGCACCGCGCAGACCACCACCGCCAGCCCGGCGAAGAAGGTGAACCCGGCGGCGAAGCTGCCGGTCAGCTGCTTCGAGAAGCCCATCGCATTCGGCAGGATCGAGCCGCCGAGCGCGCCGATTTCGCCGATCATGCTGCTCGCCACTGCGGTCGAGAGCGGCCACCGCAGGGGCACCAACTGGAACAGAGCGCCGTTTCCGGCGCCGAGGGCGGCGAAGATCGCCATGAACAGCAGCGTCGTCAGCACGAGCGAGGGAGTCGACGTCAGCGCGAGGAACAAGGCCGCCACGCACAGCAGCACGACCGAGACCGCCACGATGCCGCCGATCCGGTCCGCCATGTAACCGCCGAGGATGCGCACCGCGCTGCCCATTACGGCCGCGAGCATGGTGAGCTGCGCCGCCTCGACCTTGGTCACGTGGAATTGGTCGTAGAAGAAGGTCGGCAGGAACGCCGACAGGCCGATGAAGCCGCCGAAGGTGATGACGTATACGGCGTTGAATACCCAGCCATCGGCCTGGAACAAGCAGGCGAGGTGCTGCTTGATGCTCTGGTGCTCGTTGTCCGGCGGCTCCTTGGCGAACACCGCCATGACCACGAGCGGCACCAGCATGAACACGGCGGCGAAGCCGTACACCGTCTGCCAGCCATACTTCTGCGCCAACGGCGGGGCGAGCAGCAGGGCGATCACGGTGCCGGAGTTGCCGGCGCCCGCGATGCCCATGGCGAGCCCCTTGTGCTCCGGCGGGAACCAGCCGGAGCCGAGCGACAAGGCCACGCCGAAGCTGGCTCCGGCGACGCCGAGCAGCACGCCCATCGCCAGCGCGTCGCCGAAGGTGTTGACGAAGAACAGGCCCCACAGCATGGCGACAATGATCAGCGACATCTCGACCATGGCGGCGTTTTTGCGGCCGATGTACTGCGCGATGACCCCGAGCGGAAAGCGCATCAGCGCGCCCGCCAGGATGGGAAGTGACACCATCAGCCCGGTTTGCGTGGGCGTCAGCTTGAACGCCTCGGTGATGAACGGCCCCATGGCGCCGTTCAGCACCCAGACGGCAAAGCAGAAATCGAAGTAGAGGAAAGCCGCGAACAGCGTCGGCGGATGGCCTGATTTCAGGACGGCACGGATGTTGGCCAAGGTTAAAATCTCCAGGGCGTCGGGGGTTGAAATGTCATGGCTGCGTCCCGGACCGGGCTACCGGCGACGGCGGCGTAGCCCGGCGGCCTCTGCACGCCGCAGTACGGGCGGCGAGTGCGGGCCTGCATCAGTACACGTCGCGCAAGTAGCGGCCTTGGCGGGCCAGCGCGATCGTCCAGTCCCTGGCCTGCGCGTCATCCAGCCCGCCTTGCCTGGCGGCGACCTCGCGCAGGGCGAAGTCGACGTCCTTGGCCATCCGCATGGCATCGCCGCAGACATAGAAATGCGCGCCGTCCTGCAGCCAGCGCCACAGGTCCGCGGCGTGGCTCCGCATCAGGTCCTGCACGTACACCTTCTTTGCCTGATCGCGGGACCAGGCCGTGTCCAGGCGGGACAGGGTGCCGTCCGCCAGCCAAGCCTTGAGCTCGTCCGCGAACAGGAAGTCGGTCGCCTGGTGCTGGTCGCCGAAGAACAGCCAGGCCGGGCCGGCAACCTGCTGGGCCGCCCGCTCTTGCAGGAAGGCCCGGAACGGGGCGATGCCGGTGCCGGGGCCGACCATGATGACGGGGGTGGCAAAATCAGCCGGGAGGCGGAAATGGCTTCTCTGGAAGGTGGCCAGGATTTCGCCGTGCAACGCCGCCCGGTGCGCCAGGAACGACGATGCGATGCCGTGGCGCACCCGGCCGCGCCGCTCGGCCCGCACCACGCCGACGCAGAGATCGACCTGGCCCGCTTCGGCGCGAGGGCTCGACGCGATGGAGTACAGCCGCGGCTTCAAGCTTGGCAGCGACTTCACCAGGTCGAACAGGCGCGGCCGGGCGGAGGGAAATGCGTCCAGCAGATCCAGCAGGTCCGCGTCGGCCGGTTCGGCGCCGTCATCGCCGTCCGCCAGCCGGCGGATGCGGGCAGCCTCGGCGGCGTTGCCGGCGGACATCGCCAGAAGGTCCAGCGTGCGGTCGAGCGGACGGGCGATGTCGACCTGCCAGGTCAGCGCCTCCCGCGCCGTTCGCATGGTGCCGTCCGGGCAGGGCGCCAACTCCGTCCCCGCAGCTCCGAGCATACGCAGGCAAGCCTCCACCAAGTCCGGATCGTTGGGGGCGAGCACGCCGATGGAATCACCGGGCTCGTAGCTCAGGCCGGAGGGCGACAGGTCGATCTTGACGTGCCGGACATCCTTCGCCGAACGCGCGCCGGTCAGGCGGTCCGCCGCCAGCACCCGCACCGGCATGCCGAGCGGGGCAACCGGCGCAGGCGTTGCGACCGCCGGGGCCGTGTCCGCCGGCCGTTCCGCCAGCAGTTGCTTCACCGTCTTGCTGGTGGGTTTGGCGCCGGGGACGCAGAGCGAGGCCGAGGTTTCGACGCCGCTCGCCAACGCCTCGGCGTAGGTCTGGCAAAGATAGCCGCACTGGCCGCAATCGAGCTGGGCCATCGCCGCCATCAGCTTGCGCTCGAACGGGCGGCCGTCGGCGAGGGCCAGCCGCTCGTCCAGTTCGAGCGCCGGGTCGTGCCAGGGGAAATCCTCCTCGGCCGCGATGGGGCTGGCGGCCGAGACCCCAGCCTCGTTGCCGCCGTACAGCCCGGCCAGGAAACCGTTCAGCCAGGCGCGCTGGGCGGGAGAGAACGGCGCGTTGTCCGGGATCACCGGGCTGCCCAGGGGAGTTCCCAATGGCGTCCCCAACGGCGCCATCGCGTTCACGCTGCGGCTCCGGCGATCGCGGCCAAGGTCGCGTCCGGCTGTGCGGCCGACCAAGCCTGGAAGCCCTGCCCCTCGGCCCGCTCCGCCATCCAATGCCGCAGCAGCGACAGCACCACGGGGGGCAGCTCGTCGGCTGCCACGCCCGGGCGGATCAGCCGCCCGATCGCCTGGTTGGCCCCCGCCCCGCCGCCGACGTGCAGGTCGTAGCCCTCCACGAGGTCGTCGTCGCGCTCCACCTTCGCGCCGAGCAGGCCGATATCGGCGATGTAGTGCTGGGCGCAGGAGTGGTGGCAGCCGGTCAGGTGGATGTTGACCGGGCTGTCGAGGGCGATCCGCTGTTCCAGCCAATCGACCAGCGACGCCGCGTGCCCCTTGGTGTCGGACGCCGCGAACTTGCAGCCGCCGCTACCGGTGCACGCGACCAGCCCGGCGCGCAGCGGCCCGGCGGCGTGGCCCAACCCTAGCGCCCCAATCGCCGCCAGCGCCGCGGGCACGCGCTCGTTCGCGATGTCGCTGATGAGCAGGTTCTGCCACACCGTCAGCCGGATGGTCCCGGAGCCGAAGCGGTCGGCGATGTCGGCCAGGCCGCGTATCCGCTCGGCCGTGATCCGCCCGACCGGGACGACGACGCCGACATAGGACAGGCCCGGCTGCTTCTGCTTGTGGACGCCGACATGGGCGCTGCGCGATTGCGGCGGCACGGGCAGCAGCGCCGCATCCGGGACGCGGGTGAGCGGACGGCCCAGCTCCGCCTCGACGGCGGTGAGGAAGCGGTCGAAGCCCCACGCGTCCAGGACGTATTTCAGCCGCGCCTTGCTCTGGTCGGTGCGGTCGCCGCTGGCGATGAACACGCGCAGGATGGCGTCGCACACCGGCGTGGTGTCGGCGGGGGCCACGATCACCCCCGTGCCGCGGGCGAAGTCCTTGTGCCCGGTGATGCCGCCGAAGGCGAGCCGGTAGTACACGCCGGGCTCGACGCCGTGGCCGGTCATGACCTGTACCGCCGTGAAGGCGACGTCGTTGGTGTCCTCCAGCACGGGCACGCTGCCGCTGCCGTCGAAGGCGATATTGAACTTGCGCGGCAGGCCGAACAGCTCGCGGTGGTTCAGGATGTGGTGGTGGATGCGCCGCGCGTCCGGCCGCGTGTCGAGCAGTTCCTGCCGGTCGATGCCCGCGGTCGGGCTGCCGGTGACGTTGCGGACGTTGTCGGCGCCGGCCCCCCGCGAGGTGAGGCCGAGGTCGGCAAGCCGGGTCAGCACCTCCGGCGCCGCGGCCGCGCCGATCTCGCGCACCTGCAGGTTGGCGCGGGTGGTGATGTCGGCGTAGCCGCCGCCCAGTTCCGCCGCGAGGTCGGCCACGCCGCGGAACTGCAAGGAATTAAGGATCCCGCCCGGCATGCGCATGCGGCACAT
>JAABUJ010006213.1_pt1 | contig 11656 bp, 7 predicted proteins | sample 5559131 | NCBI WGS metagenome assembly JAABUJ01 (sample SAMN10711875, study PRJNA513366) | rock metagenome | isolation source: Antarctica rocks | place: Antarctica: Victoria Land, Mt New Zealand nord | collected 2016-01-07 | reverse complement strand
ATGTGAAATTGTGAAATTGAGCTAATCCCCCAAAAATGGAGATACACTAACAATGGATTGTAGTCTGTAACTCGACTGCGTGAAAAAGGAATTACTAGTAATCGTGTATAAGTACGGCACGGTGAATTTAATCTCAGATAGGTACTAACTACTCGTCAGGCGCTGAAAGAAGTATGTGCAATAAGTTTGGCTAGTGTTTATTTTCAATATGGGCGATTAGGCCCAAAAACTTAGGCATGTGGTCTTCGTATGCGTGACTTTGATTGGTGTTAAGTCGAAATATGGTTCGTGTAGTGGAAATTGCACGGGATTAATGAATATTAATAATACACCTGTTACAAAACAAGAGTAAAATTATATAATCTTGAGATTATATAATATTATTCTTGTTTTGTAACACAAGGAAGGTTCCGTTTGTTGGTATGACGGGTTGAGCTGTAAACTCAATAGCTACGGCTGTCGAAGGTTCGAGTCCTTTTCTTCCTAAAGGCATAATGATTTAATTCTACATAGGGCTAAATTAAACTATAACTCTATAAGTACTAATAATATTGCATTGATTTGCATTCAAAGAATATAGTTTAATGGTAAAATAGGAAGCTTCAAACTTCAAATTCTCAGTTCAAATCCGAGTATTCTTGACCTGATAGGTATCTTATTTTATTAAAATATTATGTTATATACGTCAGGCTTATTGATGTCTTATTATTATGCTTTAGTTGTATAATATATCACTGAACTTTTTATGACTTTTATTTTTTGATCCTTTTATTTGTGTTGCAAAGCTTGCAAAGCATGCAAGGCATTTAAACACAATAGCGACTTACTTTTTTTGCTGTCACTAGAAGTCACTAGAAGTCACCCTAAGTTTAATTACAAATAAATGTCCATTGTTTATAACATTTCTCTGTGTTTACTATTTGATTCTAGCCTTTATAGCTCAACGGTAGAGCGAGATACTGTTAATATCTAGATAAGTGTTCAATTCACTTTAAGGGCTTTGTGGTTAATGCTTTTAACGTACATATCTGCCAAATAAAACTAAAGGTTTAAAGTGTGTTAGCTTAATTGGCTAAGCGATGTGTTTCGGCCACAAGGATTACAAGTTCAAGTCTTGTACACACTTTTTAATTGTGATGATTATGCTGATGATTATGCTGATGCTGATGCTGATGCTGATGCTGATGCATAGACGAAGTCTCAGCAATTAAAAATATATCCAAAACAATATTTTTAACGCTGCATATAATATCTCAAATTTGCTTATACCACTGGGGTGCAAGGGTGGGTAGGGTAAGTATAAATATAATTTTTAACTAATATATTGACTTTAAACAAAATTTCTAAAATAAAACACCTCGCGTCAGGTCTTATACATTATCTTGCTTCGCTTGCTTGTAAACACTTTCTAGGGTATAAATTTTCATATGATACATTATATATAACTATAATAAAAGCTAATAGCAATGATATTTAAAAATTAAACATATAGACCTCAGGTTAAAGCATACATATTATTTTTTATCTATCGTATAATGAGGCAGAATTAGGAATGATATTAAGATAATGAATAGTTTACTGCTTATAAGTGAAACAATTAGTAATGGTTATAGGGATAAAGTTTTAGATATAATTTCTTTAATTTGTGTATTATCAGGAATTTTTGTTATAATAAGTAAAAACCCTATAGTATCAGTATTATTTTTGATAGGTTTATTTTTAAGTATAGCATGTTATTTGCTTGTATTAGGTATAAATTTTATAGGGTTATCTTACTTATTAGTTTATGTTGGAGCAGTTTCAATCTTATTTTTATTTATATTAATGTTAATTAACGTAAGAGTATCCGAACTATTAAGTGATACTAGTAACAACATACCGTTAGCCCTAGTTATAACTGTCTCGTATAACTTTGCTGTTTCTCAAATATTACCTCTTAATTTGTTAAGTTTTTACAGTTCTAATGTTAACACTTATTATTTTTATTTATTAGGTAGATTTTTTAGTTTTTTCAGTAATAGGGATGAAATTATGTTTGTAACTTCTAAACTTTGAGACGGGAATCTGGCAGAAACAACGCACATAGCAAGTATAGGTAATATTATGTATACTAGTTATTCAATTTGACTTATTATTACCTCTATTATATTACTATTAGCTATGGTAGGTGCTATAGTTATAACAATAAAACAAAAAGATTAAACATAATCATTAAATAGCATAATACTTAGATTATTTAAAGCTTTATACAAAAGATACGCAACATCAAATAAAAAAGAGACTTTAGTTTAACTGGAAAAATATGTGACTTTTGATCATCATTATGTGGGTTCAAATCCTATAGGTCTTAAAGGAATTAGCTCAACGGTAGAGCTCCCGTTTTACACACGGTAGGTTAGGTGTTCAAATCACCTATTCCTTATTCTTAAAACTACTGTTCAACAGCATCCAGCCATCTTTGGATCGTAGAAAGGTTTGACTCCTTAAAAAAATTAAGCTACGTTAGGTACTAAAAGCAGCTTTTGGTGTTATATTAGGGCTAAACATGACTACGATCTTACTAAGTTAACTACTGAATAATGATATGTAGGACACAGTGAGGCATCCGTTACGGCGTTTAATATATAAGTTTGCGAACATAATACGCAATTACATAAATTCATAAACACATAAATACACAAATAAATAAATACAAATGACAAACATAATAAGAAGCAATTTTCAAGCTCATCCTTTTCATTTAGTTTCTCCATCACCTTGACCTATCTTCACGTGTGCCTCCCTTTTCGCCCTTACTACATCAGGTGTTTTAACTATGCATGGTTTTGCATCCTCACAAGATTTATTCTACGTTGCATTAATATTACTTATATCTTCCATGTCCTTTTGGTTTAGAGATGTTATCGGTGAAGCTACATACTTAGGTAACCATACCTTAGCTGTACAAAGAGGTTTAAATATGGGAATAGCTTTATTTATAGTGAGCGAAGCACTATTTTTTCTGGCTATTTTCTGAACATTTTTCCATAGTGCTCTATCACCTGCTGTAGAAATGGGAGCCCAGTGACCACCTAGTGGAATAGATTCAGTTAATCCCTTTGAACTACCTTTACTCAATACTGTTATATTGTTATCTTCAGGATTTACAGTTACTTATGCTCACCATTCATTAATCCATGGATATAGAAAGGGTGGTTTGTACGCTATGGTATTTACAGTAGGATTAGCTTTAATTTTCACCGTTTTACAAGGTCTAGAATATACAGTATCTTGTTTTACCTTATCTGACAGCACATATGGTTCTTGTTTTTATTTTGGTACTGGTTTTCACGGGTTAAATAATGTAGCCCCTTACATAATTATATATATCTTACTTAAAACAAAAAAAATTTATAGCATTCAAGATAATGCTGAAATTAATAACAAATTATTAATACATATTCCTTCTTATAAAGATAAACAAGCTAATTCTTATTATTTACAAAAAAATTTCTTAGAATGATTTGTAGGGTTTACAGATGCAGAAGGTAATTTTAATATAAAGATAACAGGATTAAGTGAAAATACTTTTAAGAATGCTCAGTTTACATTTCAAATAGGTCTGCATAAGGATGATGAAGCTGTGTTAAATTATATTATGAACACTTTAAAATGTGGACATATATCTAAATCAAAAGATAGAATAAATTATTTTGTAAATGATAAAAATTCTTTATTACATGTAATACTACCTATATTTGATTTTGTCAATCTTAATAGTTCAAAATATCATCCTTTTGTAATATTTAAAAAAGCAGTTACATTAGTTAAAGATAAAAGTCATTTATCTGATATAGGTAAATTAGAAATAATTAAATGTAAAAAAGAAATGAATAATATGTCTGGTAAATGAATACCAAGTTCTATTAATAGTAAGATTAAAATTACTAAGTTTTGATTAGCAGGGTTTATTGATGGAGATGGCTCATTTTCAACTAATAAGTTTGTACCTAGATTTAAATTAGAAAATCATATTAAGGAGTTAGAATTATATAATAAAATTAAAGAATTCCTTAGTCTAGGTAATTTAATATTAACTTCTCAAAGAATAGATAGAGTTAATAGTAGCCCCACTGTAGTATTAGAAGTTAATAGAATAAAAGAACTTATAGAAGTATTGATACCATTAATGTATGATAATGATACTATTATTTTAAAATCTTTAAAGTGTAAAGATTTCTCTATGTGATTAAATTTAGTTAACATCTACTATAAAGGTTATCACACTATATCTCAAGGTAATTATTTATTCGGTGCAATAAAATTACATATTAATATGTATAGAATGACAACTAATACTTATTTATTTTGTAATAAACATATTTCCATTTATGAAATAGAAAATTTATTATGTAAACTTTACTTAATAGATAGTCCCTATGTGATTAAACAGGGAATAAGGTATTATAGAAATACTGATAAATTAGTTAGTGAGGCTACAAATCTTATTGTTATAGATAGTAATGGTAAGAAAACTATTTACCCTAGTATGACCGATTGTGCTAAAAACCTTAACATAGGAAGGAATAAAATTAAACAATGTTTAGTTTCAGGTGAATCCTATAAAGGTTATAAGTTTGTTTTAAGTTAATATATATATATTTAGTATAGCAAATAGAGACAATAGCAAGAAAGCCTTATTAAATATAAAGGTAACTTGCTGCCAAGTATATATTGTTAGGCAATATATAAAGGTTCAACGACTAGCCAATAAATATTATGTTATTTTAATTTTTAGTTAAAGTAAAAGAATGGCATTAAACTCTACATATAAAAAATTAAACTTCGACGATATAGAAGTTTAATTAGACTTATATGAATACATAGTCTCAACAATAATGTAAGTTATTGAAACATTTGTACATGTGATAATAGGAACTGCTTTTATAGGTGTAGGATTCTGAAGATACCTATCATACCATTTTACTGATAATCATCATTTGGGTTTTGAAGCATCTATTCTCTACTGACACTTTGTAGATATTGTATGATTAATACTTTTTATATCTATCTATTACTGGGGATCTTAGTTAACAATAAGTCCTGTGTCAAGGAAACCAAAAATGAAATTTTTGCTAGAGTGTTAGTGACTCAAGGGACTCAAGGTACTCAAGGTACTCTAGGTACTCTAGGTACTCTAGGTACTCTGGCATTGGGTTTTTTGACCTTTTTTGTTTTTTCCTTTTAGCCAGGCTAAGGACGGCCATAGGTTAATGGTAGACCGTTCGTCTTCCAAACGAAGTATATCGATTCGATTTCGATTGGCCGTAATAAATATTATCAAGAGTTAGTAACTTAATAGGCAAAGGACTTTCTTGTCGAGAAAGTAGATGCCGGATCGTGGCCGGCCTGACTCGCTTATGTTTATATTATTGCATATATTATATATACACAGGAAAAATTGCTATTGGTAAGGCAAGATATTTGCTAAATATTGTGTAATTAACACCTGGATGTTCGAATCATCTTTTTTCCGTAAGTTTTGTTAATGTTTTTTATTTATACATAGTTAATACAAAGGTTCCTTAACTTAATTGGTAAAGTATACTTTTGATAAGAGTAGGATTGGCGTTCAAATCGCTGAGGAATCAATAGCTAACCTCAAAATATTATTATATGTAGCTCATTATATTTATTTTTATAGCCCAAAATATAAGATCTTTTGTGTTGCGCTTTTTATTTATTAACTTAATAAGCATAAACATAAGCATAAGTTAAAAAATTTATATCTAAAACATAATTTATGCTTCGCATGCTTCGCATGCTTCGCATGCTTCGCATGCTTCGCAACTACTAAATTATTAATACTTTGAGGCACTAATTTACACTCAACAGTAAGGGAAATGTGACTAAAACTGAATTATCTAATATAGTGTGACCTGATTATGTAAAAAGCGTTATGATAAGATTATTATCTCATGTTTATATAGCTTTTAGTGCTATAAGTAAAAATGGTAGTTTAGTTGTAACTGTTTACTTGTGCCATTTATATTATAAATATTTTGTATTTTATATTTTATGCCATTATTGTTCTAGATATCCTGTTATTAGAAAAAGATATAAGGCTGATAATACAACATTTAGTTTGGAAATATTTACAAGATTTATGCCATGCATAACTGAATTACATAAGGATTATTGTATAAATAAAACTAAAGTTTTTAAGTTTTCTATTTATAATAATCCTTATACCAGTTGCATTAGGTCGTTGTATTCAAGGTGAGGCAACTTTTATGGGTATTACTTTGCTAATTTGTACTGATTCTTATTCAATATTAGGTGTTGGTGTTGTTGTTGTTGTTTTAATAATTAAATATAATATAATATATATTATACGGTATTATAAATCTAATATGCCTAGGATATATTAAAAAAAAAATACATGCCAAAATTAGTTTTTATTGTAAAACTTTATATGCATTCATCTATGGTATATAAGTTAGGGATGCTTGCATCCATAACTATAAAAAGAGAATTGGCTGAGCGGCTTAAAGCGATAAGCTTGAAACTTATTTGGTTAAAATGACCACATCCGTTCGAATCGGATATTCTCTGTTGCGCATGCGCTCTTTATTGATGATGTCAGATTTTCTATACAATAAAAAAAACAAATAAGCATCAGCATCAGCATCAGCATGAGCATCAGCAAGCCATAAACATCAGTATAGCTATATAATTTATACACATCTACGGGTTAGAGCCAGGCTGGTTAGGCGTCTCATTTGGGTTGAGGAATTGTTATGTTCGAGTCATAATAACCCGATTATATGCTTTAGAAAACTTTTTATTACCTAATGGTTATGGTTATGGTAATAATAAAACAAAAAAGAGATCAAATCTATAATATACAATAGTGATGTAGATGATATGGATAGTATTATTTTGTCATTTATACTAAATGACAAATAAGTATATAAAGAAATTGTTACGGAATCAAAGCTATATATCAAAGAGGGCTGGGCGTGATACGTGAAACGTGAAGGACAGCCTAAGTTGTGTGCCCATTGGGTAAGTGGAAAATGGCATGGAAGAGTGGTAGGACGCACACATAAACTCTAATAAGAAATTACATGTTTCACAGATAAACGGAGTGAATTGAAATATCTTAATAACTTCAGGAAAACAAATCAAAAGAGATTCTTTAAGTAATGTGAATGAAAAAAGAAAAGTCTTAAAAGTAAAATGGGCATATCTGTTTGAATATAAGGGGAACCTTCCTCTAAGACTAAATATGATATATAAGCGATAGTGATAAGTACCGTGAGGGAAATGATTGAAATAGCAATTTTATAAGCAGCTCGATAAAAGTTTAAATAAACAACAAGAGCGTACCTTTCGCATAATGGGTCAGCAAGTTAATTTTTGATGCGAGCAGTAATGCATAGATAAAACAATTATGATATAATGATGTAGTATCAAAAGTTAGACCCGAAGCCTAGTGATCTTACCATGGTCAGGATTATAAAAGTCCGAACGGGTTAAAAATAAGATTGAGCACTTAGTATAGCCCGAGTAGAAGTCAACCTTCTGCTATAAACCATCAAATTGACGGGAAATCCCTAAAGCAATCTTAACTAACCTAGTACAGCAATGTCATTAGGGGCGCAGGTAATGACTCGCGATATAGTAAAATCAAGATTGATACAAGTGAATGGGTAATCCGCATCCAAGCTCCATTTTATGTGGATAAAGGTTCATCGACTAAAAGGTGGTTGGCGCAAGCCTAAATTATAGTCAAGCCCCGATGGAAACATCGCAGGATAATATAGTTTTATAATTAATACAGGTAATATTTGATGCATAGACGAAGTCTCAGCAACTTAGCCTTATTATGTTTTCATTACCTTCAAATAAATTAAAACGGTTTGAATAATAGACGAGCAAACTATCACGAGTAAATGCCCGTAACAGCCACAAGCAAGCTACACGTAGAAAGGTAGTCGGGTCATCGGAAGGCTAGCACCCTAACCCTTTGATATAATTGAAAGGATAACCTTTGAAAACACTAATAATAAAACAACATTATAAATTTAAAAGCTACTAATCTAAACTTCTTTCTACAAGTATTCAAAGCCAAGGGCTTATTTTCCGCACCTCAAAGACATTATTGCTCTGATAAACCTAAGTTTAGCAATATGAAACCTGTGATTGTTTACGATGACGCACACAAGGATAAATTAAATATTTTAGCAAACAATCGTAATAAAACAGGTATCTATCGTTGAATTAATAAAGAGAATGGTAACACATACATTGGTAGTTCTGTTAACTTAAGTGTTAGAATGTATACATATTATAGTTTACGCTGTTTAGCTAAAAGTAACAGACCTATAGATAGAGCCCTTTTAAAATATGGATTTTCAAATTTCGCATTGGAAATACTAGAATACACTGATAAAAACAACGTTTTAGAAAAAGAGCAACACTACTTGGATTTTTTTCAACCCGAGTATAATATAGTACAAAGAGCAGGCTCTACATTAGGTTACAAACATACACAACAATCACTTGACAAAATGAGAGATTTTGTATTAAGTCGTGAAGTTAGAGATAGGAAGGCACTTTCTACTGTAAATGCTACAGCTGCCAAAAGTATATCCATCGAGGTTGAAAATATAAATACTAAAATTAAACAAGAATATACTAGTTTAACCAAAGCAGGATACGCGTTAGGCGTATCTAAGGCTTCACTAAGCCAAGCTCTACTAAACAACAGGCTTATTAAAAAGATATACCGTATAACCAAAATTAATAAAACATAAAACATAAAAATATATTATCTGCTAAATGGATAGTTTAAACATAGCTTTAATTATAAGAATGTATTAAACTGTTTAAGGAGAAAATTCTCAGCTCAGCCTAAATAGGCTAAAGAGAATAACTGTATCGTTGTATAGATATCCGAAGAATTGTGGTAAGTTAGTGAAAGACAAAACTGACTAGGATAGCTGGTTTTCTGCGAAACCTATATAAGTAGGTAATTTAAATAGAATATCAGAAGGTACAGAATTGTGATCTCATACAACTAGTATTTTATTTATTATCGGCTTTCATTATTAAAATTAATGAAAACCGTTGCTCATAATGATATAAGTAAATAAAATGCTTTTTGTGGACATTGGGGGGTCGTGAAGACTCTATCAGTGAGTATTTGTTCTCGGAAGGACTCGATATGTATATTGAATAATCGGACATAGTACGATAAGGTTGTATGTCTAAAGGGAAACAGCCCAGAACAAGAGTTAATAAGGTTCCAAAATTTTTGTTAAGTGAAATTAAGGCAGTATTTACCCCAATCGGCCAGGGAATAGGCTTAGAAGCGGCCACTTTCTGAAGATCTCGTAACAGAGCACTGGTTTTGTTTTTTGATTATAATATGGGTAAAAGCACCGAAGATTTAACGGATCTAAACAAGATACCGAAACCTTGTCCATATGTATTAATATATATAAGCTCTACCTATACCTACAATGTATGTGTAGGGTGTATATTGTACATATGGGGTAGCAGAACATTGGGTAAGTGTTGCGATTATTTCTTTGTAAGGAATAGTATTATAAAGCAACCCAAGAGAGAATGCTGACATGAGTAACGATAAAGGGGAATACCCTCGCCTAAAGCTTATGGAATTTAGATAAAGTCACGGCCTCTAAGTTTATTTTACCTTTACATAGGCAAACAATAAAAGTAATTAATAAGCTGATTCTCTATTAAAAGGTCCCAAAAGGGATAAACGATGAGCAAAGCTAGCTTTAACAGTAGATAACTTTTCAAAAATTTGTTTATATATTTTATAACGCTTCGCGTATAGATGTGTGTAAACAAATAAGTGAGAAATGTTCTGGAAAACTATAAAGAACGGTTTAAGTGGAAATAAACTGAAATAGATGATACACTTATTCCATGTGTAACCGTACCTAAATACTAACACAAGTAAGCAAGTAGAGTATACGAAGGCGTTCGAGTGAACAATCATTAAGGAACTCGGCAAATTGACTCGCGTAACTTCGGGATAAGGTGGGCCATTCCTCCTGATTAATATCAGGAAAGGAATAGGAGGCATAGAATGGTGTTGTACGACTGTTTAATTAAAACAAAGCACGCTGCAAAGAAATGAATTCGAAGTATTGAGTGTGATCTCTGCCCGATGGCGGCTGGTTATCGGATTTGCTTAGTTGACTAATATAAGCTAGGATTTGAAGGAACCCCCGTTCAATGGCGGCCTTAACCCTGAGGGTCCTAAGGTAGCGGAATACCCTGGCCGTTAAATGCGGTCTTGCATGAATGATGTAACGATACAACAGCTGTCTCAATGATTGGCTCGGTGAAATTGGAATAACTGTGCAGATACAGTTTACCTTTAGTTAGACGAGAGTGCGACTAGATAAGTGTTTAATAGCAATGAGGTGTGAACCCTCCATAATAACCCATTATTTGAGCTCATACGGCGTGCATAGAAAGTAATTTTTACGTGTGAAGCCCGTTAACATCTGGCCAACCTGTTAACTAATAGGCTGGCGAGCTAGACTACTACAACTGGATAAGAACATGAATACATTTAAGCGCACAACTAGGTTGTTACTTCGAAAAAAAAAAAATAAAAAAAAAATGTCTGTGTATTACCTTAGTTAACTGAAGACTTTAAAACGGTAACCAAGCCCGAGTAGGGTGATTGTAAAGGCATATCCTGATATAGGAACGTAGGATAAGAAAGTAACAATTATAATTGAGTGTAGGAAAAGCTTTTCGTCTTTTTCCTTAATGGGTCCATGTTTCAATTAGCGTATAGTGTAATCCTAAGGTAGTCATATAGGTGTTATTAAACAAACTAGGTAAGCCCAATAATGTCCACATTACATAAAGTCGTTTAATTAGGCTTATTGATGTGTGGAAGTTGAATCGTAAGGTAAAATACACATTAGTGGGTAGAGGATGTTCTAAAAAGCGAATGTTTTATTGTAATCATAGAAATAGGTTTATAACCAATCTGAAAGGATGCCGACTTAGAGCAGGTGCTAACAATTTATACAAGTAATATGCAATAAATGTATAAATAAATTTGTCTTTTTATTATTAACTTAAACTTATTTCACACCTTAACTAATACAAACAATGATAAAGTGAGCAATTTATTAGATATAATCTAAAGTTTAACAAGTGAAAATACTAGGCATAAGGTGAAAACTGAATTTTTTTTTTACAGATGCTATTATAAAGAAACACCCAGACGCTACACACTTAGAGATAAAAGCTCTTAAAGGGCAAATCAATGATCCAGAGGTTACACTTAAAACCCTAAAGGGCTGATTACGGGTCTATGCTCATACATAGTATAGAAGATTATCAGCATCAACGTGAGCATGGTATATGTTATTTGATTTATTGATAAACTAGGATAGGGGTTTTATTAAGTGTCTAGGTGAGGATTTTAAGTTTGTAATTTCATGTTTACAACATTAGGTTTGCAATGTATAAATATAAGTTAGTGCTTGAGCCGTATGCGATGAAAGTCGCTTGTACGGTTCTTAGAGGGGGAAATTTTAGTAATAAAACGACCTATCTCAACAGACCCTATGCAGCTTTACTGTTGCTAGTTACTGAGTATGATATAATGAGT
>JAABUJ010006208.1_pt1 | contig 11666 bp, 9 predicted proteins | sample 5559131 | NCBI WGS metagenome assembly JAABUJ01 (sample SAMN10711875, study PRJNA513366) | rock metagenome | isolation source: Antarctica rocks | place: Antarctica: Victoria Land, Mt New Zealand nord | collected 2016-01-07 | reverse complement strand
ACCGGGCTCGGGCCCTGGGCGGCCGTCCGACGCTTGAGGTAGCGCCGCTCGACCTCCATCGAGCCGAAGTAGAACGGCGTGGCCGCCACGGTCAGATCCACCGGGCCAGCTTCGCGCAACCCGGCGATCTGCCGCATGGCCGCCCGACGAACAGCGCGACGCCGGCGACGGCGACGTGGTCAGGGTGCCCCGCCGACGTCCTCCATCGGCAACGATCTGCCGATGAAAGATCTGCTGTCGGACGGCACCCTGCGCGACGCCGTCGATCTGCTGGTCCGGCTGGTCGAGGCCGTGGGCGCGCTGATCATCTTCAGCAGCGCCGTCGTCGGGTTCTTCGGCTGGCACTGTTGCGTTGGACGCAAACGAGCACAATTCGGGCTCTGTCTCGATGCCTTCGGCGTTGTCCAAACCGGGACATTTACACCCATCTCGGGCGCCAGGAGGCCCGATCCCGCCCTTGAAGCCCCACGGTCGGCCACACCGCAACAGTGCCGGGGCGAGTTGGCGGAAGCAGTCCATGGCGGCGGCGGCTTCGCCGCCAGGGGACGGGACCCAGTCCACGTCGAGGATGACCCGGCCGTGGACGTCCTCGGTGCGGGTGGCGACAAGCACCCATTTGGTTCCCCACGCGGTCTCGCCGGTACCTTCGAAGTGGAGGCCGCCGTCGGGCTCGGAGCGGGGTGTTCGGATCTCGCCGGTGGCCTTGTCAACGATCGTGTCGCCGGGGTGGGCGCGGAACAGTGGGGTGAGGACCTTGCCGTCGGCATGGAGCATCCGGGAGAGGTGAGGGTGCGTCCAGGAGCCCGGACCATCGGGGTCGAGCAGACCGAGGATGCGGGCGGCGTCGACGGCGGTGCGCTGGTGGATCTCCCGTAGCTCGGCAAGCACGTCGGGCCGGGTGAGCCAGGTGGTCCGCCCGTACAGGTAGTGATGCCGGCGCATCGGTTCTTCCGGCAGCCAGAGATCAGGCCGGCAGGGGTACCGGGCGGCGATCAGGCTGCGGAGGTGGCCCCACACGATGGGGTGGCCGAACTCTGCCTCGACTCGCCGCCCGGAGCCGTACACCGACAGGAGAGCGTCGTAGAGGACCCACATGTAGGTGGGGTACTGGCGCGGACGACCGCCACGCTCTCGCGGTACGTCGGGCACGGCGTCTGCCAGCTCGAACAAGGCGTCGTTCGCGACCAGCGCCTCGAGCCGACCGAGGGCAGCAACGCCACGGGCGCTGGACCGGCTCAAGTGCCGGCGCGCCAGTCCCAGCCGATGAAATCGGCCGTCCGATCCAGGCTGCGCAGGCCGAGGCGCTCGGCCACAATGTCGATGCGGCCCGTCTCGTCGAGCAGCTTGCGGCCTGCCCACGCTGCCACCGATGTCGGCCTGATCGCCGGGTCTTCCGCCAGCCCAGCCCGCAGCAGCACATCCAGCAGGGCGAGGGAGCCAGACACGCGGCCGCCCTCCTCAGGGTCGCGCCCCTCGTAAACCAGTGGGCGGTCGACGTCTTCGCCAACAGCAGCCACACGCGCCTCAACCTGGGTCCGGCCCCACTCGCTGAGATATCCCCAACGAGGCGCCAGTCGCCGGCCGCCGCGGAGCCACACCCGGCCCGACTCGACATCGACGTCGCCGACGGTCAGGAACGGCAGCTCACCAGTCCGGCACGTCGCCTCCGCCAACGCCCACGCCGCCGCCCGCCGCGAGTCCTCCAGTGACCAGGAGGCGCAGGCGCGGCACAGCGACACCTCGTTATCGCTCAAGGGTCTCGTCCGCCTCGGTCCTTTGGAGGGCAGCACCAGGTCGAGGGTTGGATCGCCCACCGAGGCGCCCCTGGCCCGAGCCGACCGGAACAGGGAGCGAACGGCCGTCCGCCTGAGGTGGCGCTTCGCCAGCGACGGCTCCGATCCATTCGACTCCGGAGCGTTCACGAAGGCGGTCGTAAGCGATGGCGTGACCTCGGCGAGCTCCACCAGCCCGTGGCCCCGACGACAAAACTGGGCGAACCGGAACAGGATCTGCTCTACCCGGCTCGCCTGCTCCGCTGTGACCCACGTGGCGTGGATCAGGTGTACGGCATCGACGACCGCGTCGTCGATCCGCCTGTCCGAACTGTCCTGCGTAGGGTTTCTCATGTCGGCGCCTCTCCAAAGGTTCCGGCCGGGCCCCGGGGTGTTCGTGCACCGCCGGGGCCATCTGTTTACGATCCAACACTATCTTCACTGTCTTAGATCGTCAACTATGATCGGTATTGATGCGCGTTGAAACCGCCGATCTCCTAGACGCCGGCGAGGTCGCTGAGCTGCTCGGACTGTCCCGGCGAGAAGCGGTCAGTACCTACCGGCGGCGGTATGCCAGCTTTCCGGATCCAGTCCTAGAGAAGAACTCAGGAAAGTGCGCATTGTGGCTGCGAAGCGACGTCGAGCGTTGGCGGCGACGGCGGAAGTCTGGCGGCTGATCCGCCGAGATCCGCCGTCAGTAGGCACCGCCTAGCACCGGCAACTTGTGGTAGGCCTCCTCGTTGGCGGCTCCTGCACGAATTTATCAGCCGGCCTCACCCAGCTTGAGGACGCCGTTGTCTTCGCAGCCCTTGAGCAACTCACCACCACCTAAGCCTGCCGTAAATGCGTCGTCCCTGGTCAGAGCACTGCGAGGGACTGTTGCGTTGGACGCCAACGAGCACAATTCGGGCCGCCGTCGTTGGACCCTCGACGTGCCCAAACTGGGACATTCGCCCTCATCTCGGGCGCCTGGAGCTCCGAGGTCCGCCCCCGAGGCCGTATGGCCGTCCTCAACGCAACAGTGCCCCGCAGGGTCATCGACGTCGCCCGCGGTCTTGGTGTCGGGAGGGCACGTTGGGGAACTGGGTGCGCCAGGCCCGCGTCGATCGGGGTGAGCGGGCCGGGGTGTCCACGGTGGAGCGCACCGAGCTGGTCGAGTTGCGCCGGGAGAACGCCCGGTTGCGGATGGAACGAGATCTGCTCAAACGAGCGACGGCCTTCTGGGTGAAGGAGTCGGGACAGTGACCCGCTACAAGTGGGTCGCTGCCCGGAAGGCCGAGGGTTTCCCGATCACATGGCGTGCAAGGTCGCTGAGGTCAGCCGCCAATCGTTCCATGACTGGCGGGCCCAGACCGCGGCCGGGCCGACCGACGCCGAGCGGGCCGAGGCTGGGCTGGTCGAGTTGATGCGTGAGATCCACGACGAGTTCGACGGCACCTACGGCGAACCGCGCATGACCGCCGAGCTGGCCCGCCGGGGTCTCCCAACGAACCACAAGCGGGTCCGGCGTCTGATGGCCGCCCACGGCATCGTCGGGGTCCACAAGCCGGCCCGGGTGCGCACCACGTTCCCGGCCGAGCACAACCCGCCGATCCCTGACCGGGTCGAGCGCCGGTTCGCGCCTGCTGCGCCGGATGTGGCGTGGGTGGGTGACATCACCTACATCGCCACCGGTGAAGGGTGGCTGTACCTGGCGTCGGTGCTCGATCTCGGATCGCGCCGCCTGCTGGGCTAGTCGATGGCCGACCACATGCGCACCGAGCTCGTCGCCGACGCGTTGTGCATGGCCGCTGGTGTTCGAGGTGGTGCCACCGCCGGGATCATCTTCCACGGCGATTGAGCCCAGTACATGGCCGGCGAGTACCGCCAGCTCCTCGCCGATCTGGGCATGGTCCAGTCCGTCGGCCGCACCGGGGTGTGCTGGGACAACGCCGTCGCCGAATCCGCGTGGTCATCGCTGAAACGCGAGCTGGTGCACCGCTACCGGTTCGCCACCCGAGCCGACGCCCGCCGAGCCATCTTCCCCTGGATCGCCACCTACAACCACCGCCGGCTGCACTCCAGCCTCGGCTACATCCCGCCCACCGAATGGGAACGTCGCTACCATCAACCCCAGGCCGACCAGGCCGCGTAACCAACGTGACCGGTCAACGGGGCGAACCTCAGTCTTCCATCCGAGCGTCTTGCGTGGGCGGGTGTTGAGAGCGCGGCGGTACTCGTCGCCGTCGGCGCCGCCGCCACCATCGCCACCACGGCAGGGCCGGTTCGTCCGTTCTTGGTCACTGCCGCTGTCCTCGCCCTCGTCGGGTTCGGATGGGTGGCGACAGCCACCAACCGTCGCCGTGAGCGTCTCCCCGCTGACCCCCCGAGCCGAATTCGACAACGGATCGTCCTTCGGGCCAGCGAGCCGAGTCCTTGGGCTCGGTGGGGACCGACCAATCGGTCGAGCAGCGCCTTGCCGAGGAGCAACTGCGCAGCGAGGGATCCGGCGGCAACCGCCTGGGCCACGAGCACGAAGGTGAGCTACCGACCGGTTGCCCTGCGCGGCAGCGACCATGCCGATCGGGCGGTGGCAAGCATGCTCTGCAATCCGCCGAGGGCAGGCCGGGTGCCTCGCTTCGGGGGAGACCCGTCGGTGTTCGCCTTGTTCACGAATGGTAGTGAGGTCGTCGCGAGGGAGTCGCGGCGGCGGGCCGGACATCAGGCCACTGCCCGCCACTGCTGCAGCATCTCGGTCGCCGAGGTCAGGTAGCGCGCCTGACGGAAGCCTCGGCTGCTGCTCGGCGCGCCTTTCGGCATCAGCCGGGACGGCGCACCGAAGCCCCGCTTGGGGCGGTTGGCGATGTCGCCCGGTAGGACTTCGGCGGCCAGCGATCTGGACAGGTGCTTTCCCTGCCTGCCCCGGACGAGCGCCTTGTCGGGCAGCTGCAACGCCCAGCGCACCAGGTCCAGGTCGAGCCAGGGGACCCGCACCTCCACGGAGTGCTCCATCCCGGATCGGTCGGCGTAGGCGAGACCCAGGCCAGGCATGTAGACGCTGAGGTCGAGGGCCCGGAAGCGGCGCAGCAAGGACCAGTCCGTGGGCATCTGCTCGAACTTCGAGCGGTGGACCTGCCAGACGACCTCGTCGTCGACCTCGGCGCTGGACACGCCGAGCACGGCGGCGCGATCGGAGGCGTCGCTGTAGCTGCAGAGCACCATGTACGACGACAGGTGGTCGCCCTTCGAGGCGCTCAGGGCCAGCCGGTAGGCGTACTCAAGCTTGACCGAGCCCGACGGCGTCTTAGCGAGTAGATCGGCGGTCAGGCGTCCCAGCTCGCCGGCGCGCACCCGTGCGGCGATTGGTCCCAGGAGGTGTCGTCGATAGCCGCCGAGCAGCTCGTCCCCGCCGTGTCCGGAGAGGAGCACCTTGCGCCCGTCGGAGCGGGCAGCTTCGGCGATCTGCGACGAGAGCCCGACCGCCGGATCGGCGAGGAGGTCGCCAGAAGGCAGCAGACGTCCGGCATCCACCTGCAGTGCGGTCACGTACTGGGTCGCGGTGCCGAAGTGCTTAGCGAGGACGCGGACGGCTTCGGTGTCCTCCTGGATGCCCTCTGATCCGGATTCGGACGACCAGTCGATCGTGTAGGCGCCTGCCAACTGGTCCTTGGCCGCCCACCACAGCAGGCTGCTGTCGATGCCACCCGAGGCCATGATCGCCACGGGGACGTCGGACAGCAGCTGGCGGCGAGTGGCCTCGACGAACCGTTCCCGGAACTCGCGCTCGGCGACGGCGACGGTCAGGATCGGCTGATCAGCGCTCTCGGACACGACGTCGACGTACCGTCGGATCTGTTGGCGGCCACCCTGCCAGGTGAGCATGGTGCCCGGTTCGAGGCTGTGTGCACCCATGAACGGGGTCCGTGGATCCGGGATCCAGAGGAAGGTGAGGAACTGCGCGAGAGCGACGACGTCCGGTCCACCCAGGGGCGCGCCGGCGACCTTCAACGCTTCGAGCTCGGATGCGAACCAGAGCGATCCGTGCTCCGCCGACCAGAAGAGGGGCTTCACCCCCAACGGATCGCGGGCGAGGACCAGGGTGCCGTCGCGCCGGTCCTGCAGGGCCACGGCGAAGATGCCGTTGAGCCTCCGGAAGGCGGCCGGGCCTTCCTCCTCCCAGAGGTGGACGATGACCTCGCCGTCAGAGCGAGAGGTGAAGACGTGACCCCTCGCTTCGCACCGCCGGCGCAACTCTGGTGAGTTGTAGATCTCGCCGTTGAACACGAGCGCGACGGTGTCGTCCTCGTTGTAGAGCGGTTGGTCGCCGCTGTCGCTCAGGTCATTGATGGCCAGTCGCGTGTGGGCCACCGACGACGTCCAAGAGCCCTCGTCGACCGTCTCGAAGCCCGACGCGTCCGGCCCTCGCCGCGCCAGCGCGGCTAGCACGGGCTCGGGTGCCCACCTGCCTTGGGGGCCGGCGTGCCCGGCGATACCGCACACCTCAGCGCTCGGGTGCAGTGGCTGGATCGGCCGTCGGAGCCTCGACGGGCTTCGACGGACGAGGCCAGGCCGAGGAGACGGCCAAAGCGACGAATGTCGGTCCTCGCACCTGATCGTCCGTGTGACCCGGTAGGCACCGATGCCCTGGCCTAGTCACCGCTTCTTCAGAGGTGCCGCCCCCACTAGGTGCGGTCTGGCTCCTCATCTGCAACCTTTCGCCGTATTCGGCAATGGCCCCTCGTATCACAGGTTTGCGCGAGCTGGGACCGGGTCGCGAACTCAACGGGCTTCGATGAGCAGGGCCAAGCCGAATCGGCGGCCGAAGCGACGGATGATCGATCGCGGCCACAACCGCCGAGCCAGGTGGAGGACGCCACCCTCGTGGCGTTGTCCGGCCGCCCCTTCGAGCAGGTCTCCCACGCCGAGCTCGACCGAGACCGAGACCGAGCCGAAGCCCGCTTGGAGCATCATCGCCTTGGCTTCCTTCGGCGAGAACGCTTTGGTACCCGGACTCTCCAGATAGCGCGCATAGATCGCATCGAGGCTGGTCCACGGCCGCCCCCTCGCCAGTCCATAGCGGACCCACAGCAACGCGCCGACGATCGAAGCCCGGTGGTACACCATGATCCTGGCGACTCCGCCGGGCCGGAGGACACGCCGGACCTCGGCGACGGCCGCCGCCGTATCGGGGCTGTGGTGCAGGACGCCCCAGCTGTAGACCAAGTCGAACTCGTCGTCAGGCAGCGCCAAGTTCTCGGCGTCTCCGACGAAGACGTGTACGTCGACGTTCAAGCTGGCGGCCCGCTCCCGAGTGAGGGTGACGGCCCGGGAGGTGAGATCTAGCCCAACGAGTCGAGCGGGGTACGCCTCTGCGAAACGAAGGTGGTCGGCGCCCATCCCGACCCCGATCTCGAGCACGTCGAGTCCGCCCACCCTGTCGAACTTGGCGAAGCCGGGAAGGAAGGGCTCCAGCTCGTACCGGGTCGCGGCCTGGGCATCGAAGCCCTCGCCGGCCGACTGCCCAGCGGTGTACACCTCCCCGCACGCGCCGTCCTGCCAGAAGGCGCGTACCTCGTCCGTTGCTGCGATTGCTTCTCGGGATTCGCCTTCATGCGAAGCCGTTCTGCTCGTTGGTGTCGTCACCCTCGCCCGCTCTCCCTTCGAGGACCCGGACCCGCTCGGGCGATCTGACCAGGTGTTTTGGTTGAACCTCGGTCGACGATGCTAGGTGCTTTCGCATGCGAGTACGAACCACTGGGTAATTGTCGACGGCCACCAGGATCCGCGCTTCGGGCCGCCACACGCGGAACCGCCCATGTAGCGGTGGAAATGGCAGAAGTATCAACGCTTCGGCGAAAACGAGGCGCCCGGCGCGCGAGCAGAGCCCCTTGGGCCAGGCGAGTACCGTGCGCTCGCGACAAGCCAGCCGACAGCTCGACCAGACCGCGCGTCGACAGGTCGTCGACGCAGCGGGCGAGATCCGCTTCCAGCGTCTCTCTGCCCGACGTTGAACCTTCGAGCCTCTGTCGACGTCACGCCGTTCACGATCTCCCTGGGCTGGTTGGCAAAGGCTCGGGTGGCCCGTTGCAGGTCGCCGTGGAACTCGGGGCCGTCGAGGCGTTCGACCTGACGCCGGCCACGACCGAGACGACACGGTCTGCGACGGTACCGGTCATCCAACTCTCCACCAGCGGCGTCCTGCGCTCGGAGATCATGGTCGCCGTGGCGATCACCGTGACCACTCCGAGCAAGATCAGCAGCGGCAGCAACTCCCCGAGTCCTTGGGCTCGGTGGGGACCGACCAATCGGTCGAGCAGCGCCTTGCCGAGGAGCAACTGCGCGGCGAGGGATCTGGCCGCGACCGCCTGGGCCACGAGCACGAAGGTGAGATCCCGACCGGTGGCCTTCCGCAGCAGCGACCATGTCGATCGTGCGGTGGTGAGCATGCTCCGCAATCCTCCGAGGGCATGTCGGCGCGCTCGCTTCGGGGGGGACCAGTTGGTGTCGCCATGTCCACGAATGGTACGTGAGACCGTCTCGAAGGAGTCGCTGCAGTGGGTCGGACGTCAGACCGCCGCCCTCCACTGCCGCAGCATCTCGTTGGCCGATGTGAGGTAGCGCGCCCAGCAGGACTCCAGCGGCCAGCGATCTGGACAGACGCTTTCCTTGCCTTCCGCGGACGAGCGCCTTGTCGGGTTCGAGGTGGTCGCCCGGCCGTGAGGGTCGGCCGCGTGGCGCGGCCACCGTCGTCCCGGTGGGGAAGCTGATCGCCGGCTGCTCGTCGGGCTCGAGCGGCTCGGTCGGTGGCACCAGCCCAGCGTCCGGTTCGTCCTCGGGCGCCTCGACCGACCATACGTCCTCCACCCCTACGGCGAAGGGCCCTACCGGCCCTTCCAGCACCATGGTCGCTTCCGCCCCATCGACCCTCGTGGTTCCCCGGCCGGTGGTCGATGCCAGCGGCGCGTACCTGCAGCCGGTGACCGCGGAGCCACCCGTCAGCCGGCCCGTGCCCGTCCCGCCGGTCGTCACCACCTGCCTCGACCGCTGAGATCTGGCGGTGGTGGTGCAGACGCACCCTGGTGGTGACCCGGCGGTGCCACTGCAGGTCACCGTCTTCCACCTCGCTGACGGGAAGGCGACCCCCGTCGACCGCTTCACCGACGCCGACGGCTACCCGCCACCCAGGCATCCACCCGCCCGTTGCTCGGCGGCCCACCGTCGGGCACGGGGTCCGCGGTGGAGTTCCGCGGCGTTGGCTCCGGTTCGGGCCTCGACCTCGACCTGGTCGACAGCACCGGGTCGGTGGTTCGGCTACGCCCACCATCATCCGCTCTCTCCAGCGCAATTCGAGGGCCTTGATCCGTGCGAGCCAGATCCGATGAGGACACAACCGACTTTAGATTTGCTCACTTTCAGCTTCTTGCGGAACCATGGGTAGGTCAGTACTTCTCACGCCCGTCCTTCCGGGCACGTCTCCCCCATGTCGGAGCGCAGCCGTCGGAGCTCTGTCGAGCCAAGCCGCTCCTGCACGGGTGCTTGACTTCGGCACCGGGCCTGGGGTCTTCAGCGCCATCGCCTCCACCGACGCGGCCTTCGTCGTCTCGATTGATCTCGTGCCGGGCATGCTCATAGCAGGCAAGCTGACCAGCCGAGTTCAGGAGGTGCTCTCTCACTCGGTTGGGTGCCAGCCCAACCAGACGAAAATTCTTCGCGCCGCTGGATCCGATCGGCCATTCGAGCCAACACCCAGTTCGACCTTGTCATCGCAGTCGCAGTTCTCGAATACTGTCAGGATCCGGAGGCAACGCTCGCCGCCTTGGCGCGGCGTGTCGCGCCTGGTGGATCGCTCATCCTTACCATCCCGAAGCCGAAGACGATGGTCCGCCGTCTCGAGCGACGGGCCTATCCCCTGCTCCAGAGGGTGTCCGGCTCTCATCGTTCGACCTTCGGCCAGCGACGTTCGTATCTGTCGGCACGGCCCAACGGTGATGTTGTTGCGACTCGGTCAACGTGTTGGGCGACAGGACTGATGAACGACAGCACTCAGCCTCTTTCTCTTGGGCAGCGTGGCCTGAGCCGGTTCCTTGTCGCAAACCAGCTCAAAGTCTGGAAGCGCCCGCCGATCCCGACCCCTCCGGCGTGAAAATCGTCGTCGATGCCCTTCACTCCCGAGAGGGCGGTGGACGGTCATTTCTCGTGAACTCGATTCGGGCATGGCTCGATCTTGAAGAAGCGAGAGACGACGTCCTGATCCTTTTAACATCCGACGTGCCGCTGGCGGACGCCTTCAGGACCGAGCAACGTGTGAAGACGATATTCGCCCGCGAGCTGCCGGTGCCGCTGAGGCTCCTTGCGGGGACATTCCGCGGGCAGTACCTCCTGAAGCGGTTTGACGCAGACATCCTCTACTGTCCAGGGAATTTCGGGCCTCTCGTTCAGTTCCGCTCCAAGACGGTCATTACGCTTCAAAATCCACACTACTTCACCACACGGCGCTACCAGTTCTCCAGGTGGATCCGGTGGCGCTTGAATGTTGAGCGTGCGATCTCGGAGTACACACTCCGGAGAGCCGACCTCGTCGTTGCCATCTCGCATTCTCTAGCGACCGAAGCATGCGGCACGATCGGACTTAAAAATCTCCGGGTCATTCCCAGCGGAGGCAATACGCGCTTCTTGGAGGGAGCGAGCGTGCCTCAGCGCGAAGAGGGTGAGTTTCTTGCCGGCTGTCCCTTCATCCTGTGTGTCAACAACCTCTATGAGCACAAGGCGACAGAGCTCATCGTCGACGCCTGTGCCTTGGCCTGGCCCAATGCCGGCCAACGTCTGCCACTGGTCATCGTCGGCGGGGAGGTGCATCCCATGGCGAGGCGGCGGCTACAGCGCGCGCAGGATGCAAGCGGATATCCCGTCGTTCGACTTACACGAGTCGACCGTGACCTCCTGTCGCAGCTCTACGAGGCCGCTGCGCTGTACATTTCGGCCTCTATGGCCGAGGCCTACCCCCTCACGCCGGGAGAAGCCGCTTCCTTCGGCACTCCGACTGTCCTCAGCGACATTGCTCCACATCGTGAGGTCCTGCCTAACGCGGCATTCTTCGAGCCGGGGAATGCGGTGGCAGCTGCAGAAGTGATCAGGCGGATGGTTCCACTTCCGCAGTCGGGTGCCCTGGGGATGCGTAAGAGCGCCTCACCTAGACCGTTGGGGCGGGATGGGAACGACTGGACCTGGTGCGATCAGGCAGCAGAACTCCGCAACTGTATGGTGAGTCTACTGGCGAACGACAAGCGGTGACCGAGCGTTGAGCACCGCAGGACCCCAGGTGGGCCGCCTCGGCCCTTCGTCGCATCTCGTCGTGGCCGCTCTTGTCGCTGTGCCGAGTGGGCTGCTGCTCGGGTGGCAATCAGAAGGGCACAGGCCAGAGCTGATCTGCACCTGGATCTTGGTGTTCTTCGCGACCGTCTGGGGCGCACTGAGCGATCCAACCAGCCGGAGTGCTCTCGGAGGGTTGCTCGTGGCGGCATTCCTAGGCTGTCTCTATGGCATCTATGTGCCCCTGACCCTCCAGAGCCCGGGTGCGGGCCTCCTCCAAGGTGTGAACTACGGCCCGTGGATCTGGGAGGCGAGTGTGGTGACGGCGGTCGCGACGGTCTGCTTCATCGCCGGGCTGAGCTTGGCTGGAGACCGGCGCAGCTTGGCCGTGACGGACGCCTCGAGTCCGCGTCAGGCGACCAGCCCGCGGCTGCAGGCCGCTGCCCTCGTTCTCCTTTCAGTCTTCCTGGTTGCATCGGCGGCGGTGTCGGGCATCGGTGAATCTCATAGCGCGACACAACCGGCTGCGTACCTTCTCTATGCGCCCCAATACGCTTTGGGCGCAGGTCTCTTTCTCTACTACTTGGGCCGTTCGAAGCTGGTGCG
>JAABUJ010006205.1_pt1 | contig 11667 bp, 12 predicted proteins | sample 5559131 | NCBI WGS metagenome assembly JAABUJ01 (sample SAMN10711875, study PRJNA513366) | rock metagenome | isolation source: Antarctica rocks | place: Antarctica: Victoria Land, Mt New Zealand nord | collected 2016-01-07 | reverse complement strand
ATACCTGGATGCCTGGACGGAAGTTCATTGAACCAGAGTAGGTTCAATGAACGCAGAGAGATCACCCACTGATTAGTGAAAGCAAATGTTCAAGAGGCAGACTAACCACAGGTGCATCGGCACACGCAGAAGGCAGTGGCAATAAGTCAGCGCCTTGCCTGCGGGGCGCCCACGAGGCAGAACTAAGGTTATCCATTTTGGTTTTTCCTTTGCAAAGGCGATTCGCCCTCATAGACCTAGATAGGGACTGAATAGGGAGTTAATAGAACAAATAATAATAATACATATCATGACATGATATGACAATACAATGATGCTTTAAGATTAAGTTAACAAAAGCATTATAAAAAAATAATTTAAATGCATCTTTGAATGACAATGAGTTCTAAAGTAATCTTGTAGTTTGAAGATGCATTGTAGTTTGAAAGTATGTTATAGTTTAAAAGTATGTAATTAAAAGATGTATTAAGAGCTTTTAGATGTTAGCAATACTTAAATGTTAAATTGCTGATAAACAACACATTTACTTATAATATGTACATCAATGTTATAAGTAAATATATCAACACACTCATTTCTAACACTCAATCTAACACTTTTTTATCTTTATCTTTGTTACTCAATCTACTACATTCATTCTGTCTCTACTCAGTCTCTATACTCAATCTCTATACTCACTAAATATGTTGCTTAGTGCTATTACTTGTTTTACTGCTCATTTCTTAAGATTTAATCTTATACATTACTTTTGTACTTCACTCTGATGTGTAGCTGTGATGCACACATATAATACTTAATTATATCACTCAATATAGAACTCAGCAGCTAACTATATATTTTAAACTCTCATCATGATGAATTTAAACATTAAGCTTTCATTGTAAACTACAAAATACTTAACTTTCAATTCATTCTCAATCTCTGAAGAGAGATCTAATCATCATGATTGTTCATAGAAGTCTATATATGATTTAAAGAAGATATTTAATGAGTATTTAAATAATTTAAAGACTGTATATGCAAGAAAGAAATGACAGAAATATATAAAGAACAAGAACTTTAAATAAATTGAAAATGCAAAGACAACAAATTGCAGAGCTGTAAAATGAGAAATAGATGTATTGAAGAAGATTGATGCATATCAGACTGCAAACTTAGCATTGAAGAAGATTATGAAAGAGAAGATTAAAGATGAGATCTTAAAAAAGCAATATAACTGTAAAATTTCTTATAAGATTTCTTTAAAATTATTATGCTCAATTATATTGCTTTTAATTATCTGCAGATGTCTACTATGAAGATGAGTTGAGAAATAAGTTAATGAAAAATGAGAACTGAGCTTAACTTAAAGAGAAAACTAAGAAGAAAATATTATTTGCTGAAGCTTTTGTGCTAAAAGAAGAGTGAGAATTCATAAAAGTGAAATAAGAAATATGTTACATCTATATCTTTTATAGACTCTTTGACATTCTTTAAAATATCAATAAAGATGAAGTTATTCAGTAGAAGTGCATCAACATCAATTATTAAATTGAAAAGTACCTAACAGTTATGATTAAGCATTGAGAATAAGTTCTTAACAATACAGAAAAACAGAAACTATACAATATTGAAGACTCTGATCTCATTAAGATCATATATTACTTCTATAATGAAGTTCTTGATTCTAAATACATTAATGACTTCAATTATGTATAAATATTATATTACTTAATTATAACACTTCTTAACTTTAACATTGACTAATTACATTTAAGAGTCTGCACTTAATCAGAAGAAAGAAGATGAAAAGAGTGTAATTGAAGATGTTGATGAAGCTTGTATGATGATGTCTGAAGATGAGAAATTTTTAAATGATGATTTCATTGATGAATTTATTCTTAATGATTTGATTGATGACAGTGAAAATAATGAGAAGAATGTTGAATCTATTAGTGATGAAGAGAGTAGTAAGAAGAATAATAAGTAATCATTATTAATTGAATAAAAAGCTGATCTTTAAAGACTAAAGATGTAAGATAAAGAATAATTAAATAGATTTTTAATTATTAATTAAAGATTTTTTAATGAGAAATCTCTTCATTGATACTTAATATTTGCTATACATAGTAATTTTTGAATAGTGTTTATTATGATTGATATTATAAAAAATTCATTTTACATTTAGATACATATTCTGTCACATAACTACAATCTTATATATATTAATTTTGAAACTTTCACAACACATTATCATCAACACATCACTTAAAGTACAACAAAGTATCATTTATTTACTTAACTTACTACAATAACTTAACATTATGTCTTTATACAGCTCATCATTCAGTCAGATCTTAAGCAATTTAGAAAGATCATTTTTAAGTGCTTTCAGTGACAGAACTGAGTTATTTTAATTAAATTAATCTTGTTCTTTAACTTTTACAGACACTTTAAATTCAAAGTATGTTCTTTAAAGATCTGCAATAAAGTAAGAGTTTTAAGACTGATGAGAAATAACTGTATAAAGTCAGAACACAGACACAAAGATTAAGAATTATGCTTAAATGACATGAAATAGTTCAGCTTACTCAGTAAAGATTTGGCAGTTCTTTGCTGAAGTAGCTAGCAAATGTGATGAAAGATCAGATGTAATGTGTATTAATTATTACAATATTATGAATTATTTAGCATCAAAAAATAATGAAATAATTATCATAAAACATCATCTGAAAAGCAGCAGTTACTGAAAGATAAAATCAGCATTAAGAAGATAGATTTCAATCTTTGAAGTAATGAATTTAAAGATATGTTATAATTTTCAATTATAATACTTTAATATAATGCTCACTGTTTGACAGACAGCTCAAAAAATCATTATTAAATCATTTAATTTAATTTTTAAAGTCTTTAATCAGCAGATTCTTCAATTCATTATAGCACTCAATATATTCTTTTATGCTATTAAATATATAAAGTTTCAAAAGCTTATCTGAATGTGTTGTGTCAATATTAAGATTTTAGGTCAAAGCAAGATTGCATAACTTTTTAAGTATTGTGCTGTAAATGTTTAAAAAGATGTGCTTACAGAGCTTAAGATACAGATTAAAGTCTTTATTGCACTTAATAAATAAAGCAATTCAAATTATCTTGCATTTCTAGACATTACTGCATACTTTATTGATGTTGAGTAAAAATACACAGAGATACTTTTAGTTTTCAGAGAACTAAAAAGTTAATATAATGATGAAAATCTTGCTGAGTATGTTCTTAAGATGTTAAAGAAGTGAAATTTGATATATTAATTGCTGATAATTACAGCAGACAATGCATTCAATAATTATACATTATGATGTTATCTGAGTCAGCTTCTAAGTCAGAAAAATATCATTTAACTTAATGAAACTGAAATTATAAACTATATAACATATATAATTCAGCTTATAGTCAGTCAGCTATTTATATATCTGAAAGTAAATGCAAAAAATGATCAGCTCATCATTACATTTAATGATGATGAGTTACAAAATTTTATAATTGACAAAGATTACTTCTTTGACATCATACTGAAAAAGATCAGTATATCTTTTATAACACTTTATTATAATGCTCATATCTGTTGAGTTAATATTCTAACAAAAGTCTCATATAAATTCAATTATTAATTATTGTCATTATGACATTATCACAGTGTCTAGAGTTGTTTAAAGATTTGCAGAAGACAAATTCATAAAATATAATTGAAAATATAAGAATTCAGTAAAACTCTTTATATGATATGCTGAATTAAGCATATAAGCTATAAATTAAACTTTCTTAATGAATAGAACATTTAACTTTAACAATAAGTAGAATGAAACTTCTTAAATGCAATATAAAAGAGTGACAACATATTAAATATATACTGCATCTTTTGAAGCACTTTAAAGACTAAACAGAAATAATGAATGCTATCAGTAAGTTAACAATTTATAAGCTGTAATATACATACAATGATTTATTTGATCATCTTAAAAAACAGAATGAAGCAATTAAAGAGTTTAAATTGTTCTTTAGTGCTGAGCTGTAAAATGTCATTAATGTATTAAAAAAAAACTGACTCAATATTATAAAAAGATAAAAGTCAATCAAGAATTATTCTGTAATTTTGATGTCATATTGAATTCATGCAATAAGCTTAATATATACAATGTAGAATATTCTCAGTTCTCAATAAATATTATTAGAGTGGCCATCAGGTTTTTTCAAAGCTGATTTTTCACTTATTTTGCATGCCTTGTTAGCCATGAGCAACCATAGTGACAGAAACTTCAAGAATTTAAACAAAACTTTAGTTGTGTGCATTGAGCTTGAAAGTGATCTGTTTTTTGTGATTTTAGGCTCATTTTGTAGAGAATTGTGAGGGCTTTTCAACAATGTAAAAATTACCAAAATTACACAAGAAACAATGAAAATTACCTAATATTATAAGTCAAATCAGATTTCAAAGTTGAGCTCAATGAGTCAGGTTAAGTTCTAAAATCTGGGCTTGACCTGACCTGATGGCCACTCTAAATATTATATAGCAAGACTGACATATTGTTTCAATAAAGAAAAGACTGAAAAGATTTATGTTTAAAGTATAAACTTAAGTTTCAACAATATTACAGAGTCAATTATCAGTACTTGAAGAAAGAATTATTAAATGATGATTTGAGAATTCTTGACTCAAAGAAGAAGAAGATGATAGCAATGATAAATTATATAAAGAAATGTAAAAAAGTATCAAGACACATCTGTAACAGAAGAAGTCTCAGATTATTTGTAAAAGTCTTCAGTATTAAATGTAAACATTTTAATACTTAATTACTGAAAGTTAATGAAGAACTTAAAATCAGCAATGACACAATTTATAAAAGATATACTTATAATTTCTGCAGCAGATATTAAAGTTAAATGCTTGTTCAACACAGCTTAAGATGTGATTACATATTGTTGAAATTGATTAAATTCAGACATTATTAAAAATATTATGCTGATCAAATATTATGATATGTTTATTCTTGCAGCAGAAGTGATAAAAAGAATTGAGAAGAGATCTGTATTAATAATAATTATTAATAATAATGAAAAAGATTCATCAGCAAATAAGCTGAATTCAACAGTAACTAAATTATATACAGAGCTTTTATTAAATCATTACTTCAGTGATAATGATCTTTATGATGATAGTGATTATAAGAACAATATTAACTTTAAACTTTATGATTATAATCAAGATAAGAACATTGATTTAAGACTTAATAATGATGATTATAATTAAACTTTAAATATAGAAGTGATACAATTAAGCATTATAAATATCTTAAACAGTATACACTCAGAATATGTAATCACTGATGATGATTATAATTATGAGTTAAGAAAGATTAAAGATTATATAAATTCATTATCTAAAAGACTCACTACAGCAATTGATGCATCAGCTATTAAGATCATCAATGATGACTTAATAATTATTAGTCTCAGTTTTTAAATTATTTACTTAAATAACTTTGCTCAGAATACATTGACTGTCAATATACATGCAGTCTTGAATACAATACAACATTAATTAAAAGAGAAAAGTCTTCTTTATTAATAAAGTAGAAAATTATTAAAAGCACTGTACTTACATTTAAAAGCATAAATAGAGTACATTAAGTTCTTAATTACTTCAATATTACAATTTTATAAGAGACAGAATCTTCTGCTTATTGATATCATTAATAATTATTTAAAGTTAAGAAAAATTCATTCTTTCTTATCTAAAGATAATGTTAACATTCATCAATTTAAGTGTCAACAATCTTAATAAATATATGCTTAACATAATTTTTAATTTAAACATTAAATCTCTTTACTCTTTCTATGCAGTTTATGAACACTTCAATTTTCTAAAATTGCTTATAATAAACACAAGTTACATGTAAGCTAATAATATTGAGTGAAGTATTAAAATTAAATGTACTTAGATGTAAAAAACAATGTTTAAGAGTCTTTAAGAACATTCAGCTTTGCTTAAAGTCTTAGAGTTCAATTTAATTCTCTGTATTTTTGTTAACATTATTATTATCATCATTATAATGATCTTCATTCTTCTCATCATTATTTTATATCTTCACTGAGCCTTCTGTCTCTTGATCTGCATCATTAATGAAGATTAAAGCTTATAATGTTGACAGTTAATCTTTATTGTTAATCTTAATTCATAAATATAGTTAATCAATAAAAAGCTAATAGACAATTGTAAAGAGTGTTATAATAAAGTAATATAATTATATTTAATCAATTTATATCTTAACTTCATCACTCTTTGACATTGAAATAACAGTCTATGAAGTTCAAAATTTAGTTAGATCTCTGATAGATAAATAGTGCAGAATTAATATATTTTATTTTCTTTTAATATTGTCTTTCTAATATCTGTGTACACAAGTTCATCAGATTTAAGAAAGATATATTCATCATTAATATTTTTATTCAGCATCACTTAAACAGAAAAAGTTACTGTAACTTTATTTTCATCATCATTTAATATTATTTCTGTTTCTTCATTCTTATCTGCAGAGACATTGAACACTGTTGAGAGCTAATAATTATAAAATGAAACAACATTAACTTTTGTCTTCAGAGTCATTATAAAGAAGTGTTAAAAATATAATATACATTAATAATTCTTCTTGTTTGCTATGTGCTCTGAATCAAGTATGCTGCTATTAAAAATCTGTATAATAAGATTTGAATTCTTATCTTTAGCTGTAGTAAGTTATTTATAGCTGTTAAATTAAATGATTTATTCTTAATGCTTAACTACTTCATCTAAACAATTATCTCAACAGCTTTGAATATATTTGTTTGCTTTTTCAATTTAATTATATCAGCACAGATTAAATGTCAAATAAAGTTAATATATCTTTTCTTTAATTATTAAGAAAGCACTCTTTGCTTTAAGAAGCTTATATAGAGCTTGTGTTTCTTTAATAACTATAATTAAGTTGTTTTGCTGAGCAGTATCTTTATTTTTCTTTTACTCAGTAATTATATTTTAATCTGTGAAAAAGATCACTACAAATGAAATTAAAGTCTGATACAGAACATTATAATCATTTATTAATATTCATTATACTCATTCTTTACATATCTCTTAACAACAATTTTCTTTCTTATCTTAACTGCATATTTCACTCTTTAAACTCTCATCTTAAGCTTTTTATATTCTGAATTATATTTAAGATCTATATTCAATCTATTCATTGCTATATCATTCTGCTCTTAAGTCTCTTCAATATTAGCATTTATGAATACATTGATCACTAAAGAATGTGATGAAGTCAATTTCTGAGTGATATCAGAACATAAAGAACTTAATAAAAAAATAAATAAAGAGTTTCTAAGTTCTTGAATACAATTTAATCTCTGATTTAGTATATATTTTATGCATTATAATTGAGTGTTATAATAAGTGAAGTTACATACTAGATTTTGAGTCAAAAGAAGTAAAAGAAGTAGCTAAAGTACTTTGAGGCAGTGCAGCATTGAATGTGAATTTAAAGTAATTAATAAGTGCTTTTATTCTTTCTTATTAATCAGCAAAGTCTCTTTTCTTCAGATGTGCAGCAATGTTTAAGATAAATAAATTAATTTCATTGATTTTTTTCTTTCTCTTCTTCTCAGATTGAGATGAAGAATCTAATGTATCAATAAAATGTGTTTTTTTGCTGATAAATTATTCTCATTTAATAATGAAAGATGTAAAGTCTGATGCTTTTGCTATGTTAATGAGTTGATTCAGTTCAGTGATGAGAAATATGAAGTCTGATACTTTTACTACATTAATGAAGATAATCTTTGCACTCAGTTTTCTCTGTTTTAATGATGTATCTCTAAAATGAAAGTCAGCATCATATTTCTTCATTACTTACTTTACTTACATGATGCAGAAAGAAAATATAAAAAGCTTAATACAAAAAGTAAGATGTTCTGTAGAAAGAAAATGTAAAAAGTGTTGTATTAAAGATAAATGAACTTACTAAGTCTCTATACTATTATTTGTTTACATAAATGCTGTGTTTTTGTTATCAGTGAATTTGTAGATAACTAAGATCAATTTAAATTAAACTGCACAATTATTTAGATTTATTAATTCATAATCATTTCTTCTTAAGCTATTATTTAAGAAATTTAAAGCAATACATACAATTTGTAAAGTGTAGTATCTTAATCATGTTAGTTGTAATTTCTTTACTAAGTATAGATCTTCTCACAGTAAAGAAACTGACATTAAAATTATGTTATATAGTATAATAGAGTCATGATGAAAGTCAAAGTCATAAAAAAATATTAAGCAGACTTTAAAGTTTGTGAATCTGATAACATAAGATTTATTGAAGAGAACAGAATATAAATTATAGATAAAGATGTATGAGACAGAATTAAGCTTATGAAATGAAAGCAAAGAACAGATTGTTAAGCATGACATCTTTAAAGAAAAAGATTGAATTATTAACAACTCTTTTTCTTTTAAATCAGTTTCTGCACAAAAAGAGTCAAGTAAGTCACATAATTACATCATTAAATTAGATTAAAACACTCAATTTTAATGCTTTTTAATCAGTTTATACAATGCAGCAGCAGCAGTATTGATAAAAGCTGCATTCTTTCACTTTAAATTCAGAATTCTTCTTACTGCTGATTAAAGAGATTTCTAATCAGTATAATGACAGCTTAAAGTGAAATTAGTTAGTCATCATAAATTTGTAGAAGGCAAGTGAGATATATCTTCATATATTTTTTAAAAATATAAGTTCTTGCATATTAAGAGTCTCTTTCATGACTTATTTGTGATATAGTTATCAAGCTACATAAGAAAGAGAATCTAATAATATTAGAAGAATTGTAAAAGATGAAAGCAATCTTTTATACATTGCAGACTTACTAAGAAGATAAAGTGTACTAATTAATGTATTTTTGCTTTATAAAGAATGAATGATCTGATAATTAAGTTAATAATGCTCACATATAATGCTCACATATAATGCTCATAAAGCAGACATGTAGTCAAACCAAAAGAGTTGTATGCAATGTTAATTGAAAATGTTGCAATAGTAACTGCTGTCAATATAAAGCTGCTTAATAACAGAAGTTAATTAATTTTAATTTAATTCAGACTGTCAAGAATAGTCTGATCTGACTCTGTTTAAAACTTAACTCTGCACAGAGTCAAGTCAGATTGCAAAGTAAAGCTTAGTGAGTTAAGTTAAGTTCTAAAATCTGAGCTTGATCTGACTTGATGGTCACTTTAATCTTACTTGCTGACAATACATTTATAATATAAAAATGAAAGATCAGACAAAAGATAAAATTGAATGATTTCTTAATATGCTTTTTACTTAGATGAATTTATGAATTGCATAGATACAACTTAATAATGAAAAGAAATTCAGAGATAAGCTCATCATTAAATAATTATAAAGTCTTAGAATTATTTATAAAACAACAGTTTCTTATGAACTGAAGCAGAATGAAGTGACAGAAAGAAGTAATGAACTTTTGACAGCAAAAGTTAAAATTATAATTCTGAATAATGAAGTCTTTAAAACTCTATGATTAAAGACTGTCAAAACAGCATGCTATTTTCTTAATTGACTCTTAATGTCAGCTTTTAAGAACAATAAAATCTTAATTTAACTACTGTTTAAATTTCTTAATAAGAATAAATCAGTGAATCTCATCAATTTTAAACATCTTTGTTGTTTTAAATGCACAGCATACATACATATTTCAAAGAAGATCTGAATGACAGAGATTAAATTTGAATCTTAAAGTAATAAGAGAATTTTTGTTAAATATAAAAAAAGAAATCAATATAAAGTATAGTTTTCTGAAAAGAGAAAGACAGACTGAGTAATTAAAGCAAGAAATGTATAGTTTAATGAAGATTCATCAATCTATAATGTTAAAGTTGCAGTCTCAATTTTTAAAGTCACTCAACCTTATACTGTTAATACAGAACAAGAAAGTGTACAGTTATTTTTTTTGTTTTCTTTTTAATTTTTATCATTGTCACTGTCTTCAGAGTACATATCATCATACTTTTTCATACTGATATTGTCAAATCAGTTAAAAGAAATGAAGAAAGAGAAAAAAGATATTATAAATATTTCTTTTACAATTAATAAATCAGTATCAGCTGAGTCTTGATGCTCTAAAAGAAAAAGATGACTCTTTATAAAGCTAAAGCTTAAAGCAATTATGATCTACTTAATTATGTTTAATGTAATCATTGATGTCATAAAAAAGAAAGAAGACTCTAAGAATGAATTTTAGACATTTAAATAGATAATTAAAAGTTATGAGTTGAAAGACTGAAAGAAAGCAATGAATAGTGAGTATAACTCATTAATGATTAACTTTACATAAACTTTAAAGATGTTATCATTTAATCAATGAGTTTTAAGAAACAAATGTGTCTATTATTATAAAAGAAAACCTAACAACTCAATTCTACAGCATAAGACTCAATGAATAGTTAAAGAATTTAAACAACAATTTAAAATTAATTATAAAGAGATCTTTGCAATGATTGTCAAATTCATGACTTATAAAGTTATCTTTGTCATAGCTGCATTTTATAACTATAAATTGAAATAAATAAATGTCAAAATGACTTTCTTACACAGTAATTTAAAAGAAAAAGTCTATGTGATTTAACTCAATGAATATGAAAAGAAAAAAGAAAAGGTATATAAATTAAAGAAAGTTTTATATGAATTAAAACAGTTTTCTCATCTTTAATATAAGATAATGCACTGATTTCTTGACAGCCTTGAATACACATGAATTTACACAGACAATAATGTATTTAGAAATGATACTTTATTTATTGCTATATATGTCAATGATATTCTTATATGCAGATCAGATAAGAACAAAATTCTAGATCTTAAGATTAAATTAAGTAATCATTTTAAAATGACTGACTGTGAAGCATGTAAGCATTACTTAGAAATGCTAATTACACAAAACAGAACTTTATAAATGCTTATTTTATCTTAGAAAATCTATTTTACAGAGATACTTAAAGACTTCAGTCTACAGAATATTAAGATAGTCATAACTTCAATGAAATTCAGAATCTATCTTATAAAGATTATTAAAACAGCTGAATTAGAGTTAATAACTTAATATTAAAAGATTATAGAATCTTTTATATATATTATGACACAAACTTAACTCAACATCACATATACAGTGTCAATTCTTAGTCAATTTGCACATAATCTTAATGACACACATTGAAAGACTTTAAAGTGAGTGTTTTAATATGTATAAAAGACTTTAGATGTCATTCTTAAATATAAATTAAGTAATCAATTTAAATTATTAGAGTATTTAAATTCAGACTGAGAGAAAGATCTTAAATTAAGAAGATTTACATCAGAATATATATTTAAAATAATTAATAAATTAATATTCTAAAGTTTAAAAAGACAAAGAACAGTCATCTTATTCTTTTATAAAGTGAAATATATGATCTTAACAAAGACTACAAAGAAAGCAGTGTGAATGCAGAGATTACTTAAAGAACTAGAATTAAAGAGATTTAAGACAGTTACAATTTAGATAAATAATCAGAAAGCTGTAGTCTTGATTAAGAACTCTGAATTT
>JAABUJ010006204.1_pt1 | contig 11668 bp, 8 predicted proteins | sample 5559131 | NCBI WGS metagenome assembly JAABUJ01 (sample SAMN10711875, study PRJNA513366) | rock metagenome | isolation source: Antarctica rocks | place: Antarctica: Victoria Land, Mt New Zealand nord | collected 2016-01-07 | reverse complement strand
ATAGCATAGCCGGCTATGCTCCAGGAAGCGGCCTACCAGCGAGGTGACTCGGATGCGTTCGCTGATCCCGGGCAGCCCTGGACGCAGGCAGCAGATGCCCCGCACGATCAGCTCAACGCGCACGCCAGCCTGGGAGGCGCGGTAGAGGGTGGCGATCATCTCCGTATCGGTTAGTTGGTTCATCTTGAAGACGATGTGGCCCTTCTCGCCCTGCTCAATCTCCCGCTCGATCAGGTACAGCAGCCGCTGGCGCATGGTCACTGGGGCGACCAGCAGCTTGCGATACTTGTCCTGGCGTGAGTAGCCGGTCAGGTAGTTGAACAGCTCGGAGACATCTTCTCCGATATCTGGTCGGGTGGTCATCAGGCCGAAATCGGTGTAGACGCGGGCGGTGGCGCTATTGTAGTTGCCCGTGCCCAGGTGGACGTAACGGCGCAGCCCATCGCGCTCCTTACGCACAATCAGGAGCACTTTGGCGTGCGTCTTGAGGCCGACAAGCCCATAGGCTACGTGCGCCCCCGCCCGCTCCAGCGCGCGGGCCCACTCCAGGTTGTTTTCCTCGTCGAAGCGCGCCTTGAGCTCCACCAACACGGCGACCTGTTTGCCCTCAGCGGCGGCGGCCAGCAGGGCGTCAACCACCGGCGCGTGGGAGCCGCCCACCCGATAGAGCGTCTGCTTGATCGCCAGCACATTGGGGTCGCGGGCGGCGGCCTGCAGCAGGTCTACCACCGGGCCGAACGACTCATAGGGGTGATGCAGCAGTTGATCTCGGCTGGCGATAGCGGCGAAGATGTCTTCTCCCGCGTGCAACGTGGGCGGTACGCGAGGCTGTAATGGCGGATCCTTGAGCTGAGGGTGGTCCAGCCGGTACAGCTCCATTAGCGAACTGAGCGCCAGCATGCCCTCTATGGTGTAGACATCGGTTGGCCCGATCTCCAGGTTATCCATCAGCCAGGTGCGGGTGCTCTCCGGCATGCGGGTGTCTACCATCAGGCAAACCACCGAACCGAAGCGCCGTTCGCTGATGCTCTGCTCGATGGCCAGGCTCAGGTCCGACGCCTCGTCCTCGACGATCTCGATGTCGGCGTCGCGGATGACCTGGAAGGGGAACGACTCGATCACGCTGAGGCCGGAGAACAGGCCGCCCAGGTTGGCCGCGATGAGCTGCTCCAGCGGCACAAACGCGCGCGGTGGGGGCAGTGGCGCGCCGTCCAGCGCCGGCTCTGGGGGAATAGGGATGAAGCGGGGCAGCACGTTGGGGATCTTCAGGCGGGCCAACCGCCGGCCCATCTGGGGGTCCTCTATGGCCACGGCCAGGTTCAGGCTGAGGTTTGAGATGTGCGGGAACGGGTGGCCGGGGTCCACGCCCAGGGGAGTAAGCACGGGAAAGACCTCGTGCTGGTAGTAGCTGTCCAATGCGGCGCGCTCGCCGACGGTCAGGTCGGCCATGCTGACGATACGGATACCCTCTTCGGCCAGAGCGGGCAGTAGCTCCTCGTGCAGTAGGTAGCGCTGACGGCTCAGCGACGAGAGCAGCTGCTCCCGCACCGCTGTGAGCTGCTCGGTCGGCGTTAGCCCATCGGGAGAGCGTTCGCCCAGCGCGGCGGCCACTTGCTCACGCAGGCCCGACACGCGGATCATGAAGAACTCATCCAGGTTGGTGGTGAAGATGGCCCCGAACTTGATGCGTTCGAGCAGGGGGTGGCGGAGGTCCGCCGCTTCGTCGAGTACGCGCCGATTGAACTCGATCCAGCTCAGCTCACGGTTGAAGTACAGGTCGGGGCGGCTCAGGTCTTCAGGAACAGCCGGGCTAGCCGGCTCAGCCACCACGGCAGGGGCTATACGCGGCGGAGTCATAGGGCCTCTCGTCAGGAGATACGCAGTTGGTCTCTATCAGAGTCATCATAGCTCTATCATACCAAGCCCACGCCCACCATGCCGCGCCGTTGGGTCACAGCCAGGCGCGGCGCCGGGGCAGCAAGAGGACCAGTCCTGCTCCACCTACCAACAGCAGCAGCCCAGGGGCCAGCAGAGGTGAGCTATCCATGCTCCCGTTCAGGCGCTCCTGCCCTGTATGTGGATCGGTGGTTACGGCTATGCTGACCGTCAGATAGAGCCCGACGCCCACCGCCGCCACGCAGGCGACGATCGCCGCGCGCCGCAGCAGGGAGAGCAGCCGCTGTACCCTGCTCATCGTAACCTGGGCGGATAACCCGCTACGCGGCCCCGCCAGCCACGGCGGGCACGATCGAGACATCGGTCCCGTCGGGGACGGCCGTGGCCAGCCCTGAAAGGAAGCGGATATCTTCGCCGCCCACGTAGATGTTCACAAACCGGCGCAACTGGCCGCCCTCATCGAACAGGCGGCCCTGAAGGGCTGGGTATGAGGCGCTGAGGTGCCCCAGAACATCGGCCACGGTGTTGCCCGTGGCCAGCATCTCGGCGGCGCCATCGGTGATCTTACGCAACGAACTGGGGATACGCACGCGAACTGCCATTGGTTGCTTGTTCTCCTTCTTGTCTGCTTGCGCGACTATGCTATGGTGGCCCGCTGAGGTGTAGGAGGCGGGTCAGCCCGCGGGCTACCGATCGGGGCGCCTGCCGGCATGTTCACGCCGTGGCCAGGGACCTGGCGGCCAGAGCCTCCTGAAAGCGGTCCAGCGAGGCGGGCACGCGCAGTGGCTCGGCCAGGCTGTCGGCCACCGCATCGGGCGTCTTGAGCCCGTTGCCGGTCACATAGACGACCGTGCGTTCCCCGCGCTTGATGGCGCCAGAGGCGACCAGTTTCTTGAGCACGGCCACCGTGACGCCACCGGCGGTCTCGGCGAAGATGCCCTCGGTCTGGGCCAGCAAGCGGATGCCCTCGATGATCTCAGGGTCACTGGCCGCGTCTATGGCCCCACCGGTGGAGCGCACCACGCTCAGGGCAAACTCCCCATCAGCGGGGTTGCCGATGGCCAGTGACTTGGCGATTGTAAATGGCTTGACCGGCGTAATCTCGTCCCGGCCCTCGCGGTACGCCGTGGCCACCGGGGCGCAACCAGCGGCCTGGGCGCCGGAGACACGTGGGGTGGGGCCGGAGATCAGCCCCAGGTGGATCAACTCGCCAAAGCCCTTGTTGATCTTGACCAGTTGGGCGCCCGAGGCGATGGGCACCACGACATGGTCGGGGGCCTGCCAATCCAGCGCCTCGGCCACCTCGTAGGCCAGTGTCTTGGAGCCTTCGGCGTAGAAAGGCCGCAGGTTCACGTTGACAAAGCCCCAGCCGTAGGCGTCCGCGACTTCGCTGCACAGCCTGTTCACATCGTCATAGTTGCCGTCCACCAGCACCACATTGGCCCCATAGACGCCCATGTTGATGATCTTCGACCGCTCCAGGTTAGATGGCACCAGCACGTAGCAGGGCAGCCCAGCCTTCGCCGCGGCGGCCGCCGTGGCGGCGGCCAGGTTGCCGGTGGAGGCGCAGGCCAGCGTCTCAATGCCCAGGGCCAGCGCCTGGCTGGCTGCCACGGCGACCACGCGATCCTTGAACGAATAGGTCGGGTTGACGCAGTCGTTCTTGATGTATAGGTCGTCCAGGCCCACGGCCCGGGCCAGGTTATCCGCCCGCAACAGCGGTGTGTAGCCCGCGCCCAGATCCACCAGTGCGGCCCCAGTCACCGGCAGGAGGGGGCGGTAGCGCCAGATCGTGCGCGGCCCGGCGGCAATTGACTCGTGGGTGACCACTCGACGCAGCGCCTCATAGTCGTACTCGACCTCCAGGGGGCCAAAGCACTCCTCGCAGACGTGAGCCAGTTCAATAGGATAGCGTGTCTCGCAGATGCGGCAGCGTAGGCCAAGCACCGCGTGGGTTGTGATCGGGACCTCCGCAACGACCATTGTGTCATCCCTCCTGTTGTTCCGCATGATGTGGCCCGCCAGCCTCCAGTCACCGACTACTGACTCCGCGCGGGAGCCAGGGCGTGGGCAAGCTTTTGGTCTGGTGGGACAACAAAAAACCCCCGTCTTACTCTCCATGCGGAAGACGAGGGTTGCGGTACAGGGATACAGCTACGCTCCCGCCACCCGAAGCCCCTTGTGAGCGGGCACGGACGGCACAGGCGTAGCAGTGTAGCTGCGCGCGAACTCCCTCATCTTCCAGAATAGTTCTGCCGGAGTTGGCACCCTTGCGCTGCCCTCGCGGGCAGGCGCCGGTTGTCGAGGTTTCACAGGGCCGGTCCCTCCACCTCTCTGGATGAGTAGACGCTATTAACTTGTTAATGCCGATCCACAACATGCCCGTGGCGTGTCCGCATGCTGACTACACCGTAGCATATCCTGTTTTGCGCTGTCAAGACGTGTTGCCTTTGATCCGCGCCGCCTCCTATAATGGATGAGTATCCATTCTTGGCGCCCTGCCCCTATAGCTCAGAGGATAGAGCGAGCGCGTCCTAAGCGCTGCGTCGGCGGTTCGAGTCCGTCTAGGGGCGCCACAGTTGTCACGCCACGATATGCGATGGCCAGCCAGCCAGAAGGAAAGGGCACAGTGACCCCACGGCGGCGTGAGCAGGGCAACTACGCCGCGGCCCTGGCTATGCTGATTGCAGCCGCCCTGCTGTTGGGCCTGGCCCTGCTGATTGTGCTGCCGATCCTGAGCGGCAACGAGGGGGCCGCGATTCAGCGCATAGGCACGCCTATCGCCGCGTTGGCTACGGTGCGGGCACTGACCATGCCTATCCCGACGGCCACGCCCCGGCCAACAGCCACCAGTCCAGCCCCAACGGCCACGTCCCAACCGACAGACACGCCTCAGCCGACAGACACGCCCGCGCCCCCCGCGACGGCCACCATCCCGGCCCCGCCGCCGTACACGGCCACCGCGTTTGCCCAGCCTGCCGCTACGTGGACCCCCATCGTAGCCTCACCGGCTACACCAACCCTGCTCCCCGCCGCCACGTGGACCCCTGTTCCTCCGCCGCCCAGCGACACTGTCCCCGTCGGGGCGCCCAGCGCCACGCCTACCACTGGTTCAGTGGGCGCCGGCCCCACATCCACGGTTCGGCCACCGGGAGGAGGCGTGGGCCCCACAGCCACACCATCCGTCACCGAGGCGCCGCCGGCGGTGCGGCCAGGTGACCCCATGGGATCACCCAGCGCCACGGCGGCCCCCTCACTGGCCTCGCTCTCCGATCCGGCGTTCCTGGCTGGCCTGGCGGCCCGCGTGATCGCCCTAACAAACCAGCAGCGCGCCCGCTACGGCCTGCCTAGCCTGACCCCTGACGACCTACTTGACCGCATCGCCCGCAAGCGTAGCCAGGATATGATCGCCCGCGACTATTTTGGTCACTACGACCCCGTCACCGGCAAGCCGGCGGTGGTGCAGGTGCTGGACAGCATGATCGTCCCCTACCACGAGGTGGGTGAGAACATTGTGGAGAACCGCAATATGCTGCTGAATAGCGCAACCCCGGCTCAGGTGGTGGAGGCCCTGATGCACAGCAAGGAGCACCGCGACAACATCCTGGACGCCACCTATGCGGAGATCGGCGTCGGCCTGGCGGTTGGCGAACAGAACGGGGCCTTCCGCGTGGTCTTTACGCAGGTCTTCCTCAGCTAACTCGCCGCCCTGTTAGATGTGCCGCGGCACGCTTCTACCCGCTCGACACGTGGCGCTTCTTGAAGATGACCCGCCACCCCCCTAGAAGCGCTGCTGTAAGGCCAGGATGTTGCTCACATAATGGGCTGTCTCGGGCAGGATACCCTGGGTGCGCACCCCGGTCAGCCCCTGGTGGTATGCAGCTAACGCCTGACGCACATCGCCGCCGAACACGCGCAGGTAGTAGCGCATCATGGCTACCCCGGCGCGCACGTTGTCCGTGGCGTCGTAGGGATTGACCCGATAGCCCACCAAGGTCGTGCTGACCCAATCCACTGTATCAGGCATCAGCTGCATCACGCCCATGCCCCCATCGCTGGCCACCACCATTTGCCAGCCGCTCTCCTGCCAGGCCAGCGCCTTGACCAGTGCGGTATCTACACCCGCCGCCTGTGCCTGGGCAGTTAGGATGGCCTCAATGGTCCCCGTGTTCAGGGTAACCATCGTGCCGACGTCGGTAGCGGGCGCCGCGGCCAGCGGCTGGACAGGTGAGCCCTGCCCCTGCGGTGTGATCGCGGTGGGCAGGACTAGTCGCTGGCCCACGCGCAGCACGCACCAATCATTCAGGTTGTTGGCCGTGGCCAAATCGTCCATGGAGAGACCCAGGCGCAGGCTGATATCAGAGAGGGTGTCGCCTGAGCGCACAATGTAGAGTGTCCCCTGGCTAGCCGCGGAGACCACGTCGCCGCTAGCAGCCGTGGCAGTGGGGCCTGTGGCGTCGTCGCTATGGATCAGCAGGATCTGCCCCGCCGTGATGCGGTCCGGGCTCCTAAGGCTGTTGGCGTCCATCAGCGCCTGCACGGTTGTGCCATAACTCAGAGCGATACCCGAGAGGGTATCGTTTGTCCTGACTGTATAGGTCGCTCCGTCGCTGGCGCTGGCGCCCTGGGGCGCTCCGGCGGCACACGCCAGGCCGGTCAGCATAAAAGCGGCGATGACCCGCCGGCAGCGTCGTTTGGTCATGGATTCCTCTCTCCTGTCTGTGTCACTGGTTGATCGCTACAGTGTCGGCCCAAAAAGAAGAGGAGACGCCGCGGCAGCGGTACATCTCCTCTCCAGGACTGTGCGGGTAGGGCGGGCAGCTCCAGAAGGGTCGGCGCCGCCGATCTCCTAATACCCCATCCAGCTATGTCTAGCGCGCTCACGTCTCTTGCTACCCCTCCCGAAACCCAGTGTAGAGGGAGTGGCGCCCCGCGACAAGCGGCTCACCCACAGGCTTTAATTTTTCTTGTACGGGCTGGCGACTCGCTAGAAGGGCCGATCAGGGCCAGCATGTTATACTGAACAGCAGTAGAGAGCGGCGGTAGAGTCCATGATATGTGCTGGTGTGGCCCCATAGCTGGGGACTGATCGCCGTTGACGTGGAGACGCGCAGCGCGGCAGTCGTCCTCTAGGGGGTGACAGTTGGAGCCAGACTGAAGCTAGCAAAGAGGGACGACGATGGCGCGGAACTGCCCGAATTGTCTGAAACCACTACATTTCTGGAGCAACTACAGCGGCTACTGCAGCAAGCAGTGTCGGTTGGAATCCACTACCCGGTGCCCCAACTGCGGCACGGTTGGGCTGTTCAAGCACAACCGCCTGGGCTGCTGCAGTGAAGAGTGCCGCTGCTGGTATGCCAGCGCCCTGCTGGGCTATGATCGTGACGCCCTGCTCACCCCCGCGCCGGACAAGATTGTTTATCACATTCGCCTGCCCTCCAACAACGCCGAGATCTCCTCGCTGCAGCTCAACGAGTTGGAGTATGAGCGCCGTATCGGCACCGTGCTGGTGATCGCGTCGCCAGCATGGATGGCCCGGCATCGCGTGCTGGCCGAGTTGCCCTACGAGCGGTTCGACAACGAGGCCTGGCAGCATCTGCTGGCTGATGGCACTCTGACTGGCGACGAAATCGAGCGGTTCCGCGGCTACCTCTATGATGAGCAGCTCCTTCATGATCGCCTGGGCTTGATCGTGTATGGCCGCCTGCGTGGTGAGCAGGGCGACCAGACACGCCGCGGCGCGGCTCTGGCTGGTGGCCCGTACATTACCGGGGCAACTACCCGTATGCTGGGGCTGCCCGCGCCGGCCACGGGGGGCCGCAACGACCTTGGCGGCACACCACTGCTGCGCGAACACGTGCCCTCGCACCAGTTGGCTGGCCTGGCCCGCGCCCTCTTCGAGGGCCGCGGCTTCGCGGTAGCCCCCACGCGCTACGGCGATGAGGAGCTACTGGTGTTGCTGCGCAATGGCCGTCAGGCTCTCGCGCGCTACTACTGGAGCAGCGGCATCGTGGATGTTGCGCCGATTGAGGAGTTTGCCCGCTGGCTGGCCGACAGCGGTATTGACCAGGGCTATTTCGTCACAAACGGCCACTTCAGCCTGCAAGCCGAGGATTGGGCGAGCGCCCGGCCCATCCAGCTGATTGATGGCACGCAACTACGTTCCCTGCTCAAGGACCGCAACGACCCCTTCCTGCAGGCCAAGCAAGACTACGATGGCGGCAGGGTGGCTATTGAGGAAGAGCACTCCCTGGGTGATCAGCTCTCCCTCGGCGCCGTGGGCGCGGACCCGGTAACCGGCGAGACGCGTTCCCTGAGCAGCTAGCGCCCGTTACCACCTGATGTCCCAGCTACTCATGCGGCGGCTACCCCACAGAAACAGGGCAGTCAACAGGGCCAGCGTGACCCCCAGAGCGATGGCCATACCGCCGCCCGTGGCCCAGGACACCAGGTAGGTCATGTGCGCCGGCACGTAGGTTTCGGCCAGTGGGCCGAGTGAGATGAACAGCCCCTCCAGCACGCCGATCACGCCGCCGCCCACGAACGAGAGCAGCCAGGCTTGCCAACTGGTCATCTGCACGATGTTCACCCAGTCCAGGCGGGGGAACAGCAGGCTGAGCACCATGCTCCAGGCGATCAGGCTGGCCGTCACAAAGGCGATGCCCAGGCTGGCCAGCAGCGCGTCGCGGGGGGAGAGGCCCTCACTCAGCGCGATGTACAGCACCAGCGCCTCAGAGAGTAGCGTGAGGGGTAGGAACAGGGCCAGAAACTTCTCGCGCAGGATGGTGAGCGCTGAGATCGGTGAGCAGCGCAGCAGATAGAACGAGCGCCCCTCCCGATTTGTGATAGTCAGGCTGAGCGGGGCCACCAGCGAACTGACCAGGAAGTTCAGGCCGCTGAATACCAGCAGAAAGCTGATGCCCGCTGGCGTGTGGTTGTCGTGCAGCCGGAAGATCAGCATGTAGGAGAAGTAGGCCGAGACGCCCAACGGCATGATCAGCGCCGCCCACTGCTGGGGGTCGCGGGCAAAGACGAGCCATTCCTTGGCCAGGATACCTGACGACCCGAGCGGCAGACGGCTGAACAGGCGCAGGATCAGCCGGCCCTCGCGCCCCGCCCGGGGTTCGCGAATCCGCGCGGCTTCCTGGTAGTCGGCCCACCCGGAGCTGAACGCGCGCTGGGCGGCGGCCACGGCACCCAGGAACACGGCCCCGTTGAGGGCCAGGAGGGCCAGCAGAGCCGCCGCCGCCGCGGCATACTCGTTGCTCAGGGTGGCCTTGAGCGCCTCGGCGGGCCAACTCGGCGGCAGCACGGTCAGCCAGCCACTGTTGACCGCGCCCAGCGCGGCGCCCGCGCCGGACAGGTTAACCGTGCCCCGTGAGCTCCACAGGATCTCCTGCGATAGGTAAAACACGGCCCCCAGCACGGCCCCGCCGACCGTCACAAACGCTTTGGCCTGGGCCGGCGGGAAGACGGTCAAGAACAAGAAGCTGGTCAACGCGCCCAGGCAGGTAGGGATAACCGGCATCATCAGCACGATCAGCAGGCTAACCAGATAGTACCCTGCTGGCAGCCGCAGCCCTATGCCCAGGCCCAGCAGGTAGGGCACGAGCAAGGGCAGCACGAGCAAGTGCTGGCGCAGTGTCGCCGTGATCAACTTCTCGGCAAAGATGATCGCCGAGTGGACAGGCATGGGTAGCAGCAAGGGCAGGTCGGAGCGGTAGGTATAGGTGCCCAGGGCCACGGGAAACGAGGCCAGAAACAACATGGCAAATGAGATATTAAACGCCGAGGTCAAGGCCACGGCCATCTGGCCAGTGGGACCACTCACGCCCTGGGGGGCCACGGCCAGACTGATACTGCGCGGCGCGGCGCGGAAGATCACCATGTCCACCAGGACCACGACCACGGCGACCATCAGCCACCCCCCGGCGCGGCCACGCGGCGCGTTGCGGATAGTATTGCGTAGCGTGCGCAGACGCATGGCGTAGATAATGCGCAGGGTAGCCCAGACCTTGCCCGCCTCAAGGCTGTCAGCCGTCGCCCCTCCCAGTGCGCGGCGTTCCCCCGCCAGGGTTCCTCTCACTCTCTGCCGCCCCTCTTTTTCCGCTCTGGTCCAGATTGCTCTTCCAGTGTACCGACATAAACGCTTCTCGGCATGCCTGCCGGCTTCTCGCGCTGGCGCTGGCAGCTATACTGAGGGCATGCTACTCCCATGTTGACGCGATGAGGTGAGGAGCCGCCTATGCTGGGGATGCCGCATGATTCTGCTGCCCCGAGGATACTCTCGCCTCCGCGTTGCTTTCCGTTGTTCCGCAGGAGCCCAACAGCCGCATCTGGGCCTTCACGGGCCCTTACACGGCGCCGGGCAGCGCCACCGGCGGCGTGACGTAGTCCCGTGCTAGACCAGGGTCGCCCCGTTACCTGTTCTATCGGCCCAGCCGCCCCTCTTCTTGATAGGGACTAGGCACACTATCCCAGGAGTACCGCCGTTCGCGTTGGTCAGCACACCGCCGGGTGATTAGGTTAGTCGAGTTGTACCGGGTAGTCTCCAGGAGGAGGGGATAAACCATGAAGATTACCGCGATTGAGCCATTGATCGTCAATGCGCGCATGCGCAACTGGATCTTCGTCAAAGTCAGCACCGATGAGGGCCTAATCGGCTGGGGTGAGGCGAGCATGGAGTGGAAGACGCGTGGCGTGGCCGGCTGCATCAAGGACCTGGAGCCGTTCCTGCTGGGCCATGACCCCACTCGGGTGGAACACCTGTGGCAGATTATGTATCGGCAGCCCTTCTTTCGCGCCGGCGTCGAGGGCATGAGCGCCATCTCAGGTATCGAACAGGCCCTGTGGGACATCTGTGGTAAGGCGGCCAATAAGCCGGTCTATGCGCTGCTCGGTGGCGCCGTGCGCGACCGGGTGCGCATGTACGATCACCTTGGTGGCGGCCAGATGGAGGCGCTCTACCAGCAGGATACGGCGGACCTGATGGCCGAGCGGGCCAGCCAGAGCGTGGCCGACGGCTACACGGCGATCAAGGTACTGGTCGTGCCCCGCACGGCGCCACTAGAGGGGGCGGCGCCGTTGCGCCACGCCGAAACGCTGATGCGCTCTATTCGCGAGGCTGTTGGCCCCGATATAGACATCATGGTGGACCTGCATGGGCGCACCACACCGGCCATGGGTATCCAGTATGGCCAGACATTGGCCCCCTATCGGCCTTTCTTCCTGGAGGAGCCGTGTCCTCCGAAGAATGTGGCAGGTATGGCCGAGGTGGCCCGCGCCCTGCCAGGCATACCCATTGCCACTGGGGAGCGGTTGGTCACCCGCTGGGGCTTCCGCGACCTGCTGGAGCAGCGCGCCTGCTCGGTCATTCAGCCCGACCTGTGCCACTGCGGCGGCATCTGGGAGGCCCGCAAGATCGCCGCGCTCGCCGAAACCTACTTTGTCTCCGTGGCCCCCCACAACCCGTTGGGTCCACTGGCCACCGCCGTGGCCGTCCATTTTGCCCTCTGCACGCCCAACTGGCTGATCCAGGAGGCCATCCGCAACGACGTGCCCTGGCGCGACGACGTGCTGGATGCGCCGCTGGAGGTGCGTGGGGGCCACATCTCTCCGCCGACGCGGCCCGGTTGGGGCGTGGAGATCAACGAGGCCGAGGCAGCCAAACACCCCTACGCTCCCGAGGTGCGCATGCAGTGGTTTCATGATGACGGCAGCGTGGCTGATTGGTAGCCGCTGACCTTTTTGCTCCGGCATATTAAGAGACAAG
>JAABUJ010006203.1_pt1 | contig 11669 bp, 12 predicted proteins | sample 5559131 | NCBI WGS metagenome assembly JAABUJ01 (sample SAMN10711875, study PRJNA513366) | rock metagenome | isolation source: Antarctica rocks | place: Antarctica: Victoria Land, Mt New Zealand nord | collected 2016-01-07 | reverse complement strand
TATTATCACGGAGAAGGCGTACACTGGAGGTGGCTGTGCGCGTCCCCCGCGGCTTTTTACAGAAGCTCTACGCCGTGTTGCCGCACTGGTGACAGCCGTGGCGTACGCTTAATAGTGAATTGAGGAACGGATGAAAGGCGGCACAGTGAAGGAGAGCGGTGTGCGACCAGGCAGCGGACTGATAGACGGCGGAGTGACAACCAGCGGGCTGACGACAATCCGGCGTGGCGTGAGGATCGGGCTTGCGCTACTCTGTAGCGGCGCGGTCGGAGTTGGCGCTATGCATGCCAGCGGCGCGGATGCGGCAACGGGGCACGCGGGGCCACGGGTGGCGCCGGGGACCATACTGCACACGACCTCGGTCGGCGCCGGCCCGCTCGCCGTGGCCGTCGACGAGCGCACGAGCCGCGCTTTCGTCCTCGCGAGCGACGGCGTCAATGTGATCGATACCGTGAGCGGCAAACTGTTGAGCCACGTTAACGGTGGTGTCGGCAGTGACCCGTACGGCGCGGGTTCGGCATCCATCGCGGCGGACCAGACGACTGGGCGCGTCTTCGCGGCGAACTTCGGGAGCGGCAGCGTGAGCATCCTTGACGCCGGCAGCGGACGCCTGTTGAGCACCGTACGTGTCGGCTCTGGGCCGGGCGCTGTCGCGGTCGACGAGCGTACCGGACGCGTCTTCGTCACCAACTTCGACGGCGATTCGGTCAGCGTTCTCGATGCGAGCAGCGGCAAGGTCCTCAAGACGGTATCGGTCGGGCAGGAGCCCGACGGCGTCGCGGTCGACACGCGCACCGGCTACGCTTTTGTCGCCAACTATACGTCCAACACCGTCAGCGTGCTCGACGCGAAGGCCGGCTCGTTCGTGCGCACGGTATCGGTGGGGTCCCACCCGATCGATGTCTCAGTGGACGAGCGCACGGGGCGCGCTTTCGTGGCGAACACCGATGATAGCACCGTGAGTGTCCTCGATACGACCACGGCCAAGGTCTTGAAGACAGTCCCCGTCGGCGTGTCGCCGGTATCGGTGCGCGTATACAACTCCATCGGCAAAGCGTACGTCGTCAACTACACCGATGGCAGCGTCAGCGTGCTTGACACCAAGACGCTCAAAGTCACGAATACGATCAACGTCGGCTCCTTGCCGAGCGCGGTGACGATCGACGCCCGCAGCGGGTACGCCTTCGTCGTCAATGCGGGGAGCAACACGGTCAGCGTCGTCGACACAAAGAAGGGCGTCGTGACCCGCACGGTGTCCGTGGGCCAGTACCCCAGCGCGGTCGCGGCCGCCGAGGCTAACGGGCACGCCTTCGTCACCAACGAGCAAGACAACAACGTCAGCGTCCTTACAGCGGGATAGCGGGCCAAGCTTTGGCGAATTGGCACGCGCGAACTATCTATTTTAGCCTTGTCGGGCTACGTAGGAGGGGGGCATAGATCGTGGCGGATATACCATACGCGGGGACGGTGCGCGCGCCGGATGTCCCGGCTGGCCTGAACTGGTTCAACGTGGAGCGCCCGCTGTCGCTCGCCGACCTGCGCGGGCGCCTGGTCATCCTCGACTTCTGGACCTCCTGCTGAATTAATTGCCAACATATGCTGCCGCAGTTGCGGCGGCTCGAAGAGACGTACCCCGATGACCTTGTGGTGATCGGGGTACACGCGCCCAAGTTCCCTGCCGAGCGGGACCCGGCCAACGTGCGCGCGGCCGTGCTGCAATTTGGCGTCACGCACCCCGTCGTCAGCGATCCCGACCACGCAATCTGGGACGCCTATGCCGTGCGCGCGTGGCCCACGCTCATGTTCATCGACCCACAGGGCCGCGTGATCGGCGCGCACGCAGGCGAGTTGCATTTCCCGCAACTGGGTGAGGTCGTGGGCGCGATGCTGTACAAGCTGCGCGGTGATGGGCTGCTCGACCACGACGACCTGCCCCTGCCGCTACGGCGCGAGGCGCGTCCGTCCGGCCCCCTGGCTTTCCCCGATACCGCGCTTCCCGACGAGGCGGGGGACCGCATCGTGGTGAGCGACACGGGCCACCACCGTATCCTGGTGATGAGCCGCGGCGGCCGGATCGAGCGCGTGTTCGGGCGCGGGACGCCTGGGTTTTCCAACGGCAACGGGCAGGCCGCGTTCAACGCGCCGCGCGGGCTGGCACTGGCCGGCGACAGCCTCTACGTGGCCGACACCGAGAACCACGCCATCCGCCGCATCGACCTCGCCTCGGGGCAGGTAAGCACGATCGCCGGGACGGGGACGCAGGCCGCTAGCTTCAATCGCGGCGGACCGGCGCGCGAGACGGCGCTCTCGTCGCCGTGGGACCTGGCGCTCTCCGCGGACGCGCGCACGCTCTACGTGGCCATGGCCGGCTTCCACCAGGTGTGGGCGCTCGACCCCGCCAGTGGTATGATCGGCCCGTTCTCGGGCACGGGGCACGAGGGCATCAAGGACGAGGCGCGCGGACGCGCCTGGCACGCCCAGCCGTCCGGCCTCGCGCTCACGGACGGCGTGCTCTATGTGGCCGACAGCGAGACCAGCGCGGTGCGGGCGGTCGAGCTGGGCGGCGCGCAGGGGCGGGTCGGTACGCTGGTGGGGCGGGGGCTGTTCGAGTTCGGCGACCGTGACGGCGACGCCGCAACGGCGCGTCTGCAGCACCCGCTGGGCGTCTGCGCGGCCTTTGGCGCGGTGTGGGTGGCCGACTCCTACAACAACAAGGTGCGCCGCATTGACATAACCTCTGGCAACGTGAGTACCTTTGCCGGAAACGGCGCGCATGGCCTGGAGGACGGGGTCGGACCGGGCGCGCGCTTGTGGGAGCCCGGCGCCATCCGCGCGGGCTGGGACTGGCTCTACGTGGCCGATACTAACAACCACGCCGTGCGCGTGCTCGACCCCCACAGCGGGGCGATCACGACGCTGCCCGTCGAGGAGTAGGGGTCCGTAGGGGTCCGGCGCGTTCAAACGCTCCGACGCGCCACCTCGTCCATATTCGCCAGCACATGCGTGAGCATGGCCGTGTTGTCCGTCGCGCGGATCATCGCCGCGCTCTCCTCATACAGCGCCAGCGCGCGCTCAGCATGCCCTTGGTTCGCGGCGACGGCGGCCAGGTTGTTGAGCGAGGCTGCGGCGCCCTCCCTATCGCCCGCCGCGCGGCGCAGGACCAGGCTCTGCTCGAATAGAGCTATCGCACGCTCGTACGCGCCCTGGTCGAGCGCGATGTTCCCCAGGTTATTGAGCGCGTTGGCCATACCTCTCCTATCATCGAGCTGTGTGTAGTGATCGAGGCTCTCCCGCGTCAGGCTCTCGGCGCGGGCATGGTTGCCTTGCCAGCAGGCTAGCACACCCGCGCCGTAGAGCATCATCGTGCGCAGTTCAGCGGAGATTGCCCCCTCATCATCCGTGCTCAGGGCCAGCAGCGTGTCCAGCCAGGCTCGTCCCCCGTCCAGCCATTGCCACTCCCGCCCCTCTCGGAGATAGCTGCTGACCTGCCAGAACCGCCAGCGCTTTCCAGCTAGCCGCATCCCGACCTCACTGCGTCCGGATAGGGCGCGCCACTCCTTCAGGCGTGCGGCCGCCTCGGCCCGCGCCCCGTTCTCGATGGCCCAGCGCAGCGCCGCCAGCATGTTATTGCGCTCGTGATCTAACTGTGCCAGCACTGTCTCTAACCGTGCCAACACTGTCGCTGGCGCCGGCACGGTCAGCCCCTGCTCCGCGCGTTCCACGGCCGCCAGGTAGAAGGCCGCGTGCCGTCGCCGCGTGTCCGCCGCCTCGCCGCTCGCCTCCAGGCGTTCCAGGGCGTACTCGCGCACCGTCTCCAGCATGCCGATGCGCGGCTCGCCGTCCACTCTCTCCGTACGCCACAACAGGCTCTTGTCCAGCAAGTCGTAGCTCCAGGCCAGTGTAGCGCGCAGCGTGCGCTGTCGCTCCGGCAGGTCGGCCGCGCCGTCCACCAGCACCTGGAGCGACGTCGCGCCGTACGCCCCTTCTAGCCGCGCGAGCAGGGCCGCCGGCGGCAGTAGCTTGATGCGGGCCGCCGCCAACTCGATCGCCAGTGGCAGACCATCCAGGCGTATACAGATCGCGGCCACGTCCGGCGCCGTATCAGGGGTGAGGGTGAAGGTGGGCTGCACAGCGCGCGCCCGCTGCACGAAGAGCTGCACCGCGGCATAGCGCGCCAGTTCGGGCACGGGCAACCGCCGTCCAAGCGTGGGCAGCGCCAGGGGCGCCACGGCGGCCTCCTGCTCGCCGCGCACGCGCAGCGGCGCCCGGCTTGTAACCAGGATCGTGAGGCGCGGGCAGACCGCGAGCAGCTCGGCCACGAGCGGAGCCGCCGCCGTCACCTGCTCGAAATTGTCGAGCAGCAACAGCAGCGTTTTGGGGCGCAGGTGGGCTACCAGGCTCTCGTGGAGTGATCGTTCGGCCACCTCCGCAGCCCGCAGCGTCTGGGCAATAGTAACGGTGACGAGCGTGGGATCGCGCACGGGGGCCAGCGCGACGAAGAAGACACCGTCCGCGTACTCCTGCAGCAGATCCTCCGCCGCCCGCAGCGCCAGGCGTGTCTTGCCGACACCGGCCGGACCGATCAGGGTGAGCAAACGCACACCGTCTTGCCGCAGCGTCCGCACCACCGCCGCCACGTCGCGCTCGCGCCCCAGCAATGGAGTGAGTTGTGCCGGCAGGTTGTGCGCGTGGTGGTCGAGGATTGTGCCGGCGCCGGCGTGCGGCGCCGCGTCCTGCCGGCGCGCCGCAATCACAAAGGCGGCTCGCGCGTCCTCGGAGAGCTGCAACGCGGCGGCCAGCAACTGGATCGTGGTCGGGCGTGGGATATGCCCCAGGCCGCGCTCCATGTCGCTGATGGTGCGCGCGCTGATACGGGCCTGTTCGGCCAGTTGCTCCTGGCTCAGGCCCGCCGCTCCGCGGTACTGCTTGAGCAACGCGCCAAAAGCGTTGCGCTCCGTCGTAGCCATGGCGCTCATTACGTCGACGTAGTCGTAGTCTGGTTACAGCGAAAGCCGTCAGCGAAGCCAGGCCGCGCTAGTTTTGACATTATAGCAGAGTTGACAACGGCATTGTGACTCACAACACGCCGTTGTGTGGGTCATTTTGTGAGTTTTTTCGTGGCCTGAGCGCGGCGCCGGCTACAGAATGGAGCACAGGAAAGGAACGGATCAATGAAGCTCACCCACGGGATGTCCACGCGAAGGCTCGCCATGCCCGGCGTAGCCCTGGCTAGCGTGTTCAGCAGCGTATCTCTGCTCGTGACCGCCACAGCAACGGGGGTTAGCCGGTCCCCCATCGTCGAAGCAACCGGCGCCTCAGCCAACGCCGTCATCCACCTCACGATTAGTGGCGGGTTTCGCTACACCGGCACGCTGGCCAACGCCGGCGTATCTAACGGGTGTTTCGCCGCAAAGTTTCCGGCGACAAAGGGCGAGTTTGCGCAGCCAGCCTCTACCGCATACATGGTGAGCTATAACGCGTCGGAGATGATGGCTGCTCTCGGGTCAGGTCGTCATCCCGCGACGGACGGATTCGCCCTGGAGATCCAGCACTACAAACCCACCCTGTCCCAGTACAGCGATCCAGCCAACGCGGGGATACAGGTCGACGTGCGCGACCACGCCTACGCCACAGACTCCGTGAACTCCACATTCACAATCAAAGTGCAGGTGGCGCGCGACAGTCGTAGCGGACGGTTTACGGCCACACATCTGGCGCCATTTCCGCACTACAGCGGCGCGCCCATCAACGTGCAGGGAACCTGGAGTTGCGCCCCGCTAGTCACGGTAACCTACACGCCGCCGAACTAATGAGGATGAGACCATGACACGAAGGTGTACAGTGGCGCGGTTGACGGCGGCCACGATCCTGATGCTCGCCACGATAACGGCCGGCGCCGCGTTGCCCAGGGGAGCCGCGGCCAGCGAGCGAAGTTTGACGGCGGGCGCCGTCCTGCACACCGTGACGCTGAATGACGCCCCCTGTGCGCTGGCGGTGGACACGCGCCTGGGACGCATCTGGGTCACCACCTCCGCCGGAAACAATGTGAGCGTGCTCGACGCATCCAGCGGAGCCATCCTGCGCACTGTCCGCGTGGGCAAAGACTCCTACCCCTGTTTGCTGGCCGTGGACGAGACAACCGGGCGCGTCTTCGTCGCAAGCAAAAGCAGTCCCCGTGTGAGCGTGCTCGACGCCCGCGGCGCGACGGTCCTGTCCACGGTTAACGTAGGCGCGTCCGGCGCGACTGTGACGGCGGTGGCCGTGGACGAGCCGACGGGCCGCGTCTTCGTCGCCGCGTCCGATGACCCAGATCTTGGGAGTGTAAGGGTGCTTGACGCCTCCAGTGGCGTCGTCCTGCACACAGCCAAAGTGGGCAGTGACCCCACAGCGCTGGCGATAGACGAGAAGACCGGGCGTGTCTTCGTTACTAACGCGGGTGATAGTAGCGTGAGCCTGCTCGACGCCAGGAGCGGAGCTGTGGTCAGTACCCGCACGGTAGGAGCGATCGAGCAGGCGGTAGCGGTGGATCGAACTACCGGGCGCGTGTTTGTCGTCAGGCAGGATCATGAGCAGCCGGCGACCGCCAACGGCGCCGTGACCATGCTCGACGCGTCGAGCGGCGCCATCTTGCGCACCGTCACGGTGAGGGTGGCGCCCACCGTGGCCGCGGTGGACGAGCAAACCGGCCGCGTCTTCGTCGCCAACTCTAATGGTGGCTCCGTGAGCGTGCTCGACGCCAGGAGCGGAACCGTCTTACGTACCGTTACCGTGGCACAGATGAACAGGACGGTGGATGCATCCGACGCGGCCGGGTTAGTGGCGGTGGATGCGACGACCAGACACGTCTTCACCGCCAATCCAGGTGGCGACAGCGTGAGCCTGCTCGACGCGTCCAGCGGCGCCATCGTACGCACCGTCGCCGTAGGCACGATGCCGGATAAGGTGGTTGTTGATGAGAGGAGCGAGCGCGCCTTCGTCGCCTACCTCGACGGAGAAAGCGTGAGCGTGCTGGACGCATCCGGCTAGTGCTAGTGGGTCACTATGATGGCGCTGGGTATGACTATCAAGACGGCGGGGCAAAGGAGAAGGTCAATGGGCACCGCCCAGGTACAGGGCGACCTATGGGGTGCGCACGCACGCGATTGGGCCGCTGATCAGGAAGGCATGCAGGGGCCGATCTACGACGCGGTATTCGATGCGCTCGGCGTGACAACCGGCACGAAGCTGTTGGACGTGGGGTGCGGCGCCGGACTCGCGGCGCGGCTCGCCGCCCAACAAGGCGCCGCTATCACCGGGCTCGACGCGTCTGCTCCCTTCATCGACATCGCCCGCGAGCGCGTGCCGGGGGCTGACTTTCGCGTTGGGAAGATAGAAGATTTGCCGTTCGCGGACGCCACATTCGATGTGGTGACAGGGTTCAACTCCTTCCAGTACGCGGCCGATCCTGTGGCGGCGCTGCGCGAGGCAAAGCGTGTCGTCACGCCGGGCGACCGGATCGTCATGGTCGTGTGGGGCCGTCCCGAGGACTGTGAGCATGCCGTGACACTCGCCGCGATCGGCGCGTGCCTGCCACCGCCGCCTCCCGGCGCGGCTGGCCCCTTCGCGCTCTCTGAACGGGGTCGCGTCGAGGGCCTGATGCGGCAGGCGGGCCTCACGCCGCGCCACGACGGAGAGGTCGATTGCCCCTTCGACTACGCCGACGATGACAGCGCGTGGCGCGCCCTCCGATCATCCGGACCTGCCGAGAGGGCGGTGCGCCATGCCGGTACAGAACAGGTCAAAGAGGCCGTCCTCGCGTCGCTGCAGCCGTTCAAAACAGACAGCGGCGGCTATCGGCAAGAGAACAAGTTCCGCTACGTGATCGCAACCGCATAGAGTAGCTACGTAATTGTCACGGCGTACAAGGATAGAGATACGATGAGCTATTCTCTTCGCCCCTCCTTATCCCGCGGTGGGATGGCGTTGCTGGCTGTTCTGCTGCTGCTCGCCGCCCTGTCGTGGCTGGCGATCGTCGCGGTGGCCGGCTCTCCGGTTGCCATGATGGCTATGCCCGGCGCGGCCAGCTTCGCGGCCGCGGCGCTCTTCGCCGTCATATGGTTGGTGATGATGGCGGCGATGATGCTGCCCGCCGTAACGCCGATGGCGCTGTTGTTCCGCACCGTGCAGCGCGGGCGCGGGGCACGCGACGTCCAGGCCGTCCCCACGGCCGTTTTCGTGGGTGGCTACCTGGCCGTGTGGGGGGCGGCCGGCCTGTTCGCCTACGTCGCCTATGCCGCTGTCCAGACCATAGCAGCGCGTATGCATGCGGGGACCGCGCTCGTGCCCTATGCCGGCGGCGCCATCCTCGTGCTCGCCGGTCTCTACCAACTCACGCCGCTGAAGAACGCCTGCCTCAGCCACTGCCGCTCGCCGCTGCACTTTGTCATGCACGGCTGGCGGGAGGGGCGGGGCGGCGCCCTACGCATGGGCGCGACCCACGGTCTCTTCTGCCTGGGCTGCTGCTGGGGCCTGATGGCCGTACTCTTCGTGGTCGGCCTGATGAACCTGGGCTGGATGGCGGCGCTCAGCCTGCTCATCAGTGTCGAGAAGCTGGCGCCGCGTGGAGTGCTGATCGGCCGCATCGCCGGCGGGCTGTTCGTGGCCCTCGGCCTGCTCATGGCCGTAAGGAGGGTATGAAAGATCCGCACGCCCCTTTTTCGCGCTGGCGCGTCGTATCTGCTGGGAGCGCCGGCTTCTAGCCGGCAGACGGTCGCGGGCGGGCATGTCGGTGACGCCAACCACCATGGCGGCGATCGTAAGCCGGCTGGAAGCCGGCGCCATGCAGTGAAAGGAGTTGGAGTTATGACAGCCTTCGAGGTCGCAGTCCGGCATAGCGGGCGGGGGAGCGGGACCACGAGTAGCTGAAACCTGCACAAGCACAGTAGGAGGTGTTGTGACACTGTACCCTGGTAACGTCCGGCTCCTCGCTACGTCTCGGCGCCTTGCCCTGAGATCAGGTAAGGAGCTTCATTCGCATAGCATATGAGGAGGTTATGCCATGACCTGGCACATGAACGGCGATTACTTCGAGAATTGCAACTGCGACGCCCATTGCCCCTGCATTGCCTCGGGGCTGACGGCGCGCCCGACCAACGGCAACTGCGACGTCGTCTTCGCGGTCCACATCGATCAGGGCCACTATGACGATGTCATGCTCGACGGCCTCAACTGGCTGCTGGCCCTGTCCACGCCGGAGGAGATGCACAAGGGCAACGCGACGGCCGCGCTGTACATCGACGAGCGCGCCTCCGCCGAACAGGCGCAGGCGTTGACTACCATCGCCACGGGACAGGCCGGCGGCATGCCGCAGTTGGTCGGCGAGATGATCCCCATTGCCACGTTTCTCGGCGTTAAGCAAGTGCCCATCGAGTTTCGCAAGGATGGATTGACGCGTAAGGTCGTCTCTCCCGGCACGGCCGATATCACCATCGAGGCATTCAAGGGTGTAGACGATGGCCCCGTCACGATCGGCAATATCGCGCACCCGTTTGCGCACAACGGCACGCTGACCCTCGGGACGGCGACGAGATCCAGCTACACCGATTACGAGTTCACCTGGGACAACACGGGCAAGAACGCGCACTACTCGTCGTTCGAGTGGTCGGCTTGATTGCTCACAGTTGGTGATGGGGAGGACACTATGGCGACGATACTTTTCGCTTTACCCATCAAGGCCGGTCAGACGGAGGCGGTGCGCGCCTTCGCGCGGGACTGCATCGGCCCCCGCTACGCTGCATACGACGCCTCCGAGCGGCGCATCGGCATCGGCGTCGAGAACTGGTACCTGCAGCGCACCTTCGCCGGCGAGTTGTTCGCGGTCCAGGTCGAGGGAGCGGACTTGCAGGCCAGCTTCGCGGCGTTCATCGCCTCGCGAGAGCCTTTTGACCTCTGGTTCAAAGAGCGGGTGCTCGCGCTGACCGGCGTGGACCTCAACGCCGGTCCCCCGCCGGCCGAGTTGATCGCCGAGACGCTGGGAGAATACAAAGCCGGCGTCCTTACGGGAGCGTGATACATAGTGAAGGCGGATTCCACAATGCGTCATTGAGCAGTTGTCCCAGTGGGAACAGATGATGGCGGGACGGTAGGCTGACATGAAGGCCATGACATATCCAAGGAAGGTCGCCATGGAGCCGTATCCACTGCCGCGCCCCCGACACGGTCGTGATGACGTTCATCGTGACGCAAGTCTGGGGACGCAAGTCCCTCCCTTGACGTTGGGCGTCGCCACGACATCCAGTTTCAAGGACGGCGACTGCTGCTGGGACAACACAGGGAAGAACGCCCACTATTCGCCGTTCGAGTAGTCGGCATATCGGCATACCTATCGGCATAGTAGTACAGCACTGTAGGAGGACGAAGAGATGGAGTCGCAGACCGTCGACCAACCGACGAAGGCAATGGCGAACATGGTGATGACCATCCTGGAGGCGCACGTCGCACCCGAAAACTGGGCGACCCTGGAGCAGGCTTCTCAGCAGGGCGGCAGCCGGCTGCCCGCGCAGATGGCGCAAGTCTTCCTCGTCCAGAGCGCCCAGGATGCCACGCTCTGGCGCCTCATCTCTCTATGGCGCGGCCGCGCGGCCCTGGAGGACTACCAGCGCTCCGTCGAGACGCCCGGCGGGGTGCTGCTCTTCCGTGCCGCGGACGCCGAGCCGGCGCTGTCCATCTTCGAGGTCGCAGTCCAGCATAGCGGGCCAGCGGCCCCTGAGCAATCGTGACCCCAACGGGTCACTGCATGAGGAATGAGAAAGGAAAGACGGCGATGACCACGCAAACCAAGACCGAGTGGCAGATGACCGGCACATACTTCAAGAGCTGCAACTGCGATCCGGGTTGCCCCTGCGATTTCATGAGCGAGCCGACGCGCCATATATGCGAGGGTTTGGCCGGGATGAAGGTCGACGCGGGCAACTGTGACGGCGTTTCCCTGGATGGCGTCAAGTGGGTCGTGGCCTATCACTGGCCTGGACCGCTGCATGAGGGCAACGGCACGATCAAGGCCTACTTCGACCCCTCGACGACCCACGAGCAGTTAGACGCGCTTGGCAAGATTCTGACGGGCCAGGCTGGCGGCACATGGTTCGAGGTGCTCGCCTCGATCGTCACCACGCTCAAGGAGCCGGCCATCGTGCCCATCGATTTCCAGGTCTCCGGAAAGACGGGCGCGATCAAGGTCGGGGACGTGGCCGAGAATCGGTTCGGGCCCATCAAGAACCCGGTGACCGGCGCGGAGTGTGAGGCCTACGTGCGCATCCCAGGCGGCATGGAGTACTCGCAGAACGGCGGCGAGGCGCTGATCGTGCAGTCCACGCTGACGCGCTCCACGGACGAGATCGCCTTTGACCTCGCGGGGACCCACACCTCCCTTGTCGCGCGCCAGACGTTTGGGAGCCATCGGTGAAACGGGCGCCGCGTGCGCTGGAAGGAGGTGGAGCGATGGCCTGGCACATGAAAGGAGAGCAGCACACATGACCATAACGAGCAAGGGCGCTATGACCGGCGAACAGGGTCTGTGAAAAGTCAGGCAGAGCGGGTCCTGGGAACTCTGGGCACAAGGAAGCGGAGGGCCTTGGTGGGACGGGAGCGGAGATGCTGACGGAAGGCGGCGATCTCCGTGGCGCCGGTGCGCC
>JAABUJ010006202.1_pt1 | contig 11671 bp, 14 predicted proteins | sample 5559131 | NCBI WGS metagenome assembly JAABUJ01 (sample SAMN10711875, study PRJNA513366) | rock metagenome | isolation source: Antarctica rocks | place: Antarctica: Victoria Land, Mt New Zealand nord | collected 2016-01-07 | reverse complement strand
ATGGCCGAGGCCTTCACGGCGCGCCGGCCGGGATCGCCCGGCGAGGTCATCCTCATCTACCGGGTCAGCCACGAAGGCCGACTGGCCTTGCGCCAAGAGCTCGACCAGTTGGCCGCCAAACGGGGCCTGACGGTCATGTACCTGGTCGGCAGTCGAGCCGAGCTCGGCTACGACCCGCTCGAGAGCAGACGCCTTCGCAAGCTCGTCCCTGATGTGCGTCAGCGCGATGTCTTCGTCTGCGGCCCGCAGGGCATGGCCGTGAGCGCCCTCGGTTCCCTTCGCCATCTGGGGGTCCCCGTCCGCCAGATACACACCGAGGAATTCGTGCTGCGATGACCACGCACATCACGCCACGGGCCATGCGCAGTGCCGCCTTGGTCGGTCTCTTCGGTGCCGCCGGGTTGCTGGTCTCGGCCAAGGAGCTCGTCGGACCCTCCTCGTCCGTGCTGACCTCGGCGGCCCGTCCGGCGGTGCCACCGCCGACCGCGTCCCCGGCGTCACCAGCGTCCCCAACGCCCACCGCTGGCCCACCGGCGGCACCGTCGGTGTCGTCATCGTCCCCATCGGCACCGGCCACAACGACGACGCCGACGACTGTTGGCGGGATCCGCCAGATCACCGGGAGCACCGAGAATAACCCGTACGGCCCGATCCAGGTCCGAATCACGTTGAGCGGCGGGAAGCTGGTCGACGTGACGGCCGTGCAGTCCCCTACCGACCACAGCCTGTCAGTGGCGATCGCCCAGCAGGCACTGCCCCTCCTGCGCCAAGAGGTCCGCCAGGCTCAGAGCGCCCGCATCGACAACGTGTCCGGCGCCTCCTACGACTCGCTGGGCTATGCCCAGTCGGTGCAATCCGCCCTGGACAAGGCACGGGCGGGTTGAGGACGCCTATCGGTCGGTGCCACGTCGAGGAGGTCATGGGCACCAAGGTGACCATCGACGTGCGCGATCCGACTCTCCCCGGAGGCCACGAGGCGGCCGTGGTCACCACCGTGGCGTGGCTGCACTGGGTGGACCGAACCTTCAGCCTCTACAAGGCCAACTCTCCTCTTAGCCGCTTGGTCCGGGGGGAGATCGGTGTGACCGACTGCCCGGTGGAGGTCGGGGAGATCCTGGCGCTGGCCCGGAAGTGCCGGGATCTGACCGGTGGGGGTTTCGACCCCGGCTGGCGCAGAGACGGCACCACCGATCCGACGGGTCTGGTCAAGGGATGGGCCGCCCAAAGGGCCAGCGCCATCCTGAGCGCCCACGGGTCGCGCCACCACATCGTGAACGCGGCCGGCGACCTCTGCATGCAGGGCCAGGGCCGCCCGGGTCAAGACTGGGCGGTGGGGATCGCTCACCCCCTCCGGCCCGGTCGTTTGGTGGCCGTCGTCGATGGAGGCACGATGGCGGTGGCCACCTCCGGCGGAGCCGAACGACGCGATCATGTGATTGATCCCCGTAGCGGCCGCCCCGCCGGCGCGCTTGCTTCGGTGACGGTCCTGGGGCCCGACTTGAGCTACGCGGACGCCTTCGCCACCGCTGGCGTCGCTCTCGGCGACGACGCCCCCGGGTTGCTGGAGTGCCTCGACCGGGACGGCTGGACCTCGCTCGTTGTCTTTGCGGACGGGCGGTTGTGGTCCTCGGTCCACTTCGAGGGTCGGGTGGAGGCCGGCGGGCTGATACCGGAGAGCGCCGATGCCTGACTCGACCAGTCGCCGAGTGCCGGTCTAGAAGGGTCTAGGAGGCTGGTGTGAATAGAGGGTCTGGAGTGACTGCCTTCCGTCCAGGCGCCGTCGTGGTACCTGTCAGCGCCGGGGCATAGAGAAGGTGGGGAAGTCGCTGGTGGTTCTCCACCGCCGGCAGGGCGGGCCTGAGGGGCAAGGGACGCCCGGCGGGCATCTCAGGCGATCACGGCCATCCGCCGGTGCCGTCGGAGCGAAGGCCGGCCACAGCCAGGCGTGCCACGTTGACCGTGGCGGCGAGGAGGTTGAAGTCGGCGTCGACTTTGGTCGTGCCACGGACCCTGGGCTCGCCGGCCGCCGTGTTTGCGGCGCATGAGATGACCGAGTTTTCGTTCGACCTTGGGCCGTGTGGCCCGATAGTCGTCCTTCCAGTCCGGGCTCGCCTGGCGGGAGCGAGCTCGGAGCAGAGTCGCTTCGTGGGGAGTGACGCTGATGGTACGCCCCGACTTCGACGCGGTGCCCTGCTGGGCGAACGGGCAGGTCCCACAGGCGTCGCCGAAACTGGCGGTGCCGCTCCCGTCGCATGGCGGCGCAAGGTCACCGTCACCGTCACCGCCGCCGGGCAGGTCATCGTAGCCGCGCCAAGGTCGATCTGGAAGCGGTCTTTGGGGAAGCGGCCGCCCGAAGCGACCGGCGACTGGGTCCGACATCCCGAGTCGATGCCGGCGTCTTCGAGCAGCGCCTGGAACTCGCCGCTGCCATAAGCAGCGTCGCAGTAGACCTTGGATCGTGGCCCCGCCTCGCTTCGAGCCTCGCCCGCTGTCGCGTCTTCGCCGGCCCGATCAGCCGCGTCGTCGGCCGCGTCAGCTGCCCATGCCGCCTCGGCCTCCGCCGCTACGTCCTCTGGGAGCCAGACAAAAAATCCTCGACCTCGCCCTCCCCTCGTCGGTGGTGGCGGTGGCGTCGGTTGTGTCGGCGGTGACCGTGTCGTCGGTGACCGTGTCGGTAGCGTCCGTGTCGGTGGTGGTGACCGTGTCGTTTCCCTCTTCGTCAGCGGCCTTGTCGGGGAGCAGGTCATCGATGAGGTCCGCGGCGGCGCTGGCATCGCCGGCGTTGCCGGGCGTGACCTTCGTGTCGGTGATGATCTCAGAGTCGGAGTCGACCGCGACATGACCTTTGTAGCCGTCGAAGCCCCTCGCCGCCGTCTTGTGCCCGTGGCGGGCCTGAGGGTCGACGACCGAGATCACCCGGTCGGGCGCCACCCGCCGGGCGATGCGGAACACCCCGTCGTCGGCGGTCTCGAGATCTTCCCAACGGGGTGGCCAACAGTTCCCCCGCCGCGGTGACCTCCGAGGTGACTTCGCGGCCTTCGAGCACGACCAGACAGGCGTAGCCGTCTCGGGCCAACGCGTCGACCAGCTCGTTACGGGCCACCTTGTCGTCCCAGTCGCAGACCGGCTTGCCGCCGGCTCGGTAATCGTCATCGCGACCCAACACAGCCCGCAGCTCAGGCTCCAGCGTCTCGCCGGCGACCTCGAGGAGCTGGCGGATAGCGGAACGGATCAACGTGACGGTGTCCATGGTGGCCACCGCGTCATACAACGGCGTGGAATCCAACACCCGTCGGGCGCCGACCAGCCCCGCGTGGGCCGCCGCGTCCAAGACGACTTCGAAGATCCGTCGGGGCCGATCCGACGCCGCCAGACGGGCCCGCATGTCGACGAGCACGGTGTGAGCGAAACGGCCCCACCCGCACGCGTCGTAGCCGCCCACCCCCGCGGCGTAACGCCACCGGGCGTCGAAGCAGTAACGATCGACCGCTTCGCGATCAGACAGTCCATCCAAGTATTGCAGCACCATCACCACCGCCACCACCGACGGCGGCACCGACCGCCGCCCCCGATCCGAGAACAAGTCAGCGAAGAACTCGTCAGGTAACAACGCGTCACGCTCCCGATGTAACAGCGCGTAGACCGAACCGGGGCTCAACGTCTCATCGCAGAACCGGACCACATCGTCGGTCAGCACGCACTGTCGGTCCGCCAACCCCACCGGACAAGCCGTGACCTTCCCCGAAGATCTCGTCGACAACAGGAACTAGCCTTCACCCGGCCGGCCCTCGCGAACATCCCTCCCGGGCGGTGGCCCTTCGCACCGCCCGAGCCCGTGACTGATGACGCTTCAGCCATCGACCGGCTGGCAGCATGCTTCGGCCGTGGGGTGACCGTCCCGCCCACTGGGTCAAGTTGATCTTCCCACCATGGCCTACGACGAGGACCTTGCCAATCGCATCCGTGAGCTAATCTCCGCCGACGGCGGTGGAGCTGAGCGACGCATGTTCGACGGTCTGGCCTTCCTGATCGACGGCCATATGGCGGTAGCGGCGAGCGGCCGGGGCGGGCTGATGGTCCGAGTCAACCCCGCGGAGGCCGCTCGGTGTGCCCGGCCGCACACCCAACCGTTCGGAGATATGCCGGTGTCGAGATGAAGGGCTGGCTGCGGGTCGATAGCGAGGGTCTGCGTACAAAGCGCCAGCTCGAGGACTCCACGGTCCTGTTCGCTCAACGTGATCTCGACCCGTGCACCCATCGCAGCTCTCCATCGTCGTCGCTTGACGACGGAGTTCGCGACCCACCCCCTCGGTTCCTGCCGACCAATGACTCAGGTAACAAGGGTGCAGCCGCGGCTCGCTGAACCACCGCTGGCTCCCCCTCCCCAAGTAATTGGGAGGATGGTTGAACCGGACGGTCGCCGGCTGCGTTGTTGGGGGTGCAGCGGTATTCGACGATACGAGGAGCACGAACCATGAGTGACACACGCGGCAATCGGCAGCAGCGCCGGGCCATGCAATGGCGGGCCCTGGTGGCCTCCTGCGCCGCAGGTATGGCGGCAACCGCTCTGGTTGCCGGCGCCCAGGCCGCCACAGCCGCTCAGGCCGAAGCAGTACAGGCTGCCAGCACGCCTCCAGCGCAGAATCAGCTCTCGTCACTCGCCGATCGCCAGGTCGCCTCGGTGGTTGCCCCCAACGGGGACAACAACCCCTACGAGATCGCCGTGGTGCCTCTCACCGCGGGAATCCTGACCAAGGGCGACGTGCTCGTGGCCGACTTCAACAGTGCGGGCTCGGCCGGGGGTGGGGGCACCACGATCATGCAGGTCAACCCGGCTACGGGTGCGGCCACGGTCTTCTTCGCCGGCGCGCCGGTGGCCGGACCGGTGGGTATCGCCATCAACCCGGTCAACGACGGGGTGTGGATCGGTGACTACGGGGCAGCTCGGGACGGCACCGGGGCCAACGACCTCCTCATCGCTGCGACCGGCAAGCTAATGGCCACATTCAACGACACCACCACCAGCTACAACCCCTCGACGGGGACTGGCGCCTCCTTCCTCGGTGTGTGGGGCCAGGCGGTGAGCAAGGTCAACGGGGCGGTGTCGTTCTATTACGGCAACGCCGGTAACGCCACCACCGGGACCGGCGGCGGTGACGTGTGGCGCCTGACGCCCCACCCCACGGGCGCCGCTAACGGTCAGCCGGTCAACTCCACCTACGCCCAGATCGCCACCGGCCAGCCCCAGACGCCGGCCGGCGGCAGCGCCGCCACTGCGGCTGGGCCCCAGGGACTGGCCTACGACAACGCCACCGGGGTGCTCTACGAGACCAACGACGCCAACAACACCCTCTACGCCATCCCCAACGCCGCCTCGGCCACCGGTCCGCAGACAGCCAGTGTCGTGTACCAGGGTTCGGCCCTCGCCAGCCCGCAGAACGTGGTCATCAACCCCCTCAACGGTGATCTCCTCATCGTGAACGGTACCGTCAACGACCTCGTCGAGATCACCCCCGCAGGTCAGGTGGTGGGGACCCTCCAGCTGGCGAAGGGCCAGGCTGCCGGAGCGCTGTTCGGCCTGGCGGCTTCCACTGCCCCCAACGGATCGCTGCTGCTTTATTACACCGACGCCGCCGACAACACCCTCCACGAGCTGTCGGCGGCACCTGCGGGGTACCGCATGGTGTCTAGCGACGGCGGGATCTTCACCTTCGGTGGTGCAGGCTTCTACGGGTCGCTGGGGGGGGCGAAGTTGAACCAGCCGATCGTGGGCATCGCCACCAGCCCCGATGGTCGGGGCTACACGCTGGTTGCTGCCGACGGCGGGATCTTCACTTTCGGTGACGCCCGCTTCTACGGCTCCCTCGGGGCGGTCAAGCTCAACCGGCCGATCGTGGGCATCGCCACCAGCCCCGATGGTCGGGGCTACACGCTGGTTGCTGCCGACGGCGGGATCTTTTCCTTCGGTGACGCCGGCTTCTACGGTTCCTTGGGCGGGACGAAGTTGAACCAGCCGATCGTGGGCATCGCCACGACGCCTGACGGGGGCGGTTACACACTGGTTGCTGCCGACGGCGGGATCTTTTCCTTCGGTGACGCCGGCTACTTCGCGTCTCTCGGTGGGGCGACGTTGAACAAGCCGATCGTCGGTATCGCCACCACCGCCAACGGCCAAGGCTACACCCTCGGCGCCTCCGACGGAGGGGTCTTCACCTTCGGTGACGCCGGCTTCTATGGCTCCCTGGGGGCCGTTAAACTCAACCAGCCCATCGTGGGCCTCGCCGGCCAGTAACGGGGCCGTGCCGCAGGAGCGCACCGACGAAGAGATCCTCGAGGTCCTCTACCAGGAGCACGGAGGGGCTCTCTTCGTCTATGCGCTGCGGCTGTCGGGGGACCGGGAGCTCGCGGAGGAGGTCGTCCAAGATGCGCTGCTCCGCGCCTGGACACATCCCGAGGCGGTGGACGGCCAGCACGGGACGCCCCAAGCCTGGTTGTTCACCGTCATCCGCAACCTCGTCACCGACGCCTTCCGACGTCGCCAGGCCCGCCCGGTGACGACCGTGGCGGTGGACGGTCCTGACAGCGCACAGGGCCTGGAGCGGGCCCTCGAATCGTGGGTGGTGGCCGAGGCGGCAGGGCGCCTCTCGCCAGACCACCGTGCAGTGCTGGGCCAAGTCTTCTATCTCGGCCGTTCGGTCCGGGAAGCAGCCAACGAACTCGGCATACCCCCCGGGACGGTCAAGTCCCGCACCTACTTCGCCCTCCAGGCCCTGCGACTCGCACTCGCGGAGACGGGATACCAGCAATGACTGATCGGCTCGGACCCCCGCCGCAGGATCGTTACCGCCTCGACCTCGGCGCATACCTCGCAGGTGCTCTCGAGCCGGAGGAACGCGCCGCCCTCGAGCTCCACCTGCCCACCTGTAGGGGTTGCCAGGCCGAGCTTGGCCACCTCGCCCCGCTCCCGGGGCTGCTGCGCCGACTGGAACCCGCTGATCTGGCGGTGGCCAGGGATCGACCCCCCCCGTCGCTGCGGGAGGGCGTCTTGTCGGCGGCTGCGGCCCGGCGTCGGGCCGAGCGGCGTTCCCTGCGGATGTGGCGGGGCGCGGCGCTGGCCGGACTCGTCGCTGCGGCAGCGGTCACCGCCGTGCTTGTGGTGCCGGCCGGGTCGTCCCCGGCGCCGCAGCTCGCACTCGAGCCCGTGGCTCTGTCGTCGGCGCGGGGGACCGCCGACATCCACGTTCGACCCTGGGGCACGCAGATCATCCTCCATCTCAGTGGGCTGCCTGCCGGTGCCGACTGCGAGGCATGGGTCGTCACCGCCGCCGGGCGGACGCCGATCGGCAGTTGGGGACCGACCGCCAGCCGGCTGGCCGATATCGAGGTCGCCACCTCCCTACGTCCCGGCCAACTGCAACTCCAGGTAACGACATCCACGGGACGTGCCCTTCTCGGTTACCACGTGTGAGACCAACGACCCGCCCTTCGCCGACGAGGCATGCATGAGCGCCGGCTCGATGTTGCGGCCACCACCCACTTCGAACGGTGTGGACGGGCGGGCTGGGCTTAGGCTGCTCAGGACCCGGAGAAGCAATGGAGCATCCCGGACGCTGGTTTCCCAGAGGAGGTCGAGGTCCAGCTTGTCGAGACGCTGATGGGCGAGGCGATCGCGGCACCGGATCGGCGCCGAGAGCGGGGGTGCGCCTTGGGGGTGCGCCGGTCATCTGCGCAGTAGTGCTTCAGGGCACTGCCCATGTTCACCCAACAGGAAGGCAAGGGCAACGGCTGCGGTCCTCGCTGGCGTCGAAGGCCACTCGGCCGCCTTCGGAGACGACCCGGCGGACCTCGTGGAGGCCGCCCATGCCGTGGTGCAAGCTCGGCCAGACGGCCAGCCGCTTCCCGGAGCAGTCGATCGTCGGCGCTGGGCAGCTCCATACCATGAAGCGTACGCCGGTCGCCCGACGAGCGTCCGCCCGCCTGAGGCCGGCTCAACGTCTGGGCGGGAGCGGCGACTCGCACCGCAGGGTCCAAGGCCGGTCTCCCGGGGTTGCTCTGCACCACGGATGCACCACGAGCGTTGGCCAGGAAGGGTCATCAGAGGTCACCTTCGGTCAGACTGTCATGGCGGTTTACCTGCGGTTTCATGCCTTTGGGCAGGTCGGCGGGGTTGCCTGCACAGACCTGATAATGCTGAGGCCGGTGGTTCGATTCCACCTAGCCCCACCCGTAAAATGCCTGGTCTTGATGTACCAGGTCCAGGCTCCGGTGGTATCGGGACATGTGTCCCTGTACCGGCTATGAAGTTGAGGTGGCTCTTGCTGGTCTCATCGTTGCGATACTCGCGCTTGCCGCTGCAGTGGCGGGCGTCCTCTACGGCCGTTCGTCGTTGAACACGACGGACCGCATCGCTGCCGGGTCAGTCCAGCGGTGGACGCGAGAGGTTGAGCAGGCCGTCCAGTTCGGGATAGATGGGCTCGCCGCGTCTGGCGAGCTCGATGAGCGTGGCTTCTTCGCCGCGGTACCGCTGGTCGCGCTGCAGGCGGGGAGATCCCGCGGCGGACGGCCTCGGAGCGGTTTGCGGCTCGCCCTTCGGCGACCTCAACATCCAGGTAGCTCGCGGCCGTGGAGGCGGATGGCGGTCTGGGTGTTCGTCCCGCAAGCGGTCTCCGCCGTAACGGTCTTCAAGAATCGCGTCCAGCCCGGCCGAACCCACATACGGGCCGCCGGCGATGATGATCTGCAGCAACTGGACCCTATCGCCCCGATTCGGGGCCCGGCGCAGTTCGCCAGAGTTGACGAGCGCGGCCAAAGGGTGGGGCGATGCCGGGGCTATTACTGCGACCGTTGTGCCGTTGCGAATGACCTCGATCTGCTCGCCGGCCTCGACCCGAGCGATCACATTGGCCGTGTGCCGGTTGAGCTCTCTGACCGGCACGTGACCCATGACGACAAAGTACTCTCGAACCGGAGCCACCCGGACGCGACGCCGCCCCCCCTCGAGCGGCCGGCCACCCCGTGATCCCGAAGGTCGTGCGCGAGGCGGCTCGCGTCGGGGAGGCCGGTCAGGTTGCTCGAAGGCAACTGGTCAGAGGGAGCGCATGGCCGTTTGTCTCTGTGTGCTACCGGCTGAGCGTGCGCTCAAGGCCGCTTTCGGACGTGCCGATGGGGAGACATCGCATCGCGGGCATCGCTGCCTCTCCAAGGAGGAGCCATTACAACCGCCCACGCCAATAGGATCAGCCGGACGCTTCTCGTCGCTAGCACCCTGGGCCTCGGGTCCTTGCTCGCCGCTGGCTGCGGTGGTTCGACAGGCTACAGTGCCATCGCTGCCCAAGCGAAGCCCGCTCCCGCTGAGCCGGCGTCTACCACTGCGCCTGCGCCTGCCCCGACCACGGCTCCTCCGCCTCCGCCTCCGCCGGCCCGACCACTACCACGGCGCCTGCGCCTCCGCCTCCTCCCCCAGCCACCGCGGCACCCTCAGGGGCGCAGGCCGTAGCCGTCTGGTATAGCGCCCACGACTCGGTCTTCACCACGCTGAGCAACGACATGGGCGACATTGGCACCGCTGGAAAGAGCCAGGACCCCACGCAGCTGTCCGCCGCGTGCTCCACGCTCGACGCCGACGTGACCAGTGCCGAAGCCCTCCCGGCCATCCCCGACCCGGCCACGGCGCAGCACTTCTCGGCCGCCCTGGTCGACTACGGCAACGGTGCATCGGACTGTACCGCTGGTAATGACCAGATGGACCCCAGCCTTCTCCAGAGGGCAATCAGCGAGTTCGACCAGGGGGGCACCGAGATCAGCGCGGCCACCATCGCTATCAAGTCCCTGGGCTGACCTCACAACGCGAAGTAACCCCGACCCGGAAACACCGGGAGGGGTACCGAAGGGGAGAAACTCAGAACCAACACCGAACAGCGACTGGGAGGTGTGAACATCATGTGGTACTCTCATGGCATTACCGTTTTCGGAAGCGGCGTGTTCACCCCCCCGGGATTCTTCTAATCTCCGACGATCTCGCTGTTCTGGTTATAACTCATGCGTCGCAGATGTCAAGGAGAGCGATAATGCCAATCCATTGGAAAGAGATATTTCAGGAACGCAACACCATCGCCAAGACCGAGGCGAAGAGTCACGTGGAAGCCAATGCCGATCAGAAGACGCTAGTGGCGATCGCGATCCGGGAGCTCCAGGACCAACACGCGGAGTTGGAAAAGGCGTGCGCCGTCGTGATCGGCCAGTACAAGATGGCCGGCGAGTCAGTGGAGCGCGACATCACCCTGGAGCGCCAACTCGACTCCCAGGGCAAGGCCGCGGCCAAGGCAGGGCACATCGACGCCGCCAAAGCCATTGCTCACCGACTCGACACCGTGCGGGCTCAGCTAGTGACCGAGCAGAAGCTCCTGGAGACCTGCACGGCCGCAGCTAGCGAGGCCAAGGCTGCCTTCCAGCAAAATACCGAAGACCTCCAGGCCAAGATGGATGAGGCCAAGCAACTCGACGCCGAGATCGACCAAGCAGCAGTTGAACATAACTTGAATGAGGCGCGGCGGGAGGTCAGCGCTGCGAGCGCCCGCACCACTCCCAGCTTCGATGAGCTCCGGGACCGGGTCCATCAGCAGCACGGCCAGGAACAGGCCGACCTGGAGCTCCAAGGAGCCGATACGAACACCGTTAGCGAGGGCCACCTGATTCGTGACGCAGCAGCCGACGACATTCTTTCTCAGTGGACCTCGGACGCTCCCGTGGATGACTCTCCTGCCCCTAAGGCGACGAAACCCCCTAGCGGCGGCTCACCCACGGACCGGCTCAATGCCTGAGACGCGGGACGATACGGCTGACAGTCGTCTCATATCCTGCTGGTTCTACTCGGAAGCGACAGGCTTTACGGGATCACTGTGGGCCAGCTTTTGATTCTGATCACTCATGCCTTCCATTGACCACACCCTTTTCTAACCACCACAAGAAAGAACGGATTGCCACATGACCGCAGAACCGACCAAGAATGACCTGAGGCCCATGACCCAGGGAGCCGAGACCGAGCCGATCTTCCTGATCGACACCTCCGGCTCCATGTCCTGGCCCGCCGCCGAAGGCTCCAGCATCAACCGTGAGTCCGTTGTCGGTGAGATCCTGGGTCGTCTCGTCGAGGAACTCGGCGCCGAGGACTCCCAGGCCGAGGCGGAGGCCGCTGCCGGTGAGGACGCGGGCGGGGTGATGACCGTCCTGTTCTCCAATCCTGAGGACGCCGAGTGCATCGACGACCTGTCCACGGCCAATTGGAAGCAGAAGTGGGGCTCGATCCGTTGGGGCGGCGGAACGAACATCATGCCCGGATGGAACCTCGTTGTGGACGGCTTTCTGGAGGAGTTCGGGGAGAAGCCCAAGCAGGACCGTCCGGCGATGCTCTGCCTGGTCATCACGGACGGCGAGGCCGACGATGCGGACCAGTTCGCCCAGGAGATCTCCAAGGCCCAGGGAGGCACCTACGTGTGCGTCGCCATCGTCGGCTTCGGGGCCGACCACGACAACACGCTGGGTGCGTACCAGAAGATCGCGGCCGTCAACAAACACGTCCGCGTGGTCACCTTCGGGGGTCAGACCAACCCCGACGAGATCGCCAACGATCTGCTCCAGCTGCTCAAGTAGCCTAGCCTCGCTCGGGCCGGGT
>JAABUJ010006201.1_pt1 | contig 11671 bp, 8 predicted proteins | sample 5559131 | NCBI WGS metagenome assembly JAABUJ01 (sample SAMN10711875, study PRJNA513366) | rock metagenome | isolation source: Antarctica rocks | place: Antarctica: Victoria Land, Mt New Zealand nord | collected 2016-01-07 | reverse complement strand
CGGGCGTGGCAGACCCTGTCCGCCCAACCAATGGCGCTGTCTGGGCCGACTATAACAACGACGGATGGCCTGATCTGCTCGTCCTTGGCAACGGTCATAATACGCTGTACCGTAACAACGGCGACGGTACCTTCACCGACGTGAGCAAACAATCCGGCCTGGCGAGCGGGGGTCGGGCGATGAGCGCGGCCTGGGGCGACTATAACAACGACGGATATCTGGACCTCTTTATCGCCGACTATGCCGACTGTATTGATGGCCCCCTGGCTCAGACCGCGGGCGCGGGTGGCCTTCAGGGGCTTCCGACGCCGCACAGCCATCTCTACCGTAACAATGGCGGCGGCACTTTCACCGACGTGACCGCTCTGTTGGGGCCTCGCCTTACCGAGGGCTTCTCGTACGCGGCCGCGTGGCTGGACGCCTTCGGCAAGGGCCCAGCCTACCCCGACCTCTACGTGTCAAACGACTTTGGGCGCTCGATCCAGTCCAACGTCTTGTGGCGCAACGATGGTCCGGCGCGTCAGCTGGGGGCGGAGATCCCGCGGTCTCCGTCCGCCAGGCGCCGAGATGAGCTCTGGCATTTTACTGATGCCTCCGGCCCCTCGCACACCGATATGGCCGCCTTCGCCATGAGCACGGCGGTTGGTGACTACGACAACGATGGGCGGCTCGACCTTGCGATCTCCAACATCGGCAGCATCTACCTCTATCACAATGACGGACACGGGCACTTCCGCGACGTTGCCGCTCACGCTGGGGTCGCGCGCGCAGTCACGCCCTACGGGTCCACCGCCGTGACCTGGGGGCTTGGGTGGGCCGACTTTAACAACGCTGGACATCTTGATCTCTTCGAAACGGCCGGGCCCTTTAGTATGGCCATGGGCATGGTGGGGATGCCCACGGCAGGGGATTCTCCGTTTCAGCCCGACGCTCTCTTCCTCAATAATGGGCATGGAACGTTCACCGACGTGTCGCAGGCCAGCGGCGTCGACGTGGTCAGGACGGGACGCACCGTGGCGTTCGCGGATTACGATGGCGATGGGTGCGTGGACATGTTTCTGGCCAATTGGGGACAGGCGCCGATCCTCTTTCACAACGACAGCGGCTGCGGTGGCATCGACCATCCCAATCACTGGCTGACCATCGACCTCGTGGGCACGCGGAGTAACCGCGATGGCGTGGGCGCGGAGATCTTAGTGCGGGGCCGTGATCTGCCCCTGCAGCTACGCCAGGTCCAGGAAGGGAGCAGCCTGGGCGCCGGCAACGCAAAGGAGGTCCATGTCGGGCTGGGCCAGGCCACGCGAGACGTGCTCGTCGAGGTGCGCTGGCCCAGCGGCATCGTGCAGACCGTGCGCCCTGTCGCACTGGATCGCCGCATTGTCGTGGTGGAACCAGGGCTCTCGCGCTGGCCTCCTCTACGGAGAGGACGTGGCGCCGGGCGCGGATAGTCTCCACCTCTGTCCGGATGTGCTCGCCTCTGGGGGCGAGTCCGACCACGAGGCGGGCGAGCCCTATGAGCCCGTCTGAGAAAGAGGGTGTGGTGTGGTAGACTGGACGGAGGAGGAGGAGACGAGCAGGAAAGGACACGCGCGGATGAGCAGGCCACACAAGACGGCCAAGCGGTATCAGATGGTGTACTATCAGAACATGGAAGCTCTGCTGAAGTATTCATTGATCGTGGCCACCACGGTGCCCGTGATGCTGCTGTATCCGCTGGTGCAACGCTACTTTGTGAAGGGCGTGATGCTGGGCTCGCTGAAGGAATGATGAACCCGGGCAAGCCGGTCACGATCACCGATGTCGCGCGCCACGCGGGCGTCTCCATCTCCACGGTGTCGCGGGTGCTCAATGGGGTCGGTAACGTTGATGGGCGGCTGGCCGAGCAGGTCCAGGCCGCCGCCTCAGCCTTAGAGTACCAGCCAAACCGGGCGGCGCGCATGCTGGCGGGCAACCGCTCGGCGATTGTCGGTTTGCTGATCACCGATGCCCAGAACCCCTTTTTTATGGAGCTGGCGCGGGGCGTGGAGGATGTGCTGTATTGTCGCGGCTACCTGCTGGTGCTGTGCAACTCGGCTGACGACCCCGTGCGCGAACACCAATATATTGATGTGCTGTGCGCCGAGCACGTGGCGGGGGTGATCATCGTCCCCCTGGCCGAACGGCACCCACACCTGCAGCCGTTGCACCAACGAGGCATCCCCTACATCACGGTGGACCGGCGGGTGCATAGCCGCCTGGCCGACGCCGTGTTGATTGATAACGTGCTGGCGGCGCGTGAGGCGGTGGCCCATCTGATCGCCAATGGCTATCGGCGTATCGGCGTGATCACCGGCCCGGCCAACACGACGACGGCCGACGACCGGCTGGCCGGGTACCGCCTGGCCCTGCGGGATGCGGGCATCGCCCACGATGCGGCGCTGGAGCGCCGCGGCGTGTTTACCCAGGAGAGCGGCTGGCAGCTGGCCGACAGCGTGCTCGGCGTGAGCCCGCCCCCCGACGCGCTGTTCACGTGCAACAACCGGATCACCGTGGGAGCATTGAAGGCGCTGGCCGCCCGGGGCCTGCGTGTGCCCCAGGATGTTGCCCTGGTTGGTTTCGACCAGGTGCCCACGCTGGACGCCACATCCATGGCGCTGACCACCGTGGTACAGCCCGCCTACGACCTGGGGGCCACGGCGGCCAACCGGCTGATCGAGCGCTTGGGCCAGCGGCGGCAACTGCCGCGCCAGGAGATCGTGCTGGCCCACCACCTCCATGTGGGGGCCTCGTCGGGGCCGGGCGCGGGTGCGGCAAGCCCTAACGTCGCCGCGACGAGGACATGGTCGGCCACGGCGCCCGAACCACGTCATGCGCTGGGCTGAGGGTACGGGGTGGGCGAAGCAGGAGAGAAGGGTGATGGGGGACTTTAACGGATTGGGCCTGACACCGGGCACGCTGTGGCGTCTCTCGGGGGCACGATCGCGATCAATCAGCCCGGAGAACTTCAGCGGGGCCAAGGGAGCGGGGGGCCGGGCAACGGACGGCACGGGCGCCTCGTGCGCGCGGGACCTGGGGCCGCCCTGGAAGCTCTCACCGAGCGTGACCATTGCGCCGGGCGAGACGTTGACGCTGGCCGAGGTTGGCGGGCCGGGGGCGATCCAGAGCATGTGGTTCGGCGGCACGGTGGCCCGCGACCACCCCCGCGAGGCCATCTTGCGCATCTACTGGGACGGCCAGGAGCACCCAGCGGTGGAGTGCCCACTGGGCGATTTCTTCGGCGCGGGCTGGGGCGGGTTTGCCCAGTTGAACTCGCTGCAGGTGACCGTCAACCCCAACCGCGGTTTCAACTGCTTCTGGGAGATGCCCTTCCGGGTCGGCTGCCGGATGACCCTGGAGAACCGCCACGCCGAGACGGCGGTGTGCTACTACCAGATCAACTACACGCTGACCGATGTGCCCGACGACGCAGCCTATTTCCACGCCCAGTTCAGGCGGGTCAACCCCCTGCCCTACAAAGGCGTGTACACGCTGGTGGACGGCGTCGTGGGGGCTGGGCAATACGTGGGGGCCTACCTGGCCGTGGGTGTGACAAACAACGGATGGTGGGGCGAAGGGGAGATCAGCTTCTACCTTGATGGCGACGCCGAGCACCCCACCATCCGGGGCACGGGCACCGAAGACTATTTTGGCGGCTCATACAACTGGGACGTGGGCGGCCGCTATGTCCCCTATAGCACACCCTATATGGGCATGCACCAGGTGAGCCAGCCGGACGGCCTGTACCAATCACAACAGCGCTTCGGCATGTACCGCTGGCATGTGGTGGACCCAATCCGCTTCGCGCGGGACCTGCGGGTGACCATCCAGGCGTTGGGCTGGCGCAGCGGCGGCCGCTACCTGCCGCTGCAGTGCGACATGGCCTCGGTGGTCTACTGGTACCAGACGGCGCCGGCGGCCCCGTTTCCGCCGTTGCCCGACCGCGACGCCCTGGAGATCATCTAACCAGGGCGCGTCCCGCCCGCCCACGGCGGGTACAATGCACTGTGACGTCGGCCACGGTGACCAGGTCTCTGGCCGGCGGGGCATCGTATGCTGTAGAAGGGTTAGGGGCGCGTGATGGGGACACTGATGCGGCGCCGTCTGATAAAGGACACCGTTGGCAGATCGAGATAGCGGGGCCGAGGGGTTGAGCCGCCTGGCCGGGGAGGCCGGGGCTGGGCTGGGTCGGCGGCTGGGGCCAGGCCGTGGCGACGCGACGGCGCTGACCCTGCTGACGCCGGCGCACTGGCGTGACTACGAGCTGGTGGACAGCGGCGACGGGGCCAAGCTGGAGCGTTTTGGGCCCTACCTGTTCGCGCGGCCCGAGCCGCAGGCGTTGTGGCGTCCGCTGCTGCCGGTGGGCGCGTGGGAGGGCGCCGACGCGACGTTTCGGGCGGGCGGCGATGAGGAGAGCGGACGGTGGGTCTACCGCCGGCCGATTGAGCAGCGCTGGCCGATGGCCTACGGCGACCTGCGCTTCTGGGCGCAGGCCACGCCGTTCCGCCATCTGGGCGTGTTCCCCGAGCAGGCCAGCCACTGGGACTGGACGGGTGAGCTGATCGGCGCGGCGGGCGGAGCGCCGCGCGTGCTCAACCTGTTCGGCTATACCGGCCTGGCCTCACTGGCGGCGGCGGCGGCGGGCGCGGCGGTGACCCATGTGGACGCCTCCAAGAAGGCGATTGCCTGGGCGCGGGAGAACCAGAGCCTCTCGGGGCTGGAGGAGCGGCCGATTCGCTGGATCGTGGACGACGCGCTGAAGTTTGTGCGCCGCGAGGCCCGCCGAGGGGCGCGCTACGACGGCCTGATCCTGGACCCACCCAAGTTTGGCCGGGGACCGCAGGGCGAGGTATGGAAGCTGGAGGAGTCGCTGGGCGCGCTGCTGGCTGACTGCCGGGCGGTGCTGGCCGAGCGACCCCTGTTTGTGGTGCTGACGGCCTACGCTATCCGTGCCTCGGCGCTCAGCCTGAGCCACCTGCTGCGCGAGACGATGGCCGGATGGGGCGGAGTGGTCACGGCGGGCGAGATGACCCTGGCCGAGCGCAGCGGCGGCCGCCAGCTATCCACGGCGATCTTCGCCGCGTGGAGCGCCACGGCCAGCGCCTGATTGGAACAGCAGCAAAGGATGCATGAGGCGAGCGCATATCACCATGCGGCAACTCTGTGCTACGCTACGGGTGAAGCCCCGTGCATGCGCCCTGGCTCCTCCATAAGGGATGGAACGATGACCGTGACCGAAGAGGAGAGGCACAAGAGCCTCCAGGACCTCGAAGGTGTAGATTGGGGGGAACCTACGTTCCCGTCCCATCTGGTCACGACGTGTCATCGTCTCCATCGCACCCCGTTGCAGGACTTCACAGTCGAAGACCTGCGCATCATGATCGGCCAGCAGATGGGTCTCCCCTACCTGGTTCCCCTCGCGCTGGAGCACTTGAGGGTTAATCCCTTTGTCTCTGGAGATTTCTATCCTGGCGACTTGTTGAAGGTCGTCATGCTCGTCGCGCCGGCATTCTGGCAGACGCACCCCGACCTCTGGTACGACGCGGATGATATCATCGAGGACCTCCGGCATGCGTACGAGCAGTTCAGTCGTGACGCGCCAACATTTGAGGCATGGGGGCACAAGGCAGAAAGCGGTTGAGGCGCCCGAGGCGGTGAGAACGCCTACCTTACATCGGGTAAGCACGACCCGTAGGATTGAGCCAAGCGGCGATGGCAGGGGGCAGGTGATGCGTGATGTGCGTGTGCGGGTCAACGAGCGCTGGCCGGACCAACTCCATCAACAGCAGAGTCACGTGAGGCGAGCACTCATCACGCGCTACTTTGTCATTGAGCAAGATCAAACTGATGTGGGTGTGGGAGGGACGATCCGCGGATTCCCGGCCGCCCCGGCTGATGTGCGCCTGGGGCGCACTGGCGGCCCAGGCGCTGGGCCTGCTTGCCGTGTACTGCACTCTGACGCTTCCTGCTGAGCAGCGTTTCGGCCGGCTTTGGGTCCGAGATGTTGTGTTACACTCATCTGCTGGGAGGGTCGTCAGACAGCCGACCACCGGCGACGCGACGAGGAGAAGGGGAGGAAGCACGTCATGCAGTACACCCATCTGGGCCGCACCGGCTTACAGGTCAGCCGCCTATGCCTGGGCACGATGAACTTTGGGCCGCAGACGAGCGAGCAGGACAGCTACACGATCATGGACCGCGCCCTGGAGCTGGGCATCAACTTCTTCGACACGGCAAACGGCTACGGCGGCAAGAAGGGGGAAGGCGTCACCGAACAGATCATCGGGCGGTGGTGGGCGCGGGGCGGTGGGCGACGCGACAAGGTCGTGCTGGCCACCAAGGTCTACGGCGACATGGGCGACTGGCCCAACACGGGCAAGCTCTCCGCGCTAAACATCAAGAAAGCCTGCGAGGCCAGCCTGCGCCGCCTGCGGACCGACTACATCGACCTCTACCAGATGCACCATGTCGACCGGGCCACGCCCTGGGAGGAGATCTGGCAGGCCATGGAGCAGCTCGTCGGTGAGGGCAAGATCCTCTACGTGGGCTCCAGCAACTTCGCCGGCTGGCACATCACGCAGGCCAATGAGATCGCGCGGAGCCGGCACTTTCTGGGCCTGGTCTCCGAGCAGAGCCTCTATAACCTCACGGCGCGCACAGTGGAGATGGACGTGGTCCCGGCGTGTGAGGCCTACGAGTTGGGCGTGATTCCCTGGAGCCCGTTGGCGGGCGGACTGCTCGGTGGGGTGCTGCGCAAGATCGCGGAGGGGCGCCGGGCCAGTGCGGACATGCAGCGAGAGATCGAGCAGAACCGTGGGCAGCTGGCCGCGTATGAGGGTTTCTGCCGCGACCTTGGGGAGCAGCCGGCGGACGTGGCTCTGGCGTGGCTGCTGGCCAACCCCGTGGTCACGGCGCCCATCATCGGCCCGCGCACTCTGGAGCAGTTTGACGGCTCGTTGCGCGCTCTGGAGATCCCCATGCCCGCGGAGACCCTCAAGAAGCTGGACGAGATCTTCCCCGGGCCTGGCGGCCCGGCGCCCGAGGCGTACGCCTGGTAGCAGGACGGGGGCGGGAACAGTGCGAAACTAGCCGAGCGCCCCCAGACGTGGGCGCTCGGCTGCAAGGCCATGGGACCTCGCGCCTACCTCAGACGCTGGCTTTCAACCGATGGGCTTAGAGCATTGGTGACAGGTTAAGGAAAATCGGCACGCGTCAAGGGGGCGTTGTCAGCGGCAAGAGCCTACACTAGAGGGATGACCACTGCTCCTCCTCCGCCACTGTGCTGGCTGGTTAGCACATCCGTGCGCATAAGCGGAAGCTAGACCGGCTTACGCCACGCGTTGATAGGCATGATGGAGCCCACCCAGGACGGGCGTGGCGACGATCTGCCCGCTGCTCCCCGGCACCCCGTGTGCCCGCGATACGCCCCCAGGGACCTGCTGCTCGATACCTTGATCCGCTAGGAATTTCCTTTTTGAGCCTAGCTTCTGTAGCTCCAGAAACGAAGTAGCAGGCCAGATCGCCGGAGAGGATACTCGTGGCAGCCCTTGACCGTCCTGCAGATGTGGCCTACACTGAGCGCCATGACGCAGCCAGAGCAGGCCAAGAACGTCTTCAAGCAGATCTTCAGCGATGGCTGGGCCGCCTTCCTGCGCCGGTACCCACGATATGCGGCTGTGGACGAGGTGGTGCAGAAGATGCTGGGGTGTGGGGACCCGGCCAAGGGACATGCGCTCTACCTGTGTCCCGACTGCTTGGAGCGACACGTGGTGGCGTTCAGCTGCAAGAGCCAGTTCTGCCTGTCGTGCGCCCGGGTCTATGGCCAGACGTGGGTGGAGACGGTGGCGGAAATGCTGCATCCTGGGGTGACGTACCGGCATCTGATCCTGACGGTGCCCGAGGCGCTGCGGACGCTGCTCTATCAGCACGCTGTGCCCTTGTTGGAGGGGCTGATGCAGGCGGCGCGCACGGCGATGGATGGTGTGGTCAGGCAGGCCAAACGGCAGACGGTCACCCTGGGCTACATCGTTGTGCTGCAAACAGCCGGACGGTCGGCCAGGTACAATCCCCATCTGCACGTGCTGATGACCGATGGCGGGCTGCGCGCAGACGGGGGATGGCAGCCACTGGGCTACGTGTCCTATGATCTGCTGCATCGCGCGTGGCAAGAGCAGGTGCTCACGCTGATCACGACCCTGCTACCGGACGACGCGGAGGCGATCAAGCTGGTCACCGAGATGCGACGGCGCTATCCGCGCGGGTTCGTGGCGCATCTGCAAGGGGATGTGCTGCCCCGGATGACGCAGCTCACGCGCTACTTGGTCAAGTATGTGGTCAGTCCCCCGATGGCCCTCTCGCGGATTGTGGCCTATGATCGCGCCTGCGGCACAGTCAGGTATTGGTATCGCGATCATCTGTCGGAGGGCAAGCGCACGGTCGAGACGGTGGACCGGTTGACCTTCATCGGACGGATGGTACAGCATATCCTGCCCAAGGGCTTTCAGCGCATCCGATACTATGGCTTACAGGCGCCCTGCATCCTAGCCAAGATGCGTCAGAAGGTGGTAGCCGCCCTGCAGGGAGCGGTGCAGCAGGTCCTCGCTGGTCTGGCCGCGCCGCGCCGGCGACGCTATCGAGAACGGATGCAGGCCATGCTGGGGCGTGATCCCCTGGTCTGCCCGCGCTGTGGCACGGCGCTGTGGCTGTGGCGGGTGTGGCATCCCCGCTACGGCATCCTGTACGATGCATGGGGCGACTGCAACAGCGCGGAGGATGTGCCCCCCATGAGCGATCCCCGGGACCTGCCCCTGGACGAGACCGAACGGGCGATGCTCGGGCTGGGCACGGAGGTCACGTCCAACTATCGTTGTTCCCGCTGCCAGCATGAAGACGCCGTGCCCGATGTGGTGATTGAGGGGTTCGCCGCCTCAGCCAAACTCAAGCGCGGGCGGATGCCGCGTCTGGTGTGTCCACTGTGTGGCGGCCCATTCCAGGCGACGCGGTGACGGCACCCCCGCGCCGCAGCGCGCTAACTTGATCCCTTAGGAATTTCCTTTTTCGGCCCCCCCTTGCTGTCCTCCCGCCGGGTACGTAGACTGGGCGCATGGCAGCAGGCAGACAGGAGCCCACGAACCTCTTCAAGCAGATCTTTGCCGACGGGTGGGACGACTTCACGCGCCGGCATCCGCGCTATGCGGCGATGGATGAGGTGGTGCATAAGATGCTGGGGTGCGGTGACCCCGCCCAGGGGCATGCCGTCTACCTGTGTCCGGACTGTCTGCAGCGCCACGTTGTCGCCTTCAGCTGCAAGAGCGCGTTCTGCCTCTCCTGTGCGAAGGTCCACGGCCAGAAGTGGGTGGAGAAGGTGCAGGGCATGCTGCACCCCGGCGTCACGTACCGGCACCTGATCCTGACGGTGCCTGGGGGGCTGCAGACGCTGCTCTATCAGCATCCTGCCGTGCTGCTCGACGGGCTGATGCAGGCGGCCCACACGGCGATGGATGCCGTGGTGACGCAGGCCAAGCGGCAGACGGTCACGCTGGGCTACATCGTGGTGTTGCAGACGGCCGGGCGCGCCGCCACGTACAATGCCCATCTGCATATCCTCCTGACCGATGGGGGGCTGCGGGCGGATGGGACGTGGCAGCCGCTGGGCTATGTCCCGTATGATCTGCTGCATCGCACCTGGCAGGAGCACGTCTTGCAGATGGTGGAGACCCGGCTGGTGGGGCACCCGCAGGCACAGACTCTGGTGCCGGAGCTGCGGCGGCGCTATCGCCGCGGGTTTGTCGCGCATTTGCAAGGGAATGTGCTGCCGCGGATGACACAACTCACGCAGTACCTCGTGAAGTACGTGGTCAGCCCCCCCATGGCGCTGTCGCGCATTCTCGCCTATGATCGGGAGCGGGCGAGCGTCACCTACTGGTACCGGGATCATCTGAGCCACGGCAAACGGACGGTGGAGACGGTCGACCGCTCCACCTTCATCGGACGGATGGTGCAGCATATTCTGCCCAAGGGGTTTCAGCGCCTCCGCTACTATGGCTTACAGGCCACCTGCATCTTGGCCAAGATGCGGCAGAAGGTGGTGGCGGCGGTGCAAGGAGCGGTGCAGCAGGTCATCGCCGGGTTGGGAGTGCCACGCAAGCGGCGACGCTATCGGGAGCGGATGCAGGCGACACTGGGCCGTGACCCCTTGGTCTGTGCGCGTTGTGGCACGGCGCTGTGGCTGTGGCGGCTCTGGCACCCCCGCTATGGCATCCTGTACGATGAACTGGAGCGGATGAAACGACGAGGAGGCCTGCTGCCCCATGACCGATCTCCCGGACCCGCCCCTGGATCAGACCGAGCGGGAGATGCTCGGGCTGGGCCACGGTGGTCTGTACAACTACCGCTGTTCCCGCTGCCGGCATGAAGACGCCATGCCTGATGTGGTGATTGACGGCGTGCCGCGTCTGGTCTGTCCGGTGTGCCGAGGACCATTCCGCCCCGTCGGTGTGGGCCGCCGGGGCCGCCGCAGGCGCTAACTTGATGGTTATGCGCGTGTGGCTGAGGGGGCGCGGGTTCCTTTCTCCAGCAGCTCACGGGCGGCCTGGCGGGCGGCGGTGGTCACCGGGGCGCCGCCCAGCATCTGGGCCAGTTCTTCTACCCGCTCGCCCGGGTCGAGCAGCTGCACCTCGGTGCGCGTCCGCCCATCCACGACCTGCTTGCCGATGCGGAAGTGGTCGTTGCCCAGCGCGGCTACCTGCGGCAGATGGGTGATGCACAGCACCTGGTGATCATCGGCCAGGTAGCGCAGTTTTTCCCCGACCACCTGGCCGCTGCGCCCACCGACGCCGGTATCCACCTCGTCAAAGATGAGTGTGCCAGTGCGGTCCACCTCGCTGAGGATCGTCTTGAGGGCCAGCATCACGCGGGCCATCTCGCCACCGGAGGCGATGCGGGCCAGCGGCTTGAGGTCCTCACCAGGGTTGGGGGAGATTAGAAACTCCACGCGGTCAATGCCGCGCTCGTCGTAGCCAAAGAGGCCAGCGCGGCTAGCCCCACTCTCGTCGGCCACGGTTGCCGGCACGCCCTGCTCGTTGGGAACCTGGGTGATCGAGACGGCGAAGCGGGCGCGGGCCATGTTCAGGTCGCCCAACTCGCGTTCGATGCCTGTGACCATGCGGGTGGTCCCGGCGCGGCGTTGGGCCGAGAGGGCGCTGGCGGCGGCCCCGATACGCTGACGCAGCTCGTCCGCCTGCCCGCTTAGCTCAGCCAGGCGGTCCTCGGCGTGCAGTAGGTCATTCCGGTCGTCTGCCGCTGCCTGGCCAAACGTGACCACCTCGGCGATAGTGGCCCCATACTTGCGCTGCAGGCCCCGGATCAGGTCCAGGCGATCCTCGACTTCGGCCAGCCGCTCGGGATCGGCCTCGATCGAGGTGGCGTACCCAGACAGGCTACGGCCCAGCTCCTCCACGGCGTAGTAGGCTTCGTTGACCGCCTCAATCAGGGGTTGCTGCGAGGGATCCAGCCGCACCAGGTCGCCCAAGGCGCGGGTAGCCGCGCCCAGGGCGTCCAGCACGCTGCCCCCCGCATCCTCGCGGGCCTCCACGAGGGCGCCGCGGGCCGTCTCAGCCAACTCGGAGAGGCGCTCGGCGTTGCTGAGTACCTGTCG
>JAABUJ010006197.1_pt1 | contig 11673 bp, 13 predicted proteins | sample 5559131 | NCBI WGS metagenome assembly JAABUJ01 (sample SAMN10711875, study PRJNA513366) | rock metagenome | isolation source: Antarctica rocks | place: Antarctica: Victoria Land, Mt New Zealand nord | collected 2016-01-07 | reverse complement strand
GGGTCATGCTCATCGGCTTGCGGCCCTGCGCCTGCATGGCCGCGAGCGCCGCGGCGTGCTCGTCGGGATCGAGTAGCGTGACCTCACCGCCGATCAGCTGCGCGTGCTGACCCGTACCCCGGACCGAACGCAGGTAGCCCATCTGACGATCGATCTGCACCAGGGCGTGATCCCCGTCGGTGCGCACGCGGTTGGCGAGAACCGCGTGGTAGCACGGGGTGCACGCGAGATCACAGCGCGGAAACACGCCGTGCGTGCCCTCACAGCCCGTGCTGCGCCGACCCAGCAGCTGCGCCGGCGTCCGGACCGCCTCGGGCAACTCAGTCCAGCGGCGCCGCAGCGCAGCCTCGGTATCGAGGTGCACCGGCCGCGTCAAGGCTTCGAGAGCCCGCAATTGCGCGACGCCGAGCTTGACCAGCGAGGCCCTGAAGCCGCGAATGCGTTTGATCGTGCTCATCTGACCTCCAGGGGGACGGAATCACTGCTTTGACCACGCCACGGCCGGCAAGGATTCCCGATCGTCATCGGGGCGGGAAGCGAGCGTGCCGGAGACTGCGCATCGGCGGCGGGCGTGTGGTGGGGTCGCGGCATGGGGCATGGGCAATAATAAACCGACGCGTCGGTTTATTATGCCCTTTCTGATGATCTCTTGAACAGTGCCCAAGCTCCGTCTCGAAACCCGTGTCGAACGTCGCCGGCTGTTGATCGACGCGGCTTGGCGGTGCGCGGCGGTGCGCGGGTTCGGTCATCTGACCGTTGACGACGTTTGTGCCGAGGCGGGGGTCAGCAAGGGCGCGTTCTACGGCTACTTCGAGCACAAGCAGGATCTGTTGCTGGCGCTGCTGGACGACGACTCGCAAGCGCTTGACCGGGAACTGGACGCGATCACGGGTTCCAGCTCGTCCGGGGTGCAGCGAGTCCGGCGGTTTGCCCAGGTGATGCTGGCGCGCGGTGATGACGCCGCGCGGGTGCAGGTCCGTGCCGATCTGTGGGCTGGTCTGCTGACCGAGCCGGTGGTGCGAGAGCGCCTCGCGGTGGCCACGCAGCAGCGGCGTGAGCTCGTGCGCGGATGGATCGAGGCGGCGGTCGCCTCCGGCGAGCTGGTCTCGATCCCCGCCAACGCGCTCGCCTCGATCCTGCTCGCGCTGACCGACGGGCTGATGCTCCACGGTGCACTGGATCCGAACGGCTTCAGGTGGCAGAACATCCGTTGCGCGATCGACGTGATGCTCGCGGGAATCGCCGCCGAATGAGCGTCAGCGATCCAGGCCCACCCCCTCAGAGCGAGGAGCCGACCGTGGCCGAGGACGGGTCAGCCGGCGACGCGGCGGGGCGAAACGGCGCGGGCAGCGCTGGAGCGCAGCGCCTCCGACCGGTGCTCTTGGCGAGGATCGTATGGCTGGGCGGGCGGCTGGAGGCGCTGCGTGCGCGGTTGGCGCGGTCAACCGCTCGTGGTTCGGGCGGGCTGCTGGCGCTGTCACTGGTGATCGGCGCGGGCGCCGGCCTCGGCGCGGTCGCGTTTCGCTACATGATCCTGGCCTTCACCTACGCGTTCACCGGACATCGCGATTACAGCGCCGTCGGGCATGCCAGCAACCCGCTGGCGCCGGGTCTGGGCGTGTGGTTCGTGGTGGCGGCGCCGGTGATCGGCGGGTTGATCTACGGTCCGCTGGTCGCGCGGTTCGCGCCCGAGGCCCGGGGTCACGGAGTCCCGGAGGTGATGCTCGCCGTCAACCGGCTCGGCGGACGGATGCGCCCACAGGTCCCGATCGTCAAGTCGCTCGCGTCGGCGCTGTGCATCGGGTCGGGCGGGTCGGTCGGCCGCGAGGGACCGATCGTGCAGATCGGCTCCGCGCTGGGGTCGGTGATCGGCCAGCTCGTGCGGGTGACCGAGACCCAGCTGCGGCTGCTCGTCGCCTGCGGTGCCGCGGCCGGGATCTCGGCGACGTTCAACGCGCCGATCGCCGGGGTGTTCTTCGCGCTTGAGCTGATCCTGCGCAACTTCGACACCGAGTCGTTCGGGTTCGTCGTGCTCAGCTCCGTGACCGCCGACGCGATCGGACGTGCCGCGTTCGGGTCCCATTCGTTCCTGACCCTGCCGGGATTCACCTTCACCTCGCCGCTGGAGCTGGTGCTCTACGCCGGCCTGGGCGTCCTCGCCGTCGGCGTTGGGGTCGCGTTTATCCGTGTGCTCTACGCGGGCGAGGACCTCGCTGACCGGCTGTGGCGAGGACCGGCTTGGCTGCGCCCCGCGGCCGGTGGCATCCTGCTCGGGCTGCTGCTGCTCGCTGTGCCGCAGATGTACGGCGTCGGCTACCCCGTGCTGCAGCGCGCCGTTGCTGGCCACTACGTGATCCTCGTCCTGCTGGGCCTGCTTGCGGCGAAGATCCTCGCGACCAGCCTGACGATGTGGATCGGCGGCTCGGGCGGGGTGTTCGCGCCATCGCTGTTCATGGGCGCGATGCTCGGCACCGCCTACGGCACGATCGCTCACCACCTGCTGCCCCATCTCGCCGCCGCCGCCGGCGCCTACGGCCTGGTCGGGATGGGCGCCGTGTTCGCCGCCACCGCCCGCGCGCCGATCACCGGCCTGATCATCATCTTCGAGCTGACCGGCAACTACCGCATCATCCTGCCGCTGATGTGCGCGATCGTCGTCGCCACCGCGCTCAGCAACGCGATCACCAAAGACACGATCTACACGCTCAAGCTCCGCCGCCGCGGGATCGACATCGACACACCACAAACCCCGAGCCGGATGGGCCAAATCACCGTCGCCGAAGCGATCGGCCGCGCCCCCAAGCCTTTGCAGCCGGACCAGCCGATACACGAGATCGTCAAGCGATTCGCTGCTGAGCGAGTCGACTCGCTACCCGTGACTCACGACAACGGATCGCTGATCGGCGTCATCGCCGCCGTCGACGTGGAACGAGCAATCAGCCACGGGACCGACCAGAGCGCCGCCGCCGTGACCCTGGCGCGCGACGTCGCCCGGTTACACCTGTCCGATTCCCTCGAGGACGCCGTCCAGGCGCTCGGCGCCAGCGACGATGAAGGCCTCCCCGTCACCGACGGCGACGACCAGCTGATCGGATGGCTCACCCACCGCCGCGTGCTCCGGACCTACCTGAAGCGATTCAGCGACTAGCCACCCACGGCCACCCACCCGGTCTCCCCGCCCACGCCTTGACCGCCCCCCGCGCACAGGCGAACAGCCCGGGCCCCGACCGACCGGATCCGTCACGCCCTCAGCCCACCGGCCGACAGGCAAACATCGGCCGGCACTGGGAAGATGCGAGGATGCGGAAGATCGAGCTCGAGCGTGTGCGGGAGGTTGCCCGCTCGACGTTCTGGCTGGTCCCGGCGCTGTGCGTAGTGGCCGCGATCGGGCTGGCGATCGGCCTGCTGGGGCTGGATCAGCAGCTCGGCAGGGCGCGGGCCGTTTTCCTGTTCCCAGGGCCTCCCGGGGCGGGGGGCACGCAGCTTTCTCGTCGATCATCCCGGCGATGATCACGTTCACCGGCTTGGTGTTCTCGATCACGATCGTCGTGCTGCAGCTGACCAGCGGTCAGTTCTCACCGCGGGTGCTGCCAAGGTTCTTGCGTGATCGCACGATCCGCTTCTCGCTGGGCGTCTTTCTGACCACGTTCGTCTACGCGATGGTGGTCCTGCGCGGCGTTCGCGGCACGAGTACCCACGACGGCGTCGTCCCGCGCGTCGCGGTCACCGGCTCGTTTCTCCTGGTGCTGCTCAGCGTCGGCATGTTCATTCGCTACGTCGCCCACGTCGCCAACATGATTCGGGCAGCGACGATTGTGGACTCGATCGGCAGGGAGGCTCGGGCGTGTCTGGCGCGCCTGCCCCCGGCCCACGCATCCGGCGGCTCGACCGCGGTGACGCTGAGGCCACTGCAAGACAGCGTCTGCGCTCCCGCGCCCGGGGTGCTCTTGGCGATCAATGAGGCGGCGCACCCGTGGGCAGGGCTTGGCCTTCGCGGTCCGCCAGCTGGTCGACATCGCCCAGCGCGCGCTTTCGCCCGCCATCAACGACCCGACCACCGCCGTTTAGGCGATCGACGTCCTGCACGATCTGCTCCGGCGTCTGGCCACCCGCCACCTGGCGCTGACAGTCCATGCCGACGCCGAGGCAACCGTGCGCTTGATCGTCCCCCAGCTCAGCTTCGCCGGCTACCTCGGCCTGGCGTCGGACAGATCTGGCGCTACGCGCCGACGCCGTCCCGGTCCCCCAGCGGCTCACCCTGATGCTCATGGATCGCCCACGTGGCGCCGCCCGAGCACCGGCCGAGATCGAGCGTTGGCTGGACACTGTCAAGGAGGCCGGAGAGCGCGACCCAACCTGGAACACGACGGTCACCGCCGCTCAGATGCCCGGGATTCCCTGGTCGACGTCGAGTGTGGCGATGAATCCTCTGACCGCGCCTGGGGATCGAAGGGTTCGATGACTCGCATCGCTGCGTTTGGCGGTGCCTACGCGAACCCGTTCGCGCTGCGCTCGATGCTCGACGATGCGCGGCGTCGTGGCTGTGACCGCGTTTTTTGCCTCGGGGATCTCGGGGGCTTTGGCGCGGACTGTGACGCGATCTGGCCGCTGCTGGTGGGGGCGGGCGTGGAGTGCATCGCGGGGAACTACGACGTGGCGGTCGGCCGGGGCGACCCGGATTGCGGGTGCGGGTACGCCGACGAGCGCGACAACCACTACGCGCAGATCATTTATGACTACACGCGGGCTGCCACCAGCCCCGAATTTGCGGCGTGGATGCGTGAGCTGCCGCTGCAGCGTCGCGAGGCGATCGGCGGCTCAGATGTCCACTTGGTCCATGGATCGCCGCTGGAGATCAACGACTTTTTGTGGGAGTCACTCGAGGACGAGGAGCTCCGCCCGCGGTTGGAGGCCAGCGGCGTCGACGTGCTGTTGTGCACCCATACGGGGATCCCGTGGCAGCGGCAGATCGACGGGACGTTGGTCGTGAACGTCGGCGCCGTCGGACGTCCGGCTAACGATGGGCGACGCGAGACCTGGTACGCCGTGCTCGACCTGTGCGACGGGCACGCGCGGGCCGAGCTGGTCCCGGTGGCGTATGATTGGCGGGCGCAGGCGGCCTCGATGCGCGCGGCCGGGCTGCCGGAGCCGTTTGTGGAGACGATCGAGACCGGCTGGTGGACGACCTGCCTGGAGATCGTCCCGCCCCGCGAGCGCTCGCGCGGGCGCTTTCACATCTACCGCGACGCATTGGGTGGCGGCTGGAGCGCCGGGGCGGTCGGCTGGGCAGATGAGCCAGAGCCCCGAGACGACGGCCGGCCGGTGATCGAGCTGTTCGGGACGGCCGCGTTCCCACCCCGGCTGTGGGTGTACAGCAACTTTCATTGCAACCTGGCCTGCGACTACTGCGTGGTCGCGTCCTCGCCACGGGCCCGGCGCCGCTCGCTGGGACTCGACCGCTTCTGCGCGCTGGTCGACGAGGCGCTGAAGGAAGGCTTCCGCGAGCTGTACATCACCGGCGGGGAGCCGTTTTTGGAGCCCGATATCGTGGCGATGCTCAAGTATGCCAGCGACTGTCTGCCGACCGTCGTTTTGACCAACGCGATGCTGTTCACGGGCCGACGGCGCCGCGAGCTGGCCGAGCTTTCAGACCGTGAGCAGCTGGTGATCCAGACTTCGCTTGATGGCGCCGACCCGGGCACGCACGACGCCTGGCGCGGCCAGGGCTCGTTTCAGCGCGCGCTGGACGGGATCGCCTACGCCCAGCAGCTGGGATTGGCGGTCCGGGCCGCGATGACCGAAACCCCTGAGAATCGTCATCAGGTCGACCAGCTGCGCGCGCTGCTGAGCGAGCTTGGCGTGACCGGCGATGACTTCGCCGTGCGGCCACTCGTGAAGCGGGGGTTTGCCGCTGGGGAGTCCACCGCGATCGAGGTCGACGAGGCGGTGATCGCGCCCGAGCTGACTGTCACCGCTGACGGGGTCCATTGGCACCCGATCGGCGGCGACCTGGGCTCAAGCCCCGACCTGCTGATCGCCGCCGGTGAGATCCCGCTGGCACAGGCCAAGCAGCTGATCGTCGAGCGGTTCCTGACGCTCCGGCAGGCCGACGGGACGCTCCCGGCCGCATTTCGGTGCGCGGTATGACCAGCATCCTGATCATGGCCCGCGCGCCCCGGGGCGGCGAGGTCAAGACCCGCTTGGAGCCGCTGCTCGGACCGGAGGGCTGCGCCCGGCTGCAAGCCGAGCTGATTCGTCACACCGCCGCCTGGGCCTTCGACGCGGCATCACGTGCGTGGCTGGCGTTCACGCCCAGCCACGCCAGCGCCGAGATCGCCGCCCTCGTGCCCGGACGGGTGAGGCTCTTCGCGCAGACGTCCGGTGACCTGGGCGCGCGCCTACAGCACGCGGCGGACCGGATCTTCGGCGAGCACCCAGGGTCGTTGGTGGTGGTTGGCACCGATGCGCCGCTGCTCGGTGTCGAGCAGTTCGAGGCGGCCAGCCGCGCCCTGGCCGACGGTCACGACGCCTGCCTGGTGCCGGCGCTCGACGGCGGCTACACGCTGATCGCGCTCGCGCGCCCGACGCCGACCGCGTTCGCGATCGACCCGGCGGCGTGGGGCGGCCCCGACGTTCACCAGCTCACCCTGGAGGCCCTCCAGGGAGCGGGGCTCGACGCTGCGGTGCTCGCCCCGGTCACAGATCTCGACACGGCGGCCGACGCGCTCGCGCTGCTCGCCGACCCCTGCTGCCCGCCTGGCGTGCGCGCAGCGCTCAAACCGGACCCGGCGGTGGCCGCGTGACCGGCGGGCCGCTGATCTCGGTGGTGGTCCCGGTGCTGAACGAGGCGCGCGGGTTGCCGGCGCTGCTTGACCATCTCTTCCAGTTGGAGGGGCGCTTTGAAGTAGTGATCGCCGACGGCGGCTCCACCGACGGCACGCCGCAGCTCGCGTGCGCGCACCCGTCAGCGCCGCGCCTGGTTCACAGCCCCCCGGGTCGAGCTGAGCAGATGAACGCCGGCGCCAGCGCCGCCGAGGGCGAGGCGTTGCTGTTCTTGCACGCCGACACCCGCCTGCCATCCGACGCCTACCAGTCGCTGCGCCGCGCGCTCGCCGACTCGGCCGTGATCGGCGGCAACTTCGAGCTGGCCTTTGACGGCGCCGACCGGTTCTCTCGCCTGCTTGGCGCCTGGTACGCAGTCCAGCGCCGGGCGGGTGTCTACTACGGCGACTCGGCGATCTGGGTGCGCCGCACCGCGTTTGAGCGCCTCGGCGGCTATCGCCCGCTGGCGATCATGGAAGACTACGAGCTGAGCCGGCGCCTCGAGCGTGCCGGGGACACCAGCTGTCTGCCCGGACCGGCCGTCACCTCCGCCCGGCGCTGGCAGCAGCTCGGGCTGGCGCGAACGATCGTCTCCTGGGTCCTGATCCGCTGGCTGTTTATCGCCGGCGCATCCCCAGCCCGGCTCGCCCGGCTCTACCCACACGCCCGCGAAGCCCCGCTGGCTGCCGGCGATCGACTGCCCGACCTGGCGCTCAGCGACACCGCCGGTCACACCGTCTCGCTCGCGTCGCTCGCCGGTCAGGAGATGCTCATGATCTTCCTGCGCCATCTCGCCTGACTGCCCTGCCGCGAGCACCTGGTCGAGGTGCTTAACGAAATTGACCGGCTCGGAGTCCGCGTGGTGGTCATCGCGTTCGCTGCCCGCGAGTCGCTGGCCGGCTACCAGCACCGCCAGCGACTCGACCACATCCACGTCCTCAGCGATCCCGACCGGCGCGCCTACCGGGCGTTCGGACTCGGGCGCGGAACGGTGCTCCGGGTCTGGCTGGACCCAAGAGTCTGGGCGCGCTACGCGCAGCTCATACTTCGCGGCCACCGGCCCGAGCCCGCGCACGAAGACACGCTGCAGCTCGGCGGCGACGCGCTCATCGGCGCCGACGGACGGATCGCTTGGATCTACCGCAGCCGCGGCCCGGAAGACCGTCCGAGCCTCGCCCGCATCCAGGCCGCGCTCAACCACCTCCGAGCCGGCGGCGACGCCGGTCAGGCAGCTACTTCACCTCCCCGAGCGGACATCGACCGGCACGGATGATGCGACAACGCGTATCTCAGCCTGGGTCACGCGGCGCAGCTTGGATGACCACCGAGCGTGAATCGATGGCCTGGGTTGAGTCGTGTCGATCCCAATGTGCCCGTCTCATCGACAGTCGACGGATGCTCATTTGACCCACCACGCCGCAAAAGGAGTCATCCGCGGGATCCGGGATGTCGCGTACGCGGGAGTTTGCCCGGTCGGGTGAACCGAACTCATCGATCTCCGGGGCGAAGCTCTGACCATGAGCACCCGCAAGCGCGGCCCGGACGATCCGCAGGCAGTCGACTGGCGTCGCCTGCGTCGCGGGCTCGCCTTCTTCTTGGCGTGCTTGGGACTGTTTGTCGCGCTGGTATGGATCGGCCTGTATCACTAGCGGTCTCGAACCTTTCCTGACGCCACGAGGGTCGAAGCGACATGACAGCGCAGCTCCGTCGATGGCCGCTCCTGGCGCTGCTCGTCTCGCTCGCGGGCTGCGGCAGCGCCGTGCAACCTGGCGAGCCGGGCGCCCCCGCCTGGTCCGCCTCCCGAGCCGGGACCGCAGTCAGCGCGCCCGCGACCGCCGCGCAGATCCAGGCCTGGCGCGCCCAAGGCTGGACCACAAACTTCGGCCGCCATTCCGTTGCACTATCTCAGTTCCAGGACGGGGGGCCGCCGCGCGACGGGATCCCCCCGATCGACCATCCCAAGCCCGTCCGGTTAGCCTTCGCGGACGGTTTCTTGACTCGGCGCGAGCCGGTCATCGCCGTTGACATCGGCGGGCAGGCGCGCGCCTACCCCGAGCAGATCCTGGTCTGGCACGAGATCGTTAACGACAATCTCGGCGGCGTTCCGATCACGGTCTCCTACTGCCCGCTGTGCAACTCGGCAATCGTGTTCGACCGCCGCGTCGGTGACCGGACGCTCACGTTCGGAACCACCGGCAAGCTGCGTGACTCCGACCTGGTGATGTGGGATCGCCAGACCCAGTCGTGGTGGCAGCAATTCACCGGCACCGCGGTCGTCGGCCGCTACACCGCAACCACGCTTCACCCCCTTGACAGCCAGGTGCTGAGCTGGGCCCAGTTCAAGACAAGCTATCCGCACGGCACGGTGCTCTCGCGCGACACCGGCTTCCAACGCCCCTACGGCTCAAACCCGTATGCGGGTTATGACGCGGTGCCGACGGCGCGGCCAGCGTTCTACAGCGGCCGCGTCGATCCCCGGCTGCCGGCGCTCGAGCGGGTCGTCGCCGTGTTCGCGGGCGAGCAGGCCGTCGTCGCGCCGTTCTCCACCCTGGTGCATCGCCCGGTCATCGTCGGCTCGCTCGCCGGCCGGCCGTTGGTCGTACTCTATGCCCCTGGGGTGGTCTCGGCACTGGACGCCGGCAAGATCGCGAATTCGCGCGACGTCGGGACAGCCGGCGCATTCGACCCCGTCGCTCGGGGGCGCACGCTGCGGTTCTCCCCGACGGGTCAGGGTCTGTTCCGCGATCAGACAGGCACGACGTGGAACATCACCGGCCGTGCCATCGCCGGTCTGTTACAGGGCACGCAGCTTCGCCCGCTGCGCCACGACGAGCAGTTCTGGTTCGCGCTCGCCGCGTTTTTGCCCCACGCGCGCTTGCTGACGCCCGCGTCCCGGTCGTGACGTCAGGTCTCAGCGTTGAAATCGTTCTCGGGGCTCGCACGTTCTCCGAGCAGCCGCAAGCCGCTGACCGTGCGGATCAGGTTCTCGAGCATCCGGCGGCAGTTGGGACACCAGCGCACGTGACGGCGTACCCGCCGGGCGGCGTCCGGGTCAAGCTCGCCGTCGACGTAGTCCGACATGTGCTCGCGAACCTCGCGGCACCGCTGTCGATGTCGACTGACCGGGTTAAACCTGCTTGCCACCGACCCTCCTCCCTGGTGATCGTCTGGACCCTACGCTCGTGCCGTGTTCACGACGTTTGACCCACCAGAATCGCCTCAGGATTCACAGCCGCCGGGACGTCGCCGCGCGGCCATCCGGGACGCCGTGGCGTTCTGCGCCCAGCGGCGCAATCTTCGCCGGACGGTCCGGATCGCGCTGGTCGTCGGGCTCCTGCTGACACTGATCAACCAAGGCGCCGTGATCGCTTCCGGGCACCCGACGGCGGCGACCTGGGTGCGCTGCGTCCTGAACTTTGTGGTCCCGTTCCTCGTCTCCAACGCAGGGCTGCTGAGCTCGCGCCATTGACGTCGCAGGATCTCTAGTCTAGGTGACTTCTGAATCGTTTTCTGCTGCCGGCGGGTCCAAGCACAGCAAGGATATGGCCACCAAGACGACCACAGCGCCGCGGATGGTTTCCACCTGATGGCCAAGCGCAAGCGCGAGAAGGATGACCGGCGCCGACGGCAGCTCGCCCAGGAGCACGAGTCCGAGGAACGCGCCAAGCGCCGAGCGCACGTCGGTCTGGGCGTGGCCCTAATTGCGATCGCCGCCGTCACCCTCGTGATCGTCACCTCCAGGACCGCCAGCAGCCCGAGCCCGACGCCGATCGCGTCAACCCCGCAGACGGTTGCCGGGTCGCCGCCAGCGACCGCTCCGGCCCCGGTGGGCGCTGCCGGCGTCCTGGTCGCGAATACGCGGCAGGCCGACCGGGTGCTTGACACGACGATCCAGGCCAAGCTGGCACAGCTTGGCGGCGTGCCGGTCGTGATCAACCAGTGGGCGTCGTGGTGCCCTAACTGCCGGGCGGAGTTCCCGTTCTTTCAGCAGGCAGGCCGCCGGTACGCCAAGCGGATTGCGTTCGTCGGGCTCGACTCCCAGGACTCGCAATCAAACGCCCAGGTGTTCCTGGGACGATTCCCGGTGGACTACCCGAGAGTGTTTGACCAGAACGCCAGCCAGGCGCAATCACTCGGCGCCGGTCAGGGATGGCCGACCACGATCTACCTCAACGCCAAGCACCAGATCACCAACGTCCATGTAGGCGCGTACCAGAGCCTGCAGTCGCTCGAGCAGGACATCAGCCATTACACGTAGGCCAGCTGGGTTCGAGCGCCGAGGCTGATGCTCGCCACGATCTCCAGCGACCCGGCCAGTGGGGTCGGTATGCTCGCCGCCCTCGCCGCCGGGCTGGTGTCGTTCCTGTCGCCCTGCGTACTGCCGCTCGTGCCCGGCTACCTGTCCGCGGTCGTCGGCGTCGCTCCGGCCGAGCTTGACCGCGCCGACCGTCGTCGCGTACTGGTGCCGAGCCTGGTGTTCGTCGCCAGCTTCTCCTCGATCTTCGTGCTGCTCGGGGTCGGCGCGACGCTGCTCGGGACGAGCTTCGATACCCATCGCCAGCTGCTTGACAAGCTCGCCGCCGGGTTGATCATCGCGCTCGGCGCGTTCTTCGTCGCGACCCCGTTCGTGGTGGCGCTGAACCGCGACTGGCACGTCGAGGGCCTGTTGGAGCGCGCCGGCCGCGGCGGCCCGCTCGTCGCCGGCGCGGCGTTTGCGGTCGCATGGACGCCGTGCGTAGGCCCGACGCTCGGCGCGATCCTCTCAGCCGCCGCGCTCTCTAGCTCCGCTTTGCATGGAGCCGTACTGCTGGCGTTCTACTCGGCCGGTCTCGCGATCCCGTTCCTGGCCAC